>JACCDL010938659.1_pt1 | contig 13250 bp, 21 predicted proteins | sample 7441931 | NCBI WGS metagenome assembly JACCDL01 (sample SAMN15323437, study PRJNA562643) | freshwater metagenome | isolation source: river surface water | place: USA:Blue River Watershed | collected 2017-08-16 | reverse complement strand
TCCAGTGGCAGTTTGACACTAGGCGGCACGCTTTCTAACGTCAGCCTGACTACGCAGGTGACCGGCACACTGCCAATCGCCAACGGCGGTACTGGCCAGACGACTGCGAGCGCGGCATTCAACGCTTTGTCGCCGGTCACCAGCACGGGCGACCTAATTATCGGTAATGGTGCCAACAGCTCGACTCGCCTGCCCATTGGAGCCAATACCTACGTGTTGACATCCAACGGCACGACAGCCACTTGGGCACTGCCGACCGGCTCGGGCGCAACCATTACGAATGACACCTCGACGTCCACAAACGTCTACCCGACGTTTGCAGCTGCGACCTCTGGCGCGCTGTCGACCATCTATACCAGCAACGCCAAATATCTGTACAAACCCAGCACAGGTGAATTAACATCAGAGCATTTCGTAGCGGGCAACGGCATATTTGTCAATAGTTTAACTATTGATGTCAGCTACACAATTGCCGCCGGTACGTCCGGTATGTCGGCGGGGCCGGTAACAGTAGCCAGCGGCACAACGGTAACGGTGTCTAGCGGATCACGATGGGTGGTGATGTGAACGCGGTTGAGCTATTTGATCCTGACAGTACGGCGGTGGTTACGCCAGAGGTAATGCGGCAGAAAGTCGTTGCGCTGCAAGACGAGCTGTTGCAGATGCCGCAAGCCGATATTGTCACCGTGCATACGTTTTTGCCAGGCGTGTACGAGCGAAAGATTATCGTGCCACCGTGGACAGTGTTGACGGGCGCAGCGCACAAGACGGACTACCGCGTGCGGCTGGAAAAGGGCACAATAGCTGTCAATATTGATACGGAAGTGGTGGTACTGACAGCACCCTGTGAGTTTGACGCCAAGGCAGGTGAACAGCGCGCCGGGCGGGTGTTTGAAGACGAAGTGGTGTGGGTGGACATTTACCCTAACCCAGACGACTGCCAAGATTTAAGTGTCATTGAAGATCGGCTGTATGTAGTGCCCGAATGCGGATTAGGTGACACACGCAGACGGTTGGCGATTGAATCGGCGCAAGCGGACTACCAATTGTTTTTGGAGCAGTTAGGAATAGACCAAGACACAATGGACGCTATAGTAACCATTGAAAGCGATTTGATTGATATGCCGGAAGGGCACGACGTAGAGCTAAAGGCGTCGCCAGTGCATGGTATTGGGATGTTTGCAACGCGGCACTTTTTTGCGGGCGAAGTTATTTGCCCAGGCCGATTGGATGGTAAGCGTACCCCAGCAGGGCGGTACATTAACCATTCGCAAGACGCTAATGTAATGCCGTACAAGTTTGGTGATGATTTATATGTAATTGCCTTAAAAGATGTGGGCATCGGTAATGAGCTTCTTATCAACTACCGAGATGCCGTGGGCACAAATTTTGGCTTTTACTTATCTGGGGAAACATTATGTCAGGATTCATAGCAGGCAGCGTAATTCAAGGCGGCGCGTCGTATGCTGGGGCAAAAGCACAAGAACGTGCTGCTGACCGCGCGACCGCTGAACAACGCCGTCAATTTGAACGTCAGATTGAATTACAAGAACCGTTTCGTCTAGCGGGCGTTAACGCGCTGCCTGAATTGATTGAAGCTTCTCGCTACACGCCGTTTAGCATGGAGCAATTCCAACAAGATCCAGGCTATGCCTTTCGTATGCGCGAAGGCTTAAAAGCACTTGACCGCACGGCTGCTGCACGGGGCGGTTTGTTAGGTGGTAACCAGCTGCGTGGCATTACTCAATTTGGGCAAGACTTGGCGTCTCAAGAGTACACCAATGCGTTTAACCGCTATCAGGCCGAACGTGCGGCTAAATTAAATCCACTGCAAAGTTTGGTTGGTATGGGGCAAACTAACGCAGCAACTATGGCGCAACAGGCAGGGCAGTATGGCCAGAGTATGGCTGAGAATGCATTGATGCGAGGCAACATGAAGGCATCTCAATATGCAGGGCTGGCAAACGCTGCAACAAGCGGCATAAGCGGGTATTTAAACGCTCAGCAAAACAAACGGATAATGGATAAGTATTTTCCAGAAATTGGCCCTACCGATAGGACTGGATAAATTATGGCTGGCATTGATTACAACATCTTGAATCAAATTAAAGGCGTTCAAATTGAACCGCCAGAAAATGCCATGATGCGCGCCATGCAGTTGCGCGGGCTGCAAGAAGCTTCGCAAATGAATGCGTTGAAGATGCAAGAGTATCAACAAGACGTAATGGAAAAAAACGAGCTTGCCAAGATATATGCTAACCCTGATTTAAAACCTGGGTCGCAAGAATTTTTTAACGAAATTTATCGCCGCGCCCCGCGCGCTGCCGATAAGCTTGCTACCGCTGAAGTACAACGCCAATTAGCGCTTTCAACACAACAAACGCGAGAACAACAACGCCGAGAAGCAGAACAAAAGCTCAAAAAAGAGGAGGAAGATTATCGTTCTGGCGTTAGAAACAATCGGCTAATTCAGATTGCAAACGCGGGAACGCCTGAAGAAGCGTATGAGATGTTGCAGCATTATTATGGGCAAGGCGATTTGGGCTACGCTGATTATAAAAGCCTAGCGCCTCAGTTAATTGAAAACCCTAACTGGGAAAAAACGCGAACAAGTTTGTTGGCCAGAACGTTGCCTGCTGAAAAGCAATTGACAGTGCCTTTTGACATCAGAAAAGCACAAGCTGGCGCAAGCGAAGAAGAACAAAAGTTAGCGGCTGCAACACTTGATTTTGAGACTAAACAGCTAGACGCGCGGCGAAAGCAGTTTGAATCGGTGTACCCGCCGAATCTGATTAGATCTGAAAAAGACGTTAGAGACCGAATTCTTCTCCAAGCACAAGATCCTGCGCTCAAACGGCTATTGACCCGATTTGGCACACTTGAGGAAATTATCGCCAGAGATGTTGCTGAGTTTAACAGCGATCCGCTAGGATATAAAAAGCGGTTAGCGGGCGTACCAACCGCCGATATTTTAAAAGCCGCAGAAGAGAAAGAAGATCGAGAATACAGCCAATATAGACTTAACGAGATACTTAACCGCAGAACACCTTTAACGCAAGAAGACTATTTTAAGAAAAAACGTGGTGAAGTTGCCGCGCCTGTGGCAGCTGCTGCTGACGGCGCTGCCCCCGTAGCCGCAGCTGCTGCTGACGGTACCGCTGCGCCTGTGGCAGCTGCTGCTGACGGTACCGCTGCGCCTGTGGCAGCGGCTGCATCAAAGGAAAAAGGAGAGCCAGTAGGCACTCCAGTTACAGTTGAGGCTAACGCTTACGGTGTTGAATTGTTAGACCCCGACGCGCAGGCTATGTATGCGGCTGCGGCTGCAGAAAAAAACCCAGTGGTAAAAGATGTATATCTTAAATTGGGGGAAAAGATTCAGACTGAAGCTGCCGCCCGCAGGCGTAATAAAGAATATACAGGAACTTTTCAAAATGTCGACGTAGCACTACGTGAACTAGAACGACTTAAAAAAGAACAGCCTGTAACCGAAGAAAACGCAACACGGATTAAGGTACTTGAGCAGCTAGTGGCAACCGCGCAGTTAGGCCCACCGCAAGCGCCGCCGCGTCCTCCTGCGCCGACAGATATATCCAAAAAAGAAAATGAACTTGAAGAGTTACAGAGCAAATTAGCTGCAGAGACAGACCCAAATAAAAAGAAAACACTTAAGGATAGAATCGCTCGTCTTAAAGCAGATATTAGAGGTGATGTTTACGGGCGAGAAAAAACGCCTGTAACTACGGCTGTACAGGATGCTTTAATTTCCAAAGCTATTTTGGATGGGCGTCTTGACCCAAACAAAGTAAATAGCCGCAACATAGCGGTTATTGCTAAAACTTTAGAGATGGATCCAAATGCCAATCTCAAAGAGTTGAATATTGACGCTATGAGCGCGGGCGCGGCGTCAAAAGCTTTGGCAACTCAGTCAGCAAAAATCTTGACTGCAGTTAACGAAGCTAAGAGCATGATAACAATTGTTAAAAACGTGTCTGGCAAGATAGACAGAACGAAGTACCCAACCATAAATGCTATACAAAATGCGGTGGATAAAGGTACAGGCGGCGAAGAAATTGTACAGCTAAATGCGGCTATCAATGCTTTAGTTAACGCCTACGCGCGCGCAATTAATCCGACGGGTGTATCTACCGTGTCGGATAAAAATCACGCGCGCGAAGTTATTAACAGCAATTATGGAAAAGGTCAGCTGGACGCTATTCTGGACATAATGAACCAAGAGATGGCGCTGGCGCAAAAATCGCCGGGCGAAGCGTCAAGACAGCTCAAGGAGCAGAGAAATGCGCCAAGGCCAGCGGGCACGGTTGACAAAAACAACAAGTGGTTGAAATAGGGGTGGTAAATGGCTGATCCAGCACAAATACTTAAGGATCCTGATTTCATCAGCGCAAACCCTGCAACTAAGCAGGCCATTTTTGCGCGCCATGTAGAAAACGACCCCGACTATAAATCGGCTGACGATGCTACTAAAGCGGCCATCCGCGCCAGGTTTGGGTTTGAGCCACCTGCAGAAGAAACCTCTGTGCCGGAAGACTTTTTTCGTGCGGCTGACCAGACCGGTATGCCTGGCCCTCGCAAGTATGCGGCGAGCGAAGTGCCCGGCGCCGCGCTTAGTAACGTGCCTAAAAGCGGCATGAAATTCATAGGCGACGTATACCACGCTGTTCGGCACCCAATTGAAACAGTTGCAGGTTTAGGTGAACTAGGCCTATCTGCAGTAGAGCCGCTTATACCCGACGCTCTTTTGTCTATGGGCACCACGCCGGTAGCTGGCGTGTCACCTACGGCGGCTACCCAAGAAGCTAGGCAACAAGCTCAAGATACCCGCAAAAATTTTTTTAATTTTATTGCTGAACGTTACGGCGGGTTTGACAACTTAAAAAGAACTATGGCCGAAGATCCTGTTGGATTCTTAGGTGATTTTTCTCTTATATTAAGCGGCGGTGCAGGAACCACTCGATTAGCAGGTAAAGGGCAGCGTGCTGTAACAGGCGGCGGGATAATCCCTGCTGAACAAGCCCTTGTCGGCGCGTTTGAAACCGGCGCCAAATACACCAACCCCATGACACCGTTGGCGTATACCGCTGCGTTGCCTCTTAAAGCGGGCGCTAAAACCACGGGCTACATCTACAACATGTTAGCCCCTAAAGAGTCCACGCTAATAAAAGCCGCTGAAGGTAGAGGACAAGATATTGTCAACGCGCTGCGCAATTACGATCAGTATGTTGCTGAAGGTCAGCCCACAGCCGGCGTTGTTGTGGCGGGTCAAATGCCGGCTACTAAGTACGCTGCGCTCCAACAAGAGTTAGCCGACGTAGCTTCAACGCCGTACTACACGCGTCAACAAGCCAACGCAGCCGCACGTAAGAAAGCGCTGGGAGGTATAGCGCAGGATGAGACTGCATTGCAAGCCGCTGAAAATGCACGTCAGGCGGCAACTAAACCGCTATATGGTAAAGCTGACAAACAAATTATTTTGGCTGACGACACGCTAAACACGTTACTGGAACGCCCTTCAATGGAAAAAGCATTGGCGCGCGCTAAACAGTTAGCTAGTGAGCGTAATGAGCAATTTCAAATTGGCAAAAACGTACCTGAACAAAAAGTTGGTTCGGCTATTGTTGACGTGAACGGCGCGCCGCTTGACGTTAAGACTGTACCTGCGGAATACGCCAAGTTTAATGGCAAGAGCTTGCACTACCTTAAGCTGGCTATGGATGACCTCATTAAAGACCCAAAGACTTTTGGTCTGGGCACTAATGAGATCGCCGCGATTAAAAACACCCGCGCTGAATTTTTGAAATGGTTTGAGGGTAAATCGCAAAGTTACGGCGCGGCTAGAGCGGCGTATACCGAGGCAAGTAAGCCGATCAATATTATGCAGGTCGGTCAGTATTTAGAGGGCAAGTTGCTGCCCGCGCTAGAAACTTCAGCTGGCGAACGCGCAGGCGTGTTTGCTGAAGCGGTTCGTAACGCGCCTGGAACATTAAAAGGCGCTACTGGGCAACCTCGCTTTTCCAAACTATCTGAAATATTGACCCCCGAACAAGTAACGATTGTTGAGGGCATACGCAACGATTTGGCTAGAGAAGCTGAGTTTACCAAACAAGCCCGCGCGGGCGGCAAAGGAAAAAGTTTTGTTGCGCCTCCACCTGCCAAAATACCTGACATCATGAGCCGCGTAGTTACCCTCGCAAATGCACTCATGAGTAAACTGCAAGGTAAAATAAACGAAAAGTTGGCTATTGAAATGGCCACCGAAATGCTAAGCCCCGAACTGGCGGCGCAGGCGATGGAAAAGGCGTTAGCGCGGCAGAAAAAAGGTGAGAAGTTGGCTGACCCGTTTGTGAAGACTGGGCGAGCCGCTTACGCAACGGCGCGAGGGCCGTTGACTTTGGGTGGAGTGCAAGTTACTAATGCACTTGCAACAGAGAACCAGAACAATCTGAGGAAATAAATGGCATCCCTAACCCCAACACCCAAGCAGCAGTTTTTCGACGCTAACGGCAACCCGCTGGTTGCCGGTAAGGTCTACACCTACGCCGGCGGCACGACGACGCCCATTGCGACGTACACCGACCAGACTGGTGCGACTGCCAACACGAACCCGATCATTCTGGATTCGCGTGGCATGGCCAACATCTGGCTGCAGCCAACCATCGCGTACAAGTTCCTAATCACCGACGAGAACGACGTAACGCAATACACCACGGACAATATCCTGGTGCCCGTGGACAACCTGTCGTTCGCTTCGCCCCCGCCGATTGGTGACGTGGCGCCTAACACCGGCGCGTTCACGACCCTCTCAGCCACGCTGGATGTCACCTTCTCCGGCACGGGTTACGTCCAGATGCCAGTGGGTGCGACGACTGATCGGCCAGGCACGCCAGCCGAAGGCATGTTGCGCTACAACAGCACGCTGGATGTCTTTGAAGGATTCAGCAACAACCAGTGGGGTCAGGTAGGCGGCGCGGCAGGTGCGACAGGCGGCGGTAACGACGAGGTGTTTTACGAGAATGACCAGACGGTCACGATCAGCTATACAATTCCGTCAACCAAGAATGCCATGACCACCGGCCCGATCACGCTGGGCGCTGGCTTTGTGGGTGACGGCAGTATCGCAGGCACGACTCTGACGATTGCTACTGCCACGTCCGGCGCTGTTGGCGTAGGGTCGGTGATTGTCGGCTCCGGCATTACGACGGGTACAACCATCACGGCGCTGGGCACTGGTACCGGTGGTGTGGGCACCTACGAGGTTGACATCTCGCAGTCTGCGTCGTTCACGGCTATTACCGCACCGGTGATTGTCACCGTCTCGTCCGGCGCTCGCTGGGTTGTTTTGTAAAGGATAGATTATGGCTTCTTTAGTTCTCTCAGGCGACACCAGCGGATCGATTACGGTCGCGGCTCCAGCAGTCGCGGGGTCAAATACGCAGACGTTGGTTGCTGCCACAGGCACACTAGCGCCGTTAATTTCGGGTACGGCTGTCGCCTCGACTAGCGGTACGTCGATTGAATTTACGTCAATACCGTCTTGGGTCAAGCGGATTACGGTGATGTTTAGTGGTGTGAGTACAAATGGTACTAACTATATTCTCGTTCAGGCTGGCACTGGATCAACACCAACTTATACAACGTCAGGATATTTAGCTCAACTTTCAACAACAGGCGCAAGTTTTATAAATACCGCTGCTCAAACTACTGGATTTGGTGTAATTAACCCATCAACAAATACTGAACTTTATGGCGGTAGTTTTGTATTAACAAACTTGTCTGGAAATGTTTGGTCTGGAATGGGTTGTACAGCTTGTACAACTGGCACAAGACAAGTATTAAGTTCAGGCGTGATTAGTTTAGCGGCAGCGCTAACTGCTGTTCGAGTTACTTCAGCTGACACCTTCGACGCTGGCACAATCAACATCCTTTACGAATGAGGTAGATCATGGCTGGAACTGTTGTCGCAGATACACTGCAAGCCGCTAGTACTAGCACACTGGTGCTGAAGAATGGCGTTGCGAACACGCCGCCTACCGTTCAGGATAGTGCTGGTACTGAAATTGGTACGTTCTGTCGTGCGTGGGTGAACTTTAACGGTACGACTGTGACGAACCCTGCGTCAATGACGGGTGTTCGTGGATCGTTTAATGTATCCAGCATTTTGGATAACGGTACTGGTGACTATACGGTGAACTTTACAACTGCAATGTTAGATACAAATTATGCGGCGCAAGTTTCTGTAGAAAGAACAGCGTCTCCTAGAAACGCAATCGCTACAGCCAAGAATTTATCTACATCTACTGCACAAGTATTTATTTCAAATGTATCAATAGCAGCTATTGATGCGGATAGTGTTTTTGTCGCTATTTTCCGCTAAAGGACTATTATGAAAAGAATCCTATTTCCTAACGATGATGGCGGGGTGACTATTGTTGTCCCAGTCGAATCAGTCGAAGGCGCGATGAAAGACATCCCATCCGGCAAGCCGTACCTGATCGTTGACGCTGCTGACATTCCAACAGACCGCGAGTTCCGCAATGCGTGGACTGCTGACTTTACCAATGCTGAGGTGAAAGCATGATTTCAATCGACATTGACAAGGCAAAAGCCATTACCAAAGATCGGCTACGTGCTGAACGTGCCCCGCTGCTTGCAGCTCAGGATGTGGCATTCCAACGCGCGCTGGAGTCGGGTAGCGACACGGCTGCGATTGTCGCTGAGAAACAGCGGCTGCGTGACATTACTAACTTGGTAGATACCTGCACGACTACGGATGAGCTGCGTGCATTGAAAGGGGAGGGCTGATTATGACAGTCGTTATCAATGGAACTACTGGCATTACTACCCCATCGCCTGTGGTGCTGGAAGGTTCCACATCAGGCACCATTACTTTAGCCGCCCCAGCAGTCGCAGGATCGAATACGCAGACGCTGGTTGCTACCACAGGCACATTAGCGCCCATCGTGTCGGGTACTTCTCAGACCGCGCCATTTACTGCGCCAAATACATCATGCGACTTTACGAGCATACCGTCATGGGTTAAGCGTATTACGGTGATGTTTAGCGGCGTGAGTACCAACGGAACAAGTAATTTGCTTTTCCAGTTAGGGGATAGCGGCGGCGTTGAAACCACAGGCTATGTTACTGGGTATACGGCGTTTAGTGCTTCAGCATTAACGTCAGCTACTGAAACAGGTGGGTTTAGACTTGGCCCAGGGTCTGCGGCGGCGGCTCAAACATTGTCGGGGCTTGTTGTGTTTACCTACATAGGTTCAAATTTATGGGTGGGATCGGGCAATATGAGTAGAACTGACGCTGGCTCAAGTGGTATTTGTAATGGGGCTAAAACGCTTTCCGACACATTAGACCGCGTCCGCATCACTACCGTTAATGGCCTTGACACCTTCGACGCTGGTACGATCAATATCCTTTATGAGTGACGCATGGATTCGCAAGTTCTTTTCAATATCGCGGTGGCGATCGCGGGTTTTTTCGGCGGCTGGGTGTTGAACAACATCCACCGCTCGATCGACCGGCTAGACACCGACGTGCGGGCACTACCACACACCTATGTGACCCGCGAAGATTACAAGGAAGACATCCGTGACATCCGTGACATGCTGACCAAGATCTTCGACAAGCTCGACCACAAGCAGGACAAGTAACCACAGGAGGTACTATGAAAGGTTTTATCCTTGCAAGAGCCAAAGAGCCATCCACATGGCGCGGTTTCTTTCTGTTTCTGGCTGCCGCTGGCGTGCCCATCGCACCCCAAATGGCTGATGCCATCATCGCTACCGGTCTGGCAGTCGCTGGTCTGATCGGCGTCGTCACACCCGACAAGAAGTGAAAGAGAACTTCGACGCAGCGTTAAAAGCCGTCCTGAAGCATGAAGGGGGTTACGTCAACCACCCGAAAGACCCAGGCGGCATGACCAACCTTGGCGTGACCAAACGGGTGTGGGAAGCATGGGTCAAAAAAGCTGTTGGCGAAAAAGAGATGCGCGCCTTGACGCCAGCGATGGTGGCGCCCCTCTACAAGAAACAGTACTGGGATGCGGTCAAGGCCGACGAGCTGCCAACCGGCCTCGACTATCTGATGTTCGACTTCGCGGTGAACGCTGGCCCTGGCCGTGCCATCCAGACCATGCAGAAAGCCCTTGGCACCAAGCCTGACGGTGTCATCGGCCCCAAGACGCTACAAGCCTTGAAGGCATCTGACCCGACGGATTTGATTGCCAAGTTCAGCATGGAGAAAGAGTTGTTTTATAAAGCCTTGCCGACGTTTGCAACCTTCGGCAAGGGCTGGCTGCGCCGGGTGGACGAGACCAAGTCACATGCGGTGACGATGCTGGCGTAACTGCCGGCAGACTTCCCGGTCGCGTGTTGACATGTCAGGCGCGATCTCAGCCACACCGCACTCAGCAGGCGTGGGGCGGCGGGCTTCAGGAATGAAGAACGCCAAAAAGCCCACAGTCGCCACCACGATCGCGGCGTAGTAGATGATGACAAGCTCTTTCATACGCTCAAGAGCCGACCCAAGAACTTCACCACCGGCGACTCGTAGCGCACCGGCACACCCAGCATGATGTCCTGCACGAACCGCTCTTCAGGCGTTGCCGGCTTCTGGTAAAACTGCGGCGTGTAGTGCGCGCCGATCTTAGGGGGTTCCTCACGAATAAAATATCCATCACGAAGCATCTTCTTTCCTCCTGTCTTCATTTGCACGGCGCGCGTCAACACCTTTCTTTTTTATCAACGCTGCCTCGTCCTTAGTATAAATTGATTTGCCTACCTGAACGTTGCCGGCAATCCACACCTCGGCTGTGTAGGCATTACTCTTGCATGAATCGCACTTGCGCTGGCGTCGGATGCCGCCTGGCTGCTGCGCTGTATTGACAACGTATGTACGGGAACCGCAGTGCTGACATTTCACGGTTTGATTGCCCCCGACATGATCTCGATCCGTTCACGGGCGTCACGCAGCGCGCAGTAGCGCTGGTGCAGGCGCTGCAGGTGCGAGGCGCGGCGCTCATGCAGCTGCTCCTGCGTTAGCATGGCAAACACCTCCTCCTCAGTGAGCGACGCGAGCTTATCGTTTAGGGCTCGCCAGCTTATCTTTTTCATCTTCAATCCTTTGTTCTATCTCGGCGACCTTCTCGACCGCCCGCTCAAATGCTCTGGCCATCTGGTTTAGTTCCTTCTGGCGTATGCGCTCCTCTGCCCGTGCAGCGGGCAGTTTGGCTTTCCAGTAATCAATTCTTTTCACGTTGTTCAGCCTCCAGTTCACGCAGATCGTTGGCGACATCTGAGACGCCGTGCCAGTCAGATCGGGCGATCATGACGTGCAGATAGTCGATCAGAATCTCGCGCTGCGTTTCGTATTTGGTGAAGTCCGTCATTTTGTTGCCTCCTTGGGTTTGTTAAATTTTGCCATTGGTATGACACGTTTGCTGCCGTCCAGCATCTCGATATGCACGAAGCCTTGCGAGCCCGCCCAGCAGCCGTAATACGCGCGGTTTAGCCCGTCGATGTCGAAGGCCATCTTCATGCCGTAGCACCAGCTAGGCCGGTCTTGTGTCAAAACCGTCTGCACATGGACGTCGTCGTAGGTCAGGTACGCAGGCTCGGCTGCGAACGCGGGTGCTGCCAGTAGTAAAAATAGGTATCTCATTTCAGTGCCTCCATCGCTATGTCGGAAATTGCTCGTTTGTCGTGCAGGGCTGCGTAAATCTTTTCGTCAACTGTCTTCTCGGCGAGCAGAATATAGACCCACACGTCGCGCTGCTGTCCAGATCGATGGAGTCGTCCAATGACCTGTTCGTAGAGTTCCAGCGACCACGGCAACGACAAAAAGACCATGTGGCTTCCCCCGTGCTGTAGATTAAGGCCATGTCCTGCGGACTTAGGATGGACGGCAAGGAGTTCGATTTGTCCGGCGTTCCATCGCTTGATGGCGTCGGGGTCGTCGAGGGTGGCAAGCTTCGGATAGCGGCGACGAAGTTCTGCCACCTCTTCCTGAAACTGGTAAACCAGTAGGGTGTTCGCATGTTGATTTTCCTCCAGTAGTTCATCCAACCGATCAAACTTGTGGCTGCTAAACCAGACAGCCTCCTTGCTGCTGATGAATTTACCCGCCGCGTCTGACGCGACGCGCTGGCTGTCGTACACAAAACCAGACGCCATCTGCTGCAGCTTGCTTGTCACAGCCGCCGCGTTTGCCGCCAGCACCTCGGCGGTCGGAAAGCGCACCACGAAGTCTTTCTTCATCTTTTCGTACGGCGCGCGGTCGTCCAGCTGACAGCGCAGCTCAACGACATGGCACTCGGGCAGCTTGTCCTTGTACTCGCCTGGCTCCAGCACGTAGGTGGCCGGCTTGATGCGTTCCATGACCAAGGGCAAAGCGCCTGGGCGTGGCAGCCACTCGCCGAAGTCGCGATTCATGCAGACAAAGTATTGCTGCAGGAAGGCTCCCTTGGCACGACCTAACAACTTCTCGTCGACGATCTTGCACTGGCCGAACACGTCTTTCAGACCGTTGGACGTGAACGACCCGGTCAGACCCCAGCGTATTTTGAACTGGTCGATCACCTTGTGCAGGGCTTTGAAGCGTGTGCCTGACGGGTTCTTCAACTTAGTCAGCTCGTCGAACACGATGGCGTCAAACGATGACAAATCCTGCTCGGCCAGCCAGCCGATGTTGTCGTAGTTGATTGCAACGATATGCGCGTCAGAATCCAGCGCCTCGCCTCGACTGCGCGGTGTACCCACGGCTGTGCGGCAGTGCAGCTCCAGCGCCCACTTGCGCGCCTCGATGGGCCAGACGTCGGTGCAGACGCGCTTGGGCGCCAGAACAAGAAAGCGTGCCGCGTAGCCGTCTTTCACCATCGCCTGCATGGCCGTCAAGGTGATCGCCGTCTTGCCTGCACCCACGGGTGCTAAAATCATCGCCCGGTCACGCTCGTACAGGAAGTCGGCAGCTTCGTCCTGGTAAGGGCGCAGTTTCATCATTTGCCGCCTGCGCTTTGGGGTATCCGCTTGACTGTTGCGTCGATGCAAGTACCTTCAAGCTGCGTAATTGTTTCGCCTGTTTCTGCCGCCATGTCGCGTAGCTTCTGCTTCTGCACCCGCACCGCCTCTTTACAGGCCTCCTCATCAGTGAAGTGCCGCGTCTGCTGCATAAACTCGCAGTGGCCATTCAAGCAAATCCACAACACGGGAATAAAGATAGTCATT
>JACCDL010528393.1_pt1 | contig 13250 bp, 10 predicted proteins | sample 7441931 | NCBI WGS metagenome assembly JACCDL01 (sample SAMN15323437, study PRJNA562643) | freshwater metagenome | isolation source: river surface water | place: USA:Blue River Watershed | collected 2017-08-16 | reverse complement strand
CGAAGAAACTCGTCAGGCGGTTAAACTGGTGGATGAACAAATTGCTCAATTGGTTAAAGCTCTTGAGCCTTTGGGCTTACCCATCAACTATATTTTTGTATCAGATCATGGCATGACGGCGGTAGATGTGGCCAATCCTATTCGTATGCCAAGCAGCATTAATAGAGATGAATTTGTAATTACGGTTTCTTCGGGCACTGTGGTAAACCTGTATGCTAAAAAATCCAAATACATTAAACCAACTTATAATGCTTTAAAGTCATCAGCCAAAAATTACAATGTTTACCTCAAGCGCTCTGTACCAGCATCGCTGCATTATGGTAAAAAAGACGATTGGTATGGCCGGATTGGAGATATTGTTTTATTTCCACATTGGCCACAGGTTTTTTCAGACAAGGATCCCGGAAAAGGATACCATGGTTTTGACCCTGATAAAGTAAAAGACATGCATGCCACTTTTTATGCTTGGGGTCCGGCGTTTAAATCGGGTATGCAAATCGAAACCTTTCAAAACGTAGAAGTTTATCAGGTGGTAACCCGCATTTTGGGTTTAAACTTAGCTGATAAAATTGACGGTACCAGTCAGTTGGCAGAACAGATTTTAAAAAAATAAAGCCCCTAGTTCAGGAGCTTTATTTTTGGGTTAAGCCAGTTTTCTGTATTTAATGCGTTTTGGTGCAACATCGCCCATGCGTTTCTTGCGGTTTTCTTCGTAGTCAGTATAATTTCCTTCAAAAAACACCACTTGCGAATCGCCTTCAAAAGCAATAATGTGAGTACAAATGCGATCTAAAAACCAACGGTCGTGAGAGATTATTACCGCACAGCCACCAAAGTTTTCTAAACCTTCCTCTAGAGCTCTCAAAGTATTCACATCGATATCGTTGGTTGGCTCATCCAACAATAAAACGTTTGAACTCTTTTTTAAAGTAATGGCCAGGTGAACCCGATTGCGCTCACCGCCCGAAAGTACACCCACTTTTTTCTGTTGGTCGGCACCGTTAAAGTTGAATTTAGAAACATATGCTCTCGAATTGCTTGGTCTGTTGCCCAACATGATATTGTCAAGGCCATCGGTAATGTTTTCCCAAACCGATTTCTCGGGATCCAAGTCATCATGCAATTGATCTACATAACCCAAAGCAACAGTTTCACCTACTTTGAACGTACCACTATCCGCTTGTTCCTGCCCGGTAATTAAACGGAATAACGTGGTTTTACCAGCCCCGTTCGGGCCGATAATGCCAACAATCCCGGCAGGTGGCAAAGAAAAACTCAAGTTTTCGAATAAGATTTTGTCGCCATAGGCTTTACTTACACCTTGTGCTTCAATCACCACATTACCTAAACGAGGCCCTGGCGGGATGAATAGTTCTAGTTTTTCTTCCCGTTCTTTTGTTTCTTCAGAAGCCAGTTTCTCGTAATTGGATAAACGAGCCTTTGATTTGGCATGACGTGCTTTTGGTGCCATACGAACCCATTCTAACTCACGTTCTAAAGTTTTCTGACGTTTACTTTCTGTCTTTTCTTCTTGTGCTAAACGTTTTGATTTCTGATCTAACCAAGACGAATAATTGCCTTTCCATGGAATGCCCTCACCACGGTCTAATTCCAAAATCCATCCGGCAACATTATCTAAGAAATAACGGTCGTGGGTTACGGCAATCACCGTTCCTTTGTATTGTTTTAAGTGTTGCTCTAGCCAATCAATACTTTCGGCATCCAAGTGGTTGGTTGGCTCGTCGAGCAATAACACATCGGGTTCTTGTAGTAGCAGACGGCACAACGCTACCCGGCGGCGCTCTCCTCCTGACAAAGTGGCAATCTTGCAATCCGAATCCGGACAACGCAGAGCATCCATAGCTCGTTCCAGTTTAGTGTCGAGCTCCCAGGCATTGGTGGCGTCAATTTTATCTTGGAGTTCACCTTGTCTGGCCAGTAATTTGTCCATCTCATCGGGGTTCTCATATACTTCTGGTAAGCCAAACTTCTCGTTAATTTCTTCATACTCCTTCAAGATGGCGGTGATCTCAGCCACACCCTCTTCAACTACTTCTTTAACGGTTTTATTGGGGTCTAATTCGGGTTCTTGGGCTAAATAGCCTACGGTATAGCCCGGAGAAAATACCACTTCGCCTTGATAGGATTTATCCAATCCGGCAATGATTTTAAGTAGTGAAGATTTACCCGATCCGTTTAAACCAATCACACCAATTTTAGCTCCATAAAAAAAGGAGAGGTAAATGTTTTTGAGGACTTGTTTCTGTGGAGGGTAAATTTTGTTTACCCCGGCCATCGAGAATATGATTTTTTCGTCTGACATCTTTGCTGATTAAGGTGTGCAAATATCGCGATTTTAGTCACAGTGGCGTAATATGTAGTAACAATTTCATTGAAATACCGTTTTTAAGTAAAATGGTGCAATTGTTGATAAATCTTTACCAAAAACGCCCTTGTAATGAATTAATAAATTTCTAGATTAGGGCATTAAACACCAATAAAGAAAGGTAATCACATGGAAGCGAAGTTTTCACCACGTGTAAAAGACGTGATTTCATACAGTAGGGAAGAGGCATTGCGCCTTGGTCATGATTACATTGGTACAGAACATTTGTTGTTGGGTTTGATTCGTGAGGGAGATGGAATGGCTATCAATATTCTCAAAGAGTTAGGCGTTGATACTGCAGGCTTACGTCGTTCGGTAGAAGAAGCTGTAAAGGGCACTTCCGGTTCTACGGTTAATCTGGGAAATATTCCCTTAACTAAGCAGGCTGAGAAAGTATTAAAAATCACCTATCTGGAAGCCAAAATATTCAAAAGTGAAATTATAGGTACAGAGCATTTACTGCTTTCTATTTTAAGAGATGAAGACAATGTGGCCTCACAAATTTTATCTCAATACCAGGTTAATTACGAAGTTTTTAAAACCGAAGTAGAAAATGGTCGGGAAGATATTCGAGATGAGGCACCGGGTTCTGCTGCTGGCGGAGATGAGGAATACCGCGAAGAAGACAGCTTCAGTCAGCCTAAAAAAGTATCCGATATCAAATCTAAAACTCCAGTTCTCGATAATTTCGGTCGCGATTTAACCAAAGCAGCTGAAGAAGGTCGTTTAGATCCAATCGTTGGCCGCGACAAAGAGATTGAACGTGTTTCGCAAATCTTGTCACGCCGGAAGAAGAATAACCCAATTCTGATTGGTGAGCCGGGTGTAGGTAAATCAGCCATCGCTGAAGGCTTAGCTTTAAGAATTGTACAACGTAAAGTTTCTCGGGTATTGTTCAACAAACGTGTGGTTACTTTAGACCTGGCCTCTTTGGTTGCAGGAACTAAATACCGCGGTCAGTTTGAAGAGCGTATGAAAGCCGTGATGAACGAACTGGAAAAATCTCCAGATGTGATCTTGTTTATCGATGAGATTCATACGATTGTAGGTGCTGGTGGAGCTTCCGGTTCGCTAGATGCATCGAATATGTTTAAGCCAGCTTTGGCTCGTGGAGAAATTCAATGCATTGGTGCTACTACATTGGATGAGTATCGTCAGTTTATCGAAAAAGATGGGGCATTGGATCGCCGTTTCCAAAAGGTTATGGTTGAGCCAGCCACGCCTGATGAAACCATCGAAATTCTAAATCGTATCAAAGAAAAATACGAAGAACACCATGGCGTAAGCTATACGCCCGAAGCAATTAATGCCTGTGTTAGTTTAACAGCCAGATACATTACCGATCGGTTTTTGCCAGACAAAGCGATTGATGCTTTAGACGAGGCCGGTTCACGTGTTCACTTGACAAACATTCATGTTCCGCAGAACATTATTGATATTGAGCAGCAGATCGAAGAAATTAAGGTAGAGAAGAATAAAGTGGTTCGCAGTCAGAAATATGAAGAGGCGGCTAAACTACGCGATACCGAGAAGAATTTGCTGGAGCAATTGGACAAGGCTAAAGCCGAATGGGAAGCCGAAACCAAGACTAAACGCTATACGGTAGACGAAGACAATGTGGCGGAGGTAGTTGCGATGATGACCGGAATTCCGGTTCAACGTGTAGGGCAAACCGATAGCCAGAAATTGCTAGGTATGTTCGAGGCAATCAATAGTCGTGTAATTGGCCAGGAGGATGCTGTTCGAAAATTAACCAAAGCCATTCAGCGTACTCGTGCCGGATTGAAAGATCCGAAAAAACCGATTGGATCATTTATTTTCCTAGGCCCAACCGGTGTAGGTAAAACCGAATTAGCCAAAGAACTGGCTCGTTTCATGTTCGATTCAGAAGATTCACTGATTCAGATTGACATGAGTGAATACATGGAGAAATTTGCGGTTTCTCGTTTGGTAGGAGCGCCTCCGGGATACGTAGGTTATGAAGAAGGTGGCCAGTTGACGGAAAAAGTGCGTCGTAAGCCCTACGCGGTGGTGTTGTTGGATGAAATTGAAAAAGCTCATCCGGACGTATTCAATATTTTACTTCAAGTATTAGACGAAGGTCAGTTGACAGACAGTTTAGGTCGTAAAGTAGATTTTAGAAATACTATCGTCATTATGACCTCCAACATTGGTGCCCGTCAGTTGAAAGAGTTTGGGCAGGGAGTAGGATTTTCTACTTCGGCAAAATTAACGCAAGCCGATCAGCATTCAAGAAGTGTAATTGAAAATGCCCTCAAGAAGGCTTTTGCTCCCGAATTCTTGAATCGGGTAGACGATGTGGTCGTCTTTAATTCTTTAGGAAAAGAAGAAATCTTCAAGATTATCGATATTGAGTTAAAATCCTTGTTTAATCGTATTCAAGGCTTAGGATATACAATCCAATTAACTGATTCGGCTAAGGAGTTTATTGCCGAGAAAGGATACGATTCTAATTTTGGAGCCAGACCATTAAAACGAGCTATCCAAAAATATCTGGAAGATCCAATAGCAGAAGAGATTCTAAAAGGAGAACTGCACGAAGGGGATAAAATAACGATCGATTTTGATAATAACACCCAAGAAATTCGTGTTTTGGGTAAAGAGAAACCAAAAAAGCGTAAAGAAGAAAAGAACGAAGGATAAATCTTATTTACGCGATTATTAATTTTTAATTAGACCATTATGAAAAAACTAGTGTTGACATTTTTTGCTGTTTTTGCATTGGCATTTAGCTTTGCTCAAAGTCCAGAATGGAAAGAAATGCATGAATTCCACACGATTATGAGTGCAACTTTCCATCCTGCGGAAGAGAATAATTTAAAACCTTGCAAGGAGAACGCCAAAGTCCTTTTGACCAAAGCTCGTGCATGGGAAAAAGCACAAGTACCCATTGGCTACAATGCAACTTTAGCAAAGCCCATTTTAAAGCAGTTGGTGCAAGATTGTAAAGCGTTAACAGAGGCAGTTCAAACTAAAAAAAGCGATAAAGAACTTAAAACCTTGATTACAAAAGCTCACGATACATTCCATCAGTTTGCTGAGAAATGTAAGGAGTAGTCGATCGCCTTACTTTAAACAAAAAAGCCTCCCGATTTCGGGAGGCTTTTTTTATAGGAACTTATAGTGTTATTTCTCCATTTGCTCAATCACTGCGTTGGTTACTCCGGTATAAGAGAAACCTCCATCGTGGAATAAATTCTGCATGGTTACCATGCGGGTTAGGTCAGAGAATAAGGTAACGGTGTAATCTGCACATTGGTCGGCATTGGCATTACCCAATGGAGACATTTTTTCGGCATACATCACAAATCCGTCAAATCCTTTAACCCCCGATCCTGCAGTAGTTACAGTTGGTGATTGCGAAATGGTATTTACACGTACTTTTTTCTTCACACCATAGTGGTATCCAAAGCTGCGGGAAATGCTTTCCAACAACGATTTGGCATCAGCCATTTCGTTGTAATCAGGGAATACACGCTGGGCGGCAATGTAAGTCAAGGCTACAACTGATCCCCATTCGTTCATGGCATCGTGCTTCATGGCTGTTTGTAAAACACGGTGCAAGCTCATGGCCGAAATGTCCATTGTTTTGTGCATGAAATCGTAGTTCGCATCGGTGTAAGCTATGCCCTTACGTACATTTAGACTCATGCCAATGGAGTGTAAAATAAAATCTACGCCACCACCAAAGTGTGCCTTTGTTTGGGTAAAGAGATTGTCTAAATCTTCCATACTGGTTACATCAGCAGGAATTACCGGAGCTTTACAAAGTTCAGCTAGTTTATTGATTTCGCCCATGCGTAATGCAATTGGAGCATTCGTTAACACGATTTCTGCGCCTTCTTCAACGCAACGTAGGGCAGTTTTCCAGGCAATAGAACGTTCGTCTAATGCACCGAAAATTATCCCTTTTTTACCTTTCAGTAAGTTGTGACCCATGTCGTTTTTGTATTTGTTTATAGTTCAAAGGTTATAAAAAATCTTAAAATTTAACTAGTTCAATGAAAATTTAATTGGCCAATAGTTCTTTGGCATTTTGTAAGGCAAATTCACCGGGATTATCGCCGCTGAGCATTTTTGCTATTTCGGTTATGCGGTCTTCAGTAGTTAATTCTTGAATATTGGTCCGGGTTTGGCTCCCCGACTCGTCTTTAAACACTCTATAGTGTGTGCCGCTTTTGCTGGCAATTTGTGCCAAATGGGTAATGGTGATCACCTGCATGTTGTCAGCCAATTGTTTCATGATATTGCCCACTTTTAAGGCTATTTCTCCTGAGATACCCGTGTCAATTTCATCGAAAATAATGGTAGGCAAAGCAGTTCTTTTGGCAATGAGCGATTTTATGCTCAACATCAATCGCGATAGCTCACCGCCAGAAGCCACTTTGTTCATAGGCAAAGGCGATTGCCCTTTATTCGCACTGAATAAAAACTGAATTTTATCGGCACCATTTTCAGTGAGTTGATCAAAATCTGTCTCATGGCTTACATTTAACACAGCATTTGGCATGCCAACTTCGGTTAGCGTGGCCTGTACTTGGCGCTCCAATTCCGGAATGTGATTTTTTCGATTGGTGGAAAGCTTTTCAGCAAGTTTGAGCAGTTTTTCCTTTAACAGGGTTTCTTCTTTGGCTAAGCTTGCAATCTCTTCTTCTCCAGACAGTAGCTTATTTAATTTACTTGAGAAATTTTCCTGCAGTTCTAGTAATTCACATACGCTGTTTACCCGATGTTTCTTTTGCAAGCTATAAATGATGTCCAGTCGCTCATTAATTTCCAGCGTACGTTTTTCGTCAATGAAGGTATGCTGCTCTAAACGTTCCAGATCATTGTAAATATCTTTCAATTCAATCAGGCTGCTTTTTAAACGTTCGGCAATACTCCCAATTTCATCACTGTATTTTTCAAGGGTTTGAAGCACCCCGCCTGCTTCCTTAAGTTGGCTTAATGCTGATTTTTCGCTTTCTGATAACAGATAATTGGTAGCTAATAAAGATCGCTTAATCTCTTCTGCATGTTCCAAAACTTTAAGCTCTTGCTCCAGTTGCTCTTGTTCTCCAGTTGCCAAACGGGCTTCTTCCAGTTCGGTGTATTGGAATTGAAGATAATCTTGTTCTGCTTTTGCTTGTTCAAAAAGTCGGATACTTTCTTGGAGCTTTTTAGACGTTAAACGATGTGTCTTAAAGGTTTCACGGTATTCATTCAGCGTTTCAGTGTGAGCCGCCAAAGTGTCGAGTACTACCAATTGGAAACGCTCGTTATTGATAGCCAATGTTGCATGCTGAGAATGGATATCAATCAATTGCTCTCCGAGTTGTTTCAGTGTATTTAGGTTTACCGGTGTGTCATTAATGAATGAGCGGGTTTTGCCGTCTGCAGAAATTTCGCGGCGTAATACAGTTTCTTGTTCTTCATCAAGATCGTTTTCTTCAAAAAAGCTTTTCAGATCGTAGTCTTTGATTAGAAAGGTGCCTTCAATAACACATTTTTTTTCCTGATTGAAGAAATACTTACTTTCTGCCCGTTGTCCGAGTATCAAGGAAAGGGCTCCCAAAATAATAGACTTACCAGCACCCGTTTCGCCAGTCAGGATGTTCAAATCTTTGGCGAAACTAATGTCCAAATTATCTATTAATGCATAATTGCTGATGGAAAGCCTTTGTAGCATTTTTTGAAGGTTTTCGCTAAAATAGCAATTTTATAACACTCGATTGGGGCTAAGTTTATTGGCTTAACTATTTTTTCAGGCCCTCGTATTTAGCCGCATTGGTAGGGTCTATTTTGCTTAAAATTTGATAAGCTTGCATTTTACCCTGAGCAGAAGCATTCTGGAGTACATCTACCAATTCGTCTGATTTTGCAGTGAAAAACAATTGGGTAAGCATGGCGCCTTGTTTCAGTTGGTCAAGCTTCTCAAATTCAGGTAAAAGCTCAACAATGGATTTTTGTCCTTTAGTCGGATTATCGGCCATTTCGTCTAAGCCATTTCGATGATAGGTATACAGCGCCTCACGAATGGGCAGAAAGCTTTTATTGTTGAGGTTTTCGATAAGCCAAAATCGGTTGCGTAAACCTTCAAAAGCCTTCCAACCGATATTTGCAGAATTTTGGGCATTATTTAGGATGTTCTGCGCTTTTGCATAGTAGGGCGTTCCGCCCATTTTACTGAACGAATCGTAATCCATTCCAACGATGACATTGGCATAAAATGCCAATAGCGAACTCAAATTCGAGATGTAATTCTGATCAGAAAAGTCGATAGCTTGGCCTTCCGCATAATAAAAATCGAAATTTTTATCGCTCAAATTGAGGATAGTGCTGTTGTATGAGGTATTGTAAACAGGTCGGCTAGACTGAATTTGCGCTTCTGCTTTAAAGTTGGGCGATGAGCCATCCCAGTCGGTTATGGTAATTACCCAATTGCAATCAATGCGTTCTTGTGGTCGGAGGGCATCGTTACTCCATTTTCGCCCATTCAGAAAATCGCTCATAGCCGTCTTCAAAACATCCAGAATTCGCTTATTGGCACTTTGAATTTTAGGAGCAAGAATTTGAATTCTGGCATTGAGATCTTGAGCCTTAACGACTTGAAAGCTACAGGTGAGCAGAAGTATGATCCAAAATCGCTTCATTAGGAGACTAAATTTATGATTTTCTGGCAAATGTCTGCCGCAACCTCGGTTTTAGGTTTTAAATCAAACGTTTCGGTAGTCAAATTCTTGTCGATGATGGTGATTTTATTCTGATCGCCTTTGAACCCAGCTCCTTCATCCTTTAAAGAATTCAATACAATGAAGTCCAGATTTTTATTTTTCAGCTTTTGAATGGCATGCTCATGCTCGTTTTCGGTTTCAAGAGCAAAGCCAATGAGCACTTGTCCAGATTTTTTCTGAGCACCTAAGCCGGAAAGAATGTCTGTTGTTTTTATCAATTGGATTGAAAATTCTGCTTCTTTCTTTTTGATTTTTTCGCTAGCAGCAGATGCCGGTTTGTAATCGGCAACAGCTGCGCTCATGACCGTAATGTCGGCTTTTGGGAAATGCCGATTGACCTCCTCCAGCATTTGGTCTGCAGAAACTACATCGATACGAGAAATTTGCTTGCTGTTTAACTGCATGGCAGATGGTCCGCTGATTAAGGTTACCTCTGCCCCCAATTGATTCAGCTTTTCGGCAATAGCGAAGCCCATTTTTCCTGAAGAGTGATTGCCAATAAAGCGTACCGGATCAATGGCTTCAAAAGTTGGACCTGCTGTAACTAAGGCTTTCTTACCGTTTAGCGGAAGTTTTTTTTTTAGTTCCCCATCCAGGAATGCAACAATTTCTTCCGGTTCGGCCATGCGGCCTTCGCCCACTAACCCGCTGGCTAGTTCACCAAAGGCGGGTTTGATCAGCTGATTGCCAAATTGTTGAAGCTTTTCAATATTTTGCTGTGTTGCCGGATGCTTCCACATGTCTAAATCCATAGCCGGAGCGAAATAAACCGGACATTTGGCAGAAAGGTAGGTAGCTAATAACAGGTTGTCACAAACTCCGGTGGCCATTTTGGCCAAGGTATTGGCACTTGCCGGAGCAATGAGGAATAAATCGGCCCAAAGGCCTAAATCTACGTGGTTGTTCCATTCTCCGGTATCGGCTTTGAAATAATCAACCAATACCGGACGCTTGGAAAGTGTAGCTAATGTTAGAGGAGTAATGAATTCAGTGGCATCTTTTGTCATCAAAACCTGGACTTCGGCACCTGCTTTTACAAACAAGCGAATGAGATTCGCCGTTTTATAACTGGCAATACTACCGCAAACGCCCAGAATGATTTTTTTGCCCTGAAGCATAAAATCTGTATGAGTTAGGAATTTTGTTCCTTGCTTGGATTGCGGTGGTAAACCTTTTTGTTGATGAATTCATCAACTGCAACCAATGTAGGTTTTGGTAAACGCTCGTAGTGTTTTGAAATTTCGATTTGTTCGCGATTTTCAAACACTTCCTCCAAATTATCACTTGATGAAGCGAACTCAGCCAATTTAGCATGTAGCTCTTCTTTCATGTTGTTTGAAATTTGGTTTGCACGTTTTGCAATCACTACGATTGACTCGTAGATGTTACCTGTTTCTTTATCCAATTCACGCAAATCGCGGGTAATTGTGCTGGTTGGAACAGACGGTTTGTTTGTCATTGTATTAATTTTTAATTTTTAATTTTTTGTTCGGCAGCTTGAATGGCTAAAATTTTCTTAGCTTCTTCAATGCCTTTTAAAGCATCTTTTTTCAGTTGTTCGCTATCTTTCAGAAATTTACTTTCCGGGTAGTTTTCTGCAAATTCATTGGCCATTTGAATGGCTTCGGTAAACCGTTCTTCCTGTTTGGCCTCAATACTGTTTTTAGCATACAAGTATTGAGACTGAATAGCCAGATATTCCATCTCTTCGGCAAATTTTGTGTCTGGATACTCACGCATTGAGTTACGGAATGCAATTACTGCCGATTTATAATCACCGATGGTCAGGTATAATTTGGCGTTTTCGAAAGATTTAATCTCCAGTTTGTCTCTCAAATCTTGAATCAGTTTTGCCGCCTCTGCACTTCTATCACTCCTAGGATACAAGTTGATAAACAGTTGTAGCGCTTCAATGGCTTTAATGGTATTGCTTTGGTCCAATGAATAATTTGGCGATTCCAAATAGAAGCAATACGCAGCCATGTACCTGCATTCTTCAGCTTTTGTACTATTTGGATACGTGTCGGCAAAAATCTTGAAATGATACCTGGCAGTGGTATAATCTTTCAGGTTGTAATTGGTATACGCAAAGTAATAGTATAAATCTTCTGCTTCGGCACGACCTCTGTAGCGCTGCACCAAATCATCCAACAAAATCAATGCTTTATTGTAATCTTTCTTATCGTAATATTTAACAGCCTCCTGGTATTTCTTAGCAATATCCGAGCTCAATCGAATCTTCTCGAATTTGCTTTTGCAGCCTTGAGCGGTGAGCATAAAGACTGTTACGAAAAAAAATAATACACGTTTAGCTGAAAACATCCTGCAAAGATAGCTTAATTCGCTTAAAGGTCAATTATTTTAACATTTATTAAGTATTTGACCGCTTTACTGGCAAATGTGATAATTCCGATAGCTAGATTTCGTTTTATCCTGTAAATTGCATGCTATGAATACAAAGTTTTTAAAGTACCGGTTACTGGTAGTATTGTTCGCGGTTTCTTTCGCTGCATTTGCGCAAAAAAAGGAGAAGCCCGTAGCGAATTGGCAAAATTTAGATTTTAAGACCGATGGGGTGTTTGGTATCAGTACCGAAAAAGCCTACACTCTAGTGCAGAAGAAAAGCCCTCAAGCTGTAATTGTTGCTGTTATTGATGGTGGCGTGGATATTGAGCATGAGGATTTGAAAGCACGAATTTGGACAAATACCAAAGAGATTGCGGGTAATGGTAAGGATGATGATGCCAATGGTTACATTGACGATGTGCATGGCTGGAGTTTTATTGGTTCGGCCAAGGGAAATGTGCAGTACGATAACATGGAGTTAACCAGGCTTATTCGCAAGTACAAACCCAAATACGAATCGGCCTTGAATAGTACTGCTTTTTCTCCGAAGGAACGTAAGGAGTTTGAGCTGTATCAACAATTAATTACCGATTATATGGCTCAGTGGGAAGAAGCTCAAAATTATTTCAACAACATTGGTTTCTTTCGCAAAACTTTAAAAGAAATACTGGCTAAAATAGCTGTTCAGAATCCTTCTGTTAAAGATTTTGAGAACTATTCTCCCGCTGGTGAAGTAGAAAAAGAAGTGATCAAATCGGTGAAATCTGCTCTAAAGGATGAGCCTGATTTTAAGAAATTTTACGACGAAATGGAGGAAGCCTACAAGACTTACGAGATCAAATTGAATTACCAATTGAATTTAGATTACGATCCCCGTGGTTTGGTTGGCGACAACTATCAGGATAACAAAGAGCGTTTTTATGGGAATCCGGATGTTAAAGGTCCGGATGCTGAGCACGGAACCCACGTAGCAGGCATCATTGGAGCTGTTCGAAACAATGGTATTGGTATTCAAGGTGTTGCTGACCAAGTTTGGATTATGCCCTTGCGCATAGTGCCCGATGGCGATGAACGAGACAAAGATGTGGCCAATGCCATTCGTTATGCCGTTGATAATGGTGCTAAAATAATCAATATGAGTTTCGGAAAGAGCTATGTATGGGATAAATCGGTGGTAGATGATGCCGTACGTTATGCGCAATCCAAAGATGTTTTGCTGGTGCATGCAGCCGGTAACGATGCCAAGAATACGGATGTTGCCAAAAACTATCCTACGCGTTTTTATTCAGACAGTACCGGTTTAACAACCGGATCGGCGGCCAACTGGATCGAAGTTGGGGCTTCGGGATGGAAGAACGACGAAAGCATTATGGCCGTTTTTTCTAACTACGGCAAAAAGAATGTGGATGTTTTTGCGCCCGGAGTTGAAATCAATTCAACTATACCCGAATCAAAATACAAAGACAATAACGGTACCAGCATGGCTGCTCCAGTAGTTTCCGGATTGGCGGCACTTTTGCGTTCCTATTTCCCAAAATTAAACTCCCAAGAGGTAAAGGAAATTATCCTGAAATCGGTTACTAAGATTGATCAGAAAGTAAAAGTGAAAGCCGAGGGCGGAACAGTAAGAGTGCCATTTTCTGAAGTGTGTTTAACTGGTGGTGTGGTCAATGCGCATCGGGCAGTTGAATTGGCTTTGAAAACTGCTCGATAATTCTGGATAATCCTTTGTTCATTTTCGCGTAAACTAAAAATGCCCCTAAAAGGGGCATTTAGTAGCGGGG
>JACCDL011314956.1_pt1 | contig 13260 bp, 12 predicted proteins | sample 7441931 | NCBI WGS metagenome assembly JACCDL01 (sample SAMN15323437, study PRJNA562643) | freshwater metagenome | isolation source: river surface water | place: USA:Blue River Watershed | collected 2017-08-16 | reverse complement strand
TCATCAGCGAAGCCATGCTATTCGGTGGACAATTTTTCCCCGAACTAAGAGGACAATTCAGCGGTTGGAAGGAAATGTCGCTGGGTGTTTTCATGCCGGTAAAGCGCAGCCTGCTGGCCCGGCGTTTTGCTCGAGCGATGCAGCGCAGAGCCGGTGACTATGATGTGATTCACTACCATGGTCACTTACCCAACGTGGCGTACTACTTGTCGCCTGCAACCAATTTTTTACAGACACGCCACGACCAGGGTAGCGATTGCCTGATACATACCCGATTTCGCCGTGGTGAAGTCTGTAACGATATCCAGCCTCTGGCGTGCGCAGGTTGTCGTAGCCATCATCCCAACCCGCTCCAGAAATACATCTCTGCACTTGCCGTGCGTCGTTTTCGTTATGAGGTTCAGGCAGGATTTTTACGACATAAAACCGTGTTTGTCTCTGACATGCTGCGCAAGAATTTATCACGCTGCTTTGGTGATCAACACTGGGGTATCACGGTACACAACTTCGTCGATACGTCGCATTTGCGAAATCTGAGTACGCACGAGCAGATTACGCTGCCCACTGAGCGACTGCGTGTATTCATCGCCGCCAAACTCTACCCTGCCAAGGGCGTGAGTGCCTTGCTCGCAATTCTGGAGCCTCACCTGGGTCATCGCATTGTTATGGATATCGCAGGTGACGGCGAAGAGGAAGCCATGCTGCGCAAGCGATATGCGAATGTGAATTTTCATGGCTGGCAAAGCATGGAAGCGACACTGAAACTTGCAATGCGCGCGCAGGTGATCGTGGTGCCTTCTGTTTGCGAGGAGGCTTGCTCGACCACCGTGCTGGAAGGTCTGTTGCTGGGAAAAACCGTGTTCGCATTGCGACGCGGCGGCACGCCTGAATTAAGTATCTACGCCAGCCGGCCTGATCAACTGCGCCTGCACGAGCATCTGGAAGATCTTGCCAATGCCTTGCTGAATCACATACCCCGAGCAGATTGCGTAGTCTCACCACAAGCACCGGCCGATGCCAGTCATGCTGCAGGACGCTTGCTTGCGCTGTATTCGCTGCCACCAGGACCCATCGCAAATCAGACGATGAGCACATTGGATCCATGGCAAGGCAGCTCGACCAAGACAGGACATCCTGTAGGCCAACGAGGCGCAAGCGGAGTAGCGAAGCGCGCGACAAATTCACCCTCATCATGATTTCTCTGCTACCCGGCTTTTCCGTTATCACCTGTACCAGAAACAGCGAGCCCTGGCTGGCTGAGTCGATCAATTCTGTGCTGGGACAAGAAGCGGTCGATGTTGAATATATTTTTGTGGACGGACAATCCACCGATGGCACATTGTCTCGCATCAAAGATATCGAGCGCCCAGTCAAACTGATAGAGAATCGCTGCCATGGCATCAGCGATGCGATGAATGCGGGTCTTGCACTCGCCACCCATGAGATCGTCGCCTTTCTTCATTCGGATGATTTCTACCTGCATGCTGATGTACTCAAGATAGTTGCTGATATTTTTAGAACGGCGCGATGCCAATGGTTGTTCGGACGGACAATGAGTGCCATTGATGGCCAGCTGATACCTGAGGGCTATACCGCTCCCCGATATAGCCGCAGACAACTTTTACGCGGCAATTTCATACCGCATCCGGCCTGCTTCGTTAAACGTTCTTTGTTGCTGCAAGCAGGCGGCTTCGACACAAAGCTCCGCTATGCCATGGATTATGACCTTTGGTTGCGGCTTTCCTTGCTATCAGAACCTCTGCAAATTAATAAGCCACTGACTGCTTTTCGTGAGCATGCAGGAAGCCTCTCGACGAGGGAACGCAGCGCTGCAATGCGCGAAGACCTGCAGGTCAGGCTGGCACATACCGGCTTCAATCCAGTAACCCGACTGACGCACACGGCGCGTTATTTCGCAAGACGATGGCGCAATAGCATGCGAACAGCGCCACCGGAAATAAGTCATGCGTGATTTTTCACTGATATTGGCTACTGTGGGTCGTACTGTCGAGCTCAATCGCCTGTTCGACTCACTTCTGGTGCAGACATTTCATGATTTCGAAGTAATCGTCGTCGATCAGAATCAGGATGAACGGCTGATGCCCATCGTGCACAGGGCGCGCTGTCTGGGTCTCGCTATACGACACGTACATCACTTTCCGCCGAATCTGGCGCTGGCACGCAACGCCGGTATCGCGGAAGCCAGCGGTCAGTGGCTGGGATTTCCAGATGATGACTGCTGGTATGAACCGCACACACTGGAGCGCATCCGCTTGCGCAGTCGGCATCGCGATCGCCCGCAAGGGATCATCAGCCGCTGGGTGGAGCAAGATGCTCCAATTCCTCCGGGACTCTTGAGCTGGCATCGCTCATCCCGCTTTCGGGATATTCCGGTCTCGTCTATTACCTTATTTTTTGAGCGCAGCCTGCTTGATCGCATCGGCGGCTTCGATGGTCGCCTGGGTGTAGGTCAATGGTTCGGAGCCGGGGAAGAAACAGACATGATCTTGCGTGCGCTGCGCGCAGATGCGCTCGTTGCGCACGAGCCCGATGCCCGCGTTCATCACCGCGTCGATCCGCCACAGCTAGTCGTGAGCGATAACGCATTGAAGAGTGCGCGTCTGCGCGCGCGGGGTACGGGTGCCATGTATGCGAAACACAGACTACCGGTATGGGTGATTGCCCGAGGTCTGCTGTCACCATTGATCAAACCATTTTTTCAGATCAGCTCGGCTGATCCCATCCTCCATCAAATTGTTCATGGCTATGCAGTTGCCCGCGGCCGTCTGGATGGGTGGCTGGGCTGGTGGCTACGTCATCGGCGCGAACCGCTCTTGCAGCGCCGCTCGGCTTCCCAGTCTTTTTCAAAATGCACCAAATAAAGCGACTCAGCGCCAAACAAGTTATTCGCCCTGCATCATGCGTATAGCACTGGTCACCAACATGCCGCCGCCCTATCGCATACCGATTTTCAATCGTCTGGCGCGGTGGCCCGGCATTGATTTTCATGCGATATTTTGTGTACGGCGCGAACCCAATCGCCTGTGGGATTTGCCTGAATCGGAATTTCGGCAGCACTATTTACATGATTCGTTTCTGACGTATCGCGGTCGTTATATTCATCACAATCCAGATGTCGTACCGCTACTATTCCGCCTGAAAGCCGATGTCATCATCACCGACGGATTCAATCCTACGCATCTGTACTCCTTCCTCGTGGCTCGCTTGAGGAGTTGCGCGCATGTGGCGATGACGGATGGCACGCATTCATCGGAACGCGCTTTGTCGCTGGCACACCGCCTGGTGCGTCGTGTGGTGTATCGTGGCTCACGCAGCTTCATTGCGGCGAGCGAGGATGGAAAGCGCTTGTATCATTCTTACGGCATCGACCATAGTCGCTGTTTTTATTCATGGCTGTGCGTGGCGAACGAGCGCTTCGAACCTCGACCTGAGATAAATCGCCCTTTCGATTTTATATATTGCTCCCGCATGGAGCCGTCGAAAGATCCACTCTTTGCGCTTGCAGTCGCTCGCGAAACAGCAAAGCGTCTGCAGCGGCGTACTCGCATGTTGTTCGTCGGCTCGGGCAGTCTTGATGCATTCTTGCGTGAACAGGCGGAGGCGCATACTCAATGGGTTGATGTGCGCTTCGAAGGATTTGCTTCACAACAGGCACTACCGGGTCTGTATCAGTCTGCCAAAATATTTCTATTCCCTTCGCATGCAGATGTCTGGGGCGTGGTCGCCAATGAAGCCTGTGCCTCAGGATTGCCAGTGCTGGTGAGCCCGCACGCGGGTGTCGCAGGCGAGCTTGTGGTCAATGGAAAAAATGGCTACGTACGTGAACTCAATGCCAGCCTCTGGGCCAATTGCGCCGAGGACTTACTCCGTAATGCCTCGCAGTGGCAGGCATTCAGTCAAAGTAGTCTTGAACTTGTGCGTCGCTATAACTTTGACAGTGCTGCTGCCGGCATTGTTGATGCCTGCCGTTATGCACTGGGCTTTGATGCGTACGCAGACCACACAGGCAGCGCGGATACCAGCAGTGGTTTCGGCAAACCCGGAGATCCCGCTGCAGCCGTCACCACACGTACGCGCTCATGAGCCAATTGGTATTCAGCCTCTCGGTAGATGATGGCCATCCGCTGGATTTGCGCATAGCCGACAGACTAGCCAAACATGGCTTGCGAGCGAGCTTCTACCTGCCTATTCGCAATGCAGAAGGTCCACCGGTGATGACGGTGGCACAAGCGAGAGAATTGTCCAGGTATTTCGAGATTGGCTCACACACGCTGGATCATCGCTATCTGACCCGCGTGGATGACAATGAAGCCTGGCGTCAGATCAGCGAAGGCAAGATCGAGTTGGAGCAGAGCTTAGGCCAAGCAGTATCCGGCTTCTGCTATCCGGGTGGGAAATTCCATGATCGGCATGTGCACATGGTCAGGCGCGCAGGTTTTACCTACGCTCGCACAATCAAAAATCTATACTCGGACGCAGGCGAGCAGCGTTTTACGATACCGACCTCGCTGCAGTTCTATCCGCACAAGCGCGATGTACTGATCAGAAATTTTTTCACGCAAGGCGCCTACAGAAGACGATGGCCAGCATTCCAAGCCATCTTTACAGAAGATGACTGGCTTATGCGTATCTATCGGCTATTCGATCATCTGGAGCAGCACGGTAAAGTTTTTCATCTGTGGTGTCATGCATTGGACATTGAGCGACTGCAGTTATGGAAGGACTTGGACTACTTCCTTGGTTTCGTTGCCCGCAGAATTCCGCCCGGCCGCCGGCTCGACAACGCCGGGCTGATCTGCGACCGGCGCCGGGACGTAGCGTTCGTCTTTCCAGATCATCAGAAAGTAATGTGATTTCAGACCCATCACCCTGACATGACCCAGACGCCAGGGCGGATGCCCGGGCAGGACATCCATCATGGTCTTGATTTTCATCGCATCCAGCAAGCCCGCATGAGGCGGCGGGCGCAGCCAGCCTGACAGTGGATGCCACCGATTGGGCGTAGAAACAAAGACACCCTTTTTGGCGATGCGCAGCAGTTCCCGCAAAAGTCTGACCTGGCGCTCGAAGCTCACACAAGTTTCAAGCAACTCGTAACAAGCCAACCAGTCGACAGCTTCGTCGTCAAAAGGCAGCTTGATATTTTCCGGCACGGGCTGACTGTTGGCTGTATCAAGCTTGAGGCGCCGGTGGGCGTTTTTGCCTGTATAGGCCTGCTCGCCTCCACTGAAGTCGATGAAGGCTTCATCAATGCGCTGCCGAGTTCGCTGACGTGCGCTTTCTATCATTTCTGAAAACATCCGGCTATTCCGTCTGAAAGAGAAACTCATCTTCGCTAAAAATGAAGATAAAGTTTTGCGAACAGTCAGTGAGCATTCTGCTGATCCGCGCTTCAATCAACACTGATGTTCTTTCTAGCGAGATGCGTATGAGATCGGGTAGCGTTGCTTTGCTGGGAACCCCTATCGATCCCCTGTCGTGGGAGCAGGCAGTGGGACGTATCCTGCGGTGGGCGAGTGCAAGACAGTCAAGGATGATCTGTCTGTGCAATGTGCATGTTGTTGTCAGCGCTCGCCATGATGAGACGCTCGCCCGAGCTTTGCAGCTTGCCGATATGTCGACACCGGATGGCGCGCCAGTCGCCTGGCTCATGCGCAAAATCGGATGGCCAGAGCAACAGCGTATCAGCGGACCGGATTTAATGTGGCGTCTGATAGCTGAAGCAGTGCGCTTGCAATTACCCGTGTTCCTGTTGGGAAGCACCGAGACCACGCTGGCCCGATTGACCCAAAGACTGCAGCAAGTCTTTCCCGATTTGCAGATCGCCGGCCTGCTGTCACCACCCTTCCGCGAACTGAGCGTAACAGAGGATGCGCAGATGGTTGAAATCATCAATAACTCGGGCGCACGATTGCTGTTTGTGGGATTGGGCTGTCCGAAGCAGGAAATCTGGATGGCTGCGCAACGCGATCGTGTACAGGCCGTCATGCTGGGTGTGGGCGCAGCGTTTGATTACCATGCCGGCGTACTGCCGCGCGCACCGCAGAGCTGGCAACGATTGGGGTTGGAATGGCTGTACCGACTGTGGCACGAGCCGTCGCGGCTGATGAAGCGATATCTGGTCACCAACAGCTTATTTCTTCTGGCGCTCCCCGGCGAGTTGTGGCGACGTACCCGACACTGAGAAACGTGCGCGCGGCTCTTCGCCCATCATCGCTTGCCATACCTTGTAATTCAACAGACCATGTCCCTCAACTTCGGCGAAACGAGACGACGAACTGACATAGGTATTGTTTTCAAATTCGGCGAATTTACGTACGTTCTTATCGCCATGATGACTCCAGAGTCGAAAAGTCGGAATTTCCTTGCGTGACATGAATTGATTTTCCGATATGCGATTACGTCTGATTGATGCAAACGGTGCGGTCTCGTTGAAGAGTATATGTTCATGCAAATTTTCAGAAAAGGAGTTTTGCGTGATCAGATTTTCGAAGCCATTATGCAATTGCATACCGCCGGGGTTATGCCGCAATTGATTTCCGCGTACAGTGACACCATTGGCGAAATCATCCAGGTAGATCGCATATGACATGCGTCCCTGAAGATGCATTATCTTGTTTCTTTCTATGACAGTTTCCAGCGCTTGTCGGTCACGCGCAAAAGTATAGATACCACCACAGTCGCCCAGCCTCAGGCAGGCACGATCAATCACATTGTCTGTGACGATCGCCTGACGAAACACCCGTATGCCGATGTAGGCGGCATCCGTTATGCGATTGCGCTGTATGTTATGACCACGCGCCGCCTCAAAAATGATCGCACCTTTGGAGCGACGGGGCATGCCCAGCATGCCGGCGCTATCAATCTGGCTATCAGCAATGATCACGTCCCGGGCATCATCATTAGCGCGTATGCCGTTCTGCCCTGTGCCGTTAATACGAACTCCACGCAATCTTGCTCCGCTGCCTCCAATGAGAATAGCTTCCTCCCCGCTGTTGATGATGTCGACGTCGGAAATCACCATGTTACGACTATCACTACCGTCAATACCCAGAGTGGCCGCAAAAATTTTAAGGCGATGGATGTTCACATCCTGCGACCCACTGGCGTTGATCGCGCGCGCGCGCTGAGTCACCCAGGCTCGCCCCTCGGGTGATTTGCCATCGGGCGGCCAGACATGCAGCCAGCCGTCGGCGTATATCCATTCACCGGGAGAATCCAGCATCCATGGCTTGCCCTCGACATAAAATTCAGTCTCTGGCAGCAAGCCAAATCCTTCATCATCGCCGGGCGCAAGTTGCAAGATCTGTTCTTCATAGCGCGTAATCATCCGCGTCTGTATCAGCCAGTCTGCCGCACGCCAGACCAGGGTCCCACCGGACATGGCTGAATTAGGTAGTCTCGTTTTCAACTGCAACGCTGAGAGCTTTTGACCTCGAAGCCACTGACCCGGATTATTGGGATGATGCGCGAGTGGCAGGAATTGACCTGCGATCTCAAATTGCGCTGGCGCAGTATCCAGTCTCGCGGACCAGAGTCGCGGATCGCGGGGATTGTTCTTCCACCCTAAAACGAATCGTGCTGGCGTGATAGTCGCGTGGCCACAGTCACCGCGCGTCGTGACGGTAACGCCACGGCGATTTGACAGGTCGAGTTCGCCGACATAAGTACGGCCACATTCAAGGAGAATTGTCTCGCCATCTCTGATGGCGGTAGGGATGGGCAATAGCGTTGCCATCGCATGTGAATTCAGAATTAGCATCAGTATCAGCATTAGTCGCATCATTGCCCGATATCCTCCAGTCCGGCCCTATCCTGAACATCTCTGGTGGGAACGTGTTGGTGAAGATCAAAAAAAAGACCAGCGCGAGGCTGGTCCATAAGGCAATGCCTAAAAAATCTAGTGCATTAACTCAATTTCCAGGCACGAACGTAATTGATTTCATATGAATTGCCGATGCCCGTTGGCGTTGTATTGTCAGGCGTTCCGCTCGCACTGCCGTACCAAAGATCCAGCATGATATACATCGGATCAGGCATGGTCACATTCAGGGTATACACTTCGCGACCATCAAAGTAGAAGGTCTGCTTGTTCGGCTCCCATTTCAGCGCGTATTTATGGAAAGCTGCTGACAAATCCGAGGTCAGTATCGTCTTTGTTCCAGCCAGACGGCTGGCATCCAGCCAAACGGTCGGTGCATATGCTGTGGGATGCAGATTCGCATCAGACCAACCGCTATTGGGCCCACCACCCGCGTATGCCTCCATCACATCAATCTCAGGGCGTCGATTACCAATGTGGTTAAACAACCAGAAAGCCGGCCAGGTGCCTCTACCCACCGGCAGCTTGGCCTCGATTTCAAAGAAACCATAGGTCTGGTAGTACTTGCCATCCGTGTCGATGGTACGGTTGAAAAATTTTCCGCTCGCATCACGTTGCGGCCAAATCTTTAGACTGCCGTTGGATACTGCGTAGTTTTTGGTGGGATTACTGGCTTCATACCAGATGGTATCGTTCCATACGGCATTGTTGAATGAGTTGAATTCGTCCTGAAACGCGAGTTTGTAGGTACCCGCTGCCTGACCATAGGGCATGGGCGTAGTACTTGCTGGTATTGTAGTAGTTGGCGTTGTAGTAGTTGGCGTTGTAGTGGTTGGCGTTGTAGTGGTTGGCGTTGTAGTGGTTGGCGTTGTAGTGGTTGGTGTGGTGGTCGTCGTGGAACTTGTACTTGTCGTTCCGCCCGACGAAGATGCAACCGTTGTTGTGACTGTGCCATCCGGATTGGTGCTGACGACGTTTGCTGAGGTCAGATTGCCTGCCGAGTCGATTGCATATTGCGCAGTGCCCGTACCGCCGCCACAGGCTGCGAGTATGAAGGACACACTGGTTGCCGCCATCAATGAGCGTACGCGAATATTTTTTCTTTTACATGTAAATTGATTTTCCAAAATTTTCTCCATCGATTGATTCTGATCTGCCGGACAACACAGATCGCTTACAAAGCTCTCTTCAGAGCATTGCCGATAGAGAAGAGTTCCGAAGGGTAATAAAAAAGTTTTTTTCTTTACTAAAAACGGTATCAATCAGACAGCTGGCAAACCATTTACATTGATAGAAGCAGTCACCGGATTTTCAACAGAAACCGAAGTATTTTTTACAAGATCGACTTCTTCCACGGACATGCTGGATACATTTTTCAGCTGACCGATCACATGTTCGGCCAGCCGCAAAGCCAATGCTGTGATGGTAATCGTCGGGAAATTAGCGCCGGCCGTCGGAAATACCGAGCTACCTGCAATATACAAATTCGCAAGGCCGTGTACTTTGCAGTCAGCATCAACGACGCCCTGTTTTTCATCGCTGTGCATACGCGTGGTTCCCATGTGATGCCAGGTACCTTCGGGCTCCATTGTCACCGGCCAGCCGTGCAACTCCATCGGTGGATCAAGGTTGACATGAGCAATACCCGTTTGACGAAGCTCGCTCGCAATCAGTGCAAGGCTGCGATCGGCGGTGCGTCTGACCTGCGTATCGAGACGCCAGTCCACTTCGACGCGTGGCATACCCAATGCGTCCTTTTGTATCGATGACAGACTGACACGGCTGTCGGGATTGGGTGCCGGTTCGATGATCACCTGAAAACTGACCTTTTTAATCATCGCCCGCGGATGAAACAGTCTCGTAAATCCATAGGCAAAGGTATTGAGTGGCTCTTTCACCATCGTCAGTACATCATCGCGCAAGCGCCAGCCAGGCTGATCTTTAGAAAGTAAAGCCTGCTTGCAGCGGAATAATGCCTGTGCACCCTGGCTACCCTCACCGGGAAACTCTGAACAAAAACAGATACGCGCATTCAGCAAGCGTTCTTTTTCCAATGTCTCGGGTGTCAATGCAAGCTGTGCGGCAATATGAACGCCTTGCGCGGCAACAGCTGAATTCATGTAGTGATACTTGATGTCATATAACTTGTTACGAGACCATGCGTGCGAAAAATGAATATCACCACTCAAAAGACGCGGATGTTCCATGAAAAACCGACCCACCAGATCATGCTGATTGCCCAGTCCTGCGGGAACGACTCTGTTCGATGCCAGCAGCAGTCGCGCATTCTCGATACCGCCCGTGGCCAATATGAAGATACGCGCAGCGACACGCATCTGCTTGCCCGTCAGGGTCTGCACTGTGACCTCTTTGATACGACCCGCGAGTGGATCGGGAATGATCTGAGTCACATTCGCGTATAAAAATACGCGGACATAGCGTGCATTACGCAACTCTGGCCGATATGTCTTCCCGAAACGAACTGGCGGACTGAATTGGGAGATCGTGTCCCGCACTTTGCCTGATTTGAGCGGAATGCGACGCACGTCCGGGCGCGCAATCGCCTTTTCCCAATAAGAAGGATCAAAATTGTTCGGCCCGAGTTTGAGTACCTCATGAGTACGTCGGTAATACGGCTCAAGATGAGACAAGCCAAAAGGCCAGCCGCTGTAGGGTATCCAATCGCGCTGCTCGAAATCCCATGCATCCAATGGCCTGCTCCAGCCACCCCAGCAGTTGCTACTGCCACCCAGAAAGCGCGCACGACAGCCATCGGCAAACTGATAATTCAGTCCAGTCGCTTTGCCGCGATAGAGGTCGCGGGTTTCGTGATCGGCTTGCAAACCACCGCTTTCCAACAAACAGGTATCTATACCCTGCTTTTCGAGCTCACGCGCTATTGAAATTCCTGCGACGCCACCACCGATGATGCACACCGTAGCAATCAGAAATTTATCCTGACTGACCTGGCGCGTGTCTATGAACATGCTTACTCCCTTTTATTGATGCCGCCACTTTCTGATCTTTCGCCGTGCTCGCTGTGCCATCTGATCAGCCAGCAGCAAGGGATGCGAGAGGCAATGCCACCAGGACCTAAACACGATGGCCTTATACAAGCTTTGCCTCTGACCGCCGAGACGAGTCTTGTAATCGTAAAATCCCCAAAGAAAATGAAAATGCTCTGCGTGACTGGCAATAGCAGCTTCAATTGTCAGCGCACAGCATAAAAATCCCAGCCGTAGATCATCATGCCGAGGATCATGTGCGATCACATGCATGAAGATCGATTTTTCGAGTCGGGTGCAAAGAAGGCCTGCACAAATTTCACCCTGTATTTCAATGACCGAGAGTTGGCCGCATTCGCGAATCATCGCGCGCAGGCATTTCACCTCACGCTCGCTCATATTGAATGAGCGACCTTTGCGCGACATACGGGCCTGACTCAGCTGAAGGACACGATCAAACTGTGTATCGCTCATGTCAGATCCCTCAATTTGACGAAAACTCAGATCCGGCTGTTTGCGGCAGCTGCGTCGGTAGTGATAGCGGATTTTTTCACGTGTCTGTGACGATAGACTGGCCCTCCAGACTTCAGCCGAGTCTGGCAGGGACAACAAATAGTCTTCCGAGTATTCAGTTTTCAGTAGAGGTAAGGTCAAGGCATCGCCTTCGATGCGAATGGCGTGCAGACAAATCGCACTCACTTGCGTGTATTCGCGAAACAAGGCTTGAGCGAATTGATTCAACTGCTCAGCATCGAGCGCATGCATTTCATTGACGACGCGCGCCACCCTGCCTTTGATCTGAAACAAAATCAAGCCAGCGATACTGCCGTTGCTGCGCTTGACCCAGACCTGAAGATCGGAGCGCAAACTGTCATGGTTGCGTAAATGAGGTTCGCTGCAAAAAATACTCTGATACAGGCCATGCAGCGCCGGCCATATGTAGCCGGGCAAAGGCCAGCGGTGGAATTCGGCAGCAAGACCAGATTTTTCGGTCAACGTATTTTGTGCAACCGCAGCAGTCTGCATGGTGGCTCGAATTGGCGATATCGACGGCAGGACTATTTTTACGCACTCACGTCGGTCTTCGAGTTGCGCGATATCGCACCCGAGTAGCCGAGCTGTCGATATTTCCCATACCCGTAACGACTACCGTAGCCATAGCGCCCCGACTGTACCGGCATGTCATTGAACAACAAGCCCTTGGCTGACAGACCCGCACGCGCGAGCCGCTTCAGGGATTCGCTGACCTCGGTAGGCGTTGTTACGCCAGCTCGCGTTGCAAGAAAAATAGCGCCTGCATGTGAGCCTAAAACCAGACTATCCGCCACTGCAAGCAAAGGTGCCGCATCAATCAGAATGAGGTCATAGTGCGGTGCCAGCTGAGTCAGCAAATTTGCCATCGTCGGGCGCAGCAGCATTTCAGATGGATTCGGCGGCAGACTACCTGTAGCGATGAAATCAAGATGCTCAAGCACATCTCGTCTCAGTACGAGGTCGATCGGTGTGCCGGACAGCAGATCTGACAGCCCTCCCTGCCTATCTCCATGAAAGTAGCGATGCAAATGACCATCGCGCAAATCACCATCGATGAGCAGCACCCTTCGGCCACTGGCCGCCATGATGGCTGCAAGGTTCACAGAGACGAATGACTTGCCCATACCTTCTGTTGGTCCGGTGATCAGCACGATGCGGTTGGTTGCGTGATTCAGACAGAACTGCAGTGCAGTCCGAAAATTGCGCAAACTCTCGACTGCGATATCCATGCTCGAAATACGCGAGAGCAGAGGCAAGTTTGCAGACTCGTCCGTACGCTCGGCGAGACTTTCCTGCGTGCGACTGTGCGGGATACTGGCGTACACCGGTACACCAGAGGCTTTCTCGAGGTGAACCGGATCCTCAAAGGCGGTTTGCAGTGAACGACGCAGGAACGCGACTAGAATGCCGACAAACAGACCTGCGAAGATCGCGATGGCGATAATGCGCGGCCGGTTGGGCGTGACAGGCTGTTCGGGTTTTTCGGGTGCGTCCACCAGACGCACATTGCTGGTCCGACCCACCGTAGTGAGCTGTAATTGCTGGGCTGATGCCACCAGTGCACCATAAAGTTCGCTATTGACTTTCACATCACGCGAGAGTCGCACCATCTCCTGCTCCAGCACTGGCAGATTTTTCAGCTGAGTCGCTGCCTGCTTGAGTTCCGCATTCACATCACGCACCTGTTCATCGATGCTCATTACGGCAGGATGATTGGCTGTGTAGCGCGACAGCAATTCGGTACGCTTTTGTTCCAACTCGATTCGACGGGTGCGCGCGGCTGCCGAGCGTTGCAGTGTGATACGTCCCTCCTCACCCAGATCTACCGTGCCATTTATATTGCGAAACTGGTTGTAGCGAGCCTCAGCCTGTTCTAAT
>JACCDL010126606.1_pt1 | contig 13261 bp, 10 predicted proteins | sample 7441931 | NCBI WGS metagenome assembly JACCDL01 (sample SAMN15323437, study PRJNA562643) | freshwater metagenome | isolation source: river surface water | place: USA:Blue River Watershed | collected 2017-08-16 | reverse complement strand
CAAACGCCGCAGCCGACTCCGTCGTGGCGCCAACCAGTTCCGCGCCCCGAAACTCGTCAAGGATGCCGAATCCGGCGCCCTTCGTCGCTCCCACCGCGTCGACCCGACCACGGGTAAGTATCGCGGCCGTCAGGTCCTGGACACCGGAGCTTAAGCTCCTCCCGGGCTCAGCCCGACCTCATGACCGAAGCCACTCCGAAGAAAGGCCACCGCATCGCCCTGGATTGCATGGGCGGCGACATGGGCCCTTCGGAAGCCGTGGCCGCCGCCGCCCTCGCCTTCAAGGAGGGGATCATCGGGCCGGACGACAACTTGGTCCTCGTGGGACACGAGGACAACCTGCGGATGCTCGCCTCCGAACATCGTCCGCTGAAGAGCGCGCGCGTCTCTTTCCGTCACGCCGCCAGCATCGTGGCGCCCGACGACGCGCCGATGGCCGTGCTCAAGTCGAAGCGCGATTCCTCGATGGTCATCGCCCTGGAGATGCTCAAGGCCGGCGATGTCGACGCCGTCGTCTCGACCGGGAACACCAAGGCCCTCGTGGCCGCCGGCACGATCAAGGTGCGCCCCATGGAAGGCGCCGAACGCCCCGCCCTCGCGGCCATCATGCCGCGACGCGAAGGCCACTTCATCATGCTCGACGTCGGGGCGAACCCCGAAGCCACGCCCGCCCAGCTGCTGCATAACGCCGTCCTCGGCTCGATCTACGCCCAGAGCGCCCTCGGCATCGAACGGCCTCGGGTCGGCCTGCTCACCGTCGGCACCGAAGAAGGCAAGGGCGGCCCGCGCATCAACCGGACGCACGCTTTGCTCAAGGCCATGGGCGACCGGATCAACTACGTCGGCCCCGTCGAAGGGTTCGACGTCTTCGGCGACGCCTGCGACGTGGTCGTCACCGACGGCTTCACGGGCAACATCATCCTGAAGACCCTCGAAGGCTTGGTCTACATGGTCCGCGACATGGTCGGCAGCAAGGTGAAGAGCAACCCGGTCTACCTGGCCGGCGGCATCGCCATGTTTCCGCTCCTGCGCGACCTCAAAGGCAAATTGAAGCCGGAACGTTACGGCGGCGCTCCTTTGCTCGGCCTCACCGGCCTCGTCATGAAGGCCCACGGGTCCAGCAACCGCCAAGGCATCGCCAGCGCCATCCGCCTTGGGCTCGAAGCCCTCGGTCACGGCGCCGGGCACCGCATGCTGGCCTCGCTGGCGGAAGCGAACGCCGTCATCGCGGCCACCCCGGAAGAGGCCTGAGGTTTTAGTGTTCCCTTCCCCGCCCAAGGGGTCTTTTCTCACGCATCGATGAGCAGCGCTGAGCTATCAGTCTTCATTCGGGCCATCGGGGTCCGTACGCCGGAACGCACGCTCACCAACGCCGAGCTCTCCAAGATGGTGGAAACCTCGGACGAGTGGATCAAGACCCGTTCCGGCATCAGCGAGCGCCGCATCGCCGGCCCGGGAGAAAATCCCTCGGACCTGGGCGCCCAGGCCGCCGCCCAGGCTTTGGAGCGCGCCGGCCTGACGCCGGCCGACGTCGACCTCCTCATCGTGGCCACGATGACGCCGGACGTCCCCTTCCCCTCCACCGCCTGCCTCCTGCAGGCCAAGCTCGGCCTCCGCCGCGACATCCCCTGCTTCGACGTCTCCGCCGCCTGTTCCGGTTTCGTCTACGCCCTGCAGGTCGCCAAGGACATGATGCGCTCCGGCGCCTACCGTCGCGCCCTCGTGGTCGGCGCCGAAAAACTTTCCAGCGTCGTCGACTGGTCCGACCGCACCACCTGCGTGCTGTTCGGGGACGGCGCCGGCGCGGTCGTGCTCGAGACCACCGCCACGCCCGGCGTCGGCCTGCTGGGCAACCTCCTGGGCGCCGACGGCAACAACGCCGAGCTCCTCCACTGCGCGGCCGGGGGCTCCGCCGCCCCGGCCACCGCCGATTCCCTCCGCGAGGGACGTCACTTCCTCCGCATGAACGGCAAGGAAGTCTTCCGGCACGCCGTCCGCGTGATGGCCGAGTCCTGCGAACGGGTCCTCGCCCAATGCGGCGTGCCCTCGGCGGAACTCGCCTGGTTCATCCCGCACCAGGCCAATCTCCGCAACCTCGAGGCCGTGGCCAGCCAGCTGAACGTCGGCATGGACCGTTTCCCGTCCAACCTGAGCCGCTACGGCAACACCTCGGCGGCCTCGATTCCTCTCGCGCTTGAAGAAGCCTGGAAAGACGGCAAGATCAAGCACGGCGACCTCATCCTGATCGTCGCCTTCGGCGCCGGCCTGACCTGGGGCGCGACCCTCCTTCGCTGGCATGAACCCTCCCGCTAAACTCCTCCTCGCCGCAGCGCTCCTGCTCGGCGCCCACGCCCGTGCGGAATTCGTCCGGAAGGACGGCGCCTGGCAGGTCAGACCCGGCACCGCGGCCGACGTGAGCCCGCCCTCGCGGCTTCCCGTGCTGCTGCTCGCCATGGACCACGCGTCGGCCCGCCTCGAAGCCGGCGACGTCGGCGGCGCCATGAAGGAATGGGAGATCATCGGCGAGGCCAACGTCGGCGCGGAAGCCGAAGCCATCTCCCTCCTCACGCGCGCCCGGCTCCACGTCGGTCGCGGCGAATTCGAGAGGGCGACGCGCTTCATCGACGACCTCTTCGCCCGGCACTCGGGCTTCCCCGGCTTCGCGGGCGCGGTCGAACTGCAGTTCGAGATCGCCAACCGCCTGGCCGAAGGCGAGCGCCGTCGCCTGGGCGGCTGGTTCCCCTGGTTCAGCGACCGCCAAGGAGCCATCGCCGAATGGGAGAAGACCATCCGCCTCGCTCCGAACGGACCGCGTGCGGACGAATGCCTGATCCGTATCGCCCGACTGGCGCGGGACGAAGACCTTTCGGAGAAGACCAACGACGCGTTGGAGCGGCTGGTCAGCGACCACCCGACCTCGAAGTTCGCGCCGGAGGCCCTCGAGATGCTCGCGACGCTCCGCGCCAAGGAGTCGCTCGGACCCGCCTGGGACCAGGCGACGACCCTCGAAGCCGCCGACCACTGGCGCACGCTCGCCGACCAGTTCCCGAACGACCCCCGGGCCAAGGTCGCCGTCGAGCAGATCGCCATGCTCCGGGACCGCGCCGCGCGCGCCCGCCTGAGCCTCGCCCGCTTCTACTACTTCAATCGCAACAATCCGGAGGCCGCCAAGCTGATGGCCAACGCCTGCCGGAACATCGCCCCGGAATCCGCGGCCGCCAAGGAAGCGGAGTCCCTGCTCGCCGCGATGGAGAAGGATCCCAATCCGCCCAAGACCCTCGCCGACCGCCTCCTCGGCGTCGTGCCGCGCCCGCGCGGCGTGGCCGAGACCAAGCCGCAGGCCGTCGGCGAAGACCTCGATGCGCTCGGCTTCAAGAAGGAAGCCGCCAAGGCCCCCGTGGGCCCGGACAGCCGATGAGGACCTGGCTGCTTGGGGTTGCGGCCCTGCTGCTCGGCGGCTGCTCCGCCTACCAGGCCGGCGGACCGAAGCCCGCCTTCCGCTCGCTCGAGATCGCGCCGGTCCGCAACGCGACTCCCCGCACCGGCACGCATGCCATCCTGCATGCGAAGCTGGCCGACGCCTTCGCGGGCGATCCGCGCGTGCGCCTGGGCTCCGGCGACGCCGTGCTCGCGACCGAGGTGACGGCCTACCGCCGCGAAGGCTTCACCACCAAGCCCGGCGACGCCTTCGCCTTCAACAGCTTCCGCGTGACCTTCGAGGTGACCGCCACCCTGACCGCCCAAGGGGGCGCGAAGACGCTGTTCAAGGACCGCGTCTTCCGCGCCGCCGCCACGCTGCAGAACGCGGGCGACCCCGTGGCGGAGGAACTCAGCGTGGCGCCCACGCTGTTCGCCGACATCGCCGCGCAGATCCGGCAAGCCGCCACGACGGCCTGGTGACATGAATCCGGCCGTCGTCGCACCTTCCCTCCTCGCCGCCGACCACGGCGCCTTCGCGCAGGGCGTCCGCGCGGTCGAAGCGGCCGGCCTCGGTTGGCTGCACGTCGACATCATGGACGGGCACTTCGTGCCCAACATCAGCTTCGGTCCGCAGGTGGTCGCCGACCTCCGGCCGCTGACGAAGCTGCACTTCGACGTCCACCTGATGCTCAGCCATCCCGACCGCTACGTCGCCGCGTTCGCCCAGGCCGGCGCCGAGCGCCTCACCGTGCACGTCGAAGCCGAGCATGACGTCGCGAAGACCCTCGCCGCCATCAAGGCGGCCGGGCTCGCGGCCGGCATCGCGATGAACCCCGACGCCGACCCGCGCCGCGTGCTGCCGTTCCTCGGCGAAGTCGACCTCGTGCTCTGCATGACGGTCTTCCCGGGTTTCGGCGGACAGGCCTTCATGCCTTCCGTGCTCGACAGCATCCGCTTCATCGCCGCCGAACGCGCCAAGCGCGGCGCGGGCTTCCGCCTCGAAGTCGACGGCGGCATCAACGTCGAGACGGGCCGCCTCTGCCGCGCGGCCGGCGCCGACACCTTCGTGACGGGCACGGCGTTCTTCAAGGCCCCGGACCGCCGGGCCTTCGCGGCCGCGCTGACCGCCTAAGCGGCGGCCGGCGGCGGATCGAGGCGCAGTTCCTTCTCCTTCTGCAGGCGCAGCTGGCCGCAGGCGGCGTCGATGTCGTGGCCCTTCTCGCGACGCAGCGTGGCCGTGACGCCCAGCGCGCGCAGCTCCTTCACGAAGCGGTCCTGGCGCGTCAGGGAAGGCCGGACCCACGGCAGGCCCTCGACCTTGTTATACGGGATCAGATTGACGTGCGCGTGGAGTTCGCGGGCGATGGCGGCGAGCTTCCGGGCCTGCTCGAGCGAGTCGTTGATGTCCTCGATGAGGATGAACTCGAGCGTGAGCATGCGCCCATGCTTGCGGGCGAAGGCCTTGGCCGCGGGGATGAGCTCCTCGAGCGGGAACTTCTTGTTCACCGGCATGATCTGCTCCCGGACCTCGTTGGTCGCGCCGTGGAGGCTGATCGCGAGACGGAAGCCCAGCGGCTCCTCGGCGAGCTTGAGGATCTTCGGCACGACGCCGGAGGTCGAGATCGTCACCCGGCGGGCGCCGAAACCGAAGCCCCAGGGGGCGTTGACGATGCGCAGGGCGGCGAGCAGATTGTCGTAATTGGCCAAGGGCTCGCCCATGCCCATCACCACGATGTTGTCGAAGGACGCCAGCCCCTCGGCCGCCCGGGCGGGGTCGGCCTTGTCCTCGATCCGGCAGACCTGCACGAGCTGGGAGACGATCTCGCCGGCCGAGAGGTCGCGCTTCCATCCTTCCAGCCCCGAGGCGCAGAACTTGCAGCCATAGGCGCAGCCCACCTGGGTCGAGATGCAGATCGTCCGGCGGGACTTCTCCTGACCGACGCCCTCCATGGGGGCGCGGATGATCACGGTCTCGATCAGGGAGCCGTCGCGGAGGCGCTGCAGGATCTTCTGGGTGACGTCGGAGGAAGCCTTGCGCTGGACCAAGGCCGTGGCCTCGAAATCATATTGTTCGGCCAGCCAGGCCCGGAGACCGGCCGGGAGGTTGGTCATGGCCTCGGGGGTCTCGGCCCGGCGGGGGTAGAGCCACTCGAAGACCTGACCGGCCCGATAACGCGGATGGCCGGCGGCGACCAGGCGCTCGCCGAGGGTCTCGGGGGTTTCGCCGTGGATTGAGGGTTTTTCGGGCTTAAAGGCCATGGGAGAGGCAGGAGCAAAGGACCCGGAGGCTCGAGAGCCCGAAACGCCCGCCTTCCTGCTTGCAAGTGAGAATTGTTGTCCCCAAAACCCACTTTTGCAATGAGCAACAAGGCCCTGACCCCACAAGGTGGTAAAATGAACTCCCTCCAGGCCGCCATCGACCTGGTGGCCACGGGTCAGCCCGCCTTCTGCCTCCACCAAGCCTGGGGCATCGGCGTCATCCGCTCCTACGACGAAGCGAACAAGCGTCTGGTCATCGATTTCCCGGAACAGAACAAGAAGGCCCATGCCATGGACGCCGCCTTCTTCCTCGGCAAGATCGAGTTCATCAATCCTCAAGGCGTGGTCGCCAAGGCCTATGCCGACGCCACCAAGGCGGAGATCGCCAATCTCGTCGCCAACGACCCCGCCGGACTGGTCAAGGCACTCCTGGCCGAATACCCGACCGGCGAATGCACCTCCTACGCCCTCGAGGCCAACCTCGACCGCGTCCATTTCGCCTCCCTGCCCGCCGGCAAGGACCGCGCCGCCGCCTTCAAGGCCTGGTGGACCAAGGGTCGCGCCGCCGTCCGCAAGGACCGCGCCATCCTCGTCCCGGAACGCAAGGGCGGCCTCTACGCCCTCCTCGAGGCCCCCAAGGACCTCGGCGAAGACCTGTTCGCCCAGTACGAAAGCGCCCCGAACTTCGAGCGTAAGCTGATGCTGCTGGAAGAGCTCGCCGGCGCCGCCGCCGCCGAGACGCGCTCGGCCGCGACCGCCGCCAACCTCGACAAGGTCTCCGCCGACCTGCTCAAGGAGATCAAGAAGCTCGAGACCGCCCGCAAGCGCGACAACCTGCCGGCCATCCTCGGCGGCATCTGGAACCGCGACAAGTTCTTCCGCTCCGCCGTCGAGAACGTCGAGACCGTCAGCCCGACGGCCTCGGAGATCATCGCCCTCTGCACCGAAAGCGACCTCGCCTTCGTCGCCCTCAACATCCCCCACACCACCGAGAAGATCCGCAGCCTGCTGGACCTCGTGCGCGCCCACCACGGCGACCGCTGGGCCGACCGCGCCTTCGACCTCCTCCGCAACCGCGACATCGGCGGCACCAAGAGCGGTTCCGCCAAGCTCGTCTCCGAATCCATCGCCTACCACTGCGACCAGGACCTCGCCGAGGCCGTCGCCGCGCGCTTCGCCCAGTGGCTCGAGACCCGCGAACTGCGCGCCCCGGTGATCATCTGGATCATCAAGAACCGCGACTCCAAGAAGTACGCCGCCATCGTGGGCCGCCTGATCACCCCTTCGCTCCTCGGCGCGATCCTGTCCTCGATCGATACCGAGTCGCTCGAATCCAACTCGACCGCCCGCATCCCGCTCGCCAACGAGCTGATCAAGGACAAGGAGCTGATCGCCAACATCCTCACCCCGGCCGAAGGCAAGAAGGCCGACAGCGAGACGATCTTCGACCTCACCCGCACCATGATGAGCAGCCAGGGCTTCGACGAGATGACGAAGAAGGCCCTCCTCTCGCGCCTCGCCAAGATCGAGCCGCACGTGCAGCGCCTCGCCAAGTCCAAGCACTCCGGCTCCGAAGCCGAGGAGAAGGAACTCCTCGTCTCCAAGGCCTCCAAGGAAGAGAAGGAGCGCGAGCTCGAGGACATCGTGAAGGTGCGCCTGCCCGCCGTGAAGGAAGCCATCCAGGTCGCCAAGGAACACGGCGACTTGCGCGAGAATTCCGAATACAAGATGGCCCGCCAGGACCACGACACGCTCTCCGCCCGCCGCGCCGAACTCGACGGCCTGCTGAAGAAGGCGCGCGTGACCGACTTCTCCGAAGCGAAGACCGACGCCATCAGCGTCGGCTCCAGCATCGTCCTGCGCCGCGGTTCCGACCAGGCCGAAGTCCCTTACGACATCCTCGGCGCCTGGGACGGCCAGCCGGAGAAGAACATCCTCTCCTACATCTCGCCGCTCGCGAAGCAGTTCCTCAACCACAAGGCCGGCGAGACGTTCACGACCAACATCAACGGCAAGGCAGAAAGCTGGACCGTCGTGAAGATCGGCCGCTGGGTCGACAAGCGCTGAACGGACCGCCATCCCCTCCCGAGGAAGCCCCGGTGACGGGGCTTCCTCTTTTGACAAGCCCGCCCCCGCCGCCCATCCTGCCCGCATGCCCGACCCTTGGGAATCCCTGCGCCTGCTGGCCGACCCCACGCGCTCCCGCATGCTGCACCTGCTGCACCGCGGCGAACTGGCCGTCGGCGAACTGCAGGAGATCCTCGGCCTCCCGCAGTCCCGCATCTCCACCCACCTTGCCCTGCTCCGGAAAGGGGGCCTCGTGATCGACCGCCGCGACGGCAAGAAATCCTTCTATGCGGTGGCCCGCGAACTCCCGGACAGCGTCAGCGGCATCGTCGAAGCCGCCCTAGCCGCCAGCGCCCGCGAACCCAAGGCGGCGGCGGACCAGCGTTCCTGGCAGCGGATCGTCGAGAAGCGCCGGCAGAAGGCTGAGCAGCACTTCAATCTCGTGGCCGACCGACTGGGCCGGAACTACTGCCCGGGACGCTCCTGGGAAGCCATCGGTCAGATGCTGTTCCTGCTGACGCCCAAGGTCCGGATCGCCGACCTCGGGGCTGGAGACGGCACCCTCTCCCGCCTCCTCGCCCGTCAGGCCGAAAGCGTCCACTGCGTCGATAGCTCGCCCCGGATGGTCCAGGTCGGACGGGCCTTGGCCAAGAAGGAGCAGCTCCGCAACCTGACTTACGTCCTCGGGAATATCGAAAAAGTCCCCCTGCCGGACCGGAGCATCGACCTCGCCTTGCTGAGTCAGGCCCTGCACCACGCCGAGAACCCCCGCCAAGCCCTCGCCGAGGCCTTCCGCATCCTCAAGCCAGGCGGTCGCCTGATCGTCCTCGACCTCCGTGCCCACCGCTTTGAGAAAGCCCGCGAACTGTATGCCGACCGTTGGCTGGGATTCAAAGAGAACGAGCTCCATGATTGGATCGAGGAAACCGGCTTCGCCCAGTCCGAGGTGCGCGTGGTGGCCAAGGAAACCAAGGAGCCGGGCTTCGAGACCCTCTTGGCGACGGGCCTGCGTCCGGGGGCCTGAGTTATTCACAGCGAGACCCCCGGCGGGGCCTGAGATTTGCCCCTCGGAGGGGGCTTATTGCTTGGCATCCCTCGGCCGCTTGGGCTATTCCTTCGCACCCCCGACGCGGAGCAATCGCTCCCCTCACCCGATGCTTATCCAAGAGTCCCGCACCTACCAACTGGCCAAGGCGGCCCTGCTCGCCGTCCTCCTCGCCGTGACCCCTGTCAGCGGCGTCCTGCGCGCGCAGACCAAGCCCCTGCCCACCGCGGAAAAGCAGGAAGACCCTCTGAACGTCCTCTACAAGGCCGCCGACAAGGCCTTCGAGGAAAAGAAGTACAAGGAGGCCCTTGATCTCTTCCAGGAACTCGAGGACAAGGCGGGCGACGTCGCCAACAGCATGAAGGCGGTCCTCTCCTTCCGCAAAGCCACCTGTCTCTTCTTCATGAAGGACTGGCCCAAGGCCCAGGCGGAACTCACCGCTTTCCTCGACAAATACCCCAAGGGCACCGAAGATTTCTTCGACGGCGACAACCGCCGCGGCACCGCCGAGCTGATCCTGATCGAAGCGTTCTCCAAGCAGGGCAAGTGGGACCAGGCCCTCGCCCGCCTCGAGAAGATCCGCACCAACACGCTCGCCCGCCCCGAGGAGCGCGTCTCCGCCTTCACGCTTTCGGCCCAGATCGTCGTCGACCGCGCCAAGAGCTCGCCCGACGACCTGAAGAAGGCCGCCTACGCCCAGGCCATCAGCCTGCTCAAGCAGGCCACCGCCGAAGGCATCAACACGCCGGAACGCCGCGAAGCCGCCTACAAGCTCGTCGAGATGTACACCAAGCTGGGCCTGACCAAGGAGGCCACCCAGCTCAAGAGCGAGATCGACGCCCGCAGCTCCGGCTCGCCGGTCGAAGTGGTCCGCTCCAACTTCCAGCGTCTGGAGATCGGTGACGCCCGCTTCGCCGCCGCCGAATCCGCCGCCGACGAGGCCTTCCGCGGCGACTTCTACCGCCAGGCGCTCAACAACTATCAAGGCACGCTGCGCCGCGTGAACCTCACGCGCTCCTTCGCGAAGGCGATCGAGGCCAAGACCGCCGAGGTCGAAGGCATGATCAAGGCCGCCCCGAAGCCGAACGCCGAGCAGGCCGACTTCATCCGCCGCGCCCAGCTCGACCTCGAACAGTTCAAGAAGATCGAAGCCGAGTTCAAGGCCAACAAGGACTACGACGCTTTCATCTCCTACCGCATCGGCCTCTGCCTCCTCGAACTGAAGCGCCCCTGGGAGGCCCACGTCGCCTTCCTCGACATCTTCGAGAACAGCCCGGAGTTCAGCCGCATCGCCGGCGCCTACTACTACCACATCGTCGCGCTGCGCCGGATCGGCCGCAACACCGAGGCCCAGACGAAGTGCAAGGAGTTCATCCAGAAATTCCCCAAGGACGAGATGGTCTCGTCCATCGCCCTCATCCTCGGCGACATCTCCCAGGAACGCGAAGAATTCCCGGAAGCCATCGCGCACTACAAGTGGGTGCAGGCCAACGTGGCCAACCTCACCCCCGAAGTCGCCGAAGAGATCGATTTCCGCATCGCCGCCTGCCTTTTCTCGCAGGTCGACTGGGCGCCCGCGCAGAAGGACTTCGAGGCATTGCTCAAGAAATACGAGCGCTCGTCCGTCCGTCAGCAGGTGCTCTACATGAACGCGCTCTGCTCGTTCTTCCAAGGCAAGTACAAGGAGACCAAGGTCGATTTCGACAAGTACGAGCAGGAATACCCGAAGGGCCAGTTCATCCCTGACGTCCGCTACCGCCAGGCGATCGTCAAGTTCGGCGTCAATCCGCCCGACATCGCCGGCACCATCAAGCTCTGCGAAGACTGGCTGAAGGACTACGCCAAGGACCGCAGCGACGAAGTCATCGCCCAGACCCCCGAAGTGTACACCCTGATCGGGGACGCCCACATCCGCATGGCCGACGAGCTCGACAAGAAGGTCAAGGCCGCCGACATCGACCTGCGCGTCAACCTCAAGACCCCGGACCGCGCGAAGTTCGCCGCCATCAAGGACAAGCTCGAGAAGGAGAAGGAAGCCGTCACCGGCAAGGCGATCGACGCCTACGAGGCCGCCGCCAAGAGCGCCCGCACCAATCCGCAGGCCCTCGAGTTCGTCCTCGGCGAGCTGCGCAAGCTTCTCCCCGGGCGCGGCGAACACAAGCGCATGCGCGACCTGTTCAAGGAGATCTTCGACTGGGACCACAACGACCCGAAGGCGATGACCTACCTCTACGAGGTCATCCGCTCCACCGAACGCATGGGCGACATGCCCGAGTTCGCCCAGCAGGCCGAGAAGGTCCGCAAGGATTTCAGCGCCAGGCTCGCCGACGGCCGCAAGGCGGTCGACCAGCTCGAACGCAAGCAGGGCGTCACCCGTCCCGAGATCGATGCCGCCAAGGAGGCCGTCAAGAAGCTCTCCGCCGAGCTCGAAGCGGAACTCGCCAAGGTCGAGGTCAAGCGGCAGGCCTCCATCGCCGAGCAGAAGAAGCGCGCCCTGAAGATCCTCTCCGACGCCGTCGCCGAATCCATCAACGACCGGAAGCAGGAAGGCGCCGAGAAGCTCATCGTCTTCCTCGCCGAGAAGCTCGCCCGCAAGATCAAGCGCGTGAAGGCCGGCGCCAAGCCCGAGCCCGGCGCCTACACCAGCGCCGAGGCCGAGAAGGAACTCACCAAGCTGCTCCGCCTCGAAGAGAACCGGAGCTCCCTCGTCGCCCAGGCCCGCGGCTTCTTCGCCCTCGGCCAGCTCGCCGTGTTCACGCGCGAGCCCGAGAAGACCGCCGCGAACTTCGCCAAGATCGCCGCCAACTTCAAGGCCGAGGAACTCAACCCGACCATCCTCGCCCTCGTCGGCGACAGCCTCCTCGCCAAGGGCGACCTGAAGAAGGCCGAGGAGTTCTTCCGTTACATCCTCGAGTTCGCCCGCTCCTCCGAATACGCCGACTACGGCTTCGCCGGTCTGGCCGACATCCGTTTCGGCGAGAAGAAGTACGCCGAGGCCCTCTCCCTCTGCAACGAGGCCATCGACAACAACATCCTGATGTCGAAGGAGCTCGACCTCCGCTTCACCCGCGCCCGCGCGCTCGCCGAGCTCTCCAAGTATAAGGAAGCCAGGGAAGAGTTCGAAGAAATCGCCAAGACCAAGGAATGGCGCGGCGAGAAGACCGCCGCCTCCCTCTACTGGCTCGGACTCATGGAAGAACGCCAGGCGACCGACAAGGACGGCTACGCCCGCGCCGTCGCCTACTACCGACGCTGCTACATGACCTGGAAGAAGTACGAGGTCTGGGCCGCGAAATCCTACTTCGCCGAAGCCAAGATCCTCGCGACCAAGCTCGACCAGAAGGACGGCGCCAAGCGCCTCCTGCAGGAGATGCTCGAAAAGGAACGCATCAAGGACACCCGTGAAGGGATCGAAGCCAAAGCCTATCTCCTCGGACTCTGAACGCCATGCGCCGCCCCCTCCTCCTCACCGCCTTCGCGCTCCTCGCCGCCGCCTCGTCGCCGGCCCAGACCTTCGTCTTCAAGGGCGAACGCTGGGAGGTCAATGACCCCTTCAAGCTGGACAACTCCGTCCCGCCGAAGCCCGTCGTCGACCCCAAGAAAGCCGTCATCAACGTGGTCAAAGGCACCGTCGACCTCACCAGCAACAAAGGCGGATTCGAATCGGTGACCACGCGCAAGCTCTCCGAAGTCACGGAAATCATCTGGCCGACGCCCGCCCGCCTCCAGGAAGCCCAGAACAACGTCAACCGCGGCGAGCCGGCCAAGGCCCTCGACAACGTCGAAGCCGTCCTGAAGTTCTTCGAGCCCCTCAAGAACGTCCCCGGCTCCCTGTGGATCAAGGCCTCCCTGATCAAGCTCGACGCCCTGGACCGTCTTGAGAACGACGCCGCCACGAACAACTTCCTCGCGGCCTTCGAAAAGGAGGAAGCCGCCAAGCAGCCTGAAGTCGCCACCCAGATCCAGCTGGCCAAACTCATGCTGCGCGCCCGTAAAGGCGAACACGACGCCGTGATCCGCGAAGCCACCGAACTGCTCACGAAGGTGGACAGCTCCGAACTCCAGGCCCGGTTGCACCTCACGAAGGGAGGTTCCCTCCTCGCCGCCAAGAAGTACGAGGCCGCGATGACCACCTACCTGCGCGTGCCGGTCTTCTTCGGTTCCGAGACCGAGATGATCCCCAAGGCCCTCCTCGGCGCCGCCCGTGCTTTCCGCGGCATGGACAGCCCGGCCATGCGCGACCAGAAGCTCGAAGCCGTCTCCAACCGCTACCTCTACGACATCATCGTCTCCTTCCCGGTCTCCAAGGAGGCCGAGGAGGCCAAGAAGCTGCTGCCCCCCGAAGAGCGCGCCAAGGCCGAAGCCGACCAGAAGAAGATCGCCGCCGGCGGCCCCCTCCCCGAAGGCGTGATGCTGGCCAAGCCCAAGCTCGCCGCCGAAGAGAAGGTCGAAGGCAACAAGTGAGTCCTT
>JACCDL011245878.1_pt1 | contig 13282 bp, 12 predicted proteins | sample 7441931 | NCBI WGS metagenome assembly JACCDL01 (sample SAMN15323437, study PRJNA562643) | freshwater metagenome | isolation source: river surface water | place: USA:Blue River Watershed | collected 2017-08-16 | reverse complement strand
GTGCGGACTCCTGGTCCATCACGATGGAGTAAACCAAACGTGCATCACTGCCCATTTCCTTGGTGATGGCTGATTTCAGGAGCTTCACGTAGTTGGCTTCGAGCCACTCGTACACGAATTTTGACGGAACCTGCAGGGTGATAACCTTACCTTGGAGCTTAACGGGCCGAATCGGCAGAAACCACGTCTTGTATGCTTGCGGACTAATATTGTCCTGCACATAAGTCAGACAGTTTCTCCAGACGGCTTCAGCGGTGCGCTCCATCGTTGCGTTTAGGTTAGTAATTTGAGGTGCCGTTAGGGAAGCGGGTGAAGGCTGCAGGGCAGCCGATGTGCACTTCCTTTTTCGGACCACGAAATTGTCAATTAATTCTGTTGAAAAAAGTTTCCTTACCTCTTGATTTACAAAAATTTTTGTCGTTAAGGAATTTCCATTTGCAACGATCAAACGCCCGTTAATTGTTTGTAAGTAATTGAAAATGAATATTTAAATAGTCCGCATAATGCTTGTTACAACATATAAATTAAGAGTGAGGTACGCTGAAACAGACAAGATGGGTTACGCCTACTACGGGGTGTATTCGACCTACCTCGAAATAGCTCGGGTTGAGGCGCTAAGGTCCATCGGTGTGTCCTATGCAGCCATGGAGTCGGCCGGAACGATGCTCCCAGTTCGTGATGTTCAGCTTCGCTACCGACGCCCACTCAAGTACGATGAGGAGTTTACCGTTACCACCACGGTGGCCACGCTGCCCCAAGGGAGCCGGCTGCATTTTAGCTACCAAATCCACAACGAGGCGGGCGAACTCTGTACGGAGGCTGAAACCACCCTCGTGTTTGCCGACACCCAAACGGGTCGGCCGATTCCGCCTCCGCCTGCTTTTTTAGCTTCGCTGGCGCCCTTTATTGCGGAATAACAAGCACGCGCACCCCTTCTGCGGTGAGGTACACGCCCTGTGCAGGTAAGGAACGGCCGCGCACCAACCGGGCCGGACGCCCCAACAAGTCCCAAAGCTCGACAACTTCACGATCGGCAAACGGCCAGACCCGATCCGTCACGACCACGGCCGAACGCGCCGAAGAACCGTACTCTTCTTCGTGGCCCAGGCCAGGCGATAGAATCTGCCAGGAGCCAAAGTCTAACCGAAGGCCGTCGGCGTGTGTGCCAGCATACTTTACTGTGTCGGCGTGGAGAACCGCCTCGGCAAATTGGGTAAAGCTGGTCGAGCTCGACAGGCTGTACAGCGCTTCCATAACCAGACCGTCCATGACGGCGCCCCCCACGCGTTGGCGTCCGCGCACCAGGGCATCGACCAGCACGTTGGTGTGGCTGTAGGGTCCCGTAAACACCAGGCCAGGATACATTTTCTGCGTGCTGTTCACCGCGGACCGACCGGCCCAAAAGGTGTTGTGCCCGTCCCAGGTGAACACATCGGCCCAGCGATTTGGACTCCATTCGAGCGACCACGAAACCGCAAAATAGTCGCAGATCGCTTCTTCGAGCGCTTGGCGCTGAACCGAAATGTGGGTGCCCGGCGCTGCGGCGTAGCACATCGCGGGGCCGTACTCGTGAACCAGCACGTCGGGGTCCTCGGCGTCGTCCACACCGCCTTCGCCGAAATAAAGCCGAGGCGGATTTGTGGCGTAGTCAAACGCACTTTGGTCCGCACCGCCGTACGCGTTTACGTCTACCGGAATCGAGTAGGGGACCATGCTTCCGTAGCCCAGAGTGGCCATTCGCGACTTCCACGCGTTTAGGTGAAAGAGCGCGTTAAGCATTTCAAATTCCGCGTCGGAACGGCTAAAAACGGCGTTTGCACTGGTAAGTACGGGAACCGTCACCGCGGGCGGATCAAATTCTTGAATGCTCGCAGCAGAATTGGCGAGCACAAATCCGCTCCCGTTCCACGTCACGCGTACCGACACGCTTTGGCGCAAGCTATCAAGCACCGCGGCGTTTCCATCGTTCCCATCGACGTACAGCCCGCCGTACGGCACGTTGGCGCGGCTCAGAGGATCAGGAGCAAACACCTTGGCGCTGATGAGCGTATCGAAGCGGCGGACCAAATCCAGCGAGTCCAAAAGTCGCCCATTGGCGTCGTGCCAACGTCGCACGCGGCGCAGCGGATGCGGCCGGTAGTCCTCGGAACGCTGTGCGGCAATCCACTGTTGGTCGCGGATGAGCCACACTCGGTCGGCGTTCTCGTCCATGGGGTGCGGACCCGGGTGTTCTTCTGGCAGTTCGGGGAACACGTGGCGCTCGGTTTGGCCGTCGGGCCTCCGCACGATTACCGCTTCAGCACCTTCGATCCACACGCCGTCGAGGTAGCCCTGCAGGCGTTCGTAGCGCCGCCAGGGCGTTGCGAGGTCCGCGTACGTGCGCCATTCGACTTCGGCTCGGACGGGGTCCCCCGGAGCGGATTGCCCGAACAAAGCCGTAGCTGTCGGAACGAAAAGCAGGGACAAGATGAAACGGTTCATGCGTTTTTAACGTTTAGCGCGTGGTGAAGTTCATCGCTTCCATAGCGTCCCAAAGGCGTCCAGTCCACGCCCAGCTTGGGAGCGCCAACGCCGAGCGGGGGTAAGGTTTGCGGAGCCGTCCAGCGGTACGCTTCGTTCCAAAGTCCGAGCGACGCAAACGCTGCCAGGGTTTGAGCGCCCCCTTCGACCATTAAACTGCGAAGCCCTGAGGTGGCCAGCAGGCGAGGGAGGGCTTCTGCCACCGCTTCGCCGGGTTCGGGCGTCCAAATAAGCCAGCCTTCGCGGCGAGCCTGCGCTTCTAAATCAGGTTTTAAGGGCCGAGTTGCCCACATGATGCGCGCGATTTCGGGACCGGCTACAGCGCGCAGGGTGCCTTGGGTGCGGTCGGCCAGCCAGGTCCCGGCCCCGACCAACAGCGCCCCACAGGTTTGCCTCAGGCGATGCGACCAAACCTGCGCCTCCGCCCCGGTAACCGCCCAGGGTCCTGGATGTTCCGGGCTTCGCGGACCATCAATTTGTCCTCGGGCATCTTCGGCCCACTTGAGTACGACCCACGGGCGTCCGGTGCGCATCGCGTGCAAAAATCCGCGGTTCATGGCCTCGGCACGAGCTGATTCAACGCCCACCTCAACCCGGCAACCTGCCGCGCGAAGCATCGAAATTCCGCGCCCCGCAACCAGCGGATTGGGATCCTCTATGGCGACCACAACCCGTCCAATTTGGTGCTCAATTAATGCCAAGCAGCAAGGACCCGTGCGGCCCTGGTGGCTGCAGGGCTCCAACGTCACATAAAGAGTCGCATCGGGCAGTAGCCCTGCGTCGGCCGCTTGAACCGACCGCAACGCCATGATTTCAGCGTGCGGTTCGCCCGCCCGGTGGTGGTAGCCCTCGCCGAGAATTCGTCCCTCGTGCACGAGGACTGCGCCAACCAAGGGATTGGGAAACGTGAAACCGGTCCCTTGGGCCGCAAGGTCAAGGGCGCGCTGCATGAACAGGGAGTCGGATCGCACTGCGCTAAGGTACAGCCCTACCTTTGCTGCGTGACATGGCGCGGACTCCAGCTAGCATTCATCGCGGCCCGAAGCGGTTTCGAGGCGGGCGAAGCCAATGCGCAGTGGCGTCGCTGGATTGAGGCAAAAACGGGCCGCTCCTTCGCGCGCATCGCCCTCGAAGCGCTCGATCAGGTTCCGGCCGAAATTTTGGCGGAGTTTTACCGCTGCGAGGCCGAGCTAAACAGCTTAAAACCTATTCAGCAAATACTTGGATTTGAATATTTTGACGGTATCAAATTCAACATAAACTCCAATGTTCTAATTCCGCGTCCTGAAACCGAGGAACTGGTTGCAGAAGCCGCACGGCGTGCCCCCCACGGAGCTAGCGTTCTTGACCTGGGCACCGGCTCAGGGTGCATTGCGCTCGCGCTGAAGAACCGGCGCCCCGACCTGCACGTTACCGGGGTGGACTCCGCCCAAGAGGCCTTGGCGGTGGCGGCCCAAAACGAAGCGATGCTCAAACTCGGCGTATCATGGTGCTGGGGCGACCTTCGCCAAGCCCCGCCCGAGGGTCTTCGGGCCGAGTTAATCCTGAGCAATCCGCCCTACATCACCCCAGACGAAGACCTGGCGCCCGAAGTGCGCGACTACGAACCGCACTTGGCCTTGTTTGCTCCAGAGGGCGATCCGCTGTACTACTACCGCCGCGTCTTGGACTGGGCCCAGCAGCTTGGTGCGCTTCAGCTCGGATTTGAATGCCACCGAACGTACGCGGCCGACGTGGCCCAAGCGGCCGTTGACGCCGGATGGGATGCCCATGGGAGTTTGGATCAATTTGGTGCGCCGCGATGGGTTTGGGCCCAAAAATCCCGGCCCTGAACCCCTACCTTTGAGGACATGGCTCCGCTCGAACGCATCGCTGAACTCCGCCGCGAACTGCACGCGCACAACCGTCGCTACTACGTCACCGACAACCCGACGGTAAGCGACGCGGAGTTCGACCGCCTGCTGCGCGAACTCCAGGTTTTGGAGCAGCAGCACCCCGAGGCATTTGACCCCAACAGTCCCACCCAGCGGGTGGGCGGAGGGCTCACCAAGACCTTCGAGCAGGTTGCGCACCGCCGGCCCATGCTGAGCTTGGCCAACACCTACAGCTTTGACGAGCTCGACGAATTTGTGCGCCGCGCCCAAGAGCTGGCGTCCAATTCTGAACTTGAGTGGAGCGCCTAACTCAAATTCGATGGGGTCGCGATTTCGCTGTGGTACGAAGAAGGCAAACTGGTTCGGGCCCTTACCCGAGGTGATGGCGTGCAGGGCGATGACGTGGTGGTCAACGTGCGGACCATTCCGGAGGTGCCGCTTTACTTGCCCGAAGATGCGCCGAGCGACTTAGAAGTGCGGGGCGAAATCGTCTTTTTAAACGACGCCTTTGACCGGCTCAATGCGCGCCGCCGCGCCGCCGGACTCGAGGAGTTTGCCAAGCCGCGCAACGCCGCTTCAGGATCCCTAAAAATGCAGGACGCCGCCGAAGTCGCGCTTCGCCGGCTGAGCATGTTTACCTATGCGGCCTATTCCGAACAGCGTCCTTTTGCTTCCCACTCGGGGGCGCTAGACGCCTTGGCTGCGTGGGGCTTCCCGGTTCCGCCCCGCGGACCTCGGTGGTCGCAGCGCTGCGCCAACGCCGACGAGCTCAAAGACTTTTTAGCCTACTGGGATGCCCAACGACAGCAGCTTCCGGTCGCGACCGACGGGGCGGTGCTCAAGGTTGATCGCGTCGACGAGCAGCAGCGCCTCGGTTTTACCGCCAAAGCCCCTCGCTGGGCTATCGCCTACAAATACAATGCGGAACAGGCCTGTACGCCCTTGATCGACGTGCGCTACCAGGTAGGGCGCACTGGAGCCGTCACGCCCGTGGCCGTGCTCGAGCCCGTTTGGCTGAGCGGAACCCAAGTTCAGCGCGCATCGGTTCACAACGCCGACCAAATTGCCAAGCTCGACCTGCATTTGGGCGACTGGGTCTGGGTCGAAAAAGGAGGGGAGATCATTCCAAAAATCACCGCGGTCGACCGTGCGCGCCGCCCGGCCAATGCGCCGCAAGTCATCTTTGCCGCACAGTGCCCTGACTGCGGAACACCGCTCGAGCGCAGCGAAGGGGAGGCCCAGCACTTCTGCCCCAACCGCAGCGCGTGTCCGCCCCAAATTAAGGGGCGCATTGAGCACTTCATTCACCGCCGGGCCATGGACGTCGACGGAATCGGCGTCGAAACCGTCGACCGCTTGGTCGACCTGGGTTGGGTGCGCACACCTGCCGACCTTTATGACCTTGGCGCATCGGGCTGGTCACGGCTGGACAAATTCAAAGAAAAATCGGTGGCCAACGCGCTCGCGAGCCTCGATGCCAGCCGCAGCGTCCCCTACGAACGCGTGCTGTTCGCTCTTGGAATCCGCCACGTGGGCGAAACCGTCGCAAAAAAAATCGCCAAAGCCGTTCCCCACATGGACCTTCTTGCTCAGGCTACCGCAGAAGAGTTGACGGCAGTTCCCGACGTGGGGCCGCAAATCGCTGAAAGCATTGCCGGCTGGATGGCCCAGCCCGAGAACCAGCGAGAACTCGCCCGGCTCAAAGCACAGGGCCTGCAAATGGAGCGCGCGGCAGCCCCCGAGGGCGCGTCAACAGTGCTCCAAGGCAAGACCTTTGTGGTGAGTGGCGTGTTTGCGCACTTCAGCCGAGATGGCATTAAAGACGCGGTCGAGCAGCACGGCGGACGCATCGCCAGCAGCGTCAGCAGCAAGACCCACTTTTTGCTCGCCGGCGAAGGCGTGGGGCCCAGCAAACGCGCCAAGGCAGAAGCCTTAGGTGTACAATGGTTAACTGAAGAAGAATTTCGAGCATGGATTGGCTCTACCGACTAACCGCCCCGCTGCAAAAGCGCGCATGGCGCAAAGCCGCCGACGACCGCCCCACCACCTTAGCGTGGCCGGGCTGGGAAAAAGCACGCCGCATCGGCATCGTATTTGACGCCCGCGCCGAAGAAGGCTATTTGGAATCCTTGCGCCAGGTCGTTTCGGCCCTCCAAGCGCAGCAGCGCGCTGTAGCCCTAATCGGATGGACCGGCGAAATGCGTCCCAAAAACGCCCTGTACTCTGGGCGGCAGCTCATTTTTACCGACGACTTTGCGTGGAACGGCGCGGTTCAGGCCGGCAATGCCCTCGAATTCATGCAGAGCGAATTTGACCTCGTCGTAGCCCTGCACCGCAGCGAAGACAGCCCCATTGACTACCTCGTCGCGCGCACGCCTGCCGGTTTGCGGGTAAGCCTGACGGGCGCCAACGACTTCTACGACGTTCGCTACCACAGCGCAGACCGCCTTCCCATGGACTACTTTCGCGCTTTGAGCGCTTGGCTCGCAAAAATTCCTTCCCGATGAACGCACGCATCAATCCCTTCAAGGGCACCGGCATTGCCTTGGTTACGCCCTTCACCGCTACCCACGAGGTGGACTACGTTGCCCTGGACCGCTTAGTCCAGCATTGCGTAGCGGGCGGAGTAGACTTTCTCGTTGCATTGGGCACCACCGCCGAAACCGCGACCTTGAGTACGGACGAGAAGCAGCGCGTCGTGGCGGCCATCTGCGCGGCGGCATCCGGCCGTGTCCCCGTGGTTCAGGGCGTAGGAGGGAACGACAGCGCCAAAGTGGCCGCCGAACTCAAGGCAGGACTTCGCGAGGGGATCTCGGGTGTGTTAAGCGTTTCTCCGTACCACAACAAGCCCACGCAGGAGGGTATTTTCCGCCACTTTGCCTACGTCGCTGAGGCTACAGAACAGCCAATCATTTTGTACAACGTGCCGGGCCGAACGGGCTCAAACATGGCCGCGTCGACCACGCTGCGCATCGCCGAGTCGGTGCCCCACGCGGTGGCCGTTAAAGAGGCGAGCGGCAACATGGAGCAGTGCATGGAAGTCATTCTCGGAGCGCCTGCGGGCTTTGACCTGCTCAGCGGCGACGACAACCTAACGCTTCCCCTGGTTGCCTGCGGGGCACAGGGTGTCATTTCGGTCAGCGGTCAGGGTTTCCCCAAAACCTTCAGCCAAATGGTTCGCGACGCCCGAGCGGGCAATGTGGCTGCGGCACAAAAAGGCCATTACGCCATGCTTCACTTTACCCAGCAACTTTTTGCCGAAGGAAACCCGGGCGGAATTAAATCGGCCCTAAAGCACCTCGGTATCAGCGACGACGCACTGCGCCTGCCTTTGTGGCCCGTTTCGGCCGCCCTCGACACGGCAATCGCTCAATCGGTACACCAATTGCAGAACTACGAATCATGAAGCATTGGATAACTGCCGTCGCGCTCGCGGCATTGGCCGCCTCGTGCGGAGACTACAACAAAGTGCTCAAAAGCACCGACCCCGCCTACAAGCTGGATCGCGCGATTCAGTACTTCGACACCAAAAACTACAGCAAGGCCTATCCGCTGTTCGACGAGCTTATGACCTCGTACCGCGGAACCACCAAGGCGCAAACCGTCTACCGCTACTTCGCCCGAACGCTGTACGCCCAGCGCGAATACATTTTGGCATCCTACCACTTCAAGCGCTTCGCTCAGACGTTCCCCAGCGACGAATTCGCCGAAGAAGCGGCCTACCTCGGGGCGCACTGTGCCTACCTCGACGCGCCGTCCACCACGCTGGACCCGGCCCTGACCTACCAAGCCATGGACGAGTTGCAGCTGTTCATCAACACCCACCCCGATTCGAAGTTTCTCGGTGAGGCCAACACGCAAATTGACGAGCTTCGCCGCCGACTTGAAGAAAAGAGCTTCCTCATTGCCAAGGGCTACCACCACCGCAACCAGTACGCAAGCGCCGTCGTTTCGTTTAACGTAATGCTCACCGACCATCCGGCGAGTCCGCGCCGCGAAGAGGCCATGTACTACCGAATCGAGTCGGCCATGAAGTATGCTGAGAACTCCATCGAAAGCAAGCAAGAAGAGCGCTTCCGCGAAGCGACGACCTACGTGAACGAGTACCAAGCAACCTTTCCCGACGGCACGTACGCTTCCGACGTTTCAGGATTCGCAAAGCGGATTGCCGCTCGGAACCGAAAATAATCGTACTTTTGCCCTCCTAATTGCAACTTAGACAACCTCGAACCATGGATAAAGCGCACCTTTCTGCCTCGAAGACGACCAAAACGTTGGATTTCAACGAGCTGGATGCCGCTACCGGCAACATCTACGAGGCGATCGCCCAGATTTCGCGCCGTGCTGAGCAAATCAACGAGACGCTGCGTGCCGAAATCAACGAGAAACTCGAAGATTTTCAGGTAGTTACCGATAGCCTGGAAGAGGTATTCGAGAACAAGGAGCAAATCGAAATGTCGCGCCAGTACGAGTCGATGCCTAAGCCCCACGCCATGGCGGTTCGCGAGTGGCTCGACGGTAAGGTGTACTACCGCTACCCCGAGGCCGACAGCACCAACGCCTAACGAGCATGGTACTGCAGGGGCGCCGCATCCTGCTGGCCGTGAGTGGCGGCATAGCTGCCTACAAAATTCCGTACTTCGTTCGACTCTTGCGCCAGTCAGGCGCCGAGGTTCGCGTGGCGATGACCCCCGCCGCCGAAGAGTTCGTTACGCCGCTGACGCTTGCGGCGTTGAGCGGACACCCCGTCGAGCAGCACCTCGTGCTTCGTGGCGGTGCCCGAACCTCGTGGAACAACCACGTTCACCTCGCAGAGTGGGCCGAGGCCCTGGTGGTGGCGCCGGCGACCAGCAACACGCTGGCCAAGGCGGCCCACGGGCTCTGCGACAACTTGCTGACGTCGTTGGTGCTTTCGGCCAAATGCCCCGTATTCTGGGCCCCGGCCATGGACCTCGACATGTTTGCCTACCCGGCAACCCAGCAGAATTTAGACCGGCTGCGGACCATGGGCCACCACGTGTGGCCGTCGCCTGAAGGCGAACTGGCCTCGGGGTTGACGGGCGCAGGCCGCATGGCCGAGCCCGAGTTTATGCACCGCGCTTTGGAGCTTCATTTCGGTGCGCGGCCGTTTTGGGCCGATCGAACGCTGTTGCTGACTTCAGGGCCGACCGAGGAGGCCATGGATCCCGTTCGCTTTCTGACCAATGGGTCGAGCGGACAAATGGGCGAAGCGCTTGCCGCCGAAGCGGAGCTTCGCGGCGCCACGGTGCATTGGGTGCGCGGACCGTTGCGGCGGGCCGACCGATCGTGGTCGCCCAAGGTTCGCGTGGTTTCGGTGCGGAGCGCCGCAGAGATGCACGCCGCCGCCCTCCAAGCCTTACCCGAAGCATCGGTCGTGATTGCGGCGGCGGCGGTCGCTGACGTGCGCCCGTCGGCGCCCCAAGACCGCAAAACCCCCAAGGAACACCTGAACCGCCCCCTAGAACTCGTGCCCAACGCCGACATACTGGCAGACTTGGCGGCGCGCAAAGTTCCGGGTCAATGGATCCTGGGATTCGCCCTTGAAACCCACGACGCGGTCGAATCGGCCCAGGCCAAACTCCGCCGCAAAGGCGCAGACGCCCTCATCCTCAACCTCGACGGTCCAGAGACCGGAATGAATTCCGCCACCAACCAAATCAGCCTGATACGCGCTGAAGGCATCGAAGAGGGTCCGCTGGAAACCAAAGAACAGGCCGCACGGCGCATACTTGATTGGGTTGAGCGCTACGCGGGCATCGCGTAACTTCACCTCGTGAAACCATTTGTCCTTCTCACCGCCCTCCTAATCGGGCTGAGCGGCCTTTCGGCCCAGGAATTCTTTGTGGAAGTCAAGGTTCAAGCGCCTGAAATCCAAACCAATGACCGCCAAGTATTCACCCAGCTGGAGCAAGTAATCCGCGACCTCATCAACAACCGCGCGTGGACCGAAGATACCTGGGAACAGGCGGAACGAATTCGCGGTTCCCTCGTGTTTACGTTGCGCAGCTACGACCAAGGTACCGGCCAAATGTCGGGCAATCTGCAGGTGTCTTTTGCGCGTCCGGTGTACGGGTCAGACTACAACTCCACCACGTTTACGTACCAAGACCCTGACGTTCGGTTTCGCTACCGACCCAACGAAATCGTCGAGTTTCAGCCCAACCAATTCAACGAACTTTCATCGCTTGTCGGATTTTATGCCTACCTGGCGCTGGGCCTCGACGAAGCCTCGTTTGATGCCCAGGGGCGAGCGTCCTTGCAATCAGCGCAGCAGGTAGCCCAAACGGCTCAGGCCTCCGGTGCGGGCGGCGGATGGGACCGCTTTGCATCGACCCGCAACCGGTTTTGGTTGATTGAAGACCTACTCAACCCCGCCAACGAAGCCTTTTTGCAGGCCTGGTACCGGTACCACCGCGAAGGCCTGGATCGCCTGGCCAACGTCGCCACCCAAGCTCAGGCCAAGCAGTCCCTCGCTGGCGCAGTGCTGTCCATGAAGCCGATCCACACCCGGCAGCCCAACATTTATTTGCTTCGCTGGTTTTTTGACGCCAAATCGGTAGAGCTTCAGCAGGTGTATTCGGGCGGACCGCAGGTTCCAACCCAAGAACTCGTCGAGGCCTTGCAGGTCATGGACGCATCAAACGCAAGTAAGTACCTAAAAATGGGTACGGCTCGTTAGCTTGAATTAGGTTTGCGCCATGCTCCGCCGCCTCCATATTGAACGCTTTGCGCTGATTGATCAGCTGGACCTCGAGGTGCAGCCGGGCTTTACCGTGGTGACGGGCGAAACCGGGGCGGGTAAGTCCATTTTTCTGGGCGCCCTTCAGCTTGCCTTGGGCGGACGAGCGGAATTTGCCTCGGTCGGACAACCCGGCTTCAAGTGCGTGGTCGAGGCCGAGTTTTCGGTTTCTGAAGCGCGCAAGGAAGAGTGGACCTCAGACGACTGGGACTGGTGGAGCAGCGACGGCACCGCAAGCTTGGTTTTGCGCCGCGAAATTCACCCCGGCGGACGCAGTCGTGCGTTCATCAACGATTCGCCGGTGCGCTTGGACGAACTCAAGCGGGTATCGAGTGCCTTGGTAGACATCCACAGCCAACGCGACGAGGGACTTTGGGCGCGGAGCGAGGGCATTGTTCTGCTGCTCGAAAACTTCGCCCCCCGTGAGGCGGAACGCGCTCGGCAGCGCTACCGTGAGGCCTGGACTGAATTTGTCGCGCGGGAGCATGAGCTCCGTACGCTCGAGGCGGAGCTTGGTTCGGTGCAAGACCCCGAATACCTGCAGTTTGTGGTTCAGGAACTCCAAGCCCTCAACCTCAAGCCGGGCGAAGAGGTTCGGCTGCGCCAGCGGCTCGCGACCCTTAGCCACGTGACGGAACTTCACGAAACCTGCGTCGAAGTACTCGAGGCCCTGGACCGCGACGAACACGGGATCTCGGCCCTCGCCAGCCAGATTCGTCGGGCAGGGGAGCGGGTGGCTCGCCGAACGTCTACGCACGAAGACCTCGTGGCACAAGGGCTGGCCCTCGAAGAGCTCACCCGCGAATTGCGCCAGCAGTGGTCCGCCTTGCTGGAACAGCTTGATACCGACCCGGCCGAACTCGCCGAGGCCGAAGAACGGCTCGCCCAGCTGGACCGCCTTCAACGCAAGCATCAGTGTGCCGATGAAGCGGCGCTGCTCGAGCACCTGGAGGTGCTGACGCGTCGGCTGGAACTCTGGGAACACGGTCAAGAGCGCCTAAACCAAGCCCAGCGTTCGTGTTCTCAAGCTCGTGAAACCCTAGTTGCTGCGGGAGCGGCATGGAACGAAATCCTGCTTCACGGAGCTTCCGACCTCGCGGCGGCGGTTCGCGAGGGGCTAGCCGAACTGGCCATGCCCCAGACCCAAATCGCGGTGCGTCCGCAAGAGAAAAACGAGCCGGGCCCGCAGGGAACCTACACCTACCGCCTGGAGTTCAGCGCCAATCCGGGCCAGCCTATGCAGGACCTCAGCAAAGTGGCGTCGGGTGGCGAGCGCAGCCGACTGATGCTGGTGCTCAAGCGCTACCTCGCGCAACGTCAGGGGTTGAGCACGGTGCTGTTCGACGAAATCGATACGGGTGTTTCGGGCGGAACGGCGGCCAAAATGGCCTCCGTGTTGCGCGCGATGAGCACCGACGCCCAGGTGTTGGCCATCACGCACCTTCCGCAGGTTGCCGCGAAGGGAAGCCAGCACTGGGTCGTCGAAAAGCTTAACGACGGCTCAGCAACCCGAACCCAGCTGCGGGTGCTCGACGAAGCCGAACGGCTGGAAGAAGTGGCTCGCTTGCTTTCTGACGGCAGCTTGAGTTCGGTAGCCCTCGCGCAGGCAAACGCCCTGATGGCCTCGGCCGACTGATTTTTACCGATATTTGCCCCATGAACAACGTACTCGCAGGAAAAAAGGGCATCATCTTCGGAGCCCTTAACAGCGACTCCATCGCTTGGAAGGTCGCCGAACAGTGCCACGCCCAAGGGGCGCAACTCGTGCTTACCAACGCCCCGATGGCTATGCGTATGGGCGAAATCAACGCACTCGCTGAGAAAACCGGCGCGCCGGTGATCGGTGCCGATGCCACAAGCCTCGAGGACCTTCAAAACCTGCTTCAGGGCGCCATGGACCACTTTGGCGGCAAAATCGACTTCATCCTTCACAGCATCGGTATGTCGGTGAACGTGCGCAAGAGCCGTCCCTACACTGACCTGAACTACGACTTTTTAACCAAAGGTTGGGACGTGTCGGCCGTGAGCTTCCACAAAGTCCTCCAAACGGCCTACCAAATGGACGCCCTGAGCGATTGGGGTAGCGTACTGGCGTTGAGCTACATTGCCGCCCAGCGCACGTTCCCCG
>JACCDL010144591.1_pt1 | contig 13296 bp, 10 predicted proteins | sample 7441931 | NCBI WGS metagenome assembly JACCDL01 (sample SAMN15323437, study PRJNA562643) | freshwater metagenome | isolation source: river surface water | place: USA:Blue River Watershed | collected 2017-08-16 | reverse complement strand
TGTCGTTCTCCGGAATATTTTCGCTTTCCATTTGATCAGGTAATTGATGCAAAGAACCCAAGATCACGCGCCCACACGGAGTGATAGATTTCTGAGGAGATAGCAGGCTCGTTACTCATAAGCTTCCAGTATAAACTGCCCAATCAGCAGTGGCTGTAAAGGGCAACCCAGCGACATGTAGACCTGATCGCGGACCCTTGTCTCACTGCCATGCGCCCTACGGTGGCTCTTCAATGCGAAAAACAACCGGTGTCATCGCCCGAACTGAGCGACGAACCGGCCAATGTCATCCCAAAGAGCCAGCAGGGCCTCCGCCTTCGTATGGCCGAAAGCCAAAGAGTCTTCGCCCATAACCAACTTCAGATAGCTACGATCAACACGATACCCCAGGGCGTTATCAAACGAATCAAACTTAGAAATCTTCAGCTCACTGATGTTCGTATTGGGGACATAGCCAAGATTGACCTCCGATTTATTCTGCGGCTCAGCCCCCTTACTGTTCACATAAGACCGGATGACTGATTCCGCATGAAGAATCGCCCTCGCCTTACGAACGCCGAAAGAGAAATGAAGCTTAGCTCCGATGGGTAAATCATCGTTCCAAGGCTCTTCGTTCCTTAAAATCTCAAAGACAGGTTCACGTTTGAATTCCTTCCACTGGTATGAATAGGGCGAAGCCATTAAGGGGAACGATAGAAATCCTCTTAGTCCTCAGACGCGGCGAACATCAATGAGGCGCTCCTTGCCAGTAAGTACCATCATTCGATGGTTGCGGACCGTGCGGGCGTCCTTGGACATCTGTTCGGGGGAGTTAGCGAGCTCGACACAGGCGTTCTTAGGGGACAATACCAAGAGATGGACGGATTCGGACTTTTGACGATTTAGCTCGCGGAAGATCTGTTCGCCATAGCCGAGTATGAGATGGAGTTGCGCCCAGGTATATTTCTTGAACTGGCCCTTCTTACGGCTGCGTCCAATTCCGATTTTGCTCTGTCCGATGCTGACAGCGGCCATCGGCACCCCGTCAGTGACATCCAGTTCGATGGAGTCAGCACCGCGGGCAAGCGCCAGCCCGCGGGCCGTAAACTTCGCCTTAGTGTATGAGGTCGCAGTCGTCACTTTGACGTTGGCCGCATCTGAAGCCGACAGCTTAGCCGCCCCTTTGGGCGCCAAGACCACCTTCCCTCCCCCGAGCTTCAATGCATTGACCGCCTTGCTGTATTCGGACGGCAAGGCGTTAAGCGCCCCGGAAAGCTTAACCGTCACGGCAGCCTCCGGGCTGTCCAGGTTGACCTTGCGGATGTTTAAAACGACGGATTTCTGAGACTTTGCCATAGGTTACGGAGTAAAACTCCGGGGCCTACAAGAACAACCCTGAAGACGACATTAGAATAGTAAAACCGCCCTGCCCCGGCCAATCTTACCCCACTCCAGGCCAACATGAAAATCGACGCCATCCGATCTGAACAAAACGGGCACAGTATTTTCTCTGCCAAGATGACCGTAGCCGAACTAGCGCAGGTCGCCGAAGTAGATTTTGCCGATCCGGGGATCAATCGCACCGGGTATCAGCGTAAACCTAACGAGAAACGCTACGACCAGATCGCATCCTACATGACAGGCAAGAAGGCGATCATGCCCCCGCCGATCATCATGTCGTTCCGCGGCAAGCTTGAGACCAAGCTCTTGAAGGGCGGATTCGTCGAGATTGATGTACCTGATGACAAGAAACTATGGGTTATCGATGGTCAGCACAGACTTGGTGGGCTCAAACTGCTGGCGGGGCTCCAGCCTACCCTAGGAACTGGAAAAATTTCAAAAAGATTCCAGAAGTACAATTCAGACTTCCAACAGTTCGAAATGCCGGTCGTGATTATTGAGTGCTCCACCGTGGCCGTCGAAGCCGCACAGTTCTCAACCATCAACAGCGAGGCTCAGAAGGTAGACAAGTTCCTTGCCAACTTGGCGATTCTCAAGGGAGGAGGCGAAATGCCGACTGGGGAAAAAGCCTGGGTGCCTCGCGCTGCAGATGCGGTCCAGCACCTCAATACTTCCACCGATTCGGTCTTACTCGGAAAAATCAAGCATACCAATGCGCCCAAGGGCATCTACAATTGCAGCGGCAAAGGCCTTATGATGCTGATGAAACCCATCATGAATGATGGAATATACGGTGGAGCATGGGAGAGAGGCGGAGCTAGCCGAGAACGACTCTACAAGATGCTAACTGACTATTGGGCAGCGTGGCATGAAGTCATCCCGTTCTGCTTTGAGAAACCAAAGGATCATGCCCTCTTCAAAAACTCAGGGCTAACCGCCGTAAACGTATGCCTAATCACCATGATTAGACGAATCGGGATAGAATACCCTTCCAAGCAACAGTTCGTATCCGTCATGAGTAAGTTAGGCGAATACATCGAGGAAGAGTTCTGGCATAAGAATGGCAGGCATCCCGCCAACCTTTGCCGATGCGTAGGCGCAAGCCAGAGCCGAAACGCCGCTCGCCTCATCGAAGAGGCGATCGTCGAAGTCAGGATCAGCGGCGCCGGAAAAAGTTCCTCGCGATAGACTTAGCCTACCCAACTGGAAATTGATGAGTTAGAGGTTCCCTTCGAACTCCGTGAGCTCACCGCTCTCGACTTCAAGGAATTCGCCCTTGAACACCCCATTGCTATCGTAGGTGAAAGTCACACGGAGCTTATCACCTTTACGGCAGCCAGGCGGAAGGGGCATGTACTCGTCGAAGATTCTTTCAAGTTCGGGATGGTTGATGTCTTGGGTGTCTTCTCGGCACTGGGTGACGTCGCAACGAATCGACTCCTGACCATCCTCCATGACAAAATAGTCCGCTGTCACCGAAGCCGGACGCGGATCACCCTTACGAAGCAGAACGCTGTTGAACTCTTCTCCATCGTCAGCTTCAGCCGATGTCCCCAAGAAATATGGGCACACTTCGACCAAGGACTTATCCTTGATCTTAGCAATCTGCTCGGGACCCAACAGGCCTGGACGCTCCGCATAAGCACGATGAGCAGCAAAAACTGCGGCACCCAATGCAATTGCCTGGCTAGGGTTACGACGCACAGGCGGGCAGCCGAACATGTCGGCAAGCCTACGCTCGAGCTCCGGGATGTAGCTGGTACCGCCCGCCATGAAGACTCCTGCGATTTCATCCTTATCCATGAACGCAGCATTCAGGACTCTCTCGACGCACTCAAAAGATCGGTCGAAAATCGGTTTTGCTGCTGCGATAAAAGCCTCCCGCGTAACGGTTACGTTCACACGCCCGTGGTTGGTGGTGTAAATGCTTACCGTTCTGCTTGGTGAATCACTGAGCTGCTCTTTGATCTTTTCAGCCTGGGCAACGTTGAAACCGGTGTCTTCGATCGAAAAGTTCTCACCCTTAAGTCGGAAAAACTCAGCCTGGATCAGATCATAGACGACCTTATCCAAGTCCATTCCTCCCAATCTGGCCACGCCGTCAGAGCGGACAACGTTGATGTCACCACCGATGATATTGATGATACTTACATCCAGCGTACCGCCTCCGAAGTCGTAAATAAGGTAATTCCCCTCAAGAGGTGTCGGTGAAGTATGCGCGTGATAAAGTGCTGCGGCGGTCGGCTCATCGATCACCTGGATTGGGGCGGGGAACCCTGCGTCGAAGGCGGCTTGAACGGTCTGCATGCGCGCCCGATTCGCAAAATTAGCCGGTACTGTAATAGCCAAAGAGGAGACCTCGCCGTACAACCCCATCAGATGACTGAGCAGCCGCTCGAGCATCTGTTTGGTGAGTCCTGACGGAGAGTAAGATCGGCCGTAGGCCTCGTAGAACTTATCCGTCCCCATGTCCCGTTTATAAAGGCTGAAAGCACCCTCCTGGAGACCGGCTGCGTCGCGCGCCATTTCGCCAATTATGGCAGGCACGTCTGGATTAGCGGCCTCAAAGAAGAAAGCAGAATGAATGTACTTCTCGTCATTCCAAAGATCGACTCCTTCCGGCTCTCCGCCAGCGTTGAAACGGGCAGCCACAGTAGTGGTCGTGCCTAGGTCGATGCCAACAATAGCTCCCATAAATCAGGCGTAAACGGAAACGTTGCTGGCGGTGATGACCTTAAGCTTTCCGTTGGCCATGAAACCGACCCAAGGGCTGCGTACGACCTTGATCGTCCCCTTCAGCGCCGCGTCGGAGGTTAGCTCGGTCTTAAACACCTTACAGGATCCTGCAGGTTGGTCTATGAAACGATCACCTGGGTTCGGCGCACCTTTGACCAAAGAGGCAGCGGCAAACAAGCTGTCAACAGACTCAGAGAGTCCTGCCAAAACTTGGGCGAATTCGCCCTCAGCCCGGCCACGCTCAAATTCAACGCCGATGTAGAGTTGAGCGATGGCCTCATTAAGCTCGGCGGCGTCCGATCGATTGAGACCAGACTTGAGAGCCGCAATCTCGGCATGCTTAGCATCTAGTTCTGCCTTGAAAGCTGCGACCTCACGAATTCGGGAATCAAGCTCTGAACGAACAGCCTTAATCTCAATGGCGATTGCTGACTCCTCAAGAGATGGGACTAGGCGTTCGTTAGAACAGGGCACTTTAGCATCAATGGCATCAGCCCATAGCAGCAGCCAAAACACACCCATAATCATCAGCAAATAAGAGACGAATGATATCGACGGTGTTTCAAAATAAAAAGTCAGCAGACCGATGGCAGTCGTGATTAAAACAACAGGCGCCCACCAGAGTGATACAATCTTGGTCTTAAACATTTTATGTTTTAATATGGCAGCTAAAGATAATGTCAAAAGTAGAGCAGAAGTACAAGCTAGCGGCAATTAATACCTCAGATTAGTCAGGTCTTCCGCGATTATGCTTCTGACAAAGAAGTCTGCCGTTTTCCAGGGAGGTAGCACCGCCATCGGCCCATCTCACGATGTGATCGGCGTCAGCGCTCCTGAAGTCTGAAAAGACCTCAGAGCAACGGACTCCGCCCTCTTCCCACTGACACTGATGCTTAGCTTGTTCCCATATCGCAATGCGCTGATCCTCTGTAAAAGCGCGGCGACTGTCCTTCGAATTCATATTAGGGAACTTTCGCAGAATAAACTGCATCAACAACTGGTGACGCTCATCGATACGATTCTTGGCGTAGCCTGCGTTACTCAAGGCAGAGTTAAATCGGACAAGTGAGATATCATCCGCTCCAGAAGAACGATGTAACTCGAAAGGTTCGACGACATCCTTGGCAAAGGAGAAGCTATCCGTACCAATTGAATATCTCTTGAGCTCAATCCATGCCCTAAAATAAGTGAGCACAAGGTAGGTCTTATTGAGACGCGGGTTGATAATTTCACTGCCCGCAACAGTATAGGTTATGGCACGCCTGAAGCCTTCGAGCTGATTTAGAAACCCCTCTCGCTGAGCGTTCGTCAGATTTGTAGACTTCTGCAGGTACATACTCTCAAGGCTAGACCAATGCTTATCCTGGCCCGGGAAGAGGTACTCATGCAGCAGAACATCGCAAAGCCCGCGATGCGCCTTACGGCTGTTCTTGATCGGAATGCCCCTGAAGAACTCATGACCAAATTCACATTCGTCATCGTCATCATCGTCATCAGTCTCCCTGTTACGGATAGTGGTCATGCTGGTAACAAAATCGGTCAATTCTCCAGGCAGTGCCGCACGAATCTCCGTCTTGGTAAGACTCTTACCACCCTGAAGTTTCACAAAGATATCCTTAGCCGTGTTCTCGTCGATGGATTCGAATTCAACTGCGGAAATCTCATAGTCATCAAAACTATCACGGTGGATCGCAGGCAGCAGCAAATCAGGTGATTCGCCTTCGCTAAGCTGATACTTCTTGCCGCGAAACATGGGATCGATGTGTGGCATGTCCGGGACAGCAATTTCACCTTTGGCAAAAAGCTCTATCGCCGTCATCCGCTGCCTGCCGTCAATCGGCACCCTGACCCCATTAGGCTTTTTCCAAAGCACTAACTGGCCGATCGGATACCCCATCATAATGGAATAAGCCAGCAAGCCCATTTCGTCATGGCTCCAGACGATGTTACGCTGCCAAGAAGGTACGTCACCATCGGATACAGATATACGGTTTGTGGCCTCGCCAGGGTGCATTCTCCGAAGCATGTTCTTCAGTGACCGGAAATCAGGTGACCGCGGATTTAAGGTGCTCATATTAATCTTATAACCCATGGTCCCATTGACTGGCAATGCGGTTGTATGAGTAGTATAAAACTATTCCAAATAGAGCGTACAACGCGATGAGTGAGCCCTCGCACTTCCAGCAAAGAACCGGTAATCCCGGCCAGATTGAAAGAATGTCTTAAACAACAACCCGATCTGACTATTCGGGTCGAGCCATGATTCGGGCGGGGCAGCCTCTGCTGTGGCGACATCAGGAATAGGCGAAAACCTTTCCCTGCTAAAGCGAAGAGGGGTATCGTTCTTAGCGAAGAAGGAGTAGATAGCAGGATAATCCGAACCGACTATGACTAAATAATTACTTCCTTGAACCAAACAAGGCAAGAGACGGACACCGTCAAATACTATGACAAGTTCAGCCGTAACCTTCTTCCGTCTTATCTCCTCAATCTTCTCGATGAATCCGGAGATCATCGGATCATCCGTTGCAATGCTGATAGTGCCTTTTGGCGCACCAGTGTAGGAATTGAATTCGATGTACTTACCGTCCTTCGTCTTATTTGATAGAAAGAAAATATGCTCGGAATCGGGCACCATCCTATTTTGCAAATAATAGAGAGGGAGCAGAGGAACAGGACCTAAAGTTCCGTCAATATGAACAACCACGAGCGATCCCTTTTCGAATAAAGAACCATCATCACCAGGGATATATGCTGACTTTGAGATTTGTTCATCATGACAGATGAAATCATAACTCACAGTGCATCCGGTTTCCCTTATACTAGTGGAAGCCGTAACCTGGCTGACCGAAGCAAAATCAAAACAAGACCAAAAAGGTTCGGTCAACCGAAGGTAGCGATGGATTTTTCCATCAGCTTCTGACATCAGCTCGTCTTTATCAGACTTAGATAATGTACCTGCATGGGCAAATTTCCTATTTCTTAGTTGCTGAAACTCTTCAAGTAGCTCGAAAACAGCCGTGTCATAAAGCCTCTCAACACATGGCAAAAGTGCCGCGGGAATCTTAGTAGCGATATGTTCTCCCCTGCCAGCCAGGAACACCTGGAGGTGAGTTTCGAAGGCTTTCTTAGACATACGAAGCTCATCCATCCAATTACCAAGCTCAGTGTGTGGCCGTTTCTCGAACATATTCGCGATGACACCACCGACAGCAGGATCCAAATGAAAACGAACAATGGATGCAGCGACGAGACAGTGAAGCTGGATGATAGCATCGATGAATTTCCCTGCATATTCGAAGTAGTCGCTCTCCCACTTAACGATAAATTTGAAAGCGCGCAGGAGGACGCGTGGAGGCTGTGGATTGGAATCAACATCTAGTTGGATGTTTCGCCGCAGAAGCTGGACATATTTCTCGACGAGCGGCCGGCCAGGATTCTTAAAAATATTGAAGTCGTTAATTTCGCTAGCGCGTTCGATCATCTTCCGACTTACATCCCGGCTCAGCATGCAAAAAGCCCCGGCAATAGTCTGCTCTCCTCTTATCGGGCATTTTATAACGATCAGACGAACTTGCCGAGAATTGAGACGAGATGATGAATAGAACTTTGAGTGATATGCCCGTGACCACTCCATGGCATACGTCCGATCAAGTCTACGAGCATCGCATTCAACGATTAGACCAGCCCGCAGGTCTTCGTTGCATTCGCAAAAACCAAGCGTGTCATTATATCCAAACGTGTTGTCTGAAAATAAGTCAGGAGAGTCCTGATTAATCTCCGAAATATCTGACAACGAACCCAGGAAGTAATTCTCCCCGCTACAATCTTTCAACTCATTCAGCTGCAAACATACACACTTCAGCTCAGACAGCGTCGGAACAGGGAGCGAATGGGCGGCGGTGATGACGACCTCAGGGCATACCTCCTTTCCCTCTTTGATGGGAGTGAAACCGAGAAGCTTACATTTGATCTCAAAGTCAGACCTGATACCGCCACTATCGATATCGCCGACGATACATTTAATGTATAAGAAAGGGAATGATTCACCAACCTCATGGATTATTGCACATTCTTTCGCTATCAGACCAGGGATGCTGAAGAATTGAATGAATGTGTTATCCTTAGTGGCATTATCCTTAAACTCGCGGATGACGAACATCGACCTGAGTTTATGCTTTTTGCAAAATCCTATCAGTCTTTCAGAATCTTCAGGCTGAAACTCACCTGGAGCTCCTACAATCAAGCCAGGGCAAGCACCGAAGCGCTCAATGGATTCGTAAGATCTTAATCCACGAACATCTAAGACGCTTGTAACTTCGGGCTTAGGAAAGAGTACGCGGATAGCTTTGACGTGTCTTTCCAATGATGCGCTTAGAATTTCCATCTTCCGAGCGCCCATTCCTTGATAGACGAAAATCTGGCTTCTGCGGAACTCTTGTCCCAGACAGCAGGCAGTCCGGACATGGCATTGGTAGCCTTGAAGGCTGTACTACGCTCAACTAGAGGGCGTAGCTTATCCCAATCCCCGTCTACTTCCTGTCCAATCTCACGATCAAGGACCAGCACGATGTTCGCCCAGGTGCCAGCTGCATCAGTGATCCGGCGCGTGCCCACATCATTCTCCATCTCAAAGCTCTCACTGATTAGCAGGCCTTGTGACTCACCTATGTGTCGTTCACGTTCCATCAAAACATAAATTTCCATCGAGCTTCCAGAAAGTACATATGACGCGAGATCGGAGACAAAATCGTCGTCAACAGGGAATTCCATCGTCTTGACGTTCTTAAGGCAGAAAGTTAGCTGCTCCACATTATCACCACAATCCAACCACAGCCCCTTAAAAACTGCGTGCAACCCCGTCGGCTCAAGCCCCCGGAAGAATCTGCGAACAAGGAATGACTCGATGACCTCTAAGCACTTCGCGGCATTTGCCTTATTATGATCCGTACCACGCACCGCATGCTCGATTAGTTTGAAAACATATGGAAAAACTTGGCTTGAAACGCTCATGCGTCGGAGTCGCCACATCGCACGATGCAATTCGGCCCCAAGAATCGGACCCATCGCTTCAATTTCCGAGGGCCTACCTTTCAGCGACAGATAGATAGATGCATATCTTTTAAGGTCGGTGATCACCTCTAAACCCGTGAAATCAATTCTGGCACCTCCGCCATCGCCAGGCTTTACCCAGTTTGAAAGTAGATAAGGCATCAGCCTCTTCTTTTGAGCCTTCGGAATATTCGCCAAAGCGTATGGGAATAAAAAGTCGTTGAATTGATCTTTATCAGCGAAGCGCATCTCGAGCGGCTGCCACTCCGACACGTACAAGGAAAGGGCTTGAGTGAAATCCTTGTCCTCACCCTCCACGCGGGAGAATACTGCGTTCCTGACAAGATCTAGCGAAGAAAGAGGTTCAGCGGTAGAGTTTAGAGTATTGAAGACTGACCCTGCATCCTCCCTGTCCGTAAGAGTAATCAAAACGACCCTGGTACACTGCAGAATTTTGTTAAGCAACACGTTTGCCAGATCCCTCGAGAATGACCCATTTTCTGTAACGTTCTTGCGGACGGCCTGACGTAAAACTTTGAATGCCTGAGTGATTTCTGTTTCCTCGTTATCACCTTCATCAGGTGGAAGTTGTATCGAAGATACGTCGGCCAGACCACAATCGCAGAATAGCGCCCGAACCTGCCTGGAATCCTTACAAGTCGAAGTAAGCTTTGGCACAAGAGCACCAGAATCCAATTGTACGAATATATACCTCTTAACCGTATTCTGAAACGCGGTAAGACGAGAATAAGCCTCATCCTTAACCTTCTTCTTCGACTGCTTATTAACCTCAGACGACACTTCGGTAAATAGGGCTAACAGTGAAAGATAGATGGTCGTGGTTCGCTGCTGACCATCAATGACCCAGAACTCAGCAGGCGAATCAGTCGTTCCTGCGACCCGCTGGGAGACGAACATTGAGCCAACGAAATGCGCCTCGTCGGGCACTGCATCCTCAACCTCTATGATGTCCTTAAACAAGGCCAGGACCTTTGTCTTAGACCATACAAATTGTCTTTGGAAAATCGGCACCCTATAAATCGCCCTCTCTTCGAAGAGCTGCAAGTAGGTCTTAGTTTCTGCAACAATTGCCTTAGGGTCTTGGGCCATACAGATTATTAAGAATTAGTTCAGATACTTGCAATATAAGTCTCTGTGATTTGCCCACAACAATACCATTCGCTACCTTACGTCTTATGGCTGTTTAACTTGGACAGCACTTCTTCAGTCGCGATGAGTAAGAACTTATAGCGTGCGCGGGACATAACTACATAGGCCCTGCGTCAGCCGCAAAGGGTTGAGAGTAATAACCTTGGACAAGGCGCTCCTGATCTGGTCGGTGCTAAGCCTTTTATGGACATAAAGGCCTCGACCACCCGAAAAGGGCCTGCAGGGCATCTGCCTTTCCGCCAGGGGGAATATTGGGGGATTTCGTAGCTCAGGATCTACTCGATATCCGCGAACCAGCGCTAACTATAAAATGGGCTATTTTTCGCCGTCGTCATGGAAATGAAGTAGTCACATCGCAGGGAGCTAAACATAGCCCCCCAGTTTAAAAGTAACACCCGAAACACTACATTTCTAGAAATCATTTAACCTTCGGGCAGAAACGTATTTGCAACGAAAGCTTCAGTTGGATGGCACCTGATGAAGTTTTTGATAGCTCACCAACGCCATGCCGCCCACCCGAAGGAGTATCAAATTTACAATGATCGAAAAGGAAACTCTTGAAATCCTCATCTAAGTCCAGGCACAGACAACGAACTTCTCCATTTTTCTCCATGATAATAGCACCTCCAGAGACTTCATTATCTCCAAGCCAGGCCTCTGACGGCTGCATGCCAAGGGCAGACTGTTTCAAATAGTTTCTTAACTGATTTTTTGCATATCGATCAGGGCTTGGACGCCCTACGATGGACGACAACGAATCAGTAAAATATGGATCTTGGAAGACTCGGGACAACTGACCACCGACAATCTTGTATCCAGAAATAAGAGCTGCAGCCAGGACTCTTTCGAAATGTAGATCTATCATGGCCAGATTATCGCTAAAAACGGCGTCCTCTACGTTTAAAAAACGTAGCGTTACACCAGGTAAATCAGTTAGCCAACGCACCAACTCCTTTTGCCTTAGGCCTGACGCCATGATTTCTTGCTCGGGAGTCAGCCCATCAACCTGATAGACAAAAACAGTGGCACCCGCGTTGACCAACGTCGGAGGCTGAGAGAAATATGACTTAACCGTAAAACCAGCCTTCCTTATTCCATCAATAGAAAATGTGTCGGCTACATATAGGTAAACATCTGCCTTATCCGAGGATTTAGCTTTCAGTCCATCTAGTTGAAGTCCTTCAACTATCTTGCTTACAGACGGGCAAAACACCCCCTTCCCCTTCGTCTTGTTATAAGGATCCTGCATCTCTTCCAAAAGCGACTGTGCGTCTGATTCTAAATCCGAAATCTTATATACCTTCTGGGAGACCTCATCGCGCCTTGATAAAAGCACATCAGTGCCTCGCTCGATTTTAACCGCACCGGTAGCCTCGCAGCGATAAGCGCCAAGGATTTTTATAAATCTCCCCGCTGGATTTCCATCTACGTCAACCACCTCAACCTGCCCCTTAGCCAGCAAAAAGCCCAAAACATACAATTCACTCAGGTCTCCGATATTACCACGCAAATGCTTATCGGCGTCTGTCATAACCAGTCAGTCAAGTGCGCGAATAATCTGCTCACTCCATGCCTGAATGGCAGTAACTGCTACGGAATTACCGAGCTGCTTCATTCGAGCAGCCTTGGCCACGTCACTCGGGAATTCGTAGTCTTCAGGAAAACCATTCAGAAGAAGGCCATGCTTCTCATTAATTTTAACAACTTCAGGACTACGAGCACCTTTCTTTTTGACGAAGTAATGCTCCCAATTACGGCGATCATCAATTTGAGACCCCTTACCACCACAGCGAAGTGTGAAACCGATCGACTTACGCCTTGTGCAAGCTTCATCGAAAAATACTTCACCGCCCAGGATTTCACCTAGCCGCAGTTCGTCTAACTTCTGTCGGGCCGGCACTACAAACGCATCAGCGTCCTTCTTACTCTTGAAACCTATGATGAAGACGCGAGGTCGATGCTGGGGAACGCCGAAGTCGCTAGCTTTAACGTAAAAATACCCCGGGGTACCCTTGGGTTTATGGTACCCAAGCCCGCCGGAGTCTTTGTCACCGAAGAGGTGATTCAAGATAGTCTCCATCGTCTTGCCGATACCAGGTAAAGTTTCGCTAGGGCCACCATGTGTGATCAGGCCACGAACGTTTTCTAAAAAAAAGGCGGCAGGTTGCTTGACCCTGATGATTTCCTCTACGTTAAAAAAAAGCGTGCCGCGAGTGTCGGAGAACCCTCTCTTCTGCCCAGCTTGGCTAAAGGGCTGACAAGGGAAGCCTCCGCAAAGGATGTCAAAAGCAGGGATGCCTGCCTTGGGGTCCACCTTGGTGATATCCCCCTGGAAATACTTATCATCGTTCGCGAACAGAGCCCTGTCGGCACCGTGATTAAAGTTGTGCCGATAGGTCTTTCGTGCTGCAGGATCCCATTCGCTGGCAAATACACACTGCGCTCGTTTGGTATTGTTGAAAGCAACATGGAATCCGCCAATACCGGCGAAAAGATCAATGAACTTGTAGGTGGGCTTCCTGGCCATGCCTCACCAAAGCAGAACTTAGGTAGATTTAAAAGCCATAAGTGGACACCTGTTCACCCCGGCATCACACAATTAGCCGTTAATAGAACACATAAGCACCAATAGTACATCCAAAGCTACGTCAGCGATAGATAACAGCGGGATATTAAGTAGGACTTAGGACTTTTAAACCTTAACCTGAACCCTGGCGTTAGCCACGGTTACATTGGAGAAGATGCACTGTCCGCGCTGGAGGCGCTGGATGGTGGGATACATGTCCTTGTTGCGTAGTACCTTATCGGCAGCGAAGACGGCATCGTCCTTCAGTTCCTGAAGGAAGATGAAACGGGTAGAAGCATTCGCAATAATGGTGTCATTGAAGTCATTGGCTCGCTGGCTTGACAGAATAACGCCGACACCGAATTTACGCGCTTCGCGCATCAGGGTCGTGA
>JACCDL010149031.1_pt1 | contig 13308 bp, 4 predicted proteins | sample 7441931 | NCBI WGS metagenome assembly JACCDL01 (sample SAMN15323437, study PRJNA562643) | freshwater metagenome | isolation source: river surface water | place: USA:Blue River Watershed | collected 2017-08-16 | reverse complement strand
GCCAATCAGATTCAAGCTACCCGATGCCGATTTGATGGTGGCACCGATCGCCACATAGACACCGTCGTTGTTGGTACCAGCCCCGCTCTTGCCGCCACCCGTGCCGGTGAGGGTGACCGCACCACTGCCGGTACCCGTGATGGAAGCGCCGTAAACCAACACACCGTGGTTGTCAGCGCCCGTGCTGTTGGAACCGCCGCCGGTGCCGGTGATGTTGATGGCCCCACTGGCATTGATGACCGTGCCCTCCAAACCCACGCCCCAGTGGCTGTGGTAGCTGCCGGTGCTGCTTGAACCCGTCCCAACCAAGGTGATGTTGCGACCTGTCAACGATGCCCCGGTGAAAAACCGCAAGCCGATGCCGTAATTGAGCGCGGTGGTGGTAGAGCTGCCCCGCAAGGTGATGTCACCGGCACCTGCATTCAAAGTGGCATAGACCAGATTCACGCCCTGTGTGCCATAGGCGGCACCTGTTGGAGAAGCGATGCCCGCACCACCCGCCATCACGATGTCACCGCCGTTGGAGGTGAACAAACCGTAGTTGCCAGAACTGTTGCCAGATTCAATCATCCCTGCGCCGCTGCTGTCGCTGTCAGACCAGAAGATTTGAGCACCGCCTGATGTGGTGATGTCCACGCCAGACGCGAAGATGATGTCACCCGAGGACTTCAGGGTGATGGCGGCATTGCCCAAGGTGCTGCTCAGGTTGCTGTTGACATTGATCTTGCTGCCATAGGCCGTAATGGGACCCGTGATACTGGCAGCAGCTGTGTAGGTCACGGCCGATAAATTGCCCTCTTTGCCAATGATCAAGCCCCCCAAACTGGCGACGTTGTTCACTGTCAAATTGAGGTTGGTGTTGAGATAAGTGGCCGCACCCACAAAGTTGCCGCCCGATATGCTGCCATTCCAAACAAAGTCATACAAGAACGATGTGCTGACAGGGGCAAACGTCAAACTGCCAGTGGTCACCACGTTGTAGCCATTGTCAAAGTAAAAGGTGTCTGAATTCAACTTGATATTGGCTGAGGAAGTCGCGACAGCTGGGGTCACGCCGTTGACTGCTGTGGTGTTTTTACGAGCACCCAAATACCCATAGCCTTGCATCGTCAGGCCATTTCGATAGGTCGTGTCCAGACCACTGCCCGTCAACACAATATCACCACCATTGGATAAGAACTGGTAATTCCCCACAATGGAGCCGCCAGTGCCCGTTTGGAATCCACGCGCATTGCCGGTGGAATAACCCGACATCACAATGCCACCATTGGTACCTGTGGATTGAATCAACACATTGCCCCCCATGGTGCCCCCATAGATGGTGGCCAAGGCCAGTCCACTCATGGCAGAGCCTGCTGTGGAGTTGGTCGTCCCTTCAATGGTGATGGCCGTCCCACCTGTGTAGGCTGATTGAATGACAAAGTTGGGGGCTGCTGCGCGGGAGAAGTTAATGCCCTCGGCATGTGTGGACTTGCCTGTGATGCTGATGGTGCCGGTGCCACTGTCAATCAAAAATTTGTCTTGCGACACCACCCCGGGTGAATCTGATTGGCCTTGTGTTTGACCTCGGATGATGATGTTGCCCCCGCCCGAATTGAGCACAATGCCGGTGCCGCCTGAGACCGTGCTCAGTACCACAGCGCCTTGGCCAGCATCTCCTCGGTATGCAAAGCCATCAGGCAGTCCGTCACCGGAGGTCCCACCATTGCTGCCGTCATCTTCACCGCCCGCCATGATCAATTTGCCGCCGTTGGTCTGTATCGACACACCGTCCACCAATCGAATGTATTTAGAACCTGTTCCTGTGGTCTGAGCTGCAAGATTGGTCCACAGCACCACATTGCCTCCTGCCGTGGTGATGTCGGACGAGGAACTGTTGAGGTAAAGGTCGCCTGAAGCTTTCACCAACACCGAGGAATTGGCACCACTGCTGGTCACGGCATTACTGACTGTCACATTGCCACCGTAAATGGTGATGGGGCCATCAGCCGTCAGACTGCTGTTGATGCTCATTTCAGTCGTGTTACCTGCTTTGCCGATCGTGATGCCCGAAGCGGTCTGGCTGTTTTGGTTCCAAGCGAACCAACTTGTGTACGCAGTCGATTGAGTGAACTTGGTGGACAAATCTGTAGGTGCCCAAGTAACTTTGCCTGTGGTGGCAAAGTAAGGCGTCAAACTATTGAAGTAATAGTCATCAAATTTCATGGTGATGTCACTGGTGCTGCTGGTCACATCGCTCAGGGCCTTGGAGCCCAAATAAAGATAGTTGCTGATGAACAATCGTCCATCGGCAATGCCGTCTGTCTGGCGACCAATCACATTGATCGGACCACTCTTGGCCAGGATATTGGTCAACCCGCGCAAGACCAAGTCATAGTTGTCGCCGGTTCGTTGTTGAGAGGTATTGATCGTGATGCCCCCATTTGTGCCAGTGGCGATCAATGACAAGCTGCTGTCCTCGGTTTCCATGCCCCAAGCTTGTCCGCTGGTGCCGGTGGCCTTGCCCACTAATTTGATGGCGTCGGCAGTGGTATTGGCTGATTTGATGGTGAACGGCTGGTTGGTGATCAGGTGAATGCCGCTGCTGTAACTGCTGCCAGATGTCTGGCTGTAACCTTCGAGGTACACCGTGCCTATGCCGCTGTCGATCAACCCGCTGGTAGTCAGGGCGAAAATTTCAATGCCTGAAGCACCCCATTCATTGCGAACAGCGGTTGCAGAAGACTTGCCCCGGATCGCGATGTTGCCGCCAGACGAACTCAAGTTGAAGGTGCCGTCCACTCTGAAACCATGGGTTTGGGCTTCACTGGTGGAGCCCATAGCGTAACTGGTTCCCAGCACATTGCCACCACCGATGGTGATGTTGCCGCCATTGGAATAGGCGTTCAAGCCATAGTTCATGCGGATGTATCCATTGGTAGTACTGTCGCCATCGGTTGCGTCGTCTACATTGGAAGCCAACAAAATATCGCCGCCTGCTGTGGTCAATGTCGCCAGCGCAGTATTCATGATGTTGGTCTTGGCTCGGATAGTGATGTCTTCACCAGATGACCTAGACTGCAAACTGCTGTTGAGGTTGATCTGTCCACCATCCACCGTGATCGGGCCATTGATATTGACTGAACCGTTGAGGGTGATATCGGCCGAATTGGTGGTTTTGCCAATCGTCAAGCCCGTGATGCCGGTTCCAAAAGTCCAGTAGGTGCTGAATGTCTGCGCCGAACCAAAACTGCCAGAGGCATCCAAGGAGTAGATGTACAGCTTGCCTGTGGTATTGAACGTGGCGGTGTTGTTAAGCCCAAATTGATTGCCCTTGAGGGTGATGTCACTGGACGACGACGTGACATTGGTGCTGGCGTTGAAACCCAAAGTCAAGCCACCGATATTCAATCCCTCGGTAGTCGCGCTGGTGTTGTCGCCCACCAAGGTGATGGCGCCAGTTTTGGCCACGGCGCTGCCGCCCAGACCAGCACCCAAACTGTAGCCTGTGGTGAAAGCGCCCTTGCCCACCACGGTGATAGCGCCACCATCGGCTGTCGCTTCGATGGTGCCGCTGTAGTTCACGCCGATCGATGTGGCCGAACCCGTCACACCGCTGGCATCACCGAAAATAGAGATGGCGTCTGAGGTGGTGTTGGCTGAACGCAGGTTGAAATTGCCGTAGCTTGAAAACGCTTGCGCGTTGGAATTGCCTGAACCCAAGGCCAATCCAGTGATGGTGATTTTCCCGGCGCCTGAATTCAGGGTGGTGGATTTGCCAAACACCCCAAAAGTCATGGCTGCCGCAGATGTGTTGAGGTTTTGCCCGCGCAGCGTGATGTCGCCGCCCCCTGAGGTCAGTGAGGAACCTGCACGCAAATGCACGCCTGCGGTGTACAAGGTGTAAGTGGGCTCGGAGTCCAAATCACGTGTCGCCTCGCCACGCGCATACCCCGTGGTGATATCCAAGCCGCCACCCAGGGTGATGGCCCCGCCCCCTGAATTGATGGACGCATTGGTGAACAACTGGGTGTAGCCGGTCCCGTTGCCATCACTGTCGCCCCAAAGGGTCACTGCCCCGCCACTGGTGGTGATGCTTTTGCTGCTGGCGATACCGACATTGCCGCTGGCCTTGAGCAGCACATGGCCCGTCGCGGCTGTCGTGGTGATGTTGCCAGCCAAAGAAATGCTTTGCGCATTCAGTGTGACCGAACCTGTCGAACTGATGCCATTGGTATTCACTGTCAGTGCCTGCAGATTGGTCACACTCAATGAAGTCAAATTGCTGGCTTCCACATTGGTGATGTAGTTGGTCGCGCCATTGAACGTGACAACAGGTTTATTCGCACCACCATCTGAAGACCCCAAGATCAAATTCTTGGCAGTGAATGAATTCATGTCAGAACCTTGGGTGATGGTGGTTCCTGCCAAAAGTTCAAAACTGCCGTTTGGCATATTGAATTTGGCGTACTGCCCGCCCACAATGTAGATGGAAGTACCCGCGCTGAGGGTCAACTTGTTGGTGGTTTGTGAGTTGATGTAATAGGTGGGGTAATTGTTGTCAATCCACCAGCTTTGCGCAGTGATTGAACCGGAGGCGACCACTCGCACGTTGCCATTGCCCAATGCAGTGTTGATGGTGTCCGTTCTGATTGACGTTCGCCCGTTGTCCCGGCTTCTGGTGTCAACCCCCGCCACAATGATCGGCTGATTAGGGTCTGGCGCTTGGGCTGTGTAGGTTGTGGTCCCTTCAGTGGTGTAGTTGAACCCCGACCATGACGGGTCGGTGATGACCAAATCATTCGGGTCGAGCAACCATTCACCGTCTTGGCCACTGACCGCTTTGGTCGACACCGATACCTGGTCATCCAACTGCAACAAATGACCCGAGGTCTCAACCCGTCCCCCATTTCCGCCATTCACCCCGCCTTGGGCCAAGATGCGGCCGGAGGCTGTAGTGACCGACTGGTCATTAGCCACATCACTCCACAACACCACCTCGCCGCCGTTGCCGATGTCGGTGGCGCTGGCGTCAATGTGGCTGTCGGCGCTGAAGTTCACGGTCGTCGCTTGGTGCAAGCTGCCGCTGCCTTGCCAGCCGCCGCCCACCCAAACCGTGCCGCCGCCTGTAGAACCTTTGGCCTCTATGCTGGTGCCGCTGTCCAGGGTCAGATTATCGCTTTCCAGCTCGACGCGTCCGCCCAGGCTGCGGCTGCTGTTGGTGCGCAGCACCGACTGGCTGATGATCAGCTTGGACGGCGCGGGCTGTTCAGGCGCCGTGGGCCAACCGGGTTGGCGCTTGGACTGCAGGTGAATCCGTCCGGCACCGTTGACGCCGGATGCATCGAGCACCGCATCCGTGGTCTGAACTTGCTGTTCGGCAGACAGTTCAATCACGCCGCCGGTGGCTGGTGTCACAGGAACTTCCTGCTCTCTATATATAGAGGGGTCGGCTGCTTCCAAGGAAACCGCCAACACCTGACCGCTCACCTGGGCGGTTTCGCTGGCCTGTACCGTGATGCGCCCTGCCGCACTGCCCACTGCCGACACGTCCAGCACGCCGGCGCTGGTTTGGGTGAATTGCGCGGTCTGGATCTTGATTTGCGGCACAAAGGAAGCCACCTCCTCAATAACGACGGGGCTTGCAGCAGGAGCAACCACTGATGTGGCGCTGATCGTGCCGCTGTTCACCACCTCGGGGGCTTGCACCGTCACGCTGCCGGCCGGCCCACCGACCACCCCGGCTTGGCTGGGGGTGGCATTGGCTTGGACCGTGCCGCTGTTGTTCACCCGGGTGCTGGCTTCCAAAATGATGCGCCCGCCTTTGCGCGACAAGCCATTGGCTTGCAACAACCCACCGTTGTTGACCACGCCACTGCGCAAGCGGGCCACCGACTGCGCTGACAAAATGATCAATCCGCCCGGCGCCTTGATGGCTTGCTGGTTGTCCACCAGGGTGTTGATGCTGGCCGGGGTGACCCGCAGGCCCGTCAGGCCGCGTCCGGTTTCAAACTGAAGTTCAAAGGCCTCACCTGCTGCCAGCGCTACCGTACCTAAGTTCGCCACAATCACGCCGCTGTTGCGCACCTCGGGCGCCAGCAAAGCGATGTACCCGTTCAAGGCAGCGCGCAACTCGCCCTCATTGATCACTTTGCCGGCGGCGCCTTGGCGGTCGAACTTCATCTGCCCGTCCATGAAGGCCTGGTTGGCGGCGTTGTGGGTCGAGGCCACCAAGCCACCCACGTCCACCGTGGCGGTTTTGCCGAAATACACGCCCTGCGGGTTGACCAGCACCACCTGACCCGGCGCGGTGATGCGGCCCAAAATCTGGCTGGGGTTGTTGTCCGCCACCCGGTTCAAGGTGGCCGACTGGGCATTCGGTTGCTGGAAATGCACCTGCGCCTGGCTGCCCACATTGAAACTTTGCCAGTCGACCACTGCCCGCTGGCTGGTTTGGTTGACGGTCAGGGTGTTGCCGTTTTGGCTGATGCTGGCCTGCCCGGCCGACACCTGACCGCCGCTGGGCAGTTGGTTGGCAGGCACCACGGTTTGCGCGCCGAGCGGCCAAGCCAACACCATCCCCAGACTGAGGAGTGTTGACAGACGAACGGGAACAAGACGCGGTTTCACCCAGACGATTCGACCCGGCTGAGTTTTTCTTGAGAGAGGGGGCTTTTAAAAAGGAACGGTCATTTGCAACCAGAACCGGTTGCGGTCACGGCTGCCGTCTTGATCGGTGCCGCTGGGGATTTTCGGATTGGGGTTGTCGCCATCGCGGGTGGCCCAGGTGGCTTTGGCAGTCACGCCATTGCGGAAGGTGTAACCAGCGCTCAGCCCAAAACCTTTGAGGTCATAGCTGTTGACGCTGTTGCTGGCGTAGGGGTTGGGGGTGTGCAAATCGTCCACACTGCCCCAGTCATAGAAGCCGGTCAGGCTCACACCGTTGTCAAAACGATGACGAAGTTCGAAGTTCAGCATCTTGCCGTCGCTGCCCGAACCCTCGCCCGTGGGGTAGGCCCGCACGCCCATGGCGCCGCCAAGTTGGAATTTCTCGGACGAATCCAGGTTTTTGTCGGCCAGCTGGCCGTTGAACGCCACATACACATCGGTCTTGGGGGTCCAAGGTTCGATGAACGTCAGGGTGGTGCGCAGTTTGTTGAAGTCGCCGTTGATTTTGTTGAGATCGGTGTTGCGGTTGGTCATGCCGCTGTCGTGCAGGTCGATCACCCCGTGGCTGAACTGCAAGCTGTAATTGAACACGCCCGAGGTTTTGGTGAATGCCCGGTCAACCCCCGAAAACTGGGCCACCAAAACCTCGGCGTCGTAATCTGTCATCACCTGCCCGGAGGACATGACGTTCTTGAATTGCTTGGCTTCCGCCGTCAAGCTGAAGGTGCTGCTGGTCTCGGGACTGCGGTCCAGCGGATAAATCAGCTCCAAACCTTGGGTGAAGGCTTTGCCGACGTTGTCCACCACGCCCTGGTCACCCACGACCACTTTGTAATCCATGGCCGAGCCGTTCAGGCCCAAGCGCCAGCCGTCCAAACCGATGGGCAGGCTGTAAGCAGCTCTTAAGTACTCAGAACCGCGGGTCACGATGGTCGACAGGGACAGCGAATCGCCCAGGTCGCCCGGGTTCAAGAAGGTGGCATTGCCCATCACCCGCTGAGCGCCGGTAGAGCGGGAGCCCAGGTTGTCCACCACCAATTCGGCTTGGCGGCCATGGTTTTGGTAGAGCTTCAAGATCAATTCGGTTTCGCCCAGCTCGCCGCCTTCTTTCAAAGCGCCAGCCACGCTGACCCCGGGCACCTCGTTGGCCAGGGCCAAAGCGCGGTCGACATGCTGGGCATTGAAGGTGTCACCCTTGGGATGTTGTTGCTCGATCAGCGCCAATATATGTTCTTGGGTGCTGGGCAAGGCGCTCAGTTGTTGGTCGACCGTGACCTTGGACAGCTTGGATTCGATCACGTCCAGCGTCAACACGCCCTCGGTCACGTCCTGTTGGGTCAGCATGACACGCGCCAAGTGGTTGTTTTTCTTATAGAAATTCTCCACCGCGTAGGCTATGTCGAGCATATCGTTGTATTGCAAGGGAATGCCCAAGAACTTGGCGACCATGGCTTGCAAGGACTCGTTGGAGAAGTACTTGGCACCCTTGAAGCGGATTTCCTTGAGCACGACACTGGCCGGCTCTTCAGCGGGCGCCTCGGTCTTGGGCTTGGGCAGGCCCACTTTGGGGTACAGCGGTGCAGCGGTTTCAGCTTGACTGGATGCAGGCGCAGTAGCGAGCACTTCGGCTTTAGGCTCGATGGATATTGGATTTGCAGGTAAGGATTCAGCAGTTGTCGCCGATGGAACGGGTGCTGGTGTGGGGGGTACCGCGTTTGGAACAACCTCAGGGTTTGACCAGGATTCTGCTTCTGACGATGTTTGTGATGCTGACAATGATTCAATATTTGAATCATTTGGAAGTACAACAGGGCACTCATTCGCGCTCATGCCAGTGACGCAATCCACCACCGATGGGGCGTCTGAAACTTCCTCGACCGCCGCAATCTCCAGCGGCGTCACCTCGGTCGGGACCATCTCGGCTGCGACCGCATCCGCCACATGGCTGACGCCAGGACTGGCAGCTGCGGCGGTCTCGTTCACCACGTCTTTGGCAGCTTCGGCTGCGTCGTTTACCACGTCTTTCGCGACTTCGATGGTCTCATTCACCGCGTCTTTGGCCGCTTCGGTGAACTGCTCCAGACCCTCTTGGGCGGATTCCACCAGTTTTGATGCGGCTTCTTTCAGCAGGTCGAAGGTTTCCTCAACTGCCGTGACCCAGGTGGCCGGGGTGTCCGGCGTCGTCTGAGGACTATCAATGACGATGTCAGGCGCGGCAAGCGGCAATTCGCTGCCACTGAGCGGCAACAATTGTTGTTGTTCGACAATGCTTGTCAATTCTGGAGGGTTTGGCCGCTGAATCAGATCAGGCGGTTCATTGATTTTGGGGTTCTCAATGGCGCTGAACAATTCAGGTACCTTGTCGGGAGGCACAGACACTTCGTTGGCAGGTGGCTCTGATCCTTGGGTCAAGCTGACCACGGCCTGGGTCACGCGATCAGCCGTTTGCTTCCACTGGCGCGCTTTGGCAGCCTCAACTTGTTCCTTGAAACTCTTGATTTCTGTTTTATTTTCAAGGACTTGAGCATTTTTTGGCGTCTCTGGTGCGCGCCGTGGCGTCACTTTGACCTGGCTTGGCGGCACTTGGAGATTGGGGACGATCGGCTCGCTCAAACCCGGTACGTGCGCATCCGATACCCAGCCGAGCAGGACGGCAAGGGCAATGCCTTGGAGTGCTAATGGCAGGTGTTTCTTCACAAAGGACGCGTAAATGCTTGCATACATTCACATATTTGCAAGATTCGTGCCTTGGTACTTATTGATGAGCTCGCAGCGGCTCGATGGATCGCTTCGTCGCGGTGCGACTCGCGATGACAGAGGTCATGGCCGCCAACCCGCCGCCAGTCATGGCGAGCGAAGCGACGCCATCAACGCTGGGGCTTGTTGCTGGTGCGAACGTCTTCCACCACTTGGAGGATGAGTTCGTTCTGGTCGAGGGCCTGCTGCGGGATGTAGACCTCGATCACCCAGCCAGATTGCCGGTATCGGTTAGTGACTGCTTCTGTCAATTGCCCTAATTCTGTGGCACCTAAAGGCTTGTTTAGAAAAGGTTGGACCGATGGATAGAGTTGGGTTTTGTCCAGCAGCTTGTTGCCTTGGAAGTAAACCCGTCGCACGACCATGCGGAATTGAGCGGAAATGGCCATGGGAGGTGGCAACAGCAGCATGCGCAACTGGTCGTTGTTGGGCAAATGGGACCTGACGGTTTGCTCGTTGTGGTTCATGAGCGCCCCTGCACTGGGCCCACTGTACGTGTCCGCGGCCAAGCCCACCTGCGCCACCAAGGCGGTCAGGCTGGAAACGGCAAAGCGACGCGTCAATACGTTCATGTCAAGCTTCAAGCATATTTCAAGCCAATACAAAAGTTTGCCGCCCATCTTGCATCCTCTAAGATGTGAACCACACAGACTATATATATAGAGCACGCCCATGTCCCAAGGAAACCCCAGCTCCCAGCCCGCCGACAAAACCCTGTCGGGTGTTCGCATTTTGAGCGTGGCGCTCAACCTGCCCGGACCGGCCGCCCTCATGAGGCTGGCTGCCATGGGCGCCAAGTGCACCAAGCTTGAGCCGCTGCCCCCCGCGGGTTTGCCCAAAGGTTCACCGTCCGACCCCATGGGCCTGTACGCGCCCCAAGCCTATGCCCAGCTGCATGCCGGTGTGAAAGTTGTCCAAGCTGACCTGAAATCCGCCAAAGGCCAAGCCCAGTTGCACAAGCTATTGGCCAACACCGATGTATTGCTCACCTCCTTCCGACCCTCGGCCTTGAAGAAGCTGGGCATGGCTTGGTCCGATCTGACCGTCCAATTTCCCGCCCTCAACCTGGTCAGCATCGTCGGCTCGCCCGGCGCTGGCGCCGAGATCCCCGGCCATGACCTCACCTACTTGGCGGCCAATGGCTTGGTCAGCGGACTCGCCCTGCCCGCCACCTTGTTTGCCGACATGGCCGGATCACTCCAAGCCAGCGAGGCGGTGCTCAAAGCCTTGTGGCAGCGCGCCAAACCTGGCCGCGCCCAAGGCCAAGGCGTGTTTCACGAGGTGGCCTTGGAAGACGCGGCGGCTTATTTGGCCCTGCCGCGCCATTGGGGTTTGACCGCGCCCAAGGGTTCGGTGGGTGGCGCCCATGCCGGCTACCAAGTTTATGAATGCGCCAACGGGCGGGTGGCTGTGGCGGCACTCGAACCCCACTTTGCCGCCCGGTTGCTGGAGGTGGCTGGTTTGCGGGCTGGGAGCAAGTCAGCCCGCGACCCGATGTTGGCCCCGGCCACCAAGCGGCAGTTGGAGGCTTTTTTTGCGGGACTGACCCGCAAACAGATCGACACCCTGGCCTTGACGCACGACCTGCCCCTGCTGACCATGCCCTGACCATGCCCTGACCATGCCCTGACCATGCCCTGACCAGCATGGCGGACAAGCGTCATTGCAAGCTATCGTCATTGCGAGCTATCGTCATTGCGAGCTGTCGTCATTGCGAGCTGTCGTCATTGCGAGCGAAGCGAAGCAATCTCACCCCCCTAGCGGGTGTCAATTTTCCTTGGCATTGAATTTGCTGAGTGGTTGGAAACCATTCTTTTCAAGGAGATTGACATGACCACCGACACCTCATTTTTGAGCTTCAACAGCATGACCGTTCAGGAACTGATCGCCAAGGCGGAAGGCTTGGACGCTGAAGGTCGCACCCATGAAGCCTTGGAATTGTTTCGCCACTGGCTGAAACACGACCGTCTCCACAGCAAATACTCCGCCTGGTTCAACTACGGCTGGATGCTGCAAAAAGCCAATCGTTTGGAAGAAGCCACCGAGGCCTATGACCAAGTGATCAACTGCTACGCCGACCACCTGTCCGCCACCACTGCGGTCGACCACTCGGCTGGTGCATACGCTTGATGGTAGGGTGAGCGTCACTGCGAGGAACGCAGCAACGAGGCAGTCTCTTACTTGGTCTTGCGCGGCGGCAAACCCGTGTGCTGTGTCAGCACTTTGCCGGGCGCCGCTTTGACCCGACCCTGCGTGACAGGGGACGTTTTAGCCGCAGCCGAGGTGCTGTTTTTGCGCCGACTGCTGGTGTAGCCCTCTGTGTTCAAGGGCTGAAAACGCGGGATCAAATGCTGTTTGCCATTGCCAATCAGGTCGGCACGGCCCATGGCTTTCAAGGCTTCGCGCAACAGCGGCCAGTTATTGGCATCGTGGTAACGCAAGAACGCCTTGTGTAAACGGCGGCGCTTGTCGCCACGCACAATGTCGACCGCTTCACTTTCACGCCCCACACGCCGCAGCGGGTTTTTGCCCGAGTGGTACATGGCCGTGGCCGTGGCCATGGGACTGGGGTAAAAGGTTTGCACCTGGTCAGCCCGAAAACCATTTTTCTTCAGCCACACCGCGAGGTGCATCATGTCCTCGTCACGCGTGCCAGGGTGCGCCGCGATGAAATACGGAATCAGGTATTGCTTCTTGCCCGCCTCGGCGCTGTACTTGTCAAACATCTGCTTGAAGCGGTCATAAGAACCAATGCCCGGCTTCATCATCATCGAAAGCGGGCTGCCCTCGGTGTGTTCAGGCGCAATTTTCAAATAGCCGCCCACATGGTGGGTCACCAACTCTTTCACATACTCGGGGCTTTCCACCGCCAAGTCATAGCGCAGGCCTGAGCCGATCAGGATTTTTTTCACGCCCCGCAACGCACGCGCTTTGCGGTAGAGCTGAATCAGGGCGGCATGGCTGGTGTTCAAGTTGGGGCAAATGCCCGGGTAGACACAACTCGGTTTGCGGCAAGCGGCTTCGATCTCGGGTGTGCGACATCCGATGCGGTACATGTTGGCAGTCGGGCCACCCAAGTCGCTGACCACGCCGGTGAAACCGGGCACCTTGTCGCGGATGTCTTCAATTTCGCGCAGGATGGACTCTTCGCTGCGGCTTTGGATGATGCGGCCTTCGTGCTCGGTGATCGAGCAAAAGGTGCAACCACCGAAACAGCCGCGCATGATGTTGACGCTGAAACGGATCATTTCCCACGCGGGAATTTTGGTCTCGCCATCATGACCACCTTGGGCGTCTGCGTAAGCCGGATGTGGGCTGCGGGCATACGGCAGGTCGAACACATGGTCCATCTCTGCCGTGGTGAGTGGAATGGGCGGTGGGTTGATCCACACATCACGAGCAGTGCGTCCTTCGCCATGCGCTTGCACCAAGGCACGCGCATTGCCGGGATTGGTCTCGAGGTGCAGCACGCGGTTGGCATGGGCATACAGCACCGGATCGCTTTTCACCTGCTCGTAACTGGGCAGGCGGATGACGCTTTTGTTGCGGGGTGGGACTTTGACATGCTTCGTCGCTTCGCTCCTCGCAGTGACAGCGGCGTCATTGCGAGCAGCCATGTTGTCATTGCGCACGGACACATTGTCATTGCGAACGGACACATTGTCATTGCGAACGGACACATTGTCATTGCGAACGAAGTGAAGCACTTTCTCCTGAGGCTGCTTCGTCGCTTCGCTCCTCGCAGTGACGGAGGCGTCATTGAGAACAGCCAAGTTGTCATTGCGCACGGACACATTGTCATTTCGAACGAAGTGAAGCACTTTCTCCTGAGGCTGCTTCGTCGCTTCGCTCCTCGCAGTGACGGGCAAGCCCGCATCCAACTCATCTTGCCGGGCACACGTC
>JACCDL011142877.1_pt1 | contig 13309 bp, 12 predicted proteins | sample 7441931 | NCBI WGS metagenome assembly JACCDL01 (sample SAMN15323437, study PRJNA562643) | freshwater metagenome | isolation source: river surface water | place: USA:Blue River Watershed | collected 2017-08-16 | reverse complement strand
AGTCAGATTTACTCAAGTTACAGAAGCAAAGAATACTAATCATTAAGGAAAACTTGGGAACCTTGGTATACATCGGTAATCAACAATCTTTACGCAAAAGATAATGCCAAATCAGCAGTCTCTAGAAGAAAAGAAAGAATGGCAGAACAGTTTCAGCAGGCGAATATCAAATTGGAATTCAAGAACTGCTTAGACTTTGGTGGAGACGATGGTCAATTCTTCCCACAATCAATAACAGGAAATCGATATTTAGTAGACCCTTCATCTTCTTCTGGATCAAACCACAACACCGACATCAAAACTGTGAAGGATATTGACTCTATTTCTGAGAACTTGGAGTTGGTAATGTGTTGCATGGTTTTGGAGCACCTTTCAAGTTTCAGTGGACTGATGAATGCTGTGACTGCAAAATTGTGCCATTCAAGCACCGAGCAAAAGGGATTTTTCTACCTAGAGATTCCCAGAGATGGTTTCAAAGTTGGCGCTTGGGCAAGAACTATTACGTACTATAAGTATCTAACTTTAGTCGCCAAATTCCCGAAATTGTTTATCGCGTTAGATTTCTTAACAGGTCTTTCTCGACAATATTTTCGCACAATTCCAATATTTGGTATTGTGAAGCAATCCGAACACATAAACTATTTTTCTAGAAAAGCAATCATTAATTTGGTCAGCAAAAATCTTGAGGTCATACACGTCTCCAACGAGAATCTCAAAGAAAAGTATGGACACTTTAGGCTTGGATTTCTTGCTTTGATAGCTAGAAGAACAAACTAGATAGGTTGACGCATAGGGTATTCTTCCCGTATGCGTTCAGTTTCAATTGTAATTCCGGCATATAACGAAGAGGCTTGCATTCAAGAACTCGGGAATCGGCTTGTTACAGTTTTAAGACAAGAACCAAACTATTCATGGGAAATCATAATTGTTGACAATGGATCTACGGATGACACCTGGAATGAAATCCTGAAGGCTTCTCAGAAGAATCCGGTAATTAGAGGCTTAAAGCTTTCTCGAAACTTTCTCATGGATGGTGGGATTACCGCGGGACTAGATAAAGTGAAATCAGATGCCTGCATTCTTATGTGCGCAGATCTGCAAGACCCACCAGAGGTTATTCCAGAATTCTTACGTAAGTGGGAGGAAGGCTACGAAAACATTTATGGGGTTGTTACAGAAAGGCAAGGAACAAGGTTAGTACGACGATTCAACTCATTTCTCTTTTATAAGATTGCGGATTTACTAACCGAGGCTAAAATGCCCCAAAATGCGTCTGATTTTAGGCTCGTTGATAGAAAAGTCTATGAGGCAGTTAGAAATATGGACGAGCGCAACAGATTTATGCGTGGATTGTTTGCATGGGTTGGCTTTAGATCAACTGGAGTAGAAATGGTTCGCCCTCCTAGATTTGGAGGAGTGTCAAACGCGGATACAAAAGTGGTTCTTGGGCTAGCAATAAAAGGCATACTTTCTAACTCATTGAAATTACTAAGATTCATTTCCTATTTTGGTCTAGCATTAAGCACGATTTCATTCATGACCGTGATTCCAATGGCCATCACTTGGTTCACTGTTGGGGTGCCATTTGCGGGATTTGGAACAATTGTAAGCCTTATTCTGTTAGGCATAGGCTTGCAATCGCTACTCATTGGAGTTTTAAGTGAATACGTCGGCTTGATTTACCAGGAAGCCAAAGGCCGCCCTAATTTTATAGTCAGCGATCAGCACAATTTCTAATTGGTTGAGCTAGATCTTATTTTGGTTTCAATAACCATTTAGCCCATTGACGCAAGCCTTTTTCCAGCTCGGTATTCTCGCTAGCGCCATAAACCGAACGGAATGATTTCGTACCAGGCACATAGTTGTTGGCGGCAGTCTCCGGATTGAGGAGAACAACGCCTTTTCTGCTGGTCAAATTGGAAACCATTGTGGCCAATTCCAGCATTGAGATTGAATTCTCACTCCCTATATTGAAGTTTCTATCTTTGGGATCGAGAATGGACTTTAAGAGCCATGAAACTAAATCTGTAGGGAACATGTAACTTCTACGAGTGTCTGGGCTGCCTAGCACGCGCACTGGTACGCCGCTTAAGCCATCACGGATAAAATTCCCGATTGCAAAATGCCGATCAATTGGAAGACCCGGTCCATAGAAAGTGAATAGCCTAGGAGAAATAGCATTTACAATTTTTTGGTTGCTGACTACTCTCAGCATATCCTCACTTACAATTTTGGATGCTTGATAATCATCGTCTAGTTCTTCAAGTATTTTAGCGTTATCCTCTGGCCTCAATAATAAATCCATTGGTTGGGCACCATAGACTGCACCAGAACTCAAATTCAAAACTCGCGGACAGTTCCCATGCTTTCTTGCTGAATGAATTATAGAATCAGTCGCGTTGATAGTGGGTGAGTAGAAGATTTGCCTTGATTTTGCTCCAGGTTTAGTAGAAGTGGGCGTTGCTCCGCAAACAAAAAAGTCATGAATCCCTAAGTCACAAATTCCTTGTGAGAAATCGAACTCCTTGATTGTGAGCCTTTTGAAAGCAGCAGGCGGGAACTTATGCAAGGCCGCTCTTTTATCACGGGTATAAATCGTCATATCTATTTGAATATTCTGCGAGCAAGTTAGAAAGTTCAAAGAATTGACCAACCAAGTTCCTATAAAGCCAGTCCCTCCAAGCAAGCAAATCTTAGTCCGGTCGAATCTGGATACATCTACCTCGTTGAGAATAGAATCTGCAAAATCTGATATGGAGATCATCTCAATCCAAACTGAATGACTAATTCGGTAGTAGAGTCAGCCAAAAGTTTACTGCAGTAATTGATGTGAAGTTCATATAGAGATTTCTTAATTAGGAGTATACGTGATCAAATATAGCGACAGCTTTATGGAGTGGATCAAGGAGGCGGGATTTACTCATTGCTTTTTTGTCGCAGGAGGAAATGCTATGCATCTGATTGAGTCTGCCAGCACCAGATTTGAATGCATCCCATTCATAAATGAGATTGGAGCTGGCATTGCTGCTGAGTCCTTCAATGAGGTTTGTGCTCATGAGCAACGTGCCTTTGTGCTCGTAACTGCTGGTCCGGGGTTAACAAATTTAACAACAGCGGTTGCTTCGGCGTGGGCAGATCGAAGAGAATTGCTGGTTATTGGAGGACAAGCGAAATCGACAAATCTTGCACGTGGAAGAGTTAGACAAATTGGATTTCAGGAAACTGATGGAGTATCAATCCTAGACCCAATCACCAAAGCATCCATGCTTGTTGATCATCAAATTAGTAGAGAAGAATTATGGTCTCAGATTACAAAATCCAAATCCCAGCCCAAGGGTCCAGTATTCTTAGAAGTTTGTCTTGATATATCGATGCAAGAAACTAACCTTAATCTGCAAAATTCTTCAAGCAAATGGAATTTTGTCGAGAAGATGGACTACGAGTTTGAGAGAGACATTAATTCTGTGACTCAGAAACTCGGTAAAAGCCTGCGGCCTCTTGTGCTGATTGGTGGGGGTGTTGATCGAAATACAAGCAGCGCGAGTATTCAGAAGATTATGGATTTAGGAATACCAATTGCAACTACATTTAATGGGGCTGATCGGTGCGGATCAGATTATAAGTATTACGCAGGTAGACCCAACTGGTACGGATCTCGCTGGGCAAATCTCATCATTCAGCAAACTGACCTCATTATTGCAATTGGCGCGAGACTCGGGCTGATGGAGACTGGATATAACTGGGAAGCATTTGCTCCGAATGCCAGCATTGTTCATATTGATATAGAAGAGGAAGAGCTTAGAAAAGGACATCCTCGAACCGATATTGCGATTCAAGGAAACCCAAATGCATTTTTGGATGAGTTCGCAGGCGAAATCCATAAACTTCAGAATTTAAGAATTCTTGAATGGCAAGAACTAGTGCTAAGCATAAAGAGTCAATTCGTTAAGCCAGAGAAAAGCAACACAGCGCGGAAAGGCTATGTGGAGTACGCAGGATTTGTGCACGATTTGACATCAAAGCTTGACAAAGCCGACTTGGTTAATCCTTGTAGCAGCGGAGGAAATTTTGAAAGTTTTGGCAAAGTTATGGTTAACAAACTCGGTCAGCGCTGGGTTACTAGCCCAGGACTGGCCAGCATGGGGTTTGGTTTATCCGGCGGAATTGGAATGGCGTTGTCGTTCCCAAAAGAAAGAACCGTAGTGTTTGAGGGTGATGGAGGTATGGCCCAGAATCTTCAAGAATTTGGTGTAGTTCGAAGCAGTAATCTCAATATGAAGATCTTTATTGCAGACAACGGAAACTACGGTTCAATAAAAGCACATCAAAAATCTGCATTCAATAATCATTATATAGGTTGCGATAAAGAGACGGGGCTTTGGTTGCCAACCTGGGAGAGAATAGCTCAGGCATTTGATATTCCAGCAATTACCATCTTCTCCAACGACTTTGAAACTTCGGAATTTCAGAGCTTGTTTACCTATACGGGGCCAGCAATTTTCGTCGTGAAGGTGGATCCCGATCAAGTAATTTACCCAAAGATTGCAAGCACTCGAAATCAAGATGGAATCGTGATTTCGAACCCACTACACATTATGGAGCCACCGCTTGACGAAGCAACCATGAATGAAATGTGCCCTCACCTAAGGTAGAAACTAATTGATTTCGAGCCAGGTTGGGGGACTTAAGACTGCTAACTTTTCTAAATCATGCTTTTCGCGCAATGTGTCCATCGGTTGCCAGAAACCTATGTGATGATAAGCAACTAGTTCCTTTTCGCTCACCAGCCTAGGTATTGCACCTGATTCAAAGGGCTCTGACAAAGAGTGAATATAAGTTGCCACATCTGGTTCTAAAACGAAGAACCCTCCATTAATCCAACCGGAATCGGCTTGATTTTTCTCACCAAATCTTGTCACCAGTCCGTTCTGCGATTCGAGTACGCCAAATCTGGCAGGCGGCCTAACCGCAGTTACGGTAGCTTTCTTTTCTTGATGGTTATGAAAATCCAGAAGTGACTTTAGGTTTATATTTCCTAAGCCATCCCCATATGTCGCAAAAACGCGTTCACCTGGAACTGACTTCATGCACTCCAAGATTCGTCCACCGGTTTGAGTTTTAAGACCAGTATCAAGAGCCTTGATTGACCAAGGTTCCCTAACAGTTTCAACCCAATCATGAATAACCTCGGATTTATATCCCGTTGCGACTATGAATTCAGTAATACCTTGCTTTGCAAATATTGACATCAAGTGCCAAAGAATTGGTTTCCCCGATATCTCAACCATTGGCTTGGGTTTATCAGATGTCTCTTCAGAAATCCGAGTACCTAGGCCACCTGCAAGAATGATTGCTTTCACTCGTTTGCCCCAAGTATAAGATGGAGTCGTTCAATCATGTAATCCAACATGGGAATAGTTAAACCTGGCCACACACCAATCCAGAACGTATTATTCATGACGATATCTGTATTTGTAAGCTCCCCCATAACGCGCCGGGGAGTTCCCACAAATGCAGGTTGGCGCAGTAAGTTCCCACCAAAGAGCAAACGCGTTGCAATATTTGCTTCATTAAGCTCTTGAACAATCTGATTTCTAGTTTTGGGCCCGCCTTCCCTTACCGTTAGAGCGAATCCAAACCATGATGGTTCACTATCCGGAGTTGCTTCTGGAAGGATTAAAAGCCCCCCAAGGTCTTGAAGGCCAGCCTTCAGGTGTGCCCAGTTTCGGCGGCGTAATTCAACGAACGAGTCCAGTCGATCAAGCTGAGCAAGACCAATGGCGGCTTGAATATCTCCTGACTTTAAGTTATATCCGAGGTGCGAATAAGTATATTTATGATCGTAACCTTCTGGTAGCTCACCCAAAGTCCATTCGTAGCGCTTTAGGCAAGTGTTATCGCAGCCTGGTGGACACCAGCAATCGCGCCCCCAATCACGGAAGGACTCAACGAGAGCCTTATGTGCTGCTTTTTTGACAAGCACGGCGCCCCCTTCGCCTGTTGTAATGTGGTGTGCAGGGTAGAAACTGAATGTTGAGAGATCCCCGAATGAACCGAGGGTTCTCCCTTTATATGTGCCACCCAAGCCATCACAACTATCTTCAATCACCCAAAGACTATGTTTATCAGCAAGCTTCGTAACCAAATCCAAATTGAATGGATTACCTAACGTGTGAGCCATCATAATTGCGCGAGTCTTGGGAGAAATTGCTTCTTCGAGTGCTGCCTCGTTTGCAACGTATGTTGCCAAATCAATGTCCAGATAAACAGGAACTAGTCCATTTTGGAGGATTGGGGTAACGGTCGTGGGAAATCCAGCCGCTACAGTAATAACTTCATCCCCGGGACGAAGTGCTCTATCTCCTAGTTTAGGGCTAGTGAGCGCACTCAATGCTAACAAATTTGCAGATGACCCAGAGTTAACCATGAAGGCATGGCGCATACCTACAGTTTTTGCAAACCGACCTTCGAATTTTTCAGTGTAGGGACCAGCTGTCAACCAGAAATCAAGGCTAGCATTTACGGCTGCCTCAAGTTCGGGTTCACCAAAAACTTTTCCTGTGACGGGAATTGGAGAAACACCAGGAATAAAGTCAGATTTTGGGTGGCGCTTTTGAAATTCTTCAGTAACAACTTTACTGATTTCTAATTCCATCAAAATGCCGCCTTATTCTCGTGAGATACTGGTTAACCTCAGTCTCAAAGACTACAGTTCGCTTGTGAAATATACCCGCTTTCGTGAACTAAATAATCTCGAGGGCCCAATAATGATTACGGGTCACACAGGGTTCAAGGGTGCCTGGTTAACTTATCTGCTGAGAGAAATGAATATGAACGTCGTAGGTCTCTCACTTCCTGCCGAGCCAACAAGTCTCTATGCACGATCCAAGATGGAAGGCTTGGTCCCTGAAATTTTCGGCGACATCCGGGACAAAGAAATTGTCAAACAAACAATCAGCAACTTTGCACCTTCGGCCATAATCCATATGGCGGCCCAACCCCTCGTAGTCAAATCCTATGAGTTGCCGGCAGAAACTTTTGAGACAAACGTTCAAGGTACTGCAAATGTTTTAGACAGCGCATTCAGTGCAAGTTCGGTCAAGGTGGTTGCCGTAGTAACGACCGATAAAGTGTATAAAAACACAAATACAGGTCGAAAATTTATTGAAACCGATGCGCTTGAAGGTAGGGACCCCTATTCAGCAAGCAAAGTAGGTACAGAAGCAGTCGTTGCGGCTTGGCAACAAATTGCCCGCCTGCAGAACGGACCGCATGTATTTTCGTTGCGCGCAGGTAATGTCATCGGAGGTGGCGATTTTGCAGAAAATCGACTCTTCCCCGATTTCGTCAGGGCCAAGACCTCTAATCAAGAGTTAATGATTAGGAACCCAGAGAGCTCGAGACCTTGGCAACACGCACTAGACCCTCTTCTCGGTTATTTGATGGCTGTAGAAGCCGCATTACAAGGAGATCTAGTTGAGCATTTAAATTTTGGCCCAACCGAATCCAGTCTGCGAGTGTCTCAGGTACTTGAAATCGTTAATTCATACTGGAAGTTAAAATACAGACTTGTTAGCGGATTGAATAACTCAGAGGCCCAACTCCTCGACTTAGATTCAACACTCGCACATTCTCTGCTTGGATGGAAACCAGTGTTTACCCAACAGAAAGCGATAACCGAAACAATTACATGGTGGGACCAGGTACTTTTAGACAAGATTCCAGCAAACGAAGCCTGTCAGCAGGCAGTCAAGAAATTCTTAAGCTTGAGTATTTCTTGAATAAACTTCCCAAGTAACCCCATTTGGGGAAATGAATGAATCCGGTTCGTCAGTGAGGAGGCCAAAGTTATCTAAAACTACATTCTGCTTTTCTTGGTACTCAGGGTAGAAAATCGGATTAGTCACAAAACTGCAACTAACTATCTTTGTTGGATTTGAGTACAAAATATCCTCTCGAAGTTGAGCTAAGTCGAACATAGGAGTCCAAAAAACAAAAGAACGAGCAGCAGAATCGGGTAAAAATTCAGGATCAAAAAAAATGTTCGCATTCGTGCAGAGATTCAGCACAACATCGTTTTTTGATACTTGGCTCTGCAAGAATCCATTGACAGCTGAAAGTTCCGCACCCTCGTCTTCTGAAATCAATATTCCAGAAAATCCATTTATTTGTAAAGGAACGCGAGTGTGACTCATTGTCGAGACAAAAGTTGCAAATGCAATCAGTGAAACAACTCCAAGAAGCACATGCTCGTAAATCGATTTACTGCGATTAGACAGAGAAGCTAGTGGGTTCAATGATTTCAGCAATACTGCCGCTAGGATTACACAAGGTGTGGCAGCCCACCAGGCATGCATCTGATCAAACAATGGCCAAACTTGAAGCTGTGCAACTGAAGTCATGGCTACCAGTGTAGACATCTTGAAATCTGGAACCTTTCGAGCTCGAAAGAATGTGTACATCAAAAGCAATAACCCTAGAACTGTGGCGGAAAGCAATCCGGATATCCAAATTCGTCGGAACAAAACAGTTAACGTTTGAATCGGATTTAGTTGCCGTTCTGTAAAGACTACGTAGCCGCCGAGAACCAAGAAAAACATTGCTGCGACCGCTGAAACAAACTTAAAATTTCTCGTGCTCAATACAGGAAATAGTTGCAAACCAATAAAAGAGAAGACAAAGATGAGAGTTAAAAGAGTTGTCCAAACTGGTTTAGGGAAAGTCGCTCGATCACCGAGCACATAGGTAGATCCGAACCCAATCACATCATGAGTCAAGCTTCTGACCCAGCCCAGTTGAACAAGCAGTCCAATTGCGATAACAAAAGATGAGATAAATCCCAACAAAAGAGAAAAAAGATTCTTCCATCGCTGATAGATACTCAGGAGTAAGAGAATTGTTGCCAACAAAGCCAAACCAATTTGAACACGGGTTAGGGTTGTTAATAGCACAAGCGAACCAGCTAATACACATCTAACGTTAAACTTCCCGGAAGCAGAAAATTTATCGCCCTCAAGAAGAAGCAAGCCAATTGCCGGGATTAAAAACATTGAAAGAGCTGAAGGCCATGGAATCATATCTGAGTTAAAGTCTGTTACAAATGGCTGGATTGCCAGTAAGACTATGACCACCCCAAGGCTGTATCTCTGTGATAAGAACTTTCTCGAAAACAAATAAGTTGCAAGGAAAGAAATCAAATAGCAAACAAGCGTCACAATACGAAGTGTCAAAAAAAGATAACTGTCCGGAGCAAGTCCGGAAAGCAGTTTCAGCATAATGAACCACACGGGTCCATATTGGTTGAAGGGAACCGAGGAATCTCCAAAATCTAAATTCGTTACAGAGGCGATCATCAATCCATCGTGATGCGGATCAAACCCAAACCTGAGAATGGGAAGCCAATATGCTAGCATCAGTAAGATAAGCAAAGAATGAATTTTGTTTTGATTTACTAGATTCCGTATTTTCTTAATCAAGACTGTCATCCCTACCCACTTATTCTCTTTCAGCATATAGATTTTGTGAAAACTCAGTATAACTGGGACTAGACTTATAACATGCATCGAGCTCGATTTAGGTTATTCAATTTTGCTTACCGAGCGAGAATCAAAATCTTTCGGGAAATTCAAATCCGATTCTTCTCGGGAACCGATTCTAAATGGAATACCTGGGGCGAAATTGATCAAGAATTTAGAAGACTTTCAGAATCCGAGGATTTCCGCAATTTTCGCAGATCTACAATCGTGCTAGAAACCATGGAGTATCAAAAACTCGATGCAGGTTTATTCAGCAAGGAATTGCAAGACAAAGGAGTAATCGAAAATAACTTAGGGATGCCTTTGAAACCATTTGGCTACAAGAATTCTTTAAACCTAGGACACCAGTACCGACATTTAAAGCGATGGTCGGCGAATCCAGAGACAGAATTATGTGAGTTATCGCGAATAGTCGAATTTGGCGCTGGATTTGGAATGATGTGCTGGTTAGTTTTCCAAATCGGTTTCGAAAAAGAGTACGTGATTGTAGATAACGGTGGCACCTCATCTCTTCAAAAGAAGTACCTTGAGAAGACATTGACCAAAGAACAATTCATAAAGATTAGCTGGGTAAATTCACTTGAGGACCTAACCCCTCCCCTCACGAGCACAGATTTATTCATCGCCATGTGGAGCGCTTCCGAAACTCCGGACTCAATTTTCGAGAACGTATTGCTGGAACTTCAGGAACGGAAGCCACGAATCCTCTTTGCGTATCAAAATGAGTTTAAAGGAAGAAATAACTCGGATTTTATGAAGAGATTCTCAATTAATGGATCAACTGCAAAAATAGAAAATTGGCCCTCTTTCTACTTGTGGCATTAAGGAATGAACCCAAAATGAATTACCTTCCAAGTATTTTAAAGAAACTCTCTCCCCTTAAACTTCGCGCTTTCATTGGCGAGAAATATCGAACTCAACAAAGAGGCAAAGGGCAACTGTTGACGAAAAGTGCAGAAGTCCTGGCGTCAGCGCTGAGAATATCTCTAAACACAAATGGATATGAAAACGACCTTGAAACAGTCGATGATTTTGAAATACTGATTCTGTGCACTAGTAAGGACTTTTATATTCTAGAAAAAAATTTATCACATATCATTTCCATGAATTTAATCCAATGCAAAAGAATTAATGTCCTTGTAGACAAAGATGAGGAAACGTTAAATAAAATTATACAAAGAAACGGATGGAAAGAGATAGAAGTTACAAAAGAGTCAATCTTTTCAACAGAAATCAAGTTCCTACAAGATGACATAAATCAATTTAACCCAAGTCGACGCTCCTGGATTCTTCAACAGTGCCTCAAAACTATTTTTGTAGCAAAATCTAGAATGCCTGTTCTCATTATTGATAGCGATACGTTGATAAAGAAAAAAATCAATTTAATTGGTAATGGGGTTCAAATTCTGTATGCAGGGAATGACTTCCACTACCCCTACAGTCGACACCTGAAGAGATTCTTGGACCAAGATCCTATAGGGCTATCTTTTGTTCACCACGTACAGTTGCAAAAGCCCCAGATAGTCCGGGAAATTTATGGTCAAGATTTCTTACAAGGGATAAGCAGATGGCTGAAGTCTGGGCTAGCTTTAGCTGAATTCTCGCCGGTCTCTGAATTTCAAACTTATGGTGACTTTATTCTGCGAAACTATCCCGAAAAAGTGAAGTTGAATTTCCATACCCACCACTTAGTGGATGCAAGAATTTTTGATATAGAATTAAAACAAGGACACTCAAGAACACTTGAATCTCATCTAATGAATTGTGAGTGTGACTTTGTTACGTTAGAAAACAAACATCTAGTCTGATCATCAGAAATTGATTTCAGTCGAAACATCCAATTTATTGGGATTGTTTGGGCGATTTAAACACAGGCCTCTTGGACGGGGAATTTGGATAAAATCTGCCTCGGTTTTTCTTAAATATGTTGCCTCCAAAACATTTGGTACTGCTACACCGCCGACAAATGCTATGGGTTCGTAGTTGTTTACATGTAAATGAACGAGTCTGTGTGTTTCGTTTATTCTGCGAAGAGCCTCAATCATTTCACGTGCACATTCTGGTTTGATTAATTCAAGCAGGCCGTGAAACTCAACCACCACCTGCTGAAAACGATTAAGCGTTATCGACGAGGCACCCGCGAGAACGGCCCATTCAGAATGCTCAATATCCATCTTAAGTAGAATGTTGTCACTTGCACGAAATGTATCTACCGCTTGCGAAAGCGTTACAAATTCAGGACGGGGTTCTCCGCTGATTCCCAACCTATAAAATGTTGAATTTTTTATTGTAATGGGTGGCTGAAGGACCGTGTGATCGTATAAGTCAATTCTCTTTACATGTGCAGAGAGTGCTTCTTCGAAACTTATATCTGAGGCTGCCCCTAAGGATAGAACGGCGTGCAAGTAGGTAATCGTATCTACGGTTACGTAGGCCCCATCATGTTCGTTGCCAAGGCGAATGAAATCCTTGCCTACTGGGTCGAAGACTCCTAAAAGCTGGGAAATTGCTTTTGCATTGTAAACAGCCGCTGAAGAGGAGTTTCTCTCATACACATGTTCTTCAACAATAGCGTGAAGTCTGGATATATATGAATCGAATAACCCACTCCGAAAAAGAAATCTAAGAAATTTTCCTTTAGGTCCCATTGGAAAAACACCTTTCAAGACAGTTCAGGGCGTGACCGCAAGATATGCTCAGACTGTGAGTTTACTTGAAGAACCGATGAGTGGTTACAAGGAGATAGATTTTTCAACACAGCAGTATCTGCATTTTGAAGTACAAGGGAGACTGGGCAACCAATTATTTGGGCTATCGGACGCTTATAAGCTCGGCAAGCACTTCAAACGCAAAGTTTTGCTGGATACCTATTCCGTTACTGCCGAATACGGTAAACCCGAATGGATCAGATATGTCGAGCAGTGGGACTGGGTCGAAGTAGTTGATACCAAGGTTTCACACACAGAAGAACAAGGATATAAAAAAATCAACATCGGGTTAGTGGATCCACTTGGTGAGGCACCAAACTGCCATTTTCACGGTTTCATTCCCAGTGCCAAAAATGTGGAATCTGCAGGGTTATTTACCAGCGGAATATTCCCTTTTCCATCGGAAGATATAGATTTATCAAATAAGGATCAGATTGCACTTTGTGTACGAAGAGGGGATTATCACCAGAACCCACATCTAGGGATACTTCCGCCAAAGTATTATAGGAAAGCTCTTTCAAAATTCTCACCACTGCAGCCAAACGAAAAGATTGTCGTCTTTTGCGATTCAGTAGAAGAAACAATAAAGTTTCTCGATAACAATTCAATTCCTTATGATGAAATCAATGACAAGGACAACGCACTTGATGCGCTTAGAGATTTGTCGAAATCAAAAAAGATTGTTGCGGCAAATTCAACCTTCTCCTTTTGGGGAAGTTTTTTCTCGAACTCATCTTCATGTTTTCCAGAACCTTTCTATCTTTCTCAACCAAAATGGGGAAAGAGTCTCGTTGATGGATCTCAAGTTGTTAAGTACCTTAGAATGCCTAGATTCAATTTTCAGATGCAACGAATGTTTAGAAAAATTAAGTCACATTTCTAAAAAAAGTGCTCTGAGTTCATCAACTCCCATTTGATTTGGCAATTCAAAATCTTCAATTCTTGAGACATCCGACCAATCTTCTAGAACTAAGACAGGTAACCTAAGATGATTAAAGGGCCAGAACGCCTTTTTGACTATTGGGATGCATCCCAGGTAAATAGCCTCCCAAGTCCGATGGCAGT
>JACCDL010569913.1_pt1 | contig 13310 bp, 8 predicted proteins | sample 7441931 | NCBI WGS metagenome assembly JACCDL01 (sample SAMN15323437, study PRJNA562643) | freshwater metagenome | isolation source: river surface water | place: USA:Blue River Watershed | collected 2017-08-16 | reverse complement strand
GCATGCTTGCTACTTTGGTCAAACCGAGTAGTGGCCAAATTCAAATTCAAGGAATTGACGCGCTTGCACATCCTGAAGAAGCACGCAAACACATTGGTTTTTTAACTGGATCCACTGGTCTGTACGCAAGACTTACCCCAATAGAGCTCATAGACTACTATGCTGATCTCTACGAGGTTGAACCAAATACGCGTGAAAAACGCAAAGCAGCATTATTTGAGCTGCTCAACATGAACGATTTCTTACACCAAAGAATCGGAAAACTGAGTACCGGCATGAAGCAGAAGGTCTCCATCTGCCGCACCATGATTCATGATCCAGAGGTAGTTATTTTTGATGAGCCCACGAGCGGCCTCGATGTTATTACCGCCGAGAATATCATCAAACTCATCCGTTCTTGTAAAGATCAAGGAAAAACCGTGATTTTCTCGAGTCATATCATGAGTGAGGTTGACCTCCTCTGTGATGACCTCGCTATCATTCATAAAGGCGAACTTAAGTACCAAGGCACGATGGAAGAATTCAAGGCGCAAATGCAAACAAAAAACTTGACCGAAGAATTCATTCGTATTGTTCAAACTCAAAATCCAGCACAATGATTTTTCGCATTTTCCGCAAAGAACTACTCGATACCCTTCGCGACCGCAGAACGCTCATGACCATGCTCGTGATACCGATTTTGGTCTTTCCGATTACGCTCAATGTATTTGTAGAGATTTCAAAATCATTTGAGGAGGATGAGCAACAAAAAGCTCTAAAAGTTGGCGTATTCGGAACAAACAGTCAACAGCTCAAACAACAACTGCAGCTCTTACCAGAAAGCCTCGGTAAAAAAACAGTTGTAATCTATTCTGATTCTTTGAAACTAGACAAAGACGTAAAGGCTCAAAGCATAGACCTTGGTTTGTACCATCATTACACTGCTGATCAAAAAACACTGATCCTTGACTGGCAATTTGATGCCACCGAGGTCGGTAGACCAGAACGAGCTGAAGCGTTTAACGCCGCGATTGAATCAATAGAACAGCAAAAAAGACTCAAAGCATTGGGTATTCGGATTCAGGAAATTGAACCGGTTAAAGCCAATTATAATAACTGCGCCTCCAATGAAAAAATGATTGGAAAAATGGCTGGTGGCTTCTTACCCTACATTTTTATCGCATTTGGTTTTATTGGCTGTATGTATCCTGCTATTGACCTTTTCACCGGTGAAAAAGAACGAGGAACTATTGAAACGCTGCTTACAACACCGGTATCTCGTTGGAAAATTCTACTCGGAAAGATGCTAGTAGTTGTGAGTTCAGGAATGTTAGCTGCCAGCTGCTCCTTATTGGGTTTGTTTATCTCCATCGAATTCCTAGATCTTGGCGCCAATAAAGAAATTTTAGATGTTATTCACGGAATATTGAGTTTGCCATTTATTCTTTCCATGTTGGCTTTGCTACTCCCTTTGGTTGTATTTTTTGCAGGGGTGATGATCCCAATTGCTATTTATGCAAAAAGCTTTAAGGAGGCACAAAGTATAATCACTCCTTTAAACATTATCATGGTTTTACCTGCCATGATTGGATTTTTTCCAGGGATAGAACTCGATCTGAGCACCGCATTTATTCCGGTGATCAATGTAGTTTTGGCAACCAAAGAACTTATTGCCGGAACCTTAAGCATCGGTTATTTCTTAAGTGTATTCAGTGTTATGTTATTGATTGCCGGCTTAGCAGTCATGTTATCTTACCGTCAATTTGGCAAAGAGCAAAACATCTTAAGCTAATTCAGATAGCTCCAGCCAACGCATCGTGAGTTCATCAATCTGATCCACGAGTTTTCCCAACTGCTCGCCTTTTTGTTGAAGGGCTTCATTGGACAAGGTTCCGCTAGAAAGGTCTGCGGTAAGGGCTTCTTTCTCTTGTTCTAATTGAGGAAGCTGCTTTTCAATTTGCTCGAATTCTTGCTTCTCCTTAAAGGACATTTTACGCTGTTTTTCCGAAACCGGTGGGCTCGGCGCAGCTTCTGTGGGCTTAGCTTCTTGCTTCTGCTGTCTTTGCGCTTCTTGTAGGCTATTTCTGTAAACATGATAATTACCCACAAGGTCTTTGATTTTGCCCTCGCCTTGAAAAACAAACAAGTGATCTACCATTTTATCCATGAAATAGCGGTCATGGGAAACCACAATGAGGCTGCCTTGAAACTGTCTGAGGTAGTCTTCTAGGACAGACATCGCAAAGATGTCGAGGTCATTGGTGGGCTCATCGAGGATCAAAAAATTCGGATTCAGCATCAAGACACGCAATAACTTTAGCCTGCGTTTTTCACCACCACTCAGTTTGTGTACAAAATGGTAATGCATGTCTCTTGGAAATAAGAAACGTTCGAGCAATTGTGCAGCGCTCAGCTGTCTGCCTTTTTCTAGCGGTATGAACTCTGCTACTTCCCGAACAACATCTATCACTTTCATGTCCGGATCCACTTCAATGAGGTCCTGAGAATAATAGCCAAAAACAACGGTTTCACCAATGACAATCTTGCCTTTATCGGGTTCAATGCCACCGGTCAGTAATTTGAGAAAACTGGTTTTGCCCGTGCCATTGTTGCCAACAATTCCGAGGCGCTCTTGCCTTTGGAAATGATAGCTGAAATCATCTAGAATAACGAGTTCATCAAAAGATTTTGAGACCTTATGAAACTCGACAATTTTAGTGCCGAGCCTTTCCATTTTGATGGGCAATTCAAGCTCATCTTCATCGAGTCTTTGTGTCGCTACTTTCTTTAAATCAGAAAAAGCATCTACGCGGGCCTTTTGTTTAGTGCCCCTCGCTTTGGGTTGACGCCTGATCCAATCGAGTTCTTTGCGAAAAGTGTTTTTCGCTTTTTCAATAGTTGCCTGTAACTGGTCTTCGCGCTCAGCTTTTTTCTCGAGATAATAAGAAAAGTTGCCTTTGTAGCGATAAATTGTTTGATCTGCTAACTCAAAAATGGTGTCACAAACGACCTCTAAAAAGTAACGGTCGTGGGTCACCATCAGGATGGTAAGTTGAGAGGCAGATAAGTAATTTTCAAGCCACTCGATCATGTCGAGATCAAGGTGGTTCGTAGGTTCATCTAGGATCAAAAATTCGGCCTCGGCCAATAACACTTTGGCTAGCGCTACTCTTTTCTTTTGCCCTCCAGAAAGCGCACCTACTTTTTGCTTGAGGTCCTTGAGTTTGAGTACTGACAAGATTTGTTGCACTTTTACTTCGAGGTCCCAGGCTTGGTGTTCAGTGAGTGCTTGGTATAATACGCCCAACTTTTCTTCGTCGTTAGCGGCCAAAGCATCGTTATAAGACTTCACTAACTGAATCTCGGGTAAATCATGGGCTAAAACCGCATCTAAAACACTGAGTTCAGGATCGAGGTCTTCGGTTTGCTCCATAAACGCAATGCGCAGTTCTTTTCGAAAAGTAATACTGCCCGAATCTGCGGGCTCTTTACCCAACAAGCAACGCAAAAGCGTCGTTTTACCAGAGCCATTTTTTGCAACAATGGCTGCCTTTTGGCCTTGTTCGATGCCAAAGGTTAATTCTGAAAATAAAAGTCTTTCACCATATGATTTGGTGAGCTGTTCGACTGAAAGAAAATTCATAAGATTAACGGAGACGGTCTAGAGACTCTAGCAAGTCTTTGTCCTTTTTGATGCCTTTGAAAGCGAAGTAAGAAAATGGCAAGCCAACTACACAGATGTAATAGCCTAAACCGAGTTGAATAGCCACAGCGCCTTTCACAAGAAGGCCCAAACTACCGGCTAATAAAAGCGCTACCAAACCAACTAAATAAATCAAGGCAACAATTCTCGCTAATCTGAATTGCTTCTTGAGATTTTTATAGGACATCATGACAAAATAGACAAAAAGTACAAATGCGATGATGAAGTAAAACAAAATGGATCCTTCCAAATGTTCCGCCTTGCCAAGCGGTGCATTCGCCTCAGATTTAAAGCTTTGAATGCCGTAAACCGAATACGATAAGTAGTTTTTTGACGTCGTAAATCCAAATATTTCTACTCCTGAAAGCAAAGTAGAAAGCAAAATCATGACTAAAATAAAATACAGTGTTTGAATGCGTTGTAACATAATTACTTATTAAAAAGGGTATTTCTTTGTTGTCTTAAATAAAAATCGAATAACACGATTTGGGCCATTGCTTCTACAATTGGTACTGCTCTGGGCACCACACAAGCATCATGACGACCCTCAATGACTTGAGTTTGCAAATTGCCTTCAGCATTGAGCAGTGCTTGCGCCTGACGAATGGATGCCACAGGTTTGAATGCCACTCTAAAACTGATGGGCATGCCATTAGAGATGCCTCCTTGGATGCCTCCAGAGTAGTTGGTGAGGGTTTGACCATTCGCTAAAAATTGATCGTTGTGTTCGGATCCTTTCATAGAAATGGCTGAAAATCCACTTCCTATTTCAAAACCTTTGACAGCATTGATAGAAAGCATCGCCTTGCCTAATTCAGCATGTAATTTATCAAAAACGGGTTCACCCCAACCCGCTGGAACGCCCTTTAGCATACAGCGAATAGCTCCACCTGTTGTGTCCCCTTCAGCATGGATTTCTTTGAGATACGCTTCCATTTGTTCTGAAACCGCTGGCTCAGGACAGCGCAAAGCAGAAGCTTCAATTTGAGTGGTGTCAGACCAAGATGGGCTTTGCAATTGCACCGGGCCAATTTGATCAACAAAGGTTGAGGCCTGAACACCTAACTGTTGTAGCGCTTGAGCGGCAATTGCACCAGCTACAACACGGCAAGCGGTTTCACGGGCACTGCTGCGGCCACCGCCACGGTGGTCACGGATGCCGTATTTTTGTTGGTACGTGAAGTCGGCGTGAGAAGGCCTGAAAGTGTCTTTTAGGGCTGCGTAATCTTTGGAGTGCTGATCTTGATTTTTGATCATGAATGCCAAAGGACTTCCGGTTGTTTTTCCTTCAAAAAGACCCGACAAAAACTCAACTTGATCGGGCTCTTGCCTTGGCGAAACCAAACTCGACTGACCTGGGCGTCTTTTAGCTAAAGCCAACTGAATGGCTGCTAGATCGAGTTCGAAATTAGCCGGAAAACCTTCAATAATGCCGCCAATGGCAACACCATGTGACTCTCCAAAAGTGGTGAGCTTGAAAATTTGACCATAACTCGATCCTGACATAAGACAAAGGTAAGCAATTTGGATGGTTAATCTTTTTATATTTGGTCTATGCAAAAATGGATTTTTTACGCACTTGCCGCTTTCTATTTAAGCGCATGTGCTCCCGCTAGGTTCGTCGAACCCTTAGAAAAAGGCGAACAGGTGCTTACTGGTCATTTTGGTGGGCCCGTAGCAAAAGTTCCTGGAATTGGCGCTATACCAATCCCTTTCACTTCTATTGGTTACGGCAGAGGAATCACCCACACAACAACCCTCATGGGCGCGCTACAAACGACCTCTTTGGCTTTCGGTGTTGGTCAATTTGAAGTAGGTGCTTCACAACGCATCTGGAAAAATGACCGCATGGGTGTTTCTGGGCAAGTCAACGTCAATTTCTTATTTGATTTCTACACGGGTGCCAACAGAATTTGGCCGCAATTAGACGCAAACTACTATTTCAAATATGGAAAAGAGTGGAAACCTGTGAAATTAGATCGCTTTTGCGTGGAACAGCCTAAAAACTACAACTTTTTCTATGCCGGAATGAGCAATTGGTTTGATTTCTACCGCATTGAATCTCAGGGAAGGCCCAATGAACAACTCTGGATTCCTAATTTTCAACTCGGACATCAATGGATCAGACCTAAATTGTCATATCAGGCAGAAATGAAAATTTTGGCTCCAACTTATTCTAATGAAAATATTGTGGTTCCTTATCCGAGTATACTTCAAAACCGCGGAGCAATGGGCCTTTACTTAGGTATTACTTATCGTTTGTAACATGAAAAAACTGCTACTACTATTTATTATTTCGCTTTGTCTTTTCTCTTGTCGCAAAAGACTGGACAGTTTTTTATTTAACCCGAGCCAACTAGAAACTTACCAACTTGATGCTTATTCCGGAGAGTTGACGCTTGATCTTGGTGGGCAATTTTCTGTGCCTGAATCCATGATTCATCAGTTTCAACTCGATGTCGAACTCGAAGAAGGTTCGGCAAAAATGAGTGCCATTTATGTTGGCGACATCAACGGCATTGCAACCGACACCGTTATTTTATATTGTCATGGCAACAAAGACCACATGGATTTTTATTGGCCAAGACAAAAACTCTATGCCAACACAGGCGGCTTAGGTCGTTATGGCGTACTCATGTTTGATTACCCAAGTTTTGGGCGCTCAGAAGGCATGGCCTCAGAAGAAAATATGTACAGAACCACTGCTGCCGCCATTCAATGGCTCAAGGACCAAGGTTTGCAGAAAGAACGCTTTGTCATTTTTGGCTTTTCTCTAGGTTCGGCCGCTGCTTGTGAAGTTGCTGCACACCCAACTGAATATGCACTCGAACCAAGTAAACTCATTTTGGAAGCACCATTTGCCTCAGCAGAAGTCATGATTCAGGATGCGGCGCTACTCTCGATGCCAGGCTCTTTCTTAGTAGATTTAAAAATTGACAACGCTACTGAAATTAAAAAAATCAGCATCCCGTTACTCTGGATTCATGGCGAAGCTGATTCCTTTTTAACGGTCAAAAGTCATGGGAAACCAGTTTATGATAACAAAACACAAGGATACAAAGAGTCTTATTTAGTACCCGGTGGAGAACACGAAACTACTCCCTTTGTTGCGGGATATCAAAACTACATGGACAAGATAGCGGCTTTTATTGCGCTTTAGTCAAGCAGCATGATTTTAACGCGAACCGGCTGCTCATTTAAAATAGTCTGAAAATAATAGATGCCCGCAGCTTCTTCCAAATCGAATAGTTGATTTGCTTGAGCTACCTTGCCACTTTGAACAATTTTACCGCTCGAATGAATGATTTGATACGGCGCATTCTGTTGTAAACCCTGAATTTGAAATTGTTGTTGACTTGGGTTTGGAGAAACTAACAACTGACTATTCCCTAGAGATTCAAGACCAGTATCGTCAATTTCATTGGCATAGATACTGAAATCGTCAAAATAGAAACCGTCAGCTCTTGTGCCCCCATCTGATCTTAATTGAAAGCGCACTTTGATCTGCTGACCCAAGTACTCGGACAAATTAATTTCTTCAAGAACCCAAGTTGACTGTACCCCATCCCAAAGTGGTTTGTTAGCAGGCTGAACACTTCCATTTCCTGAAGTACCTAAAACAGTGTAATTACCGCACTGAGCCAACCAAGTCTGGCCATTATCTGTAGACACTTGGAATTGTGTGAAATCATATCCCGCCTCGATATTCCATTTACACCAAAATGTGATTTTTGCGGCACTTTTATTCGAAAGATCAATAGTTGGTGTGTAAGTGTAGGTGCTATTGGCATTATTCGAGTAATTCCCGGAAGGCGTATCTGTAAAAGATTTACTAGCTGAGACAAAGGTAGCTGAAGTGGTGCCCCAAGTTCCTGTCCATTGGCTCGGATCAGTGGCATCTTCAATTGTTATTAAATTCAAAGCGCCAAAAATTTTAACAATGGTATCCTTCTTTTGCCAAAAGCCGTTGTCTGTCTGTAAAATATATTTGATGGTATCTCCAAATTGAATGCTCGCATTAAGCGTAAAGCTAATACTAGCCGTTGCAGCTAGTTGAATGGCTAAGTCATGGACAACTGGAGCACCCACACTGGTAATATTTTGCAAAGGAAGTAAGCTTACCGTCACAGGTCCTGCTTCTCTTCCGAGTCTGGTAGCTTCATGTGTAAAATTGCCATTCAAACTTGCTACGCCTTGTGGGTCGGTATCTTTCACTAAGGTATAACGACCAGCAAGATGAGCCAAAATTAAATTAGGGAAGAACATTTCCTTGCAAGTCGGGACAATTTGAGATTGAGGCTGCCAAAAAGCTGTACCCACCTCAGGTGTATGCACAAACATGGTATCTTTTTGCCCAACTCCAATATCTAGTTTGTACATGTAATCATCAGAGTCACCGGAAGCAGGATACAAACCTGAGCTTTTCATGGCAGTATAACCATTGTACTCAACCATATGATTGGTACAGGTCTGAAAATAATCGTGGTGATCTGCAAATTCAGCATTTGTGGTCCCGATTGGGAAAAGGATATCCTCAGCATAAGTATGCGCATTGAAAGCAGTAATAAAATGGTTATTCTGAACCAACCAACGCATGGCTTGTGTCTCTGGCTCAGAGAAAGGTGCAGTACCACAGTAGGTATCGTTGCTCTGACTAAAGCTTGTTCCGGTTGTTCCCCAGCCATAAGAATAGTTTCTGTTGAGGTCAACGCCATAAGAACCACCTGAATTCAATCTTCGGTTTTTACGCCACATCCCACCTCCATTTGGATTGGTGGTTTGGTTGTAAACATAACCATCCGGATTGATGCAAGGCACAAAATAAAGCTGCATATGATTAACGATGTACTGAATTTCAGGATTCACCTGATAATTATCGAGGAGATACCACATAAAAAACACAGTCTCCATCAGACTCATGGGTTCTCGGGCATGATGTATGGCCGTATACAAAACCTTTGGCTCACCTGCTTCATCTTGGCCCGGATTATCAGAAATTTTCACATGATAAATTGGGCGATTCTCAAAAGTTAAAAAGTTAGAAATAGGTGCTTTAACAGTAATTAAGTTGGGATAAAGTGCTGCCATTTCATCAAGTTCAGCAAGCAATTCTTCGTATTTGAGGTAGCCGCCCATAGTGCCAAGGTTAAAATGAGTCGGAGTTGCAGGGCTTGCCCACGGATTGGCAGTATTTGTATTTGAACAACTCGTGTTTTTCTCACTTTCAGCTTCTGTAGGTTTTTCCGGCTGATTAAGCAGGTCTTCATAATACTGCTCGATGTCAGCAATTAATATTTCATAAGCAATGCCATTCTGATCCATGATGGCTTTTTCTGCATAAGAAAAGTCAGAAATAAAATATTTTTCTTCTTTGAAAATACCGTGATCTACTGCTACACCTTGATCTGCTAGGATTTTTAATTCGCCGTTATTTACAGGAATTTGTAAGCGTAAATACCCTTGAGACCAAGCTACTGCGTTAAGTAACAGAAAGCTAACTACGAGAAAAAGTTTATTCATCATATACATAAGGAAAGAAAAGAAATACAAATAAAAGATATTTTGAGATGCGCGACAATAATTTTATACCGTTTTGGCAACCATATGGGCTTTGATTAGTTTATAGTTTTGAGTTTGGTAATGAATGTGTTAATTTTACTTACACCATGAAAATAATAGTACGTTTAATCCTTCTTTTTAGTTGGATGCATTGCACCTTTGCGCAAAAGGTCTGGATGTATCCGAATAAGGGGCAATGGGATGCACGTATTTTATATAACCTACCGCTCTCAGGGGGTCGAGTTTATCTAGAGCAAGAAGGTATGACCTTTTTTCTGTCAAATGCCACCACTCATGCACACGAGCACAACGAGCAGGAAAATAGGCAAGAAGCCCACTCAGAACTAGGGCAGTACCACTGCATCAAACATGTATTCATCAACGCACAAAACGCCAATTTTCAGACCCAAGATTCGAGCGCACATTACCACAACTATTTCATTGGTTCAGACGCCTCAAAGTGGAAGTCAATGGTGCGAGGTTCCTCGACAATCATTGCGCCCAATTATTTTCAAGATGGTAAGCTTATTTACACCACCGAAAATGAGCAACTTGCTTTTCATCTGGAGTTAATGCCTCATGGCGATATCCAACAATTTGCTTTTCAGATTCAAGGAGCTGAAGCCGTTTCAATTAATCCTGAAGGTCAATTGTTACTCAAACACCGTTTTGGGGAAATAACCTACAGTAAACCCATTGCCTGGAATATAGATTCAAATGGTGACAAGATTGAAGTGCCTATTTCTTGGGTGCTTCAAGATGGTCAAATTGATTTTGTACTTTCTGAAAACTATGACCCGAATCTAACACTTTACATTGACCCGAGTTTAACTTTTTCAACGTTTACGGGTTCACCTGTAGACAACTGGGGCTTTACAGCTACGCCCGATGTCAATGGGAATTTATTTGGTGGTGGAATTGTGTTTGGTTCTGGTTATCCGACAACAGTTGGTGCCTTTGATGCAAGTTACAATTCAGGTACAGGCACCTTTCCTATGGACGTTTCAATCACAAAATTCAATGCAACAGGAACAGCATTGCTTTACTCCACTTATTTAGGTGGCTCTGGAAACGAAACGCCGCATAGCCTTGTATGTGCTCCTAATGGCGAACTTTTCGTTTACGGCGTGACCTCCTCTACCAACTTCCCAATGGCAGGCCAATCCTATGATAACAGTTTCAATGGCGGGCCTTACCAATTGCAAAATTCGCTCGAATTCAATGGCTCTGACATCTATATTGCGCGCTTCAATGCGGCAGGCACAGCACTGCTCTCCTCTACTTATGTAGGTGGAAGCAGTACTGACGGTTTAAATTCAGCGAGTTTATTCTACAACTACGGCGATCAATTCAGAGGCGAAATTGTATTAGATGCCAATCAAAATGTCTATGTTTCAAGTACTACTACATCCACCAATTTCCCAACTCAGAACGCTTTTCAAAATACGCTCAACGGAACCCAAGATGCTGTTGTTTTTAAATTAAATACGGGGCTTTCTCAATTAATCTGGAGCTCCTATTTTGGCGGAAGCGGAAATGAATCGGGTAACTCTATAACAACTGGAAGCAATGGAAGCGTCTATGTTGCCGGCGGTACAACCTCTACATCTTTAGCCATAACAGGTGGAAATGATTTATCATTTAATGGAGGAAGTGCCGATGGCTACACGATACGCATCAATTCGGCAAGTGGAGCTTTGCAATCAGGTACCTACATGGGGCAAGCCGAATATGACCAAACCTATTTCGTCCGTACCGACGTCAACAATGCTGTTTATGTCTACGGGCAGTCTCAGTCCGCTTGGGCGATTTCTCCGGGTTGTTACGGCAATGCTAACTCTGGCCAGTTTATCAGAAAATACAGCACAGACCTGAGCACCATTTCTTGGACAACCATGATTGGCGCTGGAACGGGTAATGTTGAACTCTCACCTACTGCTTTCTTAATTTCTGACTGCTATGATATTTATTTGGCGGGTTGGGGAGGGCAACTCAATCAGTTATACGGACAAGCTTCATTTTCAACAACAACTAATTTCCCGGTAACCCTTGATGCCTACCAGCTCAATACCAATGGCTCTAACTTTTATATTGCCGTATTAGATCAAGACGCGTCTGCATTGAAGTATGCTACTTTTATGGGAGGGCTCAACAGCAGCTCAAATCATGTCGATGGCGGTACAAGCCGCTTTGACAACCAAGGTAGAATTTACCACGCTGTTTGTGGTGCTTGTGGTGGCAATGACTTCGGTTTTACAAGTACACCAGGTGTTTGGTCTGCAACTAATCAGAGTTCGAATTGCAATTTGGCTTGTTTTAAATTTGAACTCAGTACTATTGAAGCTATTGCTGCACAACCAGCCCCATTAATTTGCATTCCTCAGAGTGTATTTTTTGACAACAACTCCCAAAACGCCAACTCTTTTTTCTGGGACTTTGGTGATGGCACAACCTCAAATGCCTACGAGCCGATTCACGCTTACACAACGCCGGGTGTTTATGATGTTTTATTAGTAGCATATGATTCTACAGGCTGTTTTACCCCAGATTCTGTTACGGTAACAGTCAATATTGGTGCTTTCACGGCTGGCACCATCCAACCAACTGCGAGCATTTGCCCCGGTGATAGCTACCAACTTGAAGCCTTCGGAGGTTCTACCTACTCTTGGAGCCCTGCCAATGTGCTAGACAACCCAAATATTGCCGAACCAACCGCCACAATTTTTAGTACGACAACTTTTACAGTCATCATCGCTGACTCTTGTGGATCAGATACCTTACAACTGACCCTTGAAGTTTCAGCGCCGACTATTTCTTTGCCAAATGATACCACTATTTGCATTGGCGAAACCGTTCCCATCACTGCTACAGCAAGCGGAAACATTTCTTGGTCACCGGGTAATTTCTTAAATACAACAAGCGGTGCAAACGTCATCTCTACACCTCAAAATGACATCACCTACACAGCCACTGCTACGTCAAGTAATGGTTGCACCGCCCAAGATTCTATTACAATTTTTGTCTTTAATAATCCACCTGTCCCACAACTTATAGATAGCGTTTCACTCTGTTACGGCACTGCCATGCCGTTGTCAGCGAGCGGCGGAACGAGTTATTTCTGGTATCCGAATAACAATTTATTAGGGGGCAACACAGCTACGGTGCAAATCAATCCATTGAGTCCGCAATATTATTTTGTGGACGTCACAAACAGTTGCGGTACCGAAACTGATTCTGTTTGGGTGAGCATCTTGACTGCGCAAATTTGGGCAGGTTCAGATACCACGGTTTGCCCTGGTCAAGCAGCTGGGCTCTGGGCAAGTGGCGCGTTATATTATGAATGGTATCCGGGGCCAGCGGGTTCAAGCAGCAACGGAGCTATGGTAAGCGTGGTGCCACCAACCAATACCACCTACTTAGTAGTCGGGACCGACGCACAAGGATGTCAAGACAGCGCAAACGTACAAGTCAATGTTTTTGCAGCAGCATATGTGAATGCAGGGGCCGATGTTTATGCTGTTCAAGGTGATATCATTCAGCTCAATGCCCTCACCTCAGGGCCGGGCTCAGTAGTTTGGGCGCCTGATGATGAAGTAAGCTGCGTCAATTGCCTCTCAACACAGGTAAGTCCATCGCAAAATGCGCTTTACACGGTTTATTTTACTGATCAAAATGGCTGCACCGCTGAAAGTCAAGTCAATATTTATTTTGATCCTTTCTTTTACGTGCCTAATACCTTTACGCCAGATGGCGATATGTTCAATCAGTATTTCCGAGTGATTGGTGGGAATTACCTTGAGGTCGAAGTTTCAATTTACAACCGTTGGGGAGAACTCATTTACGCCTTCAATGACCTCAAAGAATACTGGGATGGCACCTATAATTTCAGGCCTTGCCAGGACGGCACGTATACTTGGAAAATCAAATACACGGACTTCAAAAACAACAAAGAGGTCATTACCGGTCACGTAAATTTACTGCGCTAAATATAATTGCAGTAAATTTGAAACATGTCTACTCAAGTTCAGGCTTTTTGCTTCAACGGCTTTCAGGAAAACACCTATGTTGT
>JACCDL010282760.1_pt1 | contig 13313 bp, 11 predicted proteins | sample 7441931 | NCBI WGS metagenome assembly JACCDL01 (sample SAMN15323437, study PRJNA562643) | freshwater metagenome | isolation source: river surface water | place: USA:Blue River Watershed | collected 2017-08-16 | reverse complement strand
CCCGAAGCTTCGAGCACCACCGAACTGGTTTCTTCCGCTGCACGTTGCAAACCCTGTGGCGAACCGGTCGCGAGAATACGGCCGTGATTAATGATCGCGACGCGCTGACAAATCAGCGTGACTTCGGGAAGAATGTGCGTTGAGAGCAGCACCGCATGATTTTTGCCGACTTCGCGGATGACTTCTCGTGTCTCCTGGATCTGACCCGGATCGAGACCTGCGGTGGGCTCATCAAGCAGCAGTACATCGGGATTGCCGAGCAAGGCCTGCGCAAGTCCCACTCGCTGACGAAAGCCCTTGGATAGTTTGTAGATCTCCTTGCGCGTGACGCTCTCGAGCCGGCAGGCGTGTATGACACGCTCGAGCTGTGAGCTACGCTGTGCGGCGGGAATACCTTTGGCGCGCGCGACGAAGGTCAGATAGTCGGTAACATCCAGCACGTCGTAGAGCGGGGGCTGCTCGGGTAGATAGCCGATGTGTTCTGCGGCCAGTTGATTCTCACTTGCCATGTCAAAGCCGGCCACTCTCACGGTGCCGCTGGTCGCCGCAGTAAAACCGGCAATCATGCGCATGGTGGTGGTCTTGCCCGCGCCATTGGGCCCGAGAAAGCCGACGATTTCGCCTTTGTTTACATTGAACGAAATGTCGTGAAGTATGGTTTTCGATCCATACCGCTTGGTGACGTGCTCAATGTCAATCATGAATACTCACAGACTCTGTTTTGCCGCTTTGTTCAAAGACAGGTGACTTGTTCTAAAGGCCACTGAAATGCCTGCCCGTAAAAAAGCCCCCATCGCGGGGGGCTTTTTTACTAAGCCAGAAACAACTTACTTGTGCCAGCGATCGCCCATCTTGGCGAACTGACCTGCATCATGCGACATCAGGATCTGCGCGCCTTCGAGGTCACGCATCATCTTGATCTTGGTGACCGAGTCGATGTATGCCTGCTGGCTGTAATTCAGGCCGGCAACGTACCCGTCCAGATTTTCCTGCATCCAGACAGCATCCTGAGTAATCACGACACTGCCGGTCTTTGGCAGCTTGATCTTCATCGACTGGTGACCAATGGTGTGGCCAGGTGTCGGGAAAATCTTCACGGTACCGTCGCCGAACAGATCGAGTTCGCCGTCGATTTCGTAGTAAGTGTAATCACGTGCTGCGGCCAGGTCGCCCATCACAAAGCTACCGTTAACAGCACGGCCCTGGAATTTCTCTGGCCACCAGCCCTGATACAGCTCTTTCTTCTGCAGAATGTGAATGGCTTTCGGGAACATGCCGATGTTGCCAGCGTGGTCCAGATGCGTATGCGAAGTCACGACGATTTTGATGTCGTCGGTGGACATGCCCAACTTCTTGAGTTGCATGTCGATGACATCCGAGCGCTTCTGGTTTGGCTTGAGGAAGTCGCATGAACCTGCAGCCCAGTAGGACTTGCAGTTTGCTGTGCTGTCGGAGATGGCAACGTTGTTACCTGTATCGAACACGACATTGCCCTTGGGATGCTTGAGCACCCACATGGAAACCGGGATCGTGATGTCCTTGGCAGTCGGGAAGGTCGGAATCAGTCCTTGGATATTGAAAGGGCCGAACATGCCGCTGGTTGCCCAGTACAGTTCCTGAGATTGCGCGGATGGTGCGGTGCTAATGCACAGTGTCGCGATCAGCGACGCCAGCAGGCCGGTCTTTTTCATGTGTCTCCTCCATTATGATTATCCACAGCTGCCCTAGTCTAGAGCAGCCACTTCACCTGCCAGCAAAATGCGTGAGCATCCTGCCTTCTTGTCTCGTTACTAACAGCAACGCCCATTAGTCCACAAAGGCATTACTTTTGCCGGATCTTGCCCGGGTCTTTTCTTCATGTCAACAGCAAGTTAAGATTGGGCGATAAAAGAACGCGGAGATGCGTCGTCAGTGGGGCCTCGTGAATGCTGCGCTGCGGCAATTTATGGATTTGTGACAGCGTTCGCCAATTCAAAATGCGGGCTTTAAAAAACGCGGCTTGTCTACGCAGCACGGCTCAGTCAGACTGACGCTGGCGGTGCCATAAAGAAAATAAGAGTAAACCGGGGCGATGCTTCAACAATCGGGTTCCGGGGACTTACACAGATCAACCGCCTTCTTCGTCGGAGACCACACATGAAGATGCATCAACTTTCTCGCTTTGTATTGGGCACAATTGCCTCTCTGGCTTTGTCGACTGCGTTCGCGCAGACCAAGCCCGCTGAACTCAAGGTGGGTATCACCACCTTCCTGTCCGGGCCGGCATCGGTTTTTGGTGTACCCGGCAAGGCAGCAGCCGAGTTATACATCGAGCAGATCAATGCGGCCGGCGGGATTGACGGCGTAAAGATTGTTCCAACGTTTATTGACGAGGGCATCGGCCCCGACAAACTGCTCTCTGAATATCGGCGCGTGGTGCAGGAGGGCGGTACTCGAGTGATGCTATCGGCCATTTCCAGCGGCAATTGCAATACGCTTGCGCCTGTGGCTGAAGACCTGAAGGTATTGAACATCATGTGGGACTGCGGTACCGAAAAGGTGCTGGAGGACCGCCGCTATCGCTACGTAACACGCACGCAAGCCAACGCGACGACTGAAATGGTGGCGTCGGTGCTGTATCTGCTGCGAGTAAAACCTGATATCAAATCAATTGCCGTGGTAAACCAGGACTACGCGTGGGGTCGTGATTCCTGGGAGCTGTTCCGCAATACGCTGCTGGCACTCAAGCCCGATGTAAAAATTGTCGCCGAGCTATTCCCGAAATTTGGTGCAACGGATTATTCAACCGAGATCAGCCGTCTTCAGGCGCTGCGTCCGGAAGTGATTCTCTCAACTGCCTGGGGTGGTGATCTCGATACCCTGATTCGGCAATCGGCGCAGCGCGGTTTGTTCAAGAGCTCGCAATTCATTTTGCCGCTGGCAGAAAGCTCGCTTGAGCGCGTGGGCAATTCGCTGCCGGATGGCGTGATTGTCGGCGCGCGTGGCGATCATTATTTTCTTCATCCGCAGCACCCAGGAAATCCTAAGCTGAGAGGCTTCATCAAAAAATATCGCGAGAAAACTGGGGCGTATCCGATTTATGCTGTTTATCACATGGTTCAGGCACTGGATGGTCTGGTAGCGGGCTATCAAAAAGCAATCAAGGCCAATAAGGGCAAGTGGCCGACGACCGAGCAGGTCACGGATGGCATGCGCGGGCTGGAATTCCGCGGCTTGACCAATACCGTGAAGATTCGGGAAGACGGTCAGGGGCTCGAGGATCAGTTGCTGGGCATCACGCGTAAGACAGCCGCCTACGATTTCCAGACACTGGAAAAAATCGTCGTCTATCCCGCGGAGCTGATTACTACGCCCGTGGGTAAAAAATCGCCGGAGTGGGTCAAGACACTCAAGCCGGAATTGATTAACCATCCCGACTTCAAGCAGTATTGATTCGATACGCGCATCAAGCTGATGCGCGAAATATAAAGAAAGCAGTCAATGCCGCAGGAGCTTTACATACTGGCGATTTTGGATGGTCTGTCCTATGCCGCCGTGCTGTTTCTCGTCGCGCTGGGGATGACGTTGGTCTTTGGTGTGATGAACATCATCAATATGGCGCACGGCAGTTTCTATGCACTCGGCGGCTACATGGCCGCCAGTCTGGGCTTGCTGGCGACGTCCATGGGCGCTTCACCTGCCTGGTCGCTGCTGATTTTGCCTCTCGCAGCAGTCATCATCGGTACGGTGTTTGGTGCACTGATGGAAACCACCCTGATGCAACGCATCTACACCAAAGATCCGATTCTGCAGCTGCTGGTAACTTTTTCCGCTTTCATGATCTTTGAAGATCTGCAGCGACTGGTGTGGGGTACGCAGCCGTACTTTGTCTCTGACATTGTGAATTATCTGGGCACCGCCGAGGTACTCGGTATTACCTATACGCGCTATCAGCTCTTTCTGCTGCCTGGTGTGGCGCTGACGGTCTTCATTGCCTTGCGCAGTTTTCTCAAGTACAGCAGCGTGGGACGTCAGATCGTCGCTGTCTCGCATCATCGTGAAGTGTCCACAGCACTTGGCATTAACGTCAAGCGTGTATCCCTCCTGACTTTTGTGGTGGGCTCCATCCTCGGCGCACTCGCAGGTGCATTGGCGTCGCCCACGGTGTCATGGGTGCCCGGTATCGGCGGAGAGATGATCGTACTGTCCTTTGCGGTGGTGGCTACCGCAGGCTTAGGGCAGATTGAGGGTGCGCTGGTAGCTGCTGTGTTGATTGGTTTGGCGCGCTCAGTTGCGGTGTATTTGCTGCCAGAGAGCGAAGTGCTGATGCCATTCCTTATCATGGTGCTGGTAGTGCTATTCCGTCCTCAGGGCTTGTTCTCTGTGGCCACTGCGAGGCGGGTCTGATGTCGCGCGCAAAGATCGCCGTGGTTGTTCTCGCTCTGGCGGCCTTGCTGCTGCCCGTTGCTCTGCCATGGATCAAGACACCGCTGATCATGGCGACGGCTTTTGGTATTGCCGCGCTTGGCATTTCCATTCTCATTATTTCAGGGCAGATCTCGTTTGGTCATGCGCTGTATGTCTGTGCGGGTGGTTATGTTGCCGCCTTCGCCGTGCGCGAGTGGGCGTTTCTTGATAGTGCGGTGCTGTTATGCATTGGCGCACTGACGGGTGCAGTGCTGGGTGTCATCATCGGTTCATTCGTCGTGCGCTATCGCGGCATTTTCTTTGGCATGCTCAATCTTGCGTTGTCGATGGTGTTGTTTGCCGTGCTTGGCAAGTTTTTTACTTACACCGGCGGCACAGATGGTTTGCGTTTGGAGCGCACACCGTTCTTTGGTATTGCGATGGAACGCGATCAGTTCGAAACAGTTTTGCTCGTGACCTGTGTCGTACTCGCATTGTCGCTGGGCTGGCTGGTACAACGCTACCTGCGCTCGGTGGCGGGTCAGGCACTGGCGGCTGTGAAGACGAATGAAACGCGTCTTGAGTACGTGGGTATCTCTGCCTATCAAGCGATGTGGATTGGCTACATCATCTCTGCCACATTGGCCGGATTATCGGGTGCGATGTTCGCTATTGCACAGGGCTTGGTCACACCCGAAATGGGCTACTGGGTACGCTCTGGCGAGATTGTGTTTGTGACCATTCTCGGTGGTGTGGGTCATCCAGTGGGCGCATTTATTGGTGCCGGTATTTTTGAATTCGTGAAGCTGTTTGCTGCGGCCTATCTGACGGGTGCCTGGCAGATGGTGCTGGGTATTGTTCTGATCGCGATGGTTTTTCTCGCGCCGCGCGGTATTTGCGCGATGCTTGAGACGGACAAACCAAAAGGACGGGAGGGCTCATGAGCGCGCCACTCCTGCAAACCCGTGATTTGCAACTGGCCTTTGGTGCAGTGGTGGTGGCTGACCATATTGATTTCACGCTGAAAGAAGGTGAGCGCCTGGCCGTGATCGGTCAGAACGGTGCCGGTAAAACTACGTTCATTAATATTTGCACGGGTCTCATACGGCCACAGGCGGGACAGGTTTTTTTCGAAGGTCGTGACGTTACTCAACTGTCTCCGCGCCAGATCGCATTGCGCGGCATGGTGCGTTCATTCCAGTTGCCGCAATTGTTTGTCGAGCATACGGTGCGTGATTGCATACGTATTGCGGCAGCAGGCAAAAAGGGTGGGCTGGGTATCTGGACCTCACTGGCGGATGCGGTGCCTGCTTCGGACGTGGATCACGTACTCGAGATGGTTGGACTGTCCGCGCGCGCAGACGAATTGTCAGGCGCATTGCCCGAAGGTCAGCGCAAGCTGCTGGATATTGCGATGGCTCTGGTGATGCGGCCTCGTCTCCTGATTTTGGATGAACCTACTTCAGGTGTTTCCAGCGACGAAAAACATGCGCTGATGGGCACCATCATGGCGGCACTAGATGCGCAAAAAATCACGGCGATTTTTGTTGAGCATGATGTGGATATCGTGTCGCAATATGCGACCCGGGTTGCTGCCTGGATTGCAGGCCGAGTCGCAGCGGATGGCACGCCTGAGCAAGTGTTGGCGGATCCGGAAATTCGCAAGAACGTGATCGGGGAATGAGATGCTGAAGATCGATCATGTCAGCGCAATCATCGCAGGCAATACCGTCTTGCGAGGTATCTCGACCGAGTTCAATGCAGGTCAATTACTTGCTGTTGTGGGACGTAACGGCGCAGGCAAAACAACCTTGCTGCGAGGGATCATGGGCTTGCTGCCTCTATCGGCTGGAACGATACTGATGAATGGCGAAGATCTTTCGCGCGTGCCTGCGTATCGTCGTACTAGCTTGGGTATTGGTTATGCGCCGGAAGATCGAGTGATGTATCCGACCTTCAGCGTCGAAGAAAATTTGCGTCTGCCTTGTGATGTGCTCGGGCTTGATGTCGCTGAAATTGATCAGCGTCTTGCGCGCGTGCTTGAGGTGGTGCCGCAGCTGCGTGAAATGTTGCCGCGTTCTGGTTCAGCGCTATCGGGTGGTCAGGGCAAGATGGCAGCTTTGGGGCGCGCGCTGATGGTGGGCACACGTCTGATATTGCTGGATGAACCTTTTCAGGGACTCGCTCCGGTGCTGGCGAATCAGTATGCCGAATCGCTGCGTAGATTGCATGAGATTGCGCCTGAACTGTGCGTTGTGGTGACAGAATCGAATCGCAGTTTGCTGCGTGATTTGCCGGATGCGACGTTGACGCTGGAGCGTGGTGAGTTGGTTGAGGGGGAGGGTAGTTAGCGTTTGGTTGATTGGTGTGTGTGGTCTTAGTTTTGTGACCGCTGGTCGAGAAATGCCCAGCAAACCTGGTTCTGCAGCAGCATCTGATATTGACGGGTTAAAAATTCAAGCTATTTGCAAGTAAAGAAAGACACTGGATCCCGGCTTTCGCCGGGATGACGATTTGAGGGCTATTGGTCTCAACTCACTTGTTTTCATTGGATATCTCGGCAGCCTTGGCCATCGAGCCAGCCCTAATAGTGTCATCCCGACGAAGGGTGTAGCGGGTGTCTTTTATGCAGCATGATGCATGCCCGCGAAACAGCATTGGTTTGTAAGCCAGTGCGCGCACTGCTAAGGGGGGGATCCAGAGACGTTCGAAATTTTTATAATTCAAAAAGATTTTCAGGAGATTTTGCATGTCCACCATTCTCATTGATGGCCAATGGCGCTCTGCCGTTAAAGGGCAAACCATTGAAGTTATCAACCCTTGCGATGGCAAATCCTTTACGACGATTGATCGCGGCACATCAGCCGATATTGATTTGGCCGTAGCTGCAGCACAGCGTGCACTGGACGGTGCATGGGGACGCATGACGGCTACTGAGCGTGGTCGCATCCTGATGAAATTTGGTGAGTTGATCATCAAACATGCCGAAGAGATCGCGCTAATCGAAGCGTGCGATACCGGTAAGCCGATGCCGGTGGCGCGCAACGACATCATCGCGGTCGCACGCTATTTCGAATTTTATGGCAGTGCGGCCGACAAGATTCACGGTCAGCAGATTCCCTATCTGAACGGCTATAACGTGCAAGTCGTACGAGTGCCGCATGGCGTAACGGCGCACATCATTCCCTGGAATTATCCGGCGCAGATGTTTGGACGCACCTTGGCACCGGCACTCGCTATGGGTAACGCAGCAGTCCTCAAACCCTCCGAAGATGCCTGTCTGTCCGGCATACGACTGGCACAGCTCGCGATGGAGGCCGGTTTGCCACCGGGTGCGCTCAATGTCGTGACTGGTTATGGCCATGAAGCTGGCGCTGCACTGACTGCGCATCCGGGGATTAATTTTGCGACCTTCACGGGTTCGCCCGAAGTCGGTGTCATGGTGCAGGAATCCACCGCAAAAAATGCCGTTCCCTGTGTGCTTGAGCTGGGCGGCAAATCACCACAGATCGTGTTCAACGATGTGGACATGGACAAGGCCGTGCCCATTATCGTCAAGGCGATCACGCAGAATGCGGGCCAGACCTGCTCGGCGGGCAGCCGTCTGCTGATACAGCAGGACATCTACGATCAATTCGTCGGACGTGTTGCTGAAGCCTTCAAGAAAGTCAAAGTGGGAACGCCAGAGATGGATCTGGATTGCGGTCCTATCGTCAATGCCAAACAATTTGCACGCGTTAAAGGCTTCATTGATCAAGCAGTCGCTACCGGCGTGCCACTGCTGGCGCGTGGTGTGCTGGCAGATGGCGTGTCGCCAGAAGGTTATTTTGTCGCTCCCGCTTTGTTTGGCGCCGTGCCGCGCGATCATCAACTCGCATGCAAAGAAGTCTTTGGCCCGGTGCTGGCGGCCATGCCGTTCAGCGATGAAGAAGATGCGGTTCAGCTCGCAAACGCCACCGAGTTCGGTTTGGTCTCAGGCGTCTGGACAGAGAACGGCAGCCGTCAACAGCGTATGGCGCAGCGCTTGCACAGTGGGCAGGTGTTCATCAACTGCTACGGTGCAGGCGGTGGTGTCGAACTGCCCTTCGGCGGTATGAAGCGCAGTGGTCATGGTCGCGAGAAGGGTTTTCTCGCGCTTGAGGAATTCAGCACGACCAAGACGGTCGTTCTGCATCACGGCTAATCAATTCATTTCACTACGTTTTTACAGGAATACGGAGACATCATGGGACAGCTTCAGGGTAAGGTTGCAATCATCACCGGTGCCGGCAGCGGCTTTGGCGAAGGCATGGCAACAGCTTATGTACGCGAAGGCGCAAAGATCATCATCGCCGACCTCAATGCCGAGGCGGGGGAGCGCGTGGCCAAGGCACTGGGTGCGAACGCGAAAGCCGTGGCTTGTGATGTGGCGAACGCTGACTCAGTCAATGCAATGGTTAAGGCGTGTGTGGATACCTTTGGTGTGCCGGATATCGTTATTAACAACGCAGGCACCACGCACAAGAATCAGCCTATGCTGAATGTGGATGAGAAAACCTTTGACCGTGTTTTCAATGTCAACGTTAAATCAATTTATTTCATGACGCACGCGGTGCTGCCGTTGATGCGCGAGCGCGGCAAGGGCGGTGTGATCATCAACGTGGGTTCGACCGCGGGCATTCGTCCGCGTCCAGGTCTCTCTTGGTACAACGCGTCCAAGGGCGCTGTCAATCTGCTGTCGAAGTCCATGGCAGTTGAACTTGCACCGGATCGGATTCGTGTCAATGCGCTGTGCCCGGTGATGGGCGCGACTGGTTTGCTGGGTGATTTCATGGGCGTGCCTGACACGCCAGAGAACCGCGCGAAGTTTGTTTCTACGATTCCGCTCGGACGTTTCTGCGACCCGAAAGATATGGCGGCGGCGGCGGTATTCCTTGGCACTGATGCTGCCGAGTTTCTGACCGGGCTGGAAATGCCTGTCGACGGCGGACGTACCATTTAATCGTTTCAGGACTTCACGGAGACCCACATGAAAACCCGCGCAGCCGTTCTGCATTCGATGGAAAATCCTGCGCCCTTTGCCCAGAGCAAACCGCTGAAGATCGAGGAAATCGATCTTGATGCGCCGGGGCCGGGTGAGGTTCTGGTAAAAATGATTGCAGCTGGACTCTGCCACTCGGATCTCTCGGTGATCAGTGGCGTACGCCCACGACCGGTACCGATGGCCTTGGGACACGAGGCTTCTGCACAGGTAGTACAGGTGGGTGAGGGTGTCAGTGATCTGAAAGCCGGTGATCGGGTGGTGCTGGTTTTTGTGCCGAGTTGCGGACACTGCATGCCCTGCATGGAAGGTCGTCCGGCTTTGTGCGAGCCTGGCGCTGAATCGAATGGCAAGGGTACTTTGCTTTCAGGCGAGCGCCGTCTCCATCTGGGTGCACAGGCGGTGAATCATCATGTGGGTGTGTCGGCGTTTGCCGAGCATGCGGTTGTCTCCCGTCGCTCATGTGTGAAACTGGAACAGGATATTGATCCGATTGAAGCCGCCCTGTTTGGTTGCGCGGTGCTCACTGGCGTAGGCGCCGTAGTGAATACGGCCAAAGTGCAGCCGGGGCAAACAGCAGCGGTGATAGGACTAGGTGGCGTGGGTCTCTGTGCATTGCTGGGTGCAGTGGCGTCCGGTGCGCGCGACATCGTGGCAGTGGATCTGCATGACAGCAAACTCGAGGTAGCACGCTCGCTGGGTGCGACCATCACCGTCAACGCCCGCGATCCGGATGCAGTCGCTAAAGTCAAAGACGCCACACGAGGCGGCGTGGACTTCGCGTTTGAAATGGCCGGCGTGGTTCCGGCGATGGAAATGGCCTATCGCATGACACGCCGCGGCGGCACTACAGTCACCGGCAGTTTGCCGCATCCACAGCACAACTGGCCGCTGCAGCAGGTGAGCCTGGTGGCAGAAGAGCGCACGGTCAAAGGCAGTTACATCGGCTCCTGCGTGCCGTCACGTGATGTGCCGCGTTACATCGGCCTTTACATGGCGGGCAAGCTGCCGGTCAACAAATTGATGGGCGAGCGTATGAAGCTCGATGACATCAATGCAGCGTTTGATCGGCTGGATGCGGGCGAGAGCATGCGCGATTTGGTGGTGTTTTAAAGAGCGTAAATTCTCGCAAACGATACATTTATCCTGGCGAAGCTATGTGGGGAATCCTGTACCGCATAGCATTGCCCGCGGAACGGAGCTGAAATTGCTTTTTGGCTGCGAAAGATGATGTTCCAGTTTGGCCATTCCGGCGGACAGATAAACTTTGTTATTGCCAGTACATTTCTACTTTTGTGACCCTAGCGTTGGCTTCGGTTTTCCCTGAGCATCCGACAAGCGATATTTGGTGCGCCGGTCACCCATCAGGTCACGCAGATCACGAATACTCATCTCGGTCACTTCATGCATGCGAATCAGCAGTGACGCGCCAACCGGCAGTGTGCGATGACGTATTTTGCTGATGACGGGTGGGGCCACTTCGAGTGCGCGGGATAGGGCCGCATCATTCTTGAGCTTCATACGCTCGCGCAAGGTATCCAGCAGATTGTTCGGGTTGTAACTCGATTGCGATGCCAGCGCATGCGATGTTGCTGGTGATTTTTGCTGATGTTCCATGATGTTCCTTGGTCAGTCGGGTCATAAAGGCGCAATGCGTTGATTGCGTACATGGCATGACCATCCTGATGGTGGACAAGTTCCAAAAAACCATCGCTGTATTGTATTTTTCGTTGCCGAATTTTTACACCATGCGATGCAATTTCTTTTCAGTACATCGCATGGCGTGTCATTTTTTTCCAATCACCACATGCGGTAACCGAACATGCTGGGCATATTGTTTTGCATAGTCATTGCCTGTTGAACGGCCAGCAGGTTGGCATAGGGATCATAAGTACTTAATCCCAGGTTGGCACTCTGCGGCATCATCTGTGGCAGTTCGCGATAGGCGTTGGCGAGTGTCTGCATTATTGCCGGTGAGCCCATTACTCCTCCCAGTGCACCACCGATCGTTTTAGCCATGTCAGCCACGGGTTGCTGCTGCGAAGGCATCAGACCCACTGCGCGCGGCGCATCCGGCAGTCCGAAACCGGTGCGGCGCTGATCGCCGACCATCACGGGACGGCAGGAGGCTTTGATGATCTGGAACAGGCGTTCGACGCGTTGGGCATTACGCATGCGAATCGCACCCTGAAAATCAGGATGATGCGCCAATGCCAGTGCCGCCAGTCCGGTGACATGCGGCGCGGCCATGGAGGTGCCATCCCATGCAGCGTAATTGTTGTCGGGGACGGATGAGGTAATCGCGACGCCGGGCGCACACACGGCAATCTCGGGGCCAAAGCAACTGAAACGCGCTGCATAGAAGCCATTGGCATCCATCTGCGGCGTCAGACTTTGGGTGTGATAACTGTCAGCTGGGAATTCATGCAAACGGCCAATTGCAGCAACCGCCAGCACATGCTGCGAGGCGGCCGGATACTGAACCGCACCGCCCGAATTGCCCGCAGCGACGATGCACGCAACGCCCGCTTGACGTGCACGCAGTAATTGCTGCTCTAGTGCCTCAGAGGGTTCAGCGCCGCCCAGACTTAGATTAACCACATCGATTTGTTTCTCGATACAGTATTCGAGCGCATCAATGAGCTGACTGATTTGCCCCCCGGGGAAGAGTTTGCAGGCATGTATTTCTGCATCGGGCGCGAAGCCACGTATACCCACGGCCGAATCCATTCCAGCAATCACGCCGGCACAGTGAGAACCATGCGAGAGTGTATCAACCGTCCAGGTGCTGGTATCACGCTGCTTGTTGATGATGTCGTAACCGTGTGTGATGTTGGTGAGGTCTTGATGCTGATTGGCAGCACCTGAGTCAACGATGGCAATCCTTATGCCCTGACCACGAAAATGGGGCGGCAGCTGATCGAGTCGCATGGCTTTTTGTCCCCAGCTCAGTTGCTGCTGCTTGGGGAAGTTAGCGAGCGAAGGCCAATCGGACAAAGCACGCAGCTTGACAACATTGATTTCTTCATCGCTGATGTCGGGCTGTTCCTGGTAAAAACTCCAGTAGTCCATGCGTGGCTTGATGTATAGCCGTCGTACGCTAGATGTCGTTTCACCAAACAGAGTGAGCCGGACTTTGCCGTTGGCATCGGTGACGCCACGCGCTGGCAACAGACTCCCGAACATATAAACTTCAGCGCCTTCAATCGGCTTGTCCTGCGCGGTGATGAAAAACTCGGCTGTCAATGCACTGCCTGTCATGGGCAGGCTGTAGTTGACCAACTCGGACTGCGGATAATTCACATCCAGTAATTGCAGGCTCTGATCGCGCTCGACAATCAATTGTCCCTGCGATTGCATGGACAGCGCAGCGGCTTTTTCTTCTGCCATGCGTGCTACTAGTACGCCAGCACCACCCGGCACGCCGGCAGCCAGTGCGCCGATGACGTTCTTGGGCCCGACGCGATCAATGACTTCAATGTCGGGACTTTCGCGCAGTGCCTGTTCAACGACTGAAAATTGCAATGGTGCGATGCCCATCATTTGCAAGGTGGGATTGTGTCGGGGTGCGACGAGAAACTGGCCTTTGCGTTTTTTCAGTTCGCGCTGTCCGGACTTGCTCTCTGTCCTTACGCTTTCACGAGGGGCAGCAGCTTCCTTGGTTGTGGCAGTGGTTTCCTTTGCAGACGATGATGTGTCTTTCACAGCGACCGGTGTGCTGGCACCGATGGCCGCAATGGGCTCTGAGGCACCGCTACGACCGGATTCGGATTTGGATGACATGGTGATCCTTTCATGGAACGGCAAAAATTCAGACGTCGCCAAACAGGGACAAGGGTTTGTCGGGTTCTATCCTGAGCGCGCCCTCGGCCTGAAAGCCTTGCTGAAGGTTGGCGGCCTTGTTGTG
>JACCDL010218213.1_pt1 | contig 13317 bp, 13 predicted proteins | sample 7441931 | NCBI WGS metagenome assembly JACCDL01 (sample SAMN15323437, study PRJNA562643) | freshwater metagenome | isolation source: river surface water | place: USA:Blue River Watershed | collected 2017-08-16 | reverse complement strand
CCCCCGCCTCAAGGTCAGGTTGGTCGGCACCGCGCACCGTATAGGCTGCGCGCTCTTCGTTGAAGCGGTCTGGGGCGTTGGGATCAGTCATGCTAAAGCGGGGTCACAACACGTGTTAAAGAAAAGAGTGAGGAAAGAGTAGATGCAAGTCACGGGGAAAACCATCTTATTGACAGGCGGCACGGATGGGATTGGCCGCGAACTGGCCCAGCAGTTGCGCGACCAAGGGGCGAAGGTGATCGTCACCGGGCGCACGCCTGCACGGATTGCCGAAATGGCCGCCGCAGGCTTTGAGACGATCGCAACCGACCTTTCTTGCGCCAAAGGCGTCAACACCATCATCGACGCACTGGCAGGACGGCCCATCGACATCCTCATCAACAATGCGGGCGCCGGCAGCGACCATGATTTCCGCGACGGCACGCCGGACCTTGCCGATAATGACCGGTGCATCTTCTTGAACCTGAACGCCCCTATTCATCTGACGACGCGGTTGATGCCGGTGCTCATGTCTCGCCCTGAAGCGATGATCGTCAACGTCACCTCCGGCCTCGCCATCGCCCCGCGCGCGGGTGGTCCCGTCTATTGTGCCACCAAAGCGGCACTCAGAAGCTATTCGCAGGCCATCCGGGCGCAGTTGGCGGGCACCAACGTCCATGTGCTCGAGGCTCTGCCCCCGGTTGTCGAAACCAAGCTGACCGCAGGGCGCGGCAGCCGCAAAATGGCCCCGGCAGAATGCGCCCGGCAGATCCTCGCGGCGATCAAGACGAATGCAGCGGAAGCCAATGTCGGGCTGGTGAAGCTGCTGCAAGCGGTCCACAGCCTTTCCCCAGCACTTGCCCGGCGGATCATGCTGCGCTTCTGATCCGAAAAAGCAAAAGGCCGGGGCGGTTTCCCGCGCCCGGCCTTTCAAATCACGCGATTATTGACGCTTAGTTCAGCGACGCAATCGTTTGATCGATGATTGCTTTGTCAGCCTTTGCATCATGGCCTTTGGCAATGAGCTGGGCTGCCGCTGCGGCAGCGACCGAGGCAGCGCGCGTGCGCACATCCGAAATCGCCGCGCGTTCGGCAGCCGCGATCTTTTCTTCCGCCGTTTTGGTGCGACGAGCGATTAGCGCGGTCGCGTCGGCTTTCGCCTTAGCGACGATCTGCTTGGCCTCTTCGGCGGCAGCAGCCTTCATCGCTTCCGCGTCCTTCGCCGCAGCCTTAGCCTTTTTCTGATAATCCGCTTTCAGCGCTTCGGCTTCTTTGCGCAGATTTTCAGCGGCTTCGAGATGCTCACGAATGCCCGCAATCTTCTTGTCGAGCGCCGAAGCAATCATCGCCGGCACACGCTGCCACAGGCCAATCGCGATCACGATGATCATCGCCAGCGCGACCCACATCGTGGCGTCCATGCCCAAAGCCGCGGGCTTGGCGTGTGCGACAGCGCCGCCTGGGGCTTCGGTTGATGCGTGGGTTTCTTCAGCCATGAGCCAATACCGTTTTCACTGCTTGTGCCGCTTGCGCCGGGGTGACTTTCGCCCCCGAAACCTTGGCAACGATTTCCTGCGCAGCGTCGGCCGCTACCGTATCGATCCCGGCCAGCGCCGCGTTGCGGGCTTTGGCGATCGCGGCTTCGGCCTTTGCCGTTTTTTCAGAAATCTCCGCATCTGCCTTCGAGAGACGCGCTTCGGCGTCTTTCTGCGCCTTGGCCTTGGCTTTTTGAGCCTCGGCCTGCGCGGCGTTGCGGGTTTGGGTCAGGTCGGCCTGCCATGCCCCTTCCAGATCCACCGCCTCAGCGCGCGCCTTTTCAGCGGCGGCAAGGTCGCCAGCGATCTTCGCATCGCGGGCATCGACCGTCGCCTCAATCTTGGGCAGCATCGCCCGGCCAATCCCAAAATAGAGAAGGCCAAAAACGATGATGAGCCAGAAGAATTGGGACGCGTAGGTCGCAAGGATCTGGGAAATCTGGGGCATGGCGAAAAGCCGTCCTTACGTTGGTTGGTCGGTTCGTTACGCGACGAAGATCAGGATCATCGCCACGACGAACGCGAGCAGGCCGAGAAGTTCAGCAGCCGCGAAGCCGATGAACAGGCGGCCCTGCTGGCCGTCAGCGGCAGCCGGGTTGCGCAGCGCGCCCTGAAGGAACGAACCGAAGACGTTGCCCACGCCGCCTGCGGCGAGACCCGCACCAATGGCGGCAAGACCGGCACCGATCAATTTTGCAGCTTCTGCGTCCATGATAAAACTCCCTTTGAAAAACTTTGGTTAGGTGGTGGTTGAAAACTCGGTAAAAACTCAGTGCAAGTTGACCGCGTCGTTGATGTAGAGCGAGGTCAGCAGTGCAAAGACGTACGCCTGGATGGCACAGACCAGCAGTTCGAGCATGGTAATGCCAATCATCAGGATAAAGCTCGGCAAGCTCACAACCGGTGCCACCCAAGCAGCATCGGCGTTAAGGCCGTTGATCACGAACCCAGCCAGCACCTTCATCAGCACGTGACCAGCGGTCATGGCGACGAAGAGACGCAGCGCGAGGCTGAACGGGCGAATGAGGAACGAGAACAGCTCGATGAACGGGATGAGCCACATCAGCCACCACGGCGTGCCATGCGGCACGAACAGCGAGAAGAAGTGGAGCTTATGCCGCCACAGGCCAACGACAAGCACCGTCCCGAAGCTCAGAATGGCGAGCACGGCGGTGACAGTCAGGTGGCTCGTGACCGTGAAGGCGTGGCCGCCCGGCACGATCCCAAAGGGCATCATCCCCATGAAATTCGCGGTCAAGATGAACATGAACAGCGAGAAGACGAGCGGGACATAAGCCTTGCCTTCCGGCCCGATGCTCGTCGACACCATATCGTTGATAAAGCCGGTAACGCCTTCAACAGCCGCTTGCCAGCGACCGGGGACCAGATCCCGCTTCATGCCACCCAGCATGAACAGCCAAATCGTGCCAAGCACGAGCAGCATGAACAGCGAAGAGTTGGTGAACGAGATGTCATAACCAGCGAGATTGAGCGGCGCGATGGGCTCAATCATGAACTGGTGCATCGGATCGATCTTGCCGCCTTCGGAAGCCACGTTTTTCCCAACCCCGTTTATGCACACAAAGCGCCCGGACTATTCCGGACGCTCGTTTGAAATCCTGATGATGTTCCTGAACGCAACCACAATCCCAAGGAACATGGCCACAAGCAGGATCCAGGGGGCCGTGCCGAACAACCGGTCCAAAAACCAGCCGAGCAGCGCACCACCCGCAGGACCGGCAATCAATTCGGTGAGAACCCTATTGCCCTGCCGCATTCCTTTAGCGGGCGCCGGATCCTTCTTTTCCGAACGGATTTTTTCCGCTTGTCGAACCTTTGCCAGCTGCATGTCTAACGAATCGAGCCGCGGGTCTGACGAGCGTTTTCCGTCCTGCGCGGGATCTTCCTGAGCCATGTCGATTCGTCCTTCTTGCCGAAAGCTAAACCGCCATGGAACTGGGCAACCCCGCCAAGGCGCGCTCCCCTTAGGAAGCACAGGAAGCCAAGTCAACAGGCCATCGGCCTAAATCCCCACAAACAGCCCGCTTCTTGTGCGTCCCCAAGAAAAACTTGATTCTTAATTCCTAGCGACCTGATAGTCTTTTCTGAGAGTTGGGTCGCGCACGACCAAAGCCTTGTTTCGCATTGCGGAGCAAATCAGGGTAAAGCGCGTTTCAGGGGGACGAGAAAGTGCCAGAATTGAGCGCAGACCATCTTCAAGCCATGCTACCTTTTTTGGCGATTGGCTTTTTTGCCCAGTTGGTTGACGGGGCATTGGGCATGGCCTTTGGCGTCATTACGAACACTTTGTTGGTCAGCGTTCTGGGGCTTCCACCGGCGCGGGCGTCTGCCAGTGTCCATCTTGTGGAAACATTCACCACAGCAGCCTCTGCCATAAGCCATATTTTCCACCGCAATGTGAATTGGCGGCTGTTTTTGCGGCTGGTAATCCCCGGCACAATTGGCGGCGTTGCGGGCGCCTATTGGCTGTCTAATCTAGATGCAGAAGCCGCGCGTCCCTTTGTGATGACATATCTTGCGCTTATTGGCGTCTATCTGTTGTGGCGCGCATGGAAAATGAACCATCACGCGCACAAGCCTGCCAAAATTGTGGAGCCGCTTGGCCTTGTCGGGGGCTTTCTGGATGCCGCGGGTGGCGGCGGATGGGGGCCCGTTGTCACATCCAATTTGCTGGTCCAAGGGGTTGAACCGCGCCAGACCATTGGCACAGTGAACACCGCAGAATTTGTGCTGACCACAGTTATTTCGGCAACATTCATTAAGACCATCGGCCTTCAAGCCTTTACCATTGCAGCCGTTGGTTTGATTATTGGCGGGTTATTTGCAGCCCCCTTTGGAGCAGTTTTGGCCAAGCGCATTCCCGCACGCCGCCTGCTCTTCTTGGTCGGCACCGTGCTCACGATCACCAGCGCTTATAGCCTGTATCGCGCCATCAGCGGCTAGGCTTTGCTCCGCGGCGCTTTAATTCCCACAATAAGGGGGCAGCGCAATTGGCGCATCGCCTTTCACGCGCCAGATGCCATCGGGCAGCAAATAGGTTCGGCCCGTTGACACGCGGGACTTAAGTGTCTCGCACCCCACGGTGGCGCCAACATCTTTTACTGTGACACCCCGTTGGCCTGCCAATTGAGTATAAGCCGCCCGACGTTTAATGTTGATGGCGTCCACTTCAGCACGCAGCGCCTCGCTGGGCGCATCTCGAAAGCCCAAATAGCCATCGGCCTGCTCGCCCACGCGCCCTTCGGCCATAGCGGCTGACACAAGGCTCGATTGTGCCATCAGCGGAGCCGCAACAGCCAAAGCGCAGCCCAAAGCCAAGGACACGCCAATTTTGGAAAGCGACACTCTCATTGCGGGAACAACTCCGGGTTATTGGTCACAAGGTCTTGTGCATCTTTCTTCAGGCTCAGCACAACTTCCTGCCGAATATTGACATTGAGGTTGATCTCAATTGGTTTGCTGGGGGCCTGAATTTGCACACAGCCTGCCAAAGCCAAGCCAACACCGCTTCCGCACAGGGCTAATATCCGTTTCATGGCCCAAGGGTTCGCACCAGATCGACCGAAGGTCAACATCGCAACGCTTATTGCGGCTTCGGCCTGTCTGCAGGCTGAACGGGCTTTGGGGCCTTGGGGTCGACACCAGGCTCAACCAAAAGGTGCGGATAGGCGCGGCTGATGAAGACTGACGGATCGTTCACGCTGCGCGCCATGTTGAACAGCTGGCGAAATTTGGCGGTAATCGTGACGTTGAAAACAAAGGGAATGTTGGAGGCACCCAGCACTTTAATGGGCAAGCGCGTCCGCCCGCCACTTACGGGTGCCTGATTTACCCCGGCAAAACTGACGCGTGTAATGACATCGCCATCTATCGCGCCGTTCAAGTCAATTGCGAGGCGCGAATAGCGCATGGATTTCAGCGCATCAAAAGCGAAGCGACCCATAAGCCCTAAATTTTCATTGGAGACTGGGCCAACATAAGACACTGTCCCGCCGCCCTGCGCAACCAGTCGCCCGCCCACAATGCGACCGCCCTGCGCGTCAAACACCATGGGCAAAACCCCGTCATAAACACCTGTTGCGGCGATATTTTCAAACTGCATTGCGGCAATGAAGCGGGCAGCATCAAGCCCTTCGGCTCGGAAGGTCAAATGCCGCTCTGCGCTCTCCGACATATCTAATAAGGTCGGCTCCAAAACCAGATTGCCGCCAGCAAAGGGCCAGCGCCCGCCCTCTACTGCCACTTTAAAATCAGGCAGCAAGCGATAGCGGATAAGGCCATCTTCCACCTCAACGCCCGGGTTAATGGCTGTGACGCGCGCCTCCTGCACCCCATCTGTTACCAAGCCAAGCAAATCGGAAAAGCGGATAGCGCCGGCCAATCCGCGCACTGGCCCAAAGGCGGCCGCAAAGTCTAAGCCGGAAGACCGGAAGCTGCCGGAACTGCGCACCTGCCCCTGCGCCCAATCTATCCGCCCTTTGCCCGACACAGCACCCATGACATTGGCCACCACGCCTTTTGTCACAGGGGTCAGTGCCTCTGGCTGCAAATCTGGCCCAAAGGCAAGTGTGGGCACGATGATGTCTGCATGGCCCTGCGCGGGGCCAAACTGATGGACCAGCGCAATATTTGCGACGGCCTTGTCACTTTGCGGCTCACGCAACTGCGTGCTGGCGTGCAGCGTGCCATTGGCCAAATTGGCCCTCACATCCGCCGCACGCAGCGGCAGGAAGCGGGGATCTGACGTGCCATCAGACAGCATGGCGCTTCCCATCACGTCCAGCCCAGCACGCCCCGTCTGCCATTGCCCCGCCATCTGGGGGATATGGAGGGGAATATTCGCCAACTGGCCTTCTAGGCCCATGATCTGCCCGCCAAAGCCAGTGCGCCGGGGCTGGCTGGTTAGCTCTGCCACCTGAAGATAAGAGGCATCCTGCCCCTGCCCCCAATGAAGGCCTAAAGAGCGGACAAACCCCGTCCGCCGCTGTGGGCTGAACCGCGCCTCGGCTGCCCTAAAGCGCAAGGGGGCTTGCCCCCATTTCCCTCTCAATTCAGGGGCCGCCAGCCAAATATCTTGGCCATTGCTGCAACTGGTCAGGCGCGTGGGGCCAATGCGGGCCGCACCCACATAGGCTGATTGAAAGCGCAGAGGAAAGCAGCCTTGCGGCATCACCTGCCCCGGTTGCAGGCGCAAGGGGATGGTCAGCCCCTTGATACGGCCCCGCCCCAAAGGGCCATTCAGCACAACTTGCGTTGCAACGCCGATGCCCTTGCCTGTCCACCAGAGAGAAATGGGCGTGAACCGGGCCTCTGCGCCTGGTGCGCGATAGGGTGCCATGACAATCTCGGCCCGGCGTCCAGCAAATTGCGCCCGGCCTGCGGGAAATCCACCGCCGCCAAAGCGCGCGGCCCCGGCCAGCGACAGGCCGGCCGCGTCATAACGCACCACAGCTTTGCCCGGCCACGCCACAAAACCACCCCGGCCCGCCGCCAAACGAATATCGCTCAATGCTACGCCCATCTGGCCCTGTTGCTGCGTCAGGGAAAATCCAGCCGCGCCCTCCACGCCCGGCCCAGTGCGCGCAACAGCTTGGGCCAATTGGCGCGCCAAGGGGCCAATAACGGGCGCTGCGGCCAGACCGGCCAAAGCCTGCTGCGCCTCGTGCACCTGCCCATTTGCCCGCGCGCCGCGCAGCTTCGCTTGTCCGTCAACCAGAAGAGTTTGCGGACCAATGCTGGCCTTCGCAGCAATGGTCAGTCCGTTGGCTGTCAATGAAGGGGCCGACAGATCATAGGCCTGCACTTCAAAACGAGCCTTTGTTTGCTGGGCGTCTCCAGAAAACTCTCCTCCGCCCGTGATAGTCGGAAGACGCAGGCCCAATGTGGTGACCGCGCCGAGCGTCCACCGGCCAGAGCCGCGCCAATTGCGCGCATCTTCCGACAGGCTGGCATCTAGGCGAACATCCCCGGGCCCACTGGTGAGAGAGCCACAGCGCAGTGCCGCAAAACGCACCGGGCCCGTATAGGTTGGACGTGCGCCGATGACGGACACATCCCCATAAAGCTGCAGCTGTTCCGCCGCGCAGCCTGCTTGCCCAAGGCGCGGGCTGACCAAGGCCAGTTTCCCTTCAAAGCCAGACCGCAAATTGCCCTGACCATCCAACCGCAGCCCTGCCCGACCATAAGGCGACTCGAGCGCAAGCCGGGCATCTTCCAGCGCCAGATCAACCCGCGGCAGGCGAAACGCGCTGCCAGACGGGGCCGGAAGCAGCCGATCGAGACTGCCGAAAGAAATTTTTTTGCCGGTCTGCTTGCCCCAAAGTCGCAGCCCACCGGCCCGAAAGGCTTTAACCGAAAGGCCAGTCAGGCTGGGCCCCACATCAATTTCAACCCAGTCCGCAACCAAGTCTGGCTGAGCTGGGTCACCAATGCGCACCTGCTCCAGCCTTTGACGACGCGTTTCTATCGCTTTGATTTTGTAAGAAGCTTTCACGCCATGCTGGGCAAAGTAGCTGTCCAGCGCATCGCGCGCGATTGGCTCACGATAGCGCCATAGCCCCAGCCCTGCGACAAGCACGCTGCCTGCCAGGATAAAGAGACTCAATTTGGCGCGAGTGCGCAAGGCCATGCTGTCCTTCCAAGCCGCTTTGCCCGCGAGGATCAAGGGCAATTGACGGGCGCTTTTCCTATATTAGCCTCCTTCTGATGCAGGAGGAAGCGATCTTGGGGGCGGGCCATCGTGAAAGGCTACGTCGTCGCCTGATTGATGGCGGGCCAGAGGCGCTGCTCGATCATGAGCTGGTTGAGTTTTTGCTCGCTCTGGCCATTCCTCGGCGCGACACCAAGCCCTTGGCCAAGCGGCTATTGGGCCAATTTGGCAGTCTGAGCGCGCTTTTATGCGCTGATGCTGAGGCGATTGGCCGCAATGGCGGCATTGGCGAAGGCGCAGTCGCAGCACTCAAGCTTGCCCATGCAACAGCCTTGCGGATGTTGTCAGAACCCCTTCGCAACCAGCCTATTCTGGGCAGCTGGCAGGCCCTGTTGGATTATCTTCGGGCAGATCTGGCGGCGCTTACGGTAGAGCGGGTACGCATCTTGCACCTAAATGCCCGAAATATGCTGATCCGCGATGAATTGATGGCGGAAGGATCGATAGATCAGGCGGTTATCCATGTGCGCGAGGTGATGCGCCGGGCGCTGGATTTTGGGTCTGCTGCACTTATCCTTGTGCACAACCATCCCTCAGGCGATCCAACACCCAGCCGCGCGGACATTCAACTCACCAAACAAATTATTGAGGCAGGCCGTATCCTCGGCATTTCCGTGCATGACCACATCATCATTGGCGCCAATGGCCATAGCTCACTGCGCGCAGCAGGGTTGCTGAACTGATCGTGACGTGCGCCTTGCGGCATTGCCGCTGCGGGGCCTTCCTGCTAGCGGCACCGCAAACGCTTGAGCCAGACAGGATTTGCCATGATTCCCCGTTATGCCCGCCCCGATATGGTCCAAATTTGGGAGCCGGAAAGCCGCTTCCGTATCTGGTTTGAAATTGAGGCGCACGCAACGGACGCGCTGGCAGAGCTGGGCGTGGTGCCCAAATCAGCGGCCAAGGCGCTCTGGGATTGGTGGGCGACCAACCCAACAATTGATGTGGCCGCAATTGACGCGATTGAAGCTGTCACCAAGCATGATGTCATCGCCTTCCTCACTTGGGTTGCAGAAAATGTGGGGGATGAAGCCCGCTTCATGCACCAGGGCATGACCAGCTCAGACGTGCTCGACACCTGCCTTGCGGTGCAACTGACGCGCGCGACGGATATTCTGCTCGCTGACCTTGATGCGCTGCTTGAGGCCATTAAGCGCCGCGCCTTTGAACATAAAATGACACCCAGCATTGGCCGCAGCCATGGCATCCATGCAGAGCCTGTCACCTTTGGCCTGAAAATGGCCGAAGCCTATGCCGAATTTGCGCGGTGTAAGGACCGCCTGCTCGCCGCCCGCAAGGATATTGCGACCTGCGCGATTTCCGGCGCGGTGGGCACCTTTGCCAATATCGATCCGCGCGTGGAAGCACATGTGGCGGCAAAGCTCGGCCTCGCCGTTGAGCCTGTGTCGACCCAAGTCATCCCGCGGGATCGCCACGCAATGTACTTTGCCACCTTGGGTGTCATTGCCTCGTCCATTGAGCGGCTGGCCACTGAAGTGCGCCATTTGCAGCGCACCGAAGTGCTAGAAGCAGAAGAATATTTCTCGCCCGGCCAAAAGGGCTCGTCAGCCATGCCGCATAAGCGCAACCCGGTGCTGACGGAAAACCTCACCGGCCTTGCCCGCATGGTGCGCAGCTATGCCCTGCCCGCAATGGAAAATGTGGCGCTCTGGCATGAGCGGGATATCAGCCACTCGTCAGTGGAACGCTATATTGGCCCAGATGCCACAATCACGCTCGACTTTGCCCTCGCACGGCTAACCGGCGTGGTGGATAAGCTGCTCGTCTATCCTGAGCGGATGCAGAAGAACCTCGATAAAATGGGTGGCCTTGTCCATTCGCAGCGCGTGCTGCTGGCCCTGACGCAGGCAGGCGTGAGCCGGGAAGACGCCTATCGCTTGGTTCAGCGCAACGCCATGAAAGTGTGGGAGTCTGATGGCCAGCTATCGCTGATGGAGCTGTTAAAGGCGGATAGCGAAGTGACGGCGGCCTTAAGCCCTGCAGAAATCGAAGAAAAGTTCGACCTTGGCTATCACCTGAAGCATGTCGACACGATTTTCGCGCGCGTCTTTGGTTAGGATTTAATTAACGACTCTGCAATTCACGGTTGCATTTAGTGCAATCGCGATTGCAGGCGTTGCGGTTGAACAAAAATGGTGCAGCGCACAAATGAGTTGCGAGCGGACGGCTCCTCCGTCCAATGCAACACAAGGACAATCGCAATGGCACGCATTACGCAAATCGCCAGCGTCGCGATCGGCCTGATGACGCAGGGCATTTTGCTCGGCATCGTTATCGGCGCCTAATTTCGCGCTCTGACAGACAGACACAGTTAGCCCGTCGGCCCCTCTCCCGGCGGGCTTTTCTGTATCTGGAATAATGGGGATCTAGCTCAGCGCCAGGGCATGGCAGATTAATCCGTCAAATCGTCCCACATTTCTTTGATTTTAGAGAAAAATCCTGAGCTTTGGGGGCATTCTTCCCCCGTTTCCGTCTCACGGAATTCTTCGAGCAATTCCTTTTGGCGCGCCGTTAGCTTGGTGGGTGTTTCCACTTCAATCTGCACGACCAAATCGCCCATCCCGCGGCCATTGAGGACGGGCATACCCGCGCCACGCTGGCGGATTTGCTTGCCCGACTGAATACCTGCGGGAATGCGGATTTCATGGCCCACACGGTCCAGACCGGGCACCGTGATCGTCCCGCCCAAGGCCGCTGTCGTGAAGCTAATCGGCGTGCGGCAGAACAAGGTTGTCCCATCGCGCTGGAAGATCTGGTGCCGCTTTAAATGCAGGAAAATATATAAATCACCCGAGGGCGCACCACGCGCGCCCGCTTCTCCCTCGCCCGTTAAGCGAATGCGTGTGCCATCATCCACGCCGGGCGGAATGTTAACAGCAAGTGTCTTGGCCTTGTCCACTCGGCCTTGGCCGCGGCAGCTGGTGCAGGGGTCAGAAATCACGCGGCCAGAGCCCTGACAGGCTGGACAAGTGCGTTCCACCACGAAAAAGCCCTGCTGGGTGCGCACTTGGCCATGGCCCCCACAGGTGCCGCAGGCCGATGCTGACGTGCCCGGCTTTGCGCCAGAGCCGCCACAGGGATCACATTTGGCAGAGACTTCAACTGAAATTTCAGTTTGCTTGCCGTGATAGGCATCTTCCAGCGTAATCTCGAGATCAAAGCGCAGATCAGCCCCCCGTTGGGGACCGCGCTGGCGGCCACGGCCACCGCCCATGAATTCGCCAAAGATATTTTCGAATATGTCTGAAAAGCCGCCAAAATCTTGCGGCCCGCTCCCGCCACCATTTTGGAATGCTGCCTTGCCATATTGGTCATAGGCGGCGCGCTTTTGCGGGTCCTTTAGAACCTCATAGGCCTCACTAATGGCTTTGAACTTGGCCTCGGACTCTGCGCAGCCCGGATTTTTATCGGGGTGATAGCGCATGGCGAGTTTGCGATAGGCCGATTTAATCGTGCCATCGTCCGCCGTGCGGGTAACTTCCAAAAGCTCGTAATAATCGTCGGACATGAGGTCCCCCTAAACTCTTGCCCGATCAGGCCGCCAGATGCCCATGCTCAAACGAGGCGGGGGAGCCTCTTGCACAGCACCCAGCGGCCTGCCGGGAGAGATCATTCCTCAGCCCTTATTCTCGTCCACTTCCGAGAATTCGGCATCCACCACATCATCATCCTTGGGCGCATCTGCACCCGGCGATGCAGCCGAGGCCTGTTCCTTCTCGTAAATGGCTTGGCCCAATTTCATCGAGACTTGCGCCAAGGCCTGCGCCTTTTCCGTCATCACATCAGGCTCGCCGCCTTCAACCGCGGCCTTGGCGTCCGCCAATGCTGCTTCGATTTCAGACTTCAACGCCGCATCTACCTTATCAGCATGTTCAGCCAGCTGACGCTCAGTCGTGTGGATCAGGCTTTCCGCATTATTCTTGGCTTCGGCGGCCTCACGACGCTTCTTGTCTTCCTCAGCAAAGCGTTCAGCATCCTTAACCATCTGATCAATATCAGAGTCAGACAAGCCGCCCGAGGCTTGAATTTTGATCTGCTGTTCCTTGCCCGTGCCCTTATCCTTGGCGTGGACGGACACAATGCCGTTCGCGTCAATATCAAAGGTCACTTCAATCTGCGGCACGCCACGCGGCGCAGGCGGAATGCCCACCAGATCAAACTGGCCCAGCATCTTGTTGTCCGCAGCCATTTCCCGCTCACCTTGGAAGACGCGAATGGTCACAGCCTGCTGATTATCTTCTGCCGTTGAATAGACTTGGCTCTTCTTGGTCGGGATTGTCGTGTTGCGATCAATCATCCGCGTGAAGACGCCGCCCAGCGTTTCAATGCCCAGCGACAGCGGCGTGACATCCAGCAGCAGAACATCCTTCACATCGCCCTGCAGAACGCCGGCCTGAATGGCGGCACCCATGGCAACCACTTCATCCGGGTTCACGCCGGTATGCGGTTCTTTACCAAAGAACTGCTTCACCACTTCGCGCACGCGCGGCATACGCGTCATCCCGCCGACCAAAACCACGTCGGAAATATCAGCGGCTTTCACGCCGGCATCGGCCAAAGCCTTGCGGCAAGGTTCCAGCGTCCGCTGGATCAGCTCTTCCACCAGCTTTTCAAGGTCAGCCCGCGTGATTGTCTTCACCAAGTGCTTCGGGCCAGACTGGTCGGCCGTGATGAAGGGCAGGTTCACTTCGGTTGATTGCGCCGAAGACAGCTCAATCTTTGCCTTTTCTGCAGCTTCCTTCAGGCGTTGCAGGGCCAGCTTGTCATTGCGCAAGTCAATGCCTTCGGCCTTTTTGAATTCATCTGCGAGGAATTCGACAATCTTGGAGTCAAAGTCTTCACCGCCTAAGAAGGTGTCGCCGTTGGTCGACTTCACTTCAAACACACCATCCCCAATTTCGAGGACGGAAATATCAAAGGTGCCACCACCAAGGTCATAGACGGCAATCGTCTTGCCATCATTCTTATCAAGGCCATAGGCCAAGGCGGCCGCTGTCGGCTCGTTGATGATGCGCAGCACCTCAAGACCGGCAATCTGCCCGGCATCCTTGG
>JACCDL011239687.1_pt1 | contig 13324 bp, 10 predicted proteins | sample 7441931 | NCBI WGS metagenome assembly JACCDL01 (sample SAMN15323437, study PRJNA562643) | freshwater metagenome | isolation source: river surface water | place: USA:Blue River Watershed | collected 2017-08-16 | reverse complement strand
TATCGATGAGGCATATCGATGAGGCATATCGATGAGGCATATCGATGAGGCATATCGATGAGGCATATCGATGAGGCATATCGATGAGGCATATCGATGAGGCATGTCAACGAGGTGTATGTCGAGGCCTCTATTTTGTATATCCGGGCTCATCATAGCCATATTTGAATCATTTATTGGGTAGATTAAGCATAGTATCTACGGCAACAAGTTAGATAATTGATCCAACATGTCAGACCTCGGCAGTAATGGAGGAGATAGCGATATCGATGGTTGGGATATAGCATCGGATAGTCCAACCAGTCCCGGCGATGAGGCAACACCCAGCGACGAGGACATCTCTATCTACAGGGTAAAGACACCCTTTACCTTCTCCTGCGAGTGCGGAGGGATATACTTCAGCAACGGCAACCATATGGAGTGTGACGACTGCGGCAATGTCTCAGATATGCCATATCAGGAGTGTGTATCCAACCTGGCTAAGAAGGTTGAGGGATTCACACACGAGCAGAGGAAATCATTAACCAAGAGATTGACTCTGCTCAATAAGAATGCGAAGGAGAGGGGCATCAGACCCTTCGCTGAGGCGGTCATCAACACAGCGGTTGATTACTTCGCTCGATTACGGGAGACGACAGAGGAGACGAGAAGCCAGAAGATGGGAGCCCGCATAGCGGCCTGCCTATACCGAGCAGCTCAATATCATGAGTGTGCGAGGCCTCGCAAAGAGATCGCGAGGTTCTGCAAGATCAATGGCAAGCTCTCCTCTGCTCTCAATCTCATCTCCTTGCAGGAGGCCAAGGGCTTTACTATCACGGGCATGGGAGAGAAGAAACAAGACAGCCGGCGGCTCCTTGCTAACACTGTGTTCGTTCGTTGTGGGGTCACAGATGATAAGAGCAAGAAGATGTTGGGCGATACCCTGATGTACATACTCAAGGTATCAGAAGAAGACCATCTCATCTCTGTCTCATCCATGCATGATAGCAAGGTAACGGCTGCCTCATATATAGCCATGCGCCTTCATGGCGTGCCACCCAATCTTGACCTCGATACTGTCTGCTCAGCATGCAATATCCATGAGGACACTCTCCTCAAGTTCATCAATGAGGTGAAGAAGAACATCCATCTGTTCGACTTCGGATACATCGAATCGGTCTCATAGTCATTAGGTCACCCCTCTATTTCAGGCATGGTCATGTCTCTGTATATATTACCCGAGCGATGGGTTACGGGATGCCATTTCATCTCGTATCTCCATATCCCCAGAGCATACCATTATTTTGTGTAAGCGACCACAAAAGAAGGGCAGCCCCTACTGCCACTACCTACTGCCACTACCCACTGCCACACAGCTAGTCATCGCCCAAATTGAGGATGGGAACAGCCAGCTCGTTGACAGAGAAGTGCTCCACATATATATGATCATCTCGTTGGAGGACTGTCCTCTCCACTGTGAGGGGGCACCTCTTCTCTAGTATTTCCTGCTCTGCTATCTTGATGGCCTTGGTGTGATGGGTCTCTCTGCAGTATGAGACATCGCCGTTGTCTATCTGCTGGGCTCTTACCCCCACAACGGCAGCCAGTTCATGCAGGGACATCATATCGGAGGTTCTCCTCTCATCGGGAGGTACCACATGCACATGCAACCTCTTCCTCGAGGCAGATGAGGCTGGAGCCTTCGATGAGCTTGAAATGCTGACTATGTTCTCTGCTCCGCTCTCCTCGATCTCATCAACCTCATCTCCCTCTTGTCCTTCATCCTCTTCCTCCTCTCCTTCTGCCTCTCCTTCCACGCTGTCCTCTTCATCGTCGAGCTCGTCGAGATCGTCGAGATCATCGAGCTCATCGAGAGCCACATCATCATCAAACTCATCCATGGAGCGGTATTGCGTATGTATATAGAAGGCCTTTATGCTTCAAATATATTATATGCCATATATAGCCATGACATCTGACATTGTTATGCACAGTATACGGACCCCCGACAGCATAGTCCACAGTATAAGGACTCCGGTCAATACAAGCAATGGATCTCCTCCCAGGAGCCCTCTCATCTTGGGAACCGATCCGGCCGTGGATACGGTGCCACGCACCTTCACCCAGGAGATACAGCGGGATAAGGAGAAGTATAGCTTCATCATCCAGGAGATCAATACCATCGTGTCGGGCATCATCTGTCTGGGAGTGGCCACGGGCTGTATAGTTCTCATAGCTGTCACCAACGCAGAGAACTGCGGCCTCAACGGTGGGGCCTTCTCTATCCTCTCAGCGATCATCGGTGGATGGCTTGCTTGTCTGACCACCATGTCTGCGGGCAGGAAGAAGAGGCAACCATCGATCAGCCCCTAGGAGAGGATAGTCTCGATGCATCGGCCCTTCTTATCCATCCCCTTCCTCACTATGGCATGCTGCATGCTGTGTATCTCTCTCAGCATGTGGTTATATGATCGGATACATGAGATAGAGGTGCCCGCATCCATCTCCTCGGCCTTCTCTGGATATGGGACATCTCCCTTCCTGCTCTCGGGCAAGAAGGCCGAGGTATCATGGGGGATATACCCATCCAGAGCCGAGACATGAGAGGCCGAGACCTCATACTTGAACTTCTCTCTGTCCGAGTTATCGAGGCTCAGCTTGGTATACATCACATACCTGGGCTTCTTGAGATAGCCGGGCATCTCCTGCTTCAATCGATCTCTCGACTCCTTATCCAAGCATGGGTACCAGAAGGGGAGGCGAACCTTCAAGCCATGGGGGCTATGGTAGCTGTCATCGGTCGCATCATATGAGAGAACTCTCGATGAGAAGCCCTCATATATGCAAGCCTTCAGCCTGCGAACATGAGAGATGAGGGTCCCCTTCGTCTGCTTGTCGATGCGGGCATCAGAATAGAGAAGGGGATTGAGATCGCATCTCATCACATCCTCCATCACCTTGATCCTCTTCTCCAATATGCTGAGGATGCCCATCCACTTGATACCCGCTCCCTCTATTTTTTTGATGGCCTCTGTCAGTGGGTACCTCTCCAACATGGATACAGCCACGTGATATATCATGAGGCTGTCGATGAAGGTGTCCATCGTGATCACCTTGTATTCCCAGTACTCCATCCCAAAGAAGGAGGATATGGCTGTCTTGTTGAATGATCTCGTCACCATATGAGCTCGTGTACCGATAATGGCAGCGATGGTAACGAGCTCTTGTATCGATACCTCATGGATATAGCCGGCATATATCATCCTCATCTCTGCTGCCTCTGTCTCCATCGTTCGATCAAGGAGCTCTCCCAGGCTGGTAATATGCAGTCGAGGGACCGTTCCAAGATATCCCTGCATATACAAGCTCTCGAGAGCTTGCTTCAGGCTCTCTGTGGGGGGATTGTCGAGCATATCGATCTTGGCAAACTCCTTGATATCGATGGCCTTGAGCATGTAGAGGAGATATCGATCGAGATCTTCGATGATGGTCGATGGTAGCTGCTGTTTTGCCATAGCCATGAAGGTCTCCTCTGTATACATGGGATAGAAGCGGCCGGGGAATAGCCTCCCGCTCCTGCCCTTCCTCTGGAGTACCTTGCTTTGGGCTGCAGGAGTGGTGATGAGACCGACGAGGCCATATGGGGCATACATCTCCATGTGTCTATCCATTCCAAAGTCCACCACACTGCCTATGGTGTCTATGGTTAGCCCTGTCTCTGCTACCACTGTTGAGATGATCACTCTTCTATCTGGGATATGGGATGCCTTCGGATCGAAGCCCCCATTCTCATTGACCCGTAGCTTGCTATAGGGCTCGAAGACGAGGCGCCTATCTATATGGTCGCCATTGACCTTCGCGCCCGTCAGGGACAGTATGAGGAAGGGCTTCTTGCCCGCTCTCATCACATCGGGAAGCATGGCAACCAGCACGGCCTCGATTGCCTTGATCTCCTTGTCCCCAGGAGCAAAGATGAGCACGTCCTTGCCATACTCCTCATTGTCTTCGATACAGAGCTTCTTGACTGTGTCCCTGATACTGTCCACATACCTGGGGCTATCCTTTCCAAGCCAGAAGGTCTCGATGGGGAAGGACTGCCCCTCGATATTTATCGCATTATCCAGCGGGAGGCCCAAGTAGTTGGCATACTTCTCTGTATCGAAGGTCGCGCTGGTTAGCACGAGGAAGGGGCACCTCTCATGGGCATAGTTCCTCCTCAAGAAGTTCCTGATATGGAGGAGTGCCATATCCAGCATGAGAGATCTCTCATGGACCTCATCCATGATGATGATCCTGAACTGCTTCATGATCTCGGCATCACTCGATGACCTCACTATCTGCAGCAGCACCCCCACCGTCATGTATGTGAGGCCATTCCTCTCCCTGGGTCTGAGCTTGGCTGTGCCTGTCACATATCCCACGTTCTGCTTCAACTTCATGTCTGGGTAATGGGGGGATGTTCCCTGCTCTATGGCCAGCTGCTGGGCTGTGAGGACTCGAGGCTGGGAGCAGGTTATACCCCCTATGACTGTATGCTTGAGTATTCGATAGAGATGGACAGGCATGACCGTGCTCTTCCCCGAGCCCGTCTTGGCCTTGACGATGAGGATCCTATCCTCATATTTGGCATCAACTGGCCCATATTCGGGCATTCTCTTCTTGAACCACCTCTCTATATGTTCCATGGGGGTGATATCATCCACTAGTGTCCCATCGTTCAGGGTAAGGCTGCCTGGGACCAGCAGGGTGGGCTTCCCTCCCCCCGTTATGGGGCCCCTTCTCTCTGGACATACCTCCTCTTCTGGGGGCCCCTCCTCCTCTGATGGACCCCCTCCATGGAGGGATCTGAGCTCATTTTCCTTCATAAAGGCCTCAAATGCCAGGGGTTCTTGCTCATCCATGGGGGCATATATAATGCAATTTTTAAGACCACCTATATATAGTACACCTTCTGAGTGCCCTATTTTTGATCGGTTGAAGGTAATGAGCAATCCAGCAATGGAAGCCAGTCTCGGAGATGACGCGGCTATCGCTGATGCGGAGGCCGTGGTTATCGCCCCTGTACATAGTGTAGATATGGTGTGTGATGTCGCGATTGTGGATAATACCCACGTAGAGGAAGACGACGGGGTGAGCGAGGAGATCGGATATGTCGACCCGACGGTCCATGCCAGGTACCATCTTGCGATGGTGTGGGCCCTCACGGGTAAACCACCGAGTCCTGAAATGGTGGCTCGTGTGGGTGCCATTTCGCCCCCCAAAGATGTATTTTACAATGTGGATGCTTATGATGGCTTGAACGTGAATCCCATCATACCCGGGGAGAACATCGGCATGGTCGTTGACAACACGAAGATGAGCGACGAGGTGGTGAAGATCACCATGAAGGTCTCACTACCTCGGAAGTCCGGGGAGCCTAAGGCGCCCGATATGTACCCGGTGTTAGTGGCCCCGAGGACGGACGCAGCCATCGACAACGCGCCGAGTTTATTCGCTACCCTTATCAAGGCCGACGAGGAAGCGCGCGGGTATGCCGCCGATCTTGTGAGTAGCAGCCGCCCAGATGTAATAGACGCGGTGGACAGATTACGGCGGGCAAGCAACGAGAATGTCCTCGTATTATATAGAACGAGGCTCACGTATTTAGACCTGGCAGTAAAGGCCAGGCTCAAAGTTAGAGGAGCTAGTCGCTCCCCGCCCCTCGCACCCATGAAGCTCGTCGAACTTCACGAGACCAGCGAGCGTGTTGTGTCGGTGACGTCTCTTCTGGAGCACGTCCCGCATGACATCCTCGCTGGCCTCAAGATGTCGATGATCCTGGAGTTTGGACGGATGGGTAACGGCGTGGAAGATGATATTGGTATGTATTATAGTGCTCCGGCTGCATTCTTTCCCGGAACATTGATTAGATTGTACAGGATACTCAAGTTCATTGAGTGGAGCAGTGGGGAGGGAGCGATGGACCTAACTGCCAGTGAGAGGTTAGAATTGTCAGCGATGGGGAGGAGGGTGATGGTCCTCTTTGAGGACGTCATTGCCGTCTGCAATGGCAGGGGAGACAGTAAGTGGGCAAAGACCTTCTCGCCCTCGATACAACTCCAGAACTTGTTTCTGCGAGCCCTTGTGCGGTTCTCTTACACCGCGAATTGCATCCCGACGATGCAGGTGGCCCTTGGTCATCTGCGGAGGGTTCCGCTTCCTGGCCTGTCTGGCAGAGAGAGCCAGATGACGAAGGAGTACAAAACGGACAGGAACAACTTCCTTGGACACCTGCAGCTGGCCATGGGGGTGGCAGCTGTCGGAGGGAGGTGTCACACAAACGACCCGGGCACGGTAGTCCTGGCAGATGGGTGGCTCGGTGATGCCCTATCGTGGGCCTGCACTGACACCATGGTTGAGCTGATTGGCTACCTCTCCGGTAGGTCCGATTGGCGACAAGGCGTCCAGCTGGGTCTCAAACTGCACGAGCTTCACAAGATCGGAGTCATCACAACGGAAGGCATGAAAAACCCCCTCGACAATGAATGCGTCAAGGTCCTCCACAGTCACGGGCTGCTTGGTGACAGCATGATTGGGGCGGATGCGATCGTCAGCGCGACGCCGAGTGTCGATGCTGATAGGGTGCTGGGTAATAGCAGAAATGCTGTGCTCACCACCATATTCAACATCGAGATGGAGGGCACCACTCGAGATTTCATCGCCACGATCAGCGACTCCAGGACATGTTCCCTCGTACAGTACAGGCAAAACCTGAGAACAGAGCTAATGGCCCCATACCGGCGCGAGAGCACCGAGATTCCAGCCTACCTGTGTTACGGGAAAGCGAACATCGACACTATCCTCCAGAAAGACACTCGATGGGTCGATCCTGAGACGATAGCCGCCGCCCCTATGAACCCGCGGCCCGCTATGATTGGAGCATTTGCCGGCCTTAGTTTGAAGTACAATGCGATGTTCGAGGCACTCGATGAAGAAAAGCGGAGGTGGTTGGCGGAGAACTTTGGGAACATCGTTGAGAAAGACTATGAGGTGAAAAAGGGCTTGACCTTGGGCGCCGCCACTCTGCTAGAGGCGACTGCTCACCAGCTATTGAGGACGAACACGGAGAGGACGATGAGAAGGAAGAGGACCCTCCCACGGGTGAAAATGCTGTGCAGAACTGCTCCCAGATGATAACTTGTATGATAACTTGTATGATAACTTGTATGATAACTTGTATGATAACTTGTATGATAACTTGTATGATAATAACTTATAGACGCGACATCACACACGATACTACACTATTTTTTTTGTTCATCGATCGCATGGACATCAAAAAAAACATCCATATCACCGGCATCTCTCTGCCTCATGCTGCCTGTATCTTATGCCTTGAGGCTGTCATTGATGACCTTCTTGATATCGCTCAGAGTATAGCTTCGATCACTCCGTATCTGGCTGGTGTTGACTCCACAGTCACGGGCCGCAGTATAAGCCAGCACTCCTCCGAGGTCGTCCTTGAGGCCAGCCATCTTCCCTGCGAAGGCATCAACCTTCGGGCTGCGGGGGAGCTTGGATAGAGCAGATTCAAACCTGCTGGGGATGAAGAGAGTGTTACCAGCGAGGATAGAGCCCGTCGTGAACTCATCCACGAAGCTCTTTACCAGTGTGGCATCCATATTGGAGGGGACAGCCATCTCGACCATCTCGATCTTGCCCTGGGTGCTTTCAACTGCTCTCTTCTTCGCTCCCTCCTTATCCTGCAAGTCCTTGAGCTTGCTCTCCACGCTCTCAGCTGCTATCTCCACTGTCTCCTTGTCCTTGGCCTTCACTTTGCCGGTCATCACAACAGAGAGAGAGGCATCCACTGCCTTGTTGCACTCATTGACGGCATATGCAAAGCCCTCAGAGGAGGGCTTGATGTTGAGCGTGCCGCAGAGGAAGCGGTACATGCTCGATAGGGATGAGAACTTGAGATTGCGGGCTATGATACAGGCGCATCTCTTGGCCACAGCGAAGGAGGGAGCACATGTGACAGAGATGATGAACTCAGCATCGGTGCAACCACAGCTCACAGACATGGCCTTCGAGCTGGCCGCGTTCTTGGGGTTGCCGAGGAGCTCCTGGAACACCTTATCAAACGCGGCATATGCCACGATGGTACTATCCACATCATCCCCATCGAATGAGCCGGTACCTCCTCCTCTCAAGAGAGCAAGCACCAGAGGGTTAGCCCTCAGGGGAAAGGCTACAGCAACGCAGGCAGCGGGGAACCTCTTGGTGGGCTCCACTCTGATCTGAACGTTGCGTGACACAGCCGATAACCTTCGGAGAGCGTTGGCGGCCTTCTTGGCGGCTCCTCCCGTTGTCTTCTTACCTGTTCCGCTTGCCTTGCCTGTCTCGCATGATGAGCTCCCCGATGAGCTGCCGCTGTCGGTATCGCTATCCATGGCCCGAGCTTATATATATGGCGGCATCTTCTCTCTCATAATATATCTGCTCATGGATGACAAGCCCTCCTTCGATCTGCTCCATCCCACCAGGCAGGATATCGAGATAGTAGATGCCGTGCTCCCCATAACCAATGGCCCACGAGAGGGGATAGGTACATGGAGCGGGTTTCGCTATGAGGGAGGTCTTCCACAGGAGGAGATCCTCTACCGGATGGAGGAGACAGAGATGGATACAGACGCCGAGGCCATACCAAGAGGAACGATGGGAGCAGGAGAGGAAGCAGGGACAGAGATGAACTCATACATGAGAGAGGTGTTGAGAGAGAAGGACATCGCTCCCCCCTTCATGGCAGCGGGAGAAGTCCATCGAGACCCCTCAGCTCAGAGCTTCCATCTCAAGCTGAGATATCCGGGCATGGAAGGCCAATCAGAATGGCCCGATCACAGCGAGATGTTCCATGGCTTTATGGATGATGACCCAAGCTTCATACAGGGAGCGCCATCCTTCCATAGCAAAGGAGATCGGAAGGCCATAGCTCATACTGTAGTCCGAGCTCGGCGGATGGAGCCCACGATGGGAGACAACGCATATGCCGGACCCAGCGAGTCCCCATGGCAAGACAACCTCATCAATCGGGCCAAGAAGGATGTCCAAGTGAGGAGCTCCAAACTCCTCAACATCTGGGAGTGGCCCATGTTCACGAGCTTTGCGGTGGGGGTGAAGGGAGCATCTCAGCCCAACAGAGACCAGATGAAGTATGACATAGCGGCAGGCAGCGAGACCATCTTCGCTGGGAAGGGAGCAAGGGATGAGTATGGAAGGATCATGAGATCGAGGACGGGCTTCAAGTGGTATACTCTCCCCTGGATAGAGCAGGGACAGGAGTTCCACCTCGAGAGCACTCGACAACCACGAGGAGTCATCGCAGAGAATGGGACAGAGGCAACGGCTCTCCTCTACTCTGTGGCAGATATGGATGGGATCGAGAGGATGGGCAATGCCCCACGCAACCGCTGGACAGAGGGAAATGATAGAGCAAGAGAGGGAGTGGATCAGGAGAGAACTCAGGAGATGGGAGCATCCATCGAGAGCAGGGGCTATCGATCCGCTCCCCACAAGGATGAGACAGCCGCTCGAAGACAGGTGACGAGAACGAGAGAGGAAGGAGACATGGTACAGAGGGTGTGGATGAACAGAGCGAGAGATGCCCCCGCTGGGGATGCAGTGAAGATGAAGTATGAAGGAGAGGTTGAGGCGCTGAGAGAGGGCAGCATCTCGATGAGAGGACCCAAGGGCTCATACAGCAAGCAGGATGAGAGCAAGGCTCGAGGCATGGCCATCGCGGAGATGAGCGGAGAAGACCATGGAGAGAGAGGCAGAGCCTCTCGCTTCCTCAACCCCATGGATAGAATGGGCCATGATATGGACCTCGTCGAGCATGAGAGCCATGGAGATGCAGACATCTACAGGGATTACATGAGGAGATCGGGAGACATCCCGGAGGATATGAGCAGGATAAGAAGGGGAGTCTCAATGGAGGACAGAGCAGAGGTAGATATGCACGCCATCAACCGCTCAACTCGAGGGATGACCGAACCGGGCCTCTCTCATATGTTGGGAGAGTATGAGGACATGGAGCATGTGGAGGCATCGAGGGGAGCCATGAGCTCGACGGGTCTCCCATCCTGGATGAGAGAGGGGATGGTGCGCCGGAGCGATGGGGTCTCTCTCGAGGAGTTCCGCCCCCCATCAACCACATCTCGAACCCATTCCTCGTTCAAGCCATCGACTGCGTCTCGTCTGTATGATCGGGATGCCCTTCTTCCATGATCTCCTGGAAGATCTCGAGACCTCCCCCTCTCGCGGCCTCCTTCTTGTAGAATGACCTCACAGCCGCATAGAACAGGTAGAGATACGAGCTATTGATGACCACGGCGAGAACGAACTTGGAGGATGAGGTCATTCCTGTTGTGTGGACGAAGATGGCCACAGATATGAAGGTCACGATGATGGAGGCCACGATCGGGTTCTTGAGAAGGGGTCCTCCCTTCTCTGATGAGGAGAGCCTATCACTCAGGCTCTTGAAGCTGGATGCGAGGGGAGCTCTCATGATGGAGGGGTTCTATATAGAGAGAGCGTTACACTCCCATCAGAGATCGATATCTACGATCTCCTCTCTCCTGCTCTGCCGTGGGAGAGCGAAGATATCCTCGGCCTCATCTGCTCCATGGCCGCTCGACAGAGAAGGAGGGCCTCTCAGACTGGGAGCTGGTGGTTGTTCTCTCATCTGCTGCTCTCTCATCTGCTGCTCTCTCATCTGCTGCTGCTCCCATATCCATTGCTCCTGTCTCTCCTGCCTCTCTCGTTGTTCTTCCCTCTCTCTCTGCTCCTGCTCCCGTTGGGCCCGCATCGACTGCTGCTCTACATCCCACCGAGGCCTATCGAAGGTGGGGGCAGCTGATGCCGCAGCAACTGATACATGAGAGACAGGAGCAGCAACCGATGCATGAGAGACGGGAGCAACTGGTACATGAGAGACAGATGCGGCCATCTTCTTGGCATGAGATAGCTTGAGAATGCTTATGAGCTCGAGGAACTTGATGCGCTCGGCCTCGAGCTCTCGGATGGATGCATCCTTGCTGAGAACCTCTCTCTTGAGGGCTATGTTCTGTTCTGTCAGCTTCTCGATGCGGCGTCTCATATCATCGGCTATATCATTGGATATGAACTCCTTGGACTGGGAGTTCTCCTCGATGATGAGATGATAGACCTTCGTCCTCTTGGTGGAGAGGATGTTTGATCCCTCAGCCATCATGCAGGAGAGGATGATGGTCCGGGACTTGGCATGCTCATCGATGATCTTCCTCAGCATATCGGGCTTCGTGGCATAAGAGGCAAGCCCAGCGAAGAGGTCACACACTATACTGGAGAGGAGCTCATCCTTCTGGGTGGAGCTCAGAGCATCCATATACTCGATGGGGACGAACTGCTCAACTACCTTGTCTACTACCCTGGTGAAGGTGGATGTGGAGAACCCGGGAGATGAGAGGAAGGCCTTGTAGAGGTTGTCGATCACATACTTGTAGCACTCTGGATAGGTCTTCAGGCAGATGATATACTTCCTCACCTTGGAGAGGTATGTGTCTGTGAGGGTGGCATCTCCTCTCACCTCCTTCTTCGAGCTCTCATATATGGTGACATAGAACACGTTGGAGGCGTACTGGCTCAGTATATCGAAGATCTGGCTCTGTTGTCTGTTCATCGCCATATATGATGAGGGAGCACTATATAGAGATGGATATGATCCCTCACAATTTGAAGGTCTCATAGAAGGGGTTGGTCTTATCGATGTGATTGCCGCTGGACTTGACGCGCTCACACAGAGAGTGGAGGAAAGGGGATCCAAACACGAACGAGCGAGGGGTCGCAGTGTAGGAGTAGAAGTACTTGCTCGCTTTGTCTGCCTCTATGTAGATGACCTTGGCATGACCGATGAAGGCCTTGTTTGCTATCTCCATCACTCTCTTCTGGGTCTGTTTGGTATAGCCATTGGCCTTCTTCTCGAAATAGCCCGTCAAGACCGTGGGCTTGGTGAAGATGGAGATGGTGACGTTCTTCCTCAGCGCGGCTGGTAGATCGGTGTCATCTTGGCAGCAGATGATGGTGGTGATGTTGATATGCCTTCCCTGATAGAAGATCTTCTTGAAGATGGGCTTGTTATGGAAGGCCTTCAGATCGGCGGCGCAATCATCCATGATGAGGAGGATGCGGGGATCGAGATCATTATACCGGACAGCATACCGCTGATCCTCGTTCAAGCTCATGCGAACATACGCTGCCTTGTTCTGGTTGATATGAGCCTTATATACCTGAACGAACATGGCATCGAAGCTCTTCTCTAACTTCTCCCTGACGGCTGGATCATCTGTCCCACTGAGCATAGTGCTCATCTTCTTGCGTGCCTCCTCCAGCTGGCGATCTCTCCTCTCGCTCGGCCTCATGGCATAGAGAGAGCGGAGCACTCGTATGTTCGAGGCCTTCTCATAGATGGATGTCCTCATCTCCTGGAGCTCGGAGATATCATCGAGGATGGTTAGCTTCTCTGATCTCGTGGAGGAGAGATCGGTGCGGATGAATACAGGAGACACAGTCGAGGAGTATGCATGATTGGATGGCTCCGTGGGACAGACGATGAGAACCATGGGGAACTTGTCTCTCAGCATATAGAGGATGTCCTTGACGATGGTGCTCTTGCCTGAGTTCGTTTTACCATAGATAACGGTCACTCTATCAAGGAAGTCAGCTATGCTGGGCTCATACCTGGGCATGTCCATTTGTTTTCCCTCTCCTGTATATGCTATATATAACGTTGATACTCAATGCTGCCCCAACGGTCCAAGCTTCTCGAGACCTACATATCAAGGAGGCATGACACAGAGATATGTAGCAAGAGAGGAGAGACAGCATCGCGCGGCATATATAACTCATGTAACACACGCAGCGTCGATACCCCTCGAACTGTCATCGCTCCCATGAAGCCGAAGTCTATGCTGATGCCGAAGCATAAGCCGAGGGTAGTAGTAGCGGGCTCACATCCAAGCACAGAAGAACAAAATGAAGAGGAGCTGGATGATGGACTCGATACCCCCATCTCTCCTCTGTCTCCCCCTCGACCTATGCTGGAGAACTTTGCCTGGATGGACTACTATGAAGCGAAGCATGGTATCTGATGCCCCCATATCGAAGCCACTGCTGATGCCCCATATCGAAGCCCCATGGGGTGCTCCATATCTCAGCCCCATATCGATGCCCCATATCGATGCCCCATATCGATGCCCCATATCGATGCCCCATATCGATGCCCCATATCGATGCCCCATATCGATGCCCCATATCGATGCCCCTCATC
>JACCDL010753288.1_pt1 | contig 13334 bp, 12 predicted proteins | sample 7441931 | NCBI WGS metagenome assembly JACCDL01 (sample SAMN15323437, study PRJNA562643) | freshwater metagenome | isolation source: river surface water | place: USA:Blue River Watershed | collected 2017-08-16 | reverse complement strand
TAACATTTTCGGGCTTTGCGTTCGGGCGGGTTTCGAAGCACAAAGTTTCAATTTATTACTAAAGTTTATTAGAAGCACAAAGAGCTCCAAGTTTGCACGTTACCCCGCCTGACGCAAAACCCATGTTAGCTGCTGGCATTATTCGTTCTTTTCTAATTGTTTTATTCTGTTCGTGAGTCCTTTTACAATTTCATAATTCACGAGATAGTGTTCTTTTCTTTCTAGGGTAGTTTTATAAACGTCACCCACAAAACCTAAAATGTTAAATAATTCAACAGCGTCTTTCCCTTGATTTTGAAAAAAGTTGAAAAGCCTTAAATATTCTCTTGCTAAAGTTAATTCGTCCTGTGTAACTGGGTTTATAGCGTGATATAACAAATGATACGTTTCTAAAGAGATACCTAGTCCGCATCCACTATCATCACAACAAATGGCCTCACCAATTGTACTTCTATTTTCTGGCAAACAGTATTTGCAAAATCCATCGCCAGCATAACTCTCGCAATCTTCATCTGAAACAAAGTCTCCACCGTATCCGGGGCAAGTATGTAAAGATACTGGGTCTGGAACAAATGAGTTGCCACAAAAAGGACAACCGTTGTCATAAAGTTGAATAAACTCAGGGTTAACAGGTTCTGCCGTTATCGGTTCTTTTTCTATTAACTTTAGTAAAGCTTGATATAGAATTAGGCTTGAGTTGAAAGAGTCTGTTTCTATAAGTGTGCTGAATTCTCCTTCCTTATTGGCATCATAAAGGTTCTGTGAACCAATTATCACAGTATCGTCAATAAGATATAATTTTCCGTGAAAGTAGTTTTGGTTAATTCTAAGTGCATCGCTTGGAATATAGCCACTGTCACTTCTACAAATTGTCAATCGATATACATTGTCAGGTATCAGTTGTATATATTTATTGTAAGTAGCTTGTCCAATGTAAGCACTCGCTAAGAAAACACGTTCTTGCGCATTGGTCAAAAGTTGTTCAAGTTTGTCCCAAAATTCTTGTCCGTATAGAAATTGAAGTTTTAATTTTTGCATGTTTACTTACAGTTTTTTTATGCTTGCAGCTAACGTTTTGCGGCTTTGCGTAGTGGCGGATTTACAGCACAAAAGTTCAATCGAAGAACTGCACTTGAACCTACCACAAAACTGTCATACGAAGAACTGCACCCGCCATTACGCAAAACCGCTGTTGGCAGTAGTACCTTTTATTCTATTCGTTTTCTTAGTTCTTCATTTCCATAATAGTCGTGAAGAAAAATTGGAAATGCACTAAGGATAGCGACCGTTTTATCTTTGTTTATATGTTTTTCTATTTGTTTGCTGAAAATTGTCAATTGGTCAATAACTGAAATTGGAAATTGATATGTGTCATTTACAATGTCATTCATCTTCATTAAATGTGATTTGATAACTGTCTTCCAAGTATCTATGTCGTAAAGATGAAAATGTTTTAAGGTTTCAATGCAATTATCACTTACTATTTTTTTGTAGTTTTCAAAATCTTGAGAAGAAACGATTAAATCCTTAAAAGTATCATAACTCTCTATATGTTTTAATGCTTCAACCATAGGATAACTGATATACAATTTACCTTTCTCTGTTTCTTCATTGAAAAAGTCTAATAAATCGTTCAATTTCTTATCACTTGCGTTTGTTGCGTGACCGTCATAGTCAAAAAACATAAAAATCTGAGCAAAATCAGACCTTTTGTAATCTTTTAAAGTGTCTTTGTTTGCCTCAATATCTTTCACTAAATTAAAAGTGTCCAAGTATTCGTCTGCTGAAATATCAGAATACATTTTATAAATTGTCGTACAATAAGCACAAGTTATAACAGTGTTTTCATTTACAAAAAATTTAATCAAATTGTCTGTAATTGATTTTTCTGTTTTAGGACCTTCAAAAATGAAAAGAATATTATTCGACATTGAATGAGCCTGCTTTATACATTTTTTCTATGTTATGAGCTTCTCGCAATTCTTTTTGAGTGCTTCTTGATAAGGAACGAATCTGTTTTTTTGTCATTTCAAAATAACAGTCTGGTCGCAACAAATCATTTGTCATAATTGATGTGTTATGAGTTGTAAGAATAAATTGAACGCCTGTTTCTTTTAGTTTTTCAACAATCAACGCAGACAATGAATGATGATAGAAGGCATCAAATTCATCAATAAACAAAAATGAAACTTTAGAATTTTCTTTAAAATCCTGATACCAAAAATAGAAGAGAGAAAGTGCTATTGTACCTGTTGAGGCAACTTCATAGAATGGCAAACGCTTCCCATTTAGATTAAATGCAATAGTCTTTCTACCTAGTTCTTCAACTTCGGACAACGTACATTCTATTCCAGCTTGATTAAGAAATGTTTCAAAGTTCTTAACATTTTTCTTTTTCACTATGTCCTCCAAAATGTTTTTGCTGCCAACATCCAACCCAAGATATGTTCTATCAAGCAGAGAACGGAAGTATAGCATTTGCTCAATAAATGTAAAAAATGAAAGAAAGGTAGTATTTATATCGTTGTGAACTAGTTCAGTATTATTCTTTATATACTTCAATATAGACAATTGATTGTTTTCAATGTCTGTTTTTAGTGTTTCAGCCCCTTTGAAAGAGATTGTAGCATTGGATGCTTTTGTTCTGTCAAAAAGAACAAGTTCTTCATTATCTATTTTAAATCTTTCGTAAACAATTGTCTTGTAGTCAGATTTTTTATATTCATAAACCACAACTTTGGAATTAATTGAGAATTCATAATAAAAACACGCTACACTTGAGTTACAATAGGCGTTTAAATAATTTTTGTAAACTGCCTCGTTTCTTTGTTTGTCTGTTAAATGCTCAATAATGTCAAATATTGCAAGTGCTAAATTTGATTTTCCTGTTCCATTCTGTCCATAAATAATAGCATTATTGACAATTCCCTCTTTGACAGAGTCTTTATTGAATTCGTAACCATTTACATTGGTCAAATCTATTTCAAAGTCTTTCTCAAAACTTTTAAAATTTGAAACTTTAAATTTCCTTAGCATTTCGCTTTCTATTTTTGGGCAAAGATAGTCAAATAAATCATTGCCGTAAAAAAATTACGGCACATTTTTCGATAGCACTGTCGTCACGGTATTACTGCTAACGTTTTTGCGCTTGGCGTTCGTGCGGGATTTCGGAGGACAAAACTGTCAACCTAGCACAAAAGCCAAATTGGAAAACCGGACTTGAATGTAACCACGTCACCCCGCATGACGCCAAACGTGTGTTATGCGTTCGCCCTTCTTGTCCGCACCGCTGATTTATGTTTAAATTATTAATTACCTTTTTTCTTTTGTTCTTCTTTCCATTCGTTTTCAGCGTCAACTAATGGCTTATGCCAGTCCCAAAGTTCTTGTAATGTTTTAATATCTGATGGAACAGGATTTGATTCACTAAATGCATCATCAATTGTCATTGGTAAATTATGTTGAAAGTAACTTTCAAAAGTCCGTCTTGGGTTGTATGCAAGTGATGAACTGAAATAGTCATTCGTATAGTCGTAATGATGTGAATGAATAAAATTGTCCCACCGTTTTACTCCTTCTTTTTCTGGTCTTATGTCGACGATTTCAAATTGCTCCATATTTCTCTTGCTTGCTTTTCCCCAAGCCGTATTCATAAGACTAACAGCTTCAACATCTGTGTCAGGTGCTCCGTATCCGAAAACAGTTACACGTTTTGTGCTATCCTCGTGAAGCCATCCTTTTACTCTGTCCCATTCCATATTAATAAACTCGTCAGCTGTATAGTTTTTCTTTGAAACAGGATATAAAAGTGGAGTAGGTTTAAACAAGCCACCGTCTCTCCTCATTTGCATACCCACTGGCCCACATCTTTTGTCCTCTTTGCTATAACCGATAGAAATTGAACCGTGTAAAAAAGATAAATACGGCATATCTGCAATGTGTCCGTTTCTACAAAATGCTTGATACAAAAATGGGTCCCAATTAAATGTTGCGATTAGGTCTCTTGGACGAAGTGAAAGAACTAGAAAGTCGTAAATGGTCGCTTCGTTTTCAGGCAATTTCATATCCTTGAAATAGTTATAAACTCGCTTTTGGATTTCAAGAATTTCGTTTGAGTTAGGATTGTCGTTGTGTAAGTTCGTATAAAGTTGCTCGAAATTTTTTGCTCTCAACTTTTGGGGGAGGCTGTCCACGATGTCGGATAGACCCACAATTTCAATAAAATTCTCCATTGAAGGTAGTTGTTTACCAGAAGGTTCAGGATTTCTGAAAGTCGAAGCGATACTTGCTCCAGCACCTAATATTACAACGTGTCCACCACCGCCATAAACAGTCTTAATTCTATCTTCTTTTGTCTTTGCCATTATTAGTCATTATATAGCGTATCTAAAGTTATTTATTTTTTCGGAGTAATTCCCATTTTGCTATTTTGGAATAGTCTTGAACTGAAAATTTCAAATTGTCGTTAATATGGAGTTGAAGAATATTTCCCTTATCAGCAGAACTAAAATTGTTTGATGTTAGAAGATTAAATTCACTTATTACAAATCCATCTAAATCAAGTAACTGAATTGAAAAGTCTGCAATAGAGTCAAGCTGTTTTTTAGGAATATCCAAATTAACTTGATAATAAAGTTTATCATTTTCATATTTTGTTTTTAGCGAACCAAATGTACCCGTAGAGATATTTTCATCCTTTCCAAAGTCTTTCATTGTTGATAATAATTCAATCTTTGACTTTCGATTATGTTCTTGCACAAATGGAATTAATATGCCCATGCTTAAGATAATAAAAAGAATAGATGATGTGAAGAGCAAAGCCTTGATACTTTTTATAGAAATGTCTGTTTCTTTAAACCCAAATCTATTCAGAACTGCGAAATGGATTATGAAATATATGCCCATTAACCCTAATCCAAAATAGGTCTTATTTATCTTATCATTAAAAAAAGAGTTGCAAAGAATTACCAATGCTAAAAGTGAGGTCAGCAGCACTAGTGTGCCAAGTAATTTTGAGTAAAATTTCATATTGTTTTTAATTGGTTAATTTGTCATTATTTTTCTTTTTCACTCTGTTTTATATTAGCACTGTCTATCGTCATAGGGTGACGCATAACGGTTCGGGGCTTGGCGAAGTGCGGGACTTTTAGCACTACACTTCAATCGAAGCACCAAAGTTCAAATTTAGCACAAATGTTCATACGAAGCACTTCACCCCGCATTTCGCCAAACCCTTGTTAGCGGCTGTGGTTCTGTCGCTCGTGGTCAGTCGTTGTCAGGTTAGGGTCGCTTGTGTCGGGTTGCGTGTCGGGGGAAAAAATTAAAAAAAGAAGGGAAGGAAAAATTTTTATCGGGTTGGAAAGGGGCAAGCTCTTTTGCAAACTTTGGTCTGTGTGTCGGCTTTGAGCGGTTTGCAAATGTGCTTGACCCTGTGCGGTTGCTGCCTTTCTTTACTCCAATAGTTCATTCAAGTTACCAAATTGTCCGATTAGTCATTTTTAAAAATAAGTCGAAAATCCAAATTGTATAACTCCTGTCAGGGCAGGTGGATTACCCAACAAATCTCTTTGTTGTTCATAGCGGTAATTGAACCGCAAAACAGTAGTCCCAACAGGACGGAATGCGATTGACGGAACGATTGCCCAAATATCATCTGCAATGTTTCCGCCTGTTTCTTTGAATTTGTCTTGATTGTAGTCGGCATATTCCAAACGAACTCCCACATTTAGTTTCGCATTGTCCCAACCTAAAATTTTCCTTTTCAATACTGTGCCGATAATATCAATATAGCCACCGAATTGCTGTGTGCCGAATTGTTGTGTGTATGTTTCAGGAACATCCACAAAAACTTTTGCCACTTCGCCTGTAATATTCAGTCTGTTTTTAATAAGGGAAGTATTGAAGTCCACAGCCAAAACACTTGCACTTCTTTTACTGTCTAATATCACTCCGTCTTGTTTCCATTTGTTGTAAACACCTGTCATATAAGAAATGCCCAACTCACCGATTTTTCGGTTGCGAATAGCAAGTTTTCCTGTGAACATCGGCAGTCCGCTATTGCTTTCTTCAAAACGTGCAGGATTTCTTTTTCCTGCGGCAAGCGATGTCCTGTTATCTTCATTGGAAATAATATTGTCGTCAAAGCCATTGGTCAGATAGGCTTCGTAACCCAAAATCCAGCGTTTAACAAAGTATTTTCCGTGCAAGCCAAACCCCGCATTTGATAGTGTAGAGGGAATAATCGTAGTAGCGGAAATTGGGCGGTCAATAAAATCCCAATACGGTCCATCGTGATTTTGGTTAAATGCCCCGATAGGGTTCATTACAATACCACCTCTTAAATTGAGCAAAGGATGAAACTCAATATCCATTGCCGCAAATTCAATATTGATTTCTTTTGTGCCGTCTTCAAATTCAAGTTCGGAAAGGAACTTTATTTTTTTGGCAATGGTGGATGAGAAGAACAAAGTAAAACGCCTTGCCTGAAATGAAAAACCGTCTGAAATTCCTTCTGTTTGTGCGTATTGTGTATTGGCTTCCAGATAACCGCCAATAGCAATCGGCAATTTTCCTGCCGTAAGAAAAGGACGGTTGTAAACAGCATCCATATTCAACTTTTGTTTAGAAGTATCGGCAGGAATACGTTGAATAAATTTAGTTGTGTCGGTTTGTGCATTGCTGTTTGTGAAAGAGCAAAACAAGACAACCAAAATCAAACTTCTTTTAAAGATAAATGTAAATGTTTTCATTGTCGGTTGAGATTTTGAAAGTTTGTAAATCTTGTTCTGCGGGTGGATTTTGAACAACACCCTGATTGGTAAATTCGCTTCCGTGACAGGGACAAATCAGAAAATCGCCTTGTGCCTGTAACTCGCAGCCCTTGTGAGTGCATTGCATCAGCAAAGCGGAATAATTTTCCTCGTCTAATTTGTAAACGCAAATCGGGTAGCTGAATTTATCGTGTCGCACCAATACATATTTTCGCTGTATGGTTTTATCTTTTGCAATCCTTATAAATTCGGTTTTCGGAATGGTAATTTGATTATTTGCATCGCTCGTTTGTGCAAGGTAATTTGTGCCTGCACAGCTTTCAAGCAAAACGGCTAACGTTGTTCCTCCTAAACAGGCAAATCCGCAGGTTTTGATAAATTCTTTTCTGTCCATTACAGTGATTTTAAGAATTTGATTAAAGCATCTTTGTCCGCTGGTGAAAGGTTTTGGTATTGCATTTTGCTGTTAGTTGCTTCGCCACCGTGCATTAGTATGCCTTCTTCAATGCTTTTTGCTCTGCCATCGTGCATTAAAAAGTATTGTCCGCCCTGTGAATTAGGCGAAAGTCCCAAACCCCAAAGCGGTGGCGTTCTCCATTCATACGTTTTTGCGTTGCCTTCGGTGTAGCCGTCATCAAGCCCCGAACCCATATCGTGCAGTAATAAATCGGTGTAAGGATGAAATATTTTGTATGAAAGCGGGGCAATGGGCGAATAGCCTGACGTTAAAGTCGGTTTATGGCAACCTGCACAATTTATTTGATTGAAAATATTTTTGCCCTGAATTACTTGTGCATCATTTTGATTTCGCTGTATAGGGGCTTTCAATGTTTGCAGGTAAAACACCACGTTGTGAATGGTCTGTGTTGAAACTTCGGGGTCAATCTCCAGTCCGCTGTAAACATCAACAGGGCTAAAAAGCGAAGTAATTCCCATATCCTCATTATAGGCATTTACGGTTTGCTGTAATAAATCATAAACGCTTGCTTTTTTCCCGAAACGCCCGATGTATTTCCCGCCTTGAGAAACAGCATTTTGATGTATTGCAACAAAAGTAGGAACATCAATCCAGTTTGGAACGCCCGAAATACCGTCTCCGTCCGCATCGTTCGGGTCAGCCATTGCGAGAATATCGGCATCGGAAACAAAGGTCAGAAAACCCAATCCTGTTACGGCAGGGGGAGTAAATTTAGAAAAGGTAGCTCCGGCAGGAATTTGTTCAGGCGTAAATCCGGGCAAAGCCCTGTTTTGAAGTTGCGGGCCTCCCAAATGTAAAAACTGATTGCCTGTTTCATCTATCTGCCCGAAGCGGGTCAGGGTTGTAAAAGGATGTCCTTTGCCGTCCCCTGCGTGGCAGCTTCCGCAACTGTTAGCCACGAAAATAGAACCAAGTCCTGTTTGGGCTGTAAAAACCTCATCGTTAAATGCTATATCGCCTTTTAAGAATTGAGCAGACTGTTGATTGCTCAAACCCTCAACAAACCCGTCCAAAATTTCATCTTCGGCAGGTTCAGGCGGCAATATCTTTTCGCACGAAACCATAATTGCCACCATCAGGCAAATGGTTGAAAGGACGTATAGTTGCTTCTTATTCATCTTGGTTACAATAATTGTTTTAGGATGCAAATATAATAAGTTAGATTAGACTAACTAAATTATTCGGAAAATATTTTTCTATGAGTAAGAGGCTGTTAACTTTAATTGTTATTTTTGCCTTATGAACTCTCTGGCAGAAGAAAATTACCTAAAAGCATTGCTTAACCTGTCTAATGACAAAGGAGAAGTGAATGTGAATGAGTTGTCCAAACGGTTAGAAATAAAAATGCCTACCGTTACCAGTATGATGAAAAGGCTTTCGTCAAAAAAATTGGTGCATTACGAAAGCTATAAACCACTACGACTGACAGAGAAAGGAAAAAAAGAAGCGGCAGCAATTATCCGCAAGCACCGCCTTACGGAAATGTTTCTTGTTGAGAAAATGGGCTTTGGTTGGGAACAGGTTCACGACATAGCCGAACAAATAGAACATATTCAGTCGCCCGAATTTTTTGCAAAAATGGATGAACTGCTTGGCTACCCAAAATTAGACCCTCACGGTTCACCAATCCCCGATAAAAACGGTAAAATGGTTTGGAAAGAATACAGCAAGTTGAGTGAGTGTAAAGCAGGGGACACTATAAAACTGTCTGCGGTAATCAATACGTCTGCCGAGTTTTTGAAATTTCTGAACAGCCGAGAATTGAGTTTAGGATTAAAACTGAAAATAAAATCGGTTGAACCGTTTGATAATACAATGGTTGTCAGCTACGGAAAACGCTTGTCGGAAACATTGAGCCATACGGTTTGTGAAAGGTTGTTGGTGGAGAAAGTGTAAAGTTATTTCCCTTTATCTTATTGTCGTCTGTCAGAGCGTAGGGATTGGCTCTTTTGGGGCTGTTGCGTGTTGGGTTTGCGGGTGGAACAGCCCCAAATGTGCCAATAGCATAGGCTAAAATTTTTTCCGTGCGGTGGGCTTTTTTTAATTTTTTTCTGTGTCGACAGTTGTCGGGGTGGCTGTCTGTCAAAGGTCGGTCTGTCGGGTTTTGAGGGGTCGCCCTACCATTGCCGCTAACGTTTTGCGGCTTGGCGTAGTGGCGGATTTTTAGCACAAAAGTTCAATCGAAGAACTGCACTTGAACCTACCACAAAACTGTCATACGAAGCACTGAACCCGCCATTACGCCAAACCGCTGTTGTGCGTTCGGTGTTCTGTTTTCGTCCTGTTTGTCTGTCAGTTGTGGGTTGGAACAGACACACTCTTTGCCAAGTTTTGGCTTGCGGGTCGGCTGGTGCGACTTGGCAATGTGTGTGGCTGTTGAGCGTTGGCATATTTATATCAAATTATATTTTTCACTCGGTGGAAATAGTAAGTCAAGTCCACTTGGTTTGATTTTGAAAATTGGTCCTTTCTCTACTACTTTTCCGTTGGTTGTTCTTTTAATTAAATGATCCAAAGTTAAAATTCCTTGGTCAACAAGTATGTCAAACTGTGAGGTAATAGGCTTTTTTGTATGCTCGACCATTGAATATTGAAAATGCTCAATTCCGTCAATGTATGTGCTTCTTGCTTCTACCCAGAATGTTTCTTTGTGCTTTTCAAGCAGTCTATTATGAAGTGTATTTAATGGCCAAACAACAAAGTCACCAATTTCTGATTTATCAGAGTTTTCAATCAACTGCTTGATGTCAGTATCTAGTTTTAAAGCAAGTCCTTGAGAGTTTCTCGTTATCGCTGAAACCGTACAATACAATTTGAAGTCGTCACCACGTTTGTAACCAAAAGCATCCAAAATTTCTGATGAACTTTTGAATTTGCTCAAAGTCCAGTCGGGAACTTGGGCAAATAAATTCTTTCTATTTGTTCTGCTACTTCTGAAAGATTTTAACTCGATGCCTTTGTAGTCTGGTTGTTTTGAAGAATTAATGTCAATGCCTAATGCTGTTTCAAGAGTGCGACCTACAGATGTGTCGGCTGCAACCATTGATTTAATTGGCCCTGAACTCGCAACTTTTCGAAGCATTGCCAAAAGTTCAAATGCTATTTCAGTTGCTTTTCCACTAATTTCTGAAATCAGTTCTTTCAGCGGATTTATAATAGATGAATTTAATAATGCTTCAACATTAAGTTGCGTAAGGTTGAAAATGTGAAAAGAGTCAGCAAAATATATTATCGCAACGATGTCATTTGGATTTGCAATTTTAGTAAGACCCGAAAACCAAATTCTAGGGTCGCCTTTTTTTGTTTGTGGTCTGTAAAGCGAAGCTGTTGAATTGGTTATTTTGAAATCTTCATAAATGATTGCACTTATCTGAACTTTATTTTCTGGACCTTGTCCTTGTAAATCGTAGTCGTGAATTTGATTTTCCTTCAAAAAACTTCTTACCGAACCAGTTGCATCCATAATGGATTTTTTCAATCCTGTTTCTGTCGGTTCTATTAGTGTTAACGAAACCTGATTTTTGGTCAGTAATTTTATTTTATTCTGTTCTTCCGATGTTAGTACTCTCATTTGATATTTTTTAAAATTTCCATTGCAATGGCTCTTGCCATTAGTGGTGGAACAGCATTTCCAACTAAAGTATATTGTGGAACTTCAATTTTTCTATTGTTGCCACCGGTTGAACGTTTCCCTTGAAATACAAATGAATCATCAAATGATTGTAATCTTGCCATTTCTCGAACTGTCAAAGCTCTAGGTGTTTTGTAATGGATATAATCATCTGCAATAGTCATTACGGTTGGACTTTGTGAATCAGGTTTTAATACATTGTAACTTCTTTTGTTTGAAGTTAAGCCACACTCTTCTAAATCACATTGAGCCTTTTTATAATCACCATTTTTCAAAATGATTTCAAGCCGTTTGATAACATCTTCGTTTTGATTGCTCGTTTTGTGGTTATTTAGGATGTCAAAATACTTTTCGCCTTTTTCAAGACCTTCAAAGTTTCTAACATAAAATGGTTTGGTTTTAGGTTGATACCTATCAATTAATCTTCCTTCTCTTGACCACTCTGAAAATGATTTTCCATTCTTGGAATTTTCTTTTCCATCAACTGTTCGTTTTCTTAATAGGCTTTTCATTTTTTCGGCTGTTCCGTTGAACTGCTTAGAAATATCAACTAACTCATAGTGATGTGCTTCTTCATTATTCCCAATAAAGTCAAGGTCATATAATGCTTCAAATACTGTAACTTTTTCGTTTTCCTTTACAGTTGCAGGAATTTCAGAAATGAATTTTTGGTCTTTTCTGCAACCTATAAACAAAACTCTTTCACGATTTTGTGGCACCCCGTAGTTGGATGAATTTGCAACAAACGGTTTTTCAATTTTATAGAGTCTAATGCTGTCTAAAATTGATTTCAAGTCCGATTTTTCTTTGCTTTCGGCAATACTTTGCAAAATATCAACCGTTTCGTCAAATGATGATGTATATATTTTAAGTGCTGTAATTATGTCTAAACAGTCTTTTTTGTAAGTACTCGACACCTTTAAATCATTAAATGATTTTTCAATTTGTTCAATGACATTTTCGGAACTGATATGAGTTAAAAACGATGTAAACTGCTCAACAAAGGCATCACTATCAATATTACAATAGTCTTTCTCTTTAATGATGTCACGTTTTAATTTTTCCCATTCTTTTGTACGGGCTAAAATGTTAAATCCGTGCCGAATCGTATTTATTCTTTGGTCGGTTTTACTTGTCTTATAGTCTGCGATTTTTGGAGTCAGTTGTTTGAAACGATTATCTACAAATTGAATAAATTGTTCACGACCGTTTTCAATCTCTGACTCTCGAAGAGTTTCTATTTCAACTCGTTTTATTATACATTCAAGAATAAAGCTATTGTTGTTCGATTTCATTTTTCGGATAAACGAAACCAAAACTGGTATTTCTTTCGTGTCAACAATTGAGTTGATTTCTTGAATTATCAAATCTTTGATTTTGCCATCTTCTTTAGTCAGAATCCCCTTAACATTTTCCATTATGAAGTATTTAGGTTGTAAAACCTTTATTACTTCCAGATAATGTGAAAAAAGGTCATCTTTTTTATCAAACTTCTTTCTTTTTCCTGCTAAACTGAAACTCTGGCAGGGCGGACCACCACAAACGACATCAATTGTTTTGTCACCAATTTTTTTTAGGAAATTGTCTAAAAAATCTGGTTCTGTTATGTCTTGTTTTAAAAATTCCGCATTTAAACCAAGCTGATGATTGTATCTTACTATATGTGTAAGTTCACAATTTTCATTGATGTCACTTGCTGCAATAAAATCAAAAAACTTGTTGTTGTATTCTGCTTGAAGAAACCCTTCACTAAAACCACCTGCACCTGCGAAAAGGTCAACAAACGTAAAAGGTTTGCCATAGAGTGAAATTTGTTCTTTTACAATATTAACGGAATGATTGTCTTTGTAACTGTCAATATACTGATTAAGAATATCTTTTATTTCTTCTTGCGTATATGTCCGCTTGCTTGAATGATGCAAAAGTTCGTTTGCCCGTTCATTAAGGTAGTTTAGATAATGGTTTATTTCTATTACGTCATAAGTCTGTCCCTTTGCTCGTTGTTTTTGCTTGTCGAAAAGGTAAGGGGCGATTTTTTGTCCAGTAGCAAGTTTTATTTGAGTCCCAGAACAATTAATTCTAAGATGAATAGGAGCTTGTCCTTTTTTGTCTGGTTTGTCGAGATAAAAATTTACTGTTGCCATATTTACGGACGATTTTACGTACACGGACAAATCTACGGACATTTTTCAAATCGTCAACCAAAAATTATCAACTTTCTGTCGAGCGGTGGCAAAAAATGGCTCTTTTGGTTTTTTGAGTTTTGGCTCGTGTGTCTGCAAAAACCAAATGTGCCATTTGCGGGTCGGCTTTTTTACACTGACGCACAACATTATAGTATACGCAATTTGTATAACGCAAGTATAACACAAAACCATTGGGAATCAAAGCGTTATTGTTGCGCTATTTATATTGCGCATTGCGTTTAATCGTCCAGGTTGTCGAGGGGGCTGCG
>JACCDL010217794.1_pt1 | contig 13338 bp, 12 predicted proteins | sample 7441931 | NCBI WGS metagenome assembly JACCDL01 (sample SAMN15323437, study PRJNA562643) | freshwater metagenome | isolation source: river surface water | place: USA:Blue River Watershed | collected 2017-08-16 | reverse complement strand
GCGTCAATCATTCGCGCATGTGAGTACCAGTGTTTTTGTTCAACCGTAAACGTTGGTAATCGACGGAGGCTCTCAAGAACTTCTTCTTTTGTAACACCTAAATCCTCAAGCCTGTGTCGAGTGTTTGCTCGTGCAATAGTTTCTCGAGCACGTTCATGGTCATTATTTTGAAAATAGGACATAAGTAATACGCCCATGCTTACGAGCTCGCCATGCAGAATTGTTCGCCCAGTTACTTCTTCGAATGTATAAGCAAAGAAGTGCTCTGAACCCTCTTCAAATCGAGCGTGTTTCATTTCGTGGCATCTCCAGCCGATATCTCTATGTAGCTCCATTAGCCTTTCGAGGCCATCGTCAGTCAAATCTGCGATACCGGGTGCGCAGTCATAAAGCTCATCCAAATACATCGCAGAGATCTTTGGCATTTCTGGATTCCAGCCGAATTCATCTTGGCCTTGATCAGCTGCAAACTTCCAATCAAACCAAGCGGTATGGCAGGAAAGTACATCTCCTATTCCGCTCGTGACCATTGATCGAGGCGCTGCACGGAAGAGTTCAAAATCGACATAGACCATATCCGGCACAGCATCACCTTCATACCGCACGCCACCTTTGTCACGAAGTGCAGACATGCGAGTAAAGCAAGCATCAACGCTTGGTAGAGACGGTAGTTGAATCAGTGGAAGTGAGCGTCGCCAATGAATCCACTTTGCAGTATCCATAGCGCTACCACCACCTAGTCCAACGACAGTCATGTTCGGCGCTTCTTTAGCGAGGCGGTCCAAATTCTCAGGAGATAAATCTCCTGATTGCACAATTTTTACAGGCTTATTGGTCACTTCTTTTTCAATGACAGCCCAAGGTTCTGGTTGAGTTACAAGGAGATAGTCACCGATGCCATTAATTGCATTTGCAGCAATATTATTACCGTAAGTCGCATTAAATCCGTTGGCCTTGAATGTCATAACTTATCTCCAAATTCTTCTATCAGCTTTTCAATACTACTTGAATCAATAACTCGGAAATCCTGAAATTCTTGCTTGCCTATGAGGAGGTCAGCAAAATACTCAGGTTTCTTCATGACTTCCTCTTTTAATCGTGTTAATGAGTATCCGAGGAAACGAGCCTTGACATCTAGTTGTGCAACCATGTTCTGCAACATAGTTCTGTGTTGGGCAATTACTTCAACTAATCTCTCCCGATAAGGATCAATTGGTTGGCGATGGGTTGCCTCAATTACATTACGGCCAAAATACCATCGTTCAATAGGAAGATGAGTTCTGAACTGGTCTACTTTTCCGTCAGGATGTTTATCAAATCCTGAGGTCCAACAAGCCTCGTTTGTTGCGCGTCCTACAAGACGGTGGTCTTCGTTATCCTCAAATTTGATGGAATCTGGGTCAAATGTCATGACTAAATACGGACGAACTGACCGAATGATGGAAACAATCTGATCACGCAATGCCACTTCACTCTCGTCACCCAATTGATCAGTCTGAATGTTCAATTCATGGCCCTTTAGGACTCCCATAGTTGTGAGAACCTGTTGATATTCAGCGTGATTTGCTGCAATGGTCGCATCTTCGTCTAATCCCCAGCTATCCCAGCGATCATCAGTCACTCGGAGGACATGGACTTCCCAGCCCGCATCAATCAATGCAAGGACTGCTGTGCCAGCAAAGAGAACTAAGTCGTCTGCATGAGCAATGACAACTAGACCAGTTTTTTGGTTTGTGCTTGGAATTTTAAGATTTATTGCCACTTTTTCCTTCATGCTAGACCAGACCAACTGGGCGCCATGTCGCAAGATTCTTCATGTAAACCCTTATCAAATCAATAGTTGCTCGGTACTTTTCTGTCACTAGGGATCACGCCCTTATCGAAAGGAAGCTAGTGTCTAAAGGAAGAACAATGAAAGTCATCGCGCTTTCAGCAACATTGGCACTTGTATTGAGTGCTTGTGGTGGAAGTAGCGATTCAGGATCAGGTGAAGTTGGTGGGGAAATCAATGTGTTCTTAATCCCAAGCCCTTCATCTACATCAATTCAGAGCTTTATTCCAGAATTCGAAGCTCAAACAGGAATCAAAGTAAATGTTTCAGAGACGCCATATGGTGAAGCCCATCAGAAACAATTGTTGAGTTACAACCAAAAAGCTGGTGCATATGACATTGCTCAGTTTGATAACTCATTCCTCGCTCCATTCTGTCAAGCAAAGGCAATGAAGGCGCTTGACTCATACATCAGCGATTCCGCAGAGTATGACATCAATGACTTTGGTCAGGGCCAACAAGATTATGGAAAGTGCAATGGAGAAACCTTAGGTTTAACTCTCAGCACAGAACCAATGATTCAGTGGTATCGCACTGATCTATACGAGAAATTGGGTCTCACTCCCGCGACAACATGGGATGAGTACTACAACAACGCCAAGAAACTCCAAGGCGCTGGATACGGCGGTCAGATTATGGGCTTTGGTCCCAACGTATCTTGGTGGTGGATGACACTTGTCTGGTCGTTCGGAGGATCTCTCTATGACGAGAATCTGAACCCAACGGTGAACTCAAAAGAAGCTGTTGCAGCAACGGATTACCTAAAGAAACTTCTAGAAGTTTCTCCTAAGGGAGCAATAACTGCGACTGGTGACGACACCACAAGTAAGTTCCTAGGAGAAGATATTGGAGCAATGCTCAACTATTCGGGTTATTACGGAATGGCACTCGATGCAAACATCAACAAGAATGCTGGAAAAATCGGTACCGCTCCAATGCCAAAGGGTGCATCAGACATCACTCACCTCGCAGGTTGGAATATCGGAATTCCAGCTGATGCAAAGAATCCAGATGCTGCTTGGAAATTCCTCGAATTCGTTCTAGGAAAAACCAATTCTGTGAAATATCTTGAATCAGGTGCTGCAGCGATTGGCCGCAAGTCGATCATCAGCAATGCCGATCTTGTTGCAAAGAATCCATACCTTCCACAGCTTGAAATCCCTTCATCCTCGAGGATTGAGCGATATCCACAAATAGCTGTATGGCCTGAATTTGAGGTTGCAGCTATTGAAGCCGTGACACAAGTTCTTACTGGTAAACAAAAAACCCAGGCGGCCTTGGATTCACTAAATGAGAAGCTCAAGCCCATCTTGGCGAAAGAACCAAAGAGCTAAAAAAGAGCTTCATCCCTAGACAAGGAACGAGGTCCAGCGTCACCGTGATTGAGAATGATCACTTGTGATGACTGGGCCTCATTCCACTTCTAAACGAAAGAATCTACGTCCGGTAGCCCATTTCACGATACCGACATGGTTCATACTCTCAGTAACAATTCTCATACCTTTTCTCTATGGTATTTACATCTCATTTCAAAATATCAATCTTGCTTCTTTTATTCCGCCAACTTTTGTCGGGTTAGATAATTATCAGGCTGCGTTGTTAGCACCTGAAACATGGTCCACATTGAGAATTACCCTGGTGGTGACATTTTTTGGATTGATCATTCAGATTCCGCTAGGAATTATCCTTGCCCTTGCACTTCACCAGAATCTAAAGGGAACAAAGGTTTTCCGTTCAATCCTTATCACTCCCATGTTGCTAACTCCCGTAGCAGTAGGACTCACATATCGATTTATGTTTGATACAGATTTAGGTGTCATAAACTGGGGTCTTAGTTTGCTCGGTATCGACAAAGTCAATTGGCTCGGTTCTCAAACGAGCGCCTTGTTTGCCGTGATAATCGTCGACTCTTGGCAATCAGTCCCATTTGTAATGTTATTGGTCTTGGCAGCATTAACCGCAATATCACCTACGCTCTATGAGGCTGCTCGAGTAGATGGCGCCAATCCACGACAGATTTTCCGACGGTTGACACTTCCGCTTATCACACCGACTTTATTGGTGATAACCATGATTAAGATCATGGACTTTCTGAAACTTTTCGACACGCTCTTTATTTTGACTCGAGGCGGACCAGGAAACTCGACAACAACTCTTGGCCTATGGGCCTACAAGACCGGATTTGTGTTTTTGGAACTTTCACGCGCAGCAGCACTAGGAGTTCTGATAGCTCTTATTACTATGCCTGTGTATTTGTTGTGGCGCAAAGCTTCTCGGGGTGTGCGATGAGGACAAAGAGAGTCTTGTCGTATGGTCTGCTTCTCATTGCATCCTTCATTTCGATATTCCCATTATTTTGGACAGTTTCAACTTCAATCAAGAATCGTGTTGATACTTATACCTTGCCACCAAAATTCTTCAATTTCACTCCTACTGGCAAGAATTATTCTTCACTCTTCTCACTCGACGCTTTCTGGGGAATCTATCTCAATAGCATCATCATTACTGTGGGAAGCACTCTTCTTTGCCTAGTCTTTGGAAGTCTCGCGGCATATGCATTCGCTCGCAAACCTCTTTTCCGCGGACGTGGAGCTCTAGATGGATTGATGATTGCAGTCCGAGCGTTACCAGCAATAGTGCTACTGCTACCAATCTATAAATTGAGTTCCTATTTAGGGCTCTACGATTCTAAATTGGCCTTGATCTTGATTTATACAGGTTTTAACATTCCATTTGCTATCTGGTTGTTGATGAGTTTCTTCGAACAAATACCAATTGAGGTAGAGGAGTCGGCACGAGTGGATGGCGCGAACAGTCTTCGAATGTTCTCCCAAATCATTTTGCCACTAGCAGCTCCAGGTCTTGTAGCAACTGGGATCTTTGTCTCTCTGCTTTCTTGGAATGAATTTCTTATCCCAGTCATTATGGCGGGCGAGAATGCCAAACCTCTGCCGGTTTTGGTTGCGAGTTTCATTAGCAACCGAACTCTAGATTGGGGACCAATGGCAGCTGCGGCGACAGTTGCACTAATTCCTATCGTCATTTTGACGGTAGTAATTCAAAAATGGCTAGTAGCGGGTTTATCTAGTGGTGCGGTTAAGGAGTAAGTCTCGATAAAAGTGTGCACTTTTCTTCGGAGTCCGCTTCTGGGAGTTGTAATCGACATAAACCAAGCCAAATCGCTTGTCGTAACCGTATGCCCACTCGAAATTGTCCATGAAACTCCAAGCAAAATAACCGCGGACAGGGGCACCTAGTTTTTCTGCAGCAAACATAGCTTCAAGATGACTTTGAAGATAACTAATTCGCTCTTGATCATCAATTTCTCCAGCGACCATCATGTCGTTCCAAGCCGAACCATTTTCAGTTATATACATCTCTCGAGGCTTGTATTCGCGATGAATTCGAGTCAATATCTCCTCAAAGGCAGGAGCATGAACTTCCCAATCCATCGCTGTGCGTTTAACGTTTTCGCGACGTATATTTTTGATAGGAAGTGGCGATCCTTGTGGGTTAGAGGAAATAGTCTGACGGAAGTAGAAGTTGACACCCAAGAAATCCATAGGTTGATTAATAAGCGTCATGTCGCCCGCTGCAATCTGTGGTGACTTACCTAGTGCTTCAATGACATCGGCAGGGTACGGTTGACCGAAAACTGGATTTAAGAACCAGCGATTATCAAAACCATCTGCAAGTGTGGCTGCACGATGATCATCTTCTGAGTCGGTTGCTGGTACGGCGGGAGTTACATTGATGACTATTCCAACTTTTGCATCTTTAACATTAGAGCGAATTATTTGTGAGGCGATTCCGTGTGACATCAAAAGGTGGTGTGAAGCATTTAAGGCCGTCTGAAGATCTTTAATTCCAGGTGCCATATCTCCGTAGAGATGACCAATCCAGGCGCTGCAGAGTGGTTCATTAAGTGTCATCCAATGCTTTACTCGATCACCTAAACGAGAGGTAAGAACATCAGCATATTCTTCAAACCAACCAACGATTTCGCGGTTGTTCCAGCCACCGCGATCTTGTAGAGCTTGCGGGAGATCCCAGTGATACATGGTTAACCAGGGTTGAATTCCCCGTTCAAGAGCTCCATCAACGATCCGATCGTAAAAATCTAGACCTGCATTATTTATGGCGCCGACGCCATTCGGAAGCACGCGAGACCAAGCTACTGAAAAACGATACGCATCCACTCCCATCCACTTCATCAAATCTAAATCCTCGTTGTAACGATGATAATGATCGCAGGCAACGTCACCCGTGTCTCCATTTGCGACTTTGCCAGGCACCTTGCAAAACGTGTCCCAGATTGATGGGCCACGACCACCTTCATGTGTGGCACCTTCAATTTGAAATGATGAAGTTGCAACTCCCCAAATAAAATTACTCACGATTCAATCTCTTTCCGACAATCACTTCACCGTCACGCCGCATTATCTCTTGATAACCAAGAGCTGCATAGAACTTGAGACCACGTGCATTGTGGATTGAGACTCGTAGATGAAAACCTGGCGAATTAAGATTTCGCAGCGCACCCTCCATAGTTTCCATCATTTGCCTACCCCAGCCTTTACCTTGAACAAACGGAAGGAGATCGATATGTCCATGTGAGGGAAATTCTTCCAGTATTGATGAAGGAGAGGAAGATGGATGAAATATTTCATGTACGAGCCATTCATCATCGACGACCGTAGCCAAACTCGCGTATTTCTCTTGAAGCTGTGGCCACCACGATTCGCGGGCCTTTGCTTGGAAGCTTTCAGTATCTAGGACGCAGAGTCCATAACCCACTGCAGTTTCATTATCTACAAGGGCAAAACTGGTTTCAGGAGCCAAAGTGACATATGGCCCCACATAAACTTCACCAATCATGTCGTCGTTTCTAAACATCCCAGTCGCATCATCACCGGAATTGCCAGTACGAATTGCCACATGATAGAGATCGGCCAAATCGGCTATTGACGCCGACTTAATGCGAAGCGTGCTCACGAGCCCATAATTGCGCGCTCAGCTTGGATTTGCTAGAGCCAAGTGGTCTACTCGGCAAGATCTAAAACCGTTGATTTTCAATGTTCTTGCTCGCGTTTGGGCCAAACTGGTCTACTTTCCTTACGGGAGGACCCTAGATTTCGTGGTGACCAAGGCTTACTCTCTGAGTCATGAGCTCTGAGAGCGCGGCACTTCAGGCCAAGAATCAATTGATTGAATTGCTATCAAGATTGCCACAAGGAGATCGACTACCTGGCGAACGAAGCCTGGCAGATGAGTTTGGAGTCTGTCGCGTCACTTTACGTCGAGCGATTGAAGATTTGATTTTGGATGGGAAGTTAGAGCGACGAGCGAGATCTGGAACGTATGTGCGTCGCCCGATAATTTCATCTGAGATGAGATTGAAATCTTTTACTGAAGAGATCAGGCAACGCGGTCAAAAACCAAGCACTCGGGTAGTTTCTCTCAAGAAAGTCAAAGCAAATAAGACGATATCTCGCACTCTCAGAATTCGGCAGGACGAAGATATCTTCTCTGTCGTCCGACTTCGATTGGCTGATGACATGCCAGTGGCATTAGAGACTTTAAAAATTGCAGGACATAAAGTGCCAGGTCTGACAATTGATGATGTAGAAGGATCTCTCTATGACACGCTTTTTAATCGATTTGGTATACGAATTATGCAAGCTAAAGCTTCAATTGCAGCCACAAATGTTTCTGAACGTGATCGAGACTTACTACAGGCAACTGCAAAGACACCGTGCTTGCTAATCAAGATGCTAGATCTCGATCAAAATGGGACTCCAGTTATGACCGCTGAATGTATTTACAGAAGTGACTTATTCGAATTGAATATTGATATTTCCGCAAACATCAACGCAATCACTTCTAGGAGGGTTTCGTGAAAGCACATATTCGGTATCTTGAAAATGTCGAAGAATTACTGAGCAAACTTAAAACGCACAGCGAATCGATCGAAATAGCTTCAACCACGGTAGCGAACTCGCTGAAAAATGATGGTTTGATTCATGTTTTCGGCACCGGACATTCACATATGCTCGCAGAAGAGATGTTCTATCGAGCTGGTGGCCTGGGCGCCGTAAACCCAATACTTGAAGAAGATCTAATGCTCCATAAAAATGCCAGTAAAAGCACGGAATTAGAGCGAGATCCATCTTTAGTGTCGACGATCTTGGAGCGTCACGAGCTTCGCAAAGGTGATGTCTTCATCATCGCCTCCAATTCAGGCGGTAACGCCTTGATAGAAGCGATGGCGCTTGAAGTGAAAGAGCGTGGGTTAACGTTAATTGCAATTACTAGCTTGAATCATGCAACGTCTCCTGCAGCACGTGCCCAGGGTCGCAAACTTCATGAACTTGCTGATATTTGTATCGATAATTTGGGCGAAGTTGGGGATGCTTCAATCAGTTATCGACAGATTCCAGAAAAGACTGGGCCAACCTCTACCGTAATTGGAGCGGTAATAGTCAACGCAATTGTCGCTAGAGCAGTCGAAATCGCTCTTGAACAAGGATTCACCCCCCAGATTTTTAGTAGTAGCAATACAGCTTCAGGCGATGTTCATAACACCAGATTGATTGCTAGTCTCAAAGATCGAGTAGTGATTTTGTGATAGATATTGACCTCTTTGTTAAGAGGTATTGCGAATTAACCGATCAAGAAATAAAACATGTTGTATCAATTCAGGCTGATTTTAAGCCTGAGTCCTTTTCAATCCAGGATGCAACTCTCTTAGCCTCCGATATGTCTGGGGTACGTAATGCCATCAATCACTTGGCTCAAGCAAGAGAATCGCACAGTACTATCGACTCTGGAGTGCACGAACCATCTTTCAAGATTCGTGGCGTTATTGAAGGTTTCTATGGCAAGCCTTGGTCCCATGAACAGCGTAAGCGCGGATTGATTCACTTTGCGAAACAAAATATGAATTCCTACGTTTTCGCCCCTAAAGATGATCCTTGGCAGAGATTCGACTGGCGCACTCCATTCAAGAAGTCTTTCCTAAAATCTACAAGTGAGCTAGTTCAATTAAGTTATGAATTACTTATTGATCTCAGCGTGTGTGTATCGCCTGGACTCACGATCTCATATAGCTCGAGTGATGATTTGGCTGCGCTATTGATTAGATATCGACAACTTTATGAGATTGGGGTTCGTCGATTCGGTTTGTTACTCGATGATATCCCTGGAGAGCTGCAGTTCGACGATGACAGAAAGAATTTTAAGACTCTTGCACAAGCTCATGCTCAACTCGCTAATGATGTGAATTTAGCCATTTCAGAGTTTGGTGATAGCACTAGCCTCTTCGTTTGTCCCTTGCAGTATCACGGTCGTGGCCACGAACCTTATATTTCAGAATTAGGAAAGAGCCTGGACTCGAATATTGACTTGATGTGGACAGGGCGTCAGATTTGTTCTGAGTACTTGGAAGTTATCGATGCTGAGAATTTCTACTCTTTTACAAATAAACGACCGTTCTACTGGGACAATTATCCTGTCAATGATGTTGCTATGGTTCATCAGCTTCATATTGGACCAATCGATAAGAGAGACAGAGATTTAGGAAAATTCTCTCGGGGGCTTGTTGCCAACCCCATGGATCGATTTGAGGCTTCGCTCATTCCATTAACAACTATTGCGGATTATCTTTGGAATTCTGCCTCTTATGTCCCTGAAAAGTCATGGGAGTACGCATTAAGTTTGTTTGTTCCAAATCCGAAAGACAAAGATGCCCTACGTCATCTATTTCGAAACTGCTTTGAATCTTGCCTTGCTGTCGATGCAGCACCTGATTTTGGTGCGATGTTAGGTGAAATCACCCTGGCTTGGCGGACTGGCAAATTAGAGGTAGCCGTAGAAATTCTCAATCGATGGTCAGATGACATCGCAAGCAATTATGAAATCATCACTTCTGACTCATTCTCGTGGCCAGCACTCAAAATAGAGATTAACCCTTGGTTGGAGAAATATAAAAAAGTTGGAATCGCGCTGCGTGATGTAGCTGCAGTCCTCTCTTCAGCTCATTTCAATGAAGGTCGAATTGTTGGAACGCCTGAAGGTGCTCACAATGTAAGAAATATCAGAATTTCTCTCGCACAAGACCCCACTCGCATCTTCGGTGATGGTTTGGATCTTGTATTGGGAGAACTCGCAACAGAACTATCTGTTGCGCAAGAACAAAGTGCGTAGGAAGGACGAGTGATCTCATAATGAGAGGTCGCAAAAAGTTAATAGCCATTTTCGCAGCAGCTCTTTTGGGAGCAACTGCGTTAAGTGGCTGTGGAAACGATTCAGAGGCTACTGACAAGATTATCCGAATCGGAATGCCATCCCCAGGTGAGGCAGGCCAAGCTGTATGGGATGCAGCAATTGCGAAATTCAAAGCTGCCAACCCTGATTGGGATGTCGAACTCATAATCCAAGATGACGACATCTATTCGACTGTAGGTCTTCAAGGATTGCTTACCGGAGGAAATCCTCCAGATGCATACTTTGAATGGGCCGGTGCTCGGACCGTTCAGCGAGATAACGATGGATACGCTGCCGATCTCAATGATTTGATCGCGAACTCTGCTTTGAAAGACCTTTTCCCTGAATCGGCTTTCAACAGTGGCAAATCAAATGGGAAAGCCCTGCTTCTGCCAACAGGTTCTGATGTCACGAACGTCATGTGGTACGACACTGACACATTCAGCAAATTAGGAATCTCAGTGCCGTCGACATGGGATGAACTATTGGCTGCCTGTGCGAAAATCAAAGCTGCAAAGCAAAATTGCTTCTCGATCGGCAACAAGGATTACTGGGTTGCTGGCAATTTCTTTGGGCATGTCTATTCTCGCATTGTTGGTGAAGAGACTTATCACAAGATCATGACAAAAGAGATGCCTATGAATTCTCCTGAACTTGTGAAGGCATACGAAGTCGTTGCTGATCTTCAAAAAAATGGATACATCAACGCCTCAGCAAATAGCATCGCGGATAACGAGGGTTACACACTCTTCTTCAAGGGTGGTGCTGCGATGTTGCCAATAGGTTCGTGGCTAGTAAGTATCGCTGCAGATGAAGCGCCGAAGAAGAATATTGATTGGTTTAACTTGCCCGCATTTAATGGCGGAGCGGGCGATCAGAACAGCGTACTTGGTGTTACCACCGGATTCGTTGTTAATGCTCAATCCAAGAAAATCAACGAGACCATCAAGTTCTTCGAAGCTTTCTTCTCTGACGAGATAACAGCTGAATGGGTGAAAGCGGGATCCGCGCCTCTAACAAAGGCAGCTGCATCTGGAGACCTCAATCCGTTACAGAAGCGCTTAGTTGATCTCATGACATCTGGCGGAACGATTGTCGCTCCACCTGATACAGGTTATGACCTCAAAGTGGCAGATGCGCTTAATGTCGCAACATCAGAAGTCATGGGTGGAGTCAAAACTCCGCAACAAGCTCTTGATGATGCACAAGCCAAACTTGCTGGTTAGTGATCAATTAGCACGTAATACCAACGAAAGTAGATAACGAAAGAGAAGGGGAGTCCAGTGAGGCCAACAACTCGATGGACCCCCTTCTTTTTTATTCTCCCCGCATTTGCCATCTATTCATTCACAGTGCTGGTTCCCTTGATAGGAACCCTTGGTTCAAGCTTCACAAAGTGGAATGGCTACGGTTCTCCGGAATGGATCGGATTTAAGAATTACACTCGAGCGATCAAAGACTCGATTTTTATGAGCTCTTTCCAGCATGTATTCATCTATGTCCTCGCGACAATAATTCTAGAAGTAGTTGTTGGACTCACTTTGGCGGGAATTCTTACGTCGCGAAAAAGTACTGACGCATACCGCATCGCTTTATTCGTACCAGTAATGCTCCCAATGGTGATCGTTGCTGTCCTCTGGCGTTTCATCTACAACGCTGATTTTGGACTTCTCAATGGAGCGTTGGAAAATATTGGTCTACCGCAATGGCAGCAAATTTGGTTGGGTGATCAACGCTTTGCACTTGTAGCTATTTGCTTGGTTTCTGGGTGGGTATACGCCGGATTCTATCTCGCCATTTTCTACGCAGGATTGCAAAGACTTCCAAAAGAGGTAATTGAATCTGCAGCGCTCGATGGAGCTAAACAAAGTACGATTTTTTGGAAGATTAAAGTCCCAATGATTCGCCGGCTCTGGGAAGTGGCTGTTCTAATCTGTATTACCGGAGGTATTCAGGGATTCGACCTTTTCTTCGTTATGACTAATGGTGGTCCTTACTATTCAACAGAGGTTCCGACAACGTACATGGTCCGCATGGTCTTTAGAGATCAAGAGATTGGTTATGGATCGGCCCTTGCTGTCATGGTAACCACGGCAGTCCTCATTATTGGCTTCATCTATAGCAAGATCAGGAAGAAATCTGAACAGGTGGAGTATTGATGAGAATACGCCGACTCCTCTTTCATGTTGCTATAGCAATCTACTCCTTCTTCTATGTGATTCCCTTGATTTGGATGTTCTATTCATCATTTAAAGATAATGGGAAGATTTTTGATAGCCCATTTTCTCTCCCAGAGAGGTGGAATTTTGGCGTTTTTCTAGATGCTTGGAGAGCGGGTGGATTAGGAAAATATATATTCAATAGCGCCATAGTCACCTCCCTTGCGACATCAATTGTTCTGTTGGTTGCATCATCAGCAGCCTTTGCATTTAGTCGATATGAATTCAAGTTGAAACGTTATTCGTTAGCAATCTTTGTCCTAGGACTCTTATTACCAATTCAGGCTTACTTCATCGCACAAAACGAACTCTTTGAATATTTTGGTCTAAAGGACACACGCTTCACGCTCGTACTCCCATATGCTGGCTTGGGAATACCACTAGCGACTTGGTTACTGAAGGCCTACCTGGATTCTCTGCCAAAAGAACTATTTGAAGCTGCAAGAGTGGATGGCAGTAGTGATTTTGGTATGTACAAGATGATTGCGCTTCCCCTTTTAAAGCCAGGAATGGCAACGGTAGCGATTTTTACTGCCCTAGGATCTTGGAACGAATTTTTACTTGCAAATATCTACGTTCAAAATGATGATTACAAGACGATTCCAGCGGGTCTACTGGCATTCTCAACGAAGTATGTGACGGATTATCAGCTTCTCTTTGCTGCTTTGACTGTCGTGACGGTACCAATGATCATCGTTTATGTGGTTTTCAATAAGCAAGTAGTGGCAGGTTTGACCGAAGGTTCACTAAAGTAGAGGTGTGTTCTCACTCGCTGGAAAGATAGCTCTTGTTACGGGAGCTGGCTCGGCGAATGGAATTGGATTTGCTGCAGCTAGATCCCTTCGTGAATTGGGCGCAGATGTTCTAATTACCTCTACAACTGCCCGCATTCAGGAACGCGCTTCAGAAATCGGGGCAACAGCATTTGTTGCTGATTTAACCATTGAGAGTGAAGTAAAGGCGCTTGCAGAGAAGATTCCTCATCTAGATATATTGGTGAATAACGCGGGAATGACCAGCGTT
>JACCDL010394784.1_pt1 | contig 13340 bp, 8 predicted proteins | sample 7441931 | NCBI WGS metagenome assembly JACCDL01 (sample SAMN15323437, study PRJNA562643) | freshwater metagenome | isolation source: river surface water | place: USA:Blue River Watershed | collected 2017-08-16 | reverse complement strand
GGCGCCACCAGGGATTTCGGCTGAGATCCAGCCTAAAAGTAACGGAACCATCGATTGCTGCTTAGCATTGAATAATTCAGGTAAAGTTTTAGGTAAGAAATAACCATCTACTACCGTAGGAAAGCCCATCGAACGCGTCTCTTGTGCGATCTCAAATAGTTCGCGCGTCGACATCGCACGCAGCTCTTTCAAAGACTTCGCTCCAGCTTTCTCCGCAAATGCCACACCAACCTTCTCTGCTTGCGCTAAAGGCATAGGTGCCATCGTAGGATTAATACCCGCACCACTTTCTCCGATTGCGCCGGCGATTAGGCCCTTTGAAAGAGGAGAAGCCATTTGGACAGATACAGAAGCAGAACCCGCTGATTCCCCAGCAATCGTCACTTTAGATGGATCACCTCCAAAAGCGGCGATGTTCTTTTGTACCCATTTCAAGGCCAAATTTTGGTCTAAATAACCATAGTTTCCCGACGCCTTGTAGGATGCCTCCGCTGATAATTCTGGATGCGAGTAGAAACCGAAAAGGCCTAATCGGTAGTTAACCGTCACGACTACAATTCCTTGCTTAGACATTGCCTCTCCATCATAACGGGGCTCAGATGCATCCCCCGCGAATAATCCGCCTCCGTAGAAGTAGACTAAGACCGGTAGGTTTTTTGTATTACGCTTGGCTGGAGACCACACATTTAGATATAAACAATCCTCACTAAGACCCGCCGATCGAGATCCCATATCACCAAAAACAATTGCCTGAATAGGACGTGGTCCAAATGCTTTCGTTTTCTTCACTCCTGACCAAGGTTCAGCTGGAACGGGCGCCTTCCAACGCAACTCACCTACCGGTGGTTTAGCAAAAGGCACACCAAAATACGTCTGAATTCCTGTCTGGGTATTATAATCCCCTTCGATAATTCCTGATTCAATTTTAGCCTGAACAGGCATCTTAAAATCGGTTTGTGCAAACGCATTGGACGCAATTAGTCCAAGCAGGCAAGTAAGTTGCCAGATTCTTTTCATGATTAAATAGGTTTATTGTCTATAATTGATACAATAATAAAACTTTCTATTCGACATTCCTAGTTGAGGAACCTTAAAATAGACGAAGCCACCTTCCCAGGCACCTCCTCCATCGGAACGTGACCTACGTTTTTATAGATTTCAGCTTTACTGCCTTGGATATCCTTTAAGAAATTATCTACGTTATTTACCCCGATTAGATTGTCCTTATCACCCCACAAAATCAAGGTAGGTGTTTTGATGGATTTGATTCGAGCGACATTTGAGTTTAAAAAACGCTTCGAATTGCCTTGGAAAGACCCTTTAAATATCTGTAAAGCAGCCTCTCTATTACCTTCGCGAATCGCCACATCATGGAAACGTTCTACTTGTGCATCTGTCACGCGAGATTGATCATAATAAACGGTCTCTAAGCTCTTACGCACTAAAGCCTTAGGGGTTACGTATAATAACAAATTGTTGATTACTGGAGTAGAAGCTAACTTAAATCCTAAAGATCCGCTCTCCCCTTTCTTCGGATAACCCGCTGCATCGATTAGGACCATCTTCGCTAAACGAGATGGATTATGCAGCGCATAGTTCCAAGAAATCGCTCCACCCATGGAATTCCCCACCAAGATGAATCGCTTGATTTGTAAGCGAGTCGTAAACGAGTCAATAAACTTCGAATAATACGGAAAATTGTACGCATTTTCAGGCGAAGGTCCTGTTAAAGCAAAACCAGGCAAATCCAAACTAATCACTCGCTTGTGTGGTTTCAAGTCGATCACTACACTATCCCAGGTATTCAAGGAGGACGACATTCCATGTAATAAGATCAAAGGCACCGAATCCGTAGCTACACCCTCATCCCGGTAGTGCACCTTCATTCCTAGAATATCCATGAACTTAGAATCCTTGTTCGCATACAGCGGAATTAACTCTGCTACCGGGCGGTCACTTTCTGCAAAAAATAGGATTACAGCAAAAAGAGCAATAAAGATACCCCCAATAATCTTAGCGATTGTTTTCATATAATTGATTAAATACCATTTTGAATGTACTGTGTGTTTGGCCTCTAAAGGTTACTTCTGGACCATACACGTAAAGATTTCCCTTACCTACTTTCGCTTGGAAAGCAGCGACACCATCTTGCAAATAGACCTGACCAAAAGCCCAGCCACTTCTCAACGTCTTATCTGAAGCAAACCAGGCTAATGGTGTCAATACACCATGAGAAATCGCCTCTGGAGCTAATTTAAATACGGGGCTAGCCGCGAAGATAACATCCGCTTTAGGTGCCATTCCCCAGTTTGCAGGCAAATTTTGATCCACAGCTACTTGCATCACACTACCAGGAATGTAGAATTTCTCACCTGGCAAATTGCGCTCTTTTCCAGCTACCATCTCCACTAGCGCATTCTTTACAGGTAAATTTAAATGATACGCTAGGTTAGAACTCGATCCTATGGTTATTACATCACCACCCTCTTCTAGAAAAGCACGTAAAGCTGGAACCGATTTTGCTACGGTGATTTTACCCATTTTTTCATGGAATTCAGCTGGAATATCTGCCTCCACTGGCTCCTTCTCGTCCCATTCGCCTGCTGGCTCTGGTCGTAGGCCGGGAATGGCTCCTTTGACAAAAATCAATACATCGAATTTCGAGCGGAGTCCACCTTTATCAATCTCTTTGGCATAAACCAATTTAAAATCAAAATGATGTTGCTCTAGAATCCAACGCAACCAACCTGAAGGCATAGACCCACCATAAGTATCCCAAAGACCGACACGCTTCGTACCTACCTTAGCAGAAACCGACGGCGGCAAAGCACTTAATGCTTGTGTTTTCACGGAAGCTTTCGCCAGAATATCTGCCGCAGCCGCACTGTGCTTCACATAAAAAGCCGAAGCGTTTTTCGACACTTCGATACCCGCTATTAACAAATCATTCAACAAGGTGAATGATGCATTATCTGCTGTGGAGAAAGAGTAATAGGCACCTGTTGCAAACGTTGGTTTTGCCTGTTGAATTTCGCCGTAAGGAACGGTTTCGAAGGGTCCATTTACGTCTTCCAAAATTCGGTCAAACTGAACCCCCATCGTATAGGCAGGTGTCCAACCAGCGGCGTCATAAGGACGTACCGGAGGCCCACCGGGATATTGGAAGTCATTCGGGTGATCTTGTGGCTCGAACATATCGAGTACATGTGCCCGAAAGGCTTGATTTGTTTTCACAACGTAAGAGCCAGCTGGGTAGGCTTTACCATTCACATCAAAGGCTTTAGTCGCCTTTTCAATACGAATACCGCTCTTGATCAAGATGTTGATAAACGCAATGCTAGAAGATGTTTGATCCGCTGTCAGGATATAAGCACGTGCATCACGCGTTTTCGGATTTTTATACACAAGCGCATATAAACTATCCGTTTTCGTCTTATAATTACCACCAGAAACTTCCGCTAATTTCTCCACTTTATTAGGAGACATCGTCCAATAATCCTGTGAACCTAAATCAATGGATTTCTTACCCATCTTATAGATGTTCAGTAACACCTCTTCTCGGTAACGCGTTGCGTAATTTAAGACAGCATAGTTCAAAGAAAGCGAGTAATCGATCGAGTTCTTGAAGAACCATTTACGTGGTGTAATCGGGAATGGGGTGGCCGAATTAGGAATCAAACGGTTAGGAACCAAAGGAATGGTCGATGGTGTCGGATCCCCAATGATCTCCGTTAATAAACCGATGATATTGTGGTAATAGGCTGTCGTGCGTAATCCACCGTTCCACCAAGTGGAATAAACGGAGCCTGATTTCATCGTATAGCCTGGTTTTCCTTCCGCGTTCAAACGAGAACTCATCGCAGCACCTAACGCATCGATTCCCGTGATTAATAACGGATCATAAACATAGTTAAATGGATCACGGTAAGGAGGACCAGCGACTACCGTTCCTGCTGGGCCAGTTTGGTGGTGATTGTAGAGGATTTGGGGCATCCACTCGATGTATTGTTGGCGAGACATATTCGTCGTCTCGCTCATGTTCATCATGTAAAAATCGCGGTTATTATCGTGTCCGATGTATTTCTCATATAAACGCGGTAGATTTTCAGTAGAGCGTTTCAAGGTATCTGCTTTGCGCATATACCAATTAGAAACGAGTTCCTGGCCATCTGGGTTCGCGTGGACAAAAAGGATGATGGTGTTTTGAAGAATACGTTTTGTTTCTTCGTCATTGCGGGTGGTAAACTGGTAGATCGACTCGATCCATTGATGAATTCCCACCGTTTCTGTAGCGTGTAAACCGCCATCGATCCAGACGATGGCTTTTCCTTCTTTGGCCAAAGCCTTCGCCTCTGCCTCACTCAAGCCTTCTGCCCGAGCTAAACGCTGCGAAATAGCTTTGTATTTTGCTAAATTCTTAATATTCGCCGGATCAGAAACGATCACCATGTATTGATTTCTTCCTTCTTCCGTCTTCCCAATCGACTGTAATTTCACGCGATTAGAGGACGCAGCCACCTTTTTTAGGTAGCCTTCCGTCTGCGTAAACGTAGCTAAATGGTAGTTGTCGCCTATGTTAAAGCCAAAATGCGATTTAGGACTAGGAACCTGCGCGCTGACAGTCAACGACGCAAATAAGAATAGGAGTAAGATTTTTTTCATAGGATAAATCAGGTAAGCTTTAAAGATAGAAATATAGAAATTAATATTTAGCTTAGTGGCTGTAAATTTATCCAACTATGATTAAAAAGTTATCCTTTATTGGCCTTTTTGCAATGGCCGCTTTAAGCACGATGTCATTAACGAAGTCTCCTGCTGTAATCGAAGAACCCGCAGAGGTTAATTATACCAAATATTGTGCCTCTTGCCACGGTGAAAAAGTCGAAGCTTTCGTCGACCGCAAATGGAAGCATGGTGATAAAAAATCAGACATTCTAGCCAGCATTTCGAATGGTTATCCAGATGCAGGAATGCCTACTTGGAAAGAGGTCTTAACTCCTAAAGAAATCGAAAAATTAGCGGATCTAATTGTTGAAAACTTAGCCGGTGTGGAACAATACAAGTTCGCGAACAAACCGACTTCGAACATTTTCAAATCAGATGGAATGACGATCGTTTTAGATACGATTGCGACCGGTTTTGACAGCCCTTGGGGTTTTGTACAATTACCCACGAATGACTACTTGGTTACCGATCGTTCCGGTGTTTTGTATCAGGTAGACCAAAAACGGAACAAAACAGCCATCACGGGAACGCCTGCAGTATATGCTCAAGGTCAAGGTGGTTTATTAGACGTGGCGTTGCATCCACAATACGAGAAGAATGGTTGGGTGTATTTGTCTTATTCAAAATTCAAGATGGAAGATGGGGCCAAAGTCAATACAACAGCTATCGTTCGTGGAAAAATAAAAGATAATAAGTGGGTAGAAGCGCAAGAGATTTTCGAGGCGAAACCCTACACTAAAACGTCTTTCCACTTTGGTTCACGAATTACATTTGACAAGAAAGGACATATTTTCTTCTCGGTAGGAGAACGCGGAATGGAGAAGGTATTTCCACAAAATCTAGATAATGACAACGGTAAAATTCACCGTTTGAATGATGACGGAACGGTGCCAGCTGATAACCCTTTCAAGAATTCAAGTGTTTATTCTTATGGTCAGCGCAACCCACAAGGTTTGACGACAAATCCGTGGACTGGCGACATTTGGGAAACGGAGCACGGTCCTCGTGGCGGCGATGAAATCAACTTGATTCAACCAGGTAAGAACTACGGCTGGCCAGTGATCACCTATGGTATTAATTATGATGGAAAACCGATTTCTGCTATCTCTAAAAAAGAAGGCATGGAGCAACCAGTTTCCTATTTCATTCCTTCTATCGCACCATCAGGTTTGACTTTTGTAACTGGCGATAAATACCCAGCTTGGAAAGGCAATTTGATGATCGGATCACTTCGTTTCAATTATTTGAACCGGGTGGAAATGAAGAATAATAAGGTGGTGAAGCAAGAGAAGGTCTTGTTAAACGTGGGCCGCATGCGCAACGTACAACAAGGCCGCGATGGGTACTTGTATATTGGGGTGGAGAGTCCTGGCATTGTTTTCCGTTTGCGTCCGCAATAGAGTATAGAGTAGAGATTATAGAGTATAGATAAGAGATGGTCCGGAGGCAATAAGTCCGGAGGCTTTATCTCTACTCTCTACTCTCCTCTCTCTACTCTTATAATTTACTATACTATCAAAAAAAGGGCTTCGGCCCTTTTTTTGATTCCAACTTTATGCTTTGTGCTTTATTCTTTATGCTTTAAACGTAAAATCAACCATTAGTCAATAATCACTTCTTGAGGCCACGTTTTTTCAAGAACTTTGCCCCATGAAATTAATTGCATTATTACTTGTTTGTTCTGTTACGGCTTTTGGCCAAAATTCCCTTCACCTACTTCTTCAAGATTCTAATAAAGAAGCGCTACCATTTGCAACGGTTCTACTAAAGAAAACCGCCGATTCGAGCTTGGTAAAAGGCATGAATACGAATGAAAATGGCGAATTAAAGGTGGCTAAATTACCTTTGGGTAAATTCACTTTAACCATTCAATCCACAGGATTTAAACCTGCTAAAATCATTCTAGATGAGATATTAGCCGATACTGAAATAGAATTAGGCATCATCACACTTTTACCCGTAAGCACTGAATTAGCAGAGGTAAAAGTAACAGCTACGAAACCATTCATCGAAAAAAAGCTGGACAAGACAATCGTGAATGTGGAGAACTCCGCGATGGCTGCGGGAAATACCACCATGGAATTGTTAGAGCGATCGCCGGGTGTGATCGTGGACAAGGATGGCAACATTTCCTTGCGCGGAAAATCAGGCGCTTCCATCATGATTGATGGAAAAATTTCGTACTTGACTGGTGCTGATTTAGCCAATTATTTGAAGAATTTACCAGCTGACCAAATCTCTCAATTAGAGATTATGGCTAATCCCTCTTCTCGTTATGATGCCGCTGGAACGGGTGGAATTATCAATATTAAGTTGAAAAAGAATTCGAACATCGGTTTGAATGGTTCGGCGAATGCTACGGTTGCACAAGGAATTTATTCTCGCCAAAGTACGGGCGTGAATTTAAATTACCGTAAAAATGGCTGGAACTGGTTTGGAAATGGATCAGTAATAAATCGGACTTTACTAGAGCGCAATTCTTTAACTCGAAATTTTAGAACACAAAATGAGGTTTGGGAAAATAGTTTTGCTTTTAAAAACCAAAATCAATCTACTCAACTAAAGGGCGGAGTAGATTGGTACTATTCGAAGAAAACGACTTTAGGGGTTTTGGCCTCCGGAAATTTTAATCAATATACCTTGCGCGATGGATTGAACCAAACCATCCAGTTTACGAGTGACGTGAAGGCCTTGTCACGCCTACACACCTACAACAATGTAGGAAATCCGAGTCATAATTATTCGGCTAATTTCAACTTCAAACATAGTTATGATAGTACTGGGCGTGAGTTAACGATTGACCTCGACTATGCGCGCTTTGTGGATAACAATGGTTCTAATCTACGCTCTCAATTTCTAGGTGGTAATTTCACGGCCTTGCGTCCAGATTCATTGTTATTGAATAATTCCAAATCATTTGTAGATCAATATTCTTTCAAACTTGACTATGTCCTTCCCTCCTTCTTGAAATCTAAATGGGGCGCTGGATTGAAATCATCTTATGTAAAGACGGATAACGATTTACGCTTCCAAGGAAAAAATGAGGGGGATCCTGCATTTACTTTTTTGACAGGCCAAAGCAATCAATTCATCTATATAGAACAAATTCATGCCGCCTATTTAAACACGGAGCGCGCAATAGGAAAATTTAGTTATCAAATCGGCTTACGGGGAGAGTGGACTTTAGCCGATGGTTTATCGCAGGCCTATACAGCCAACTCAAAAGACTCGACATTTCGCCGGGATTATGCCCAGCTTTTCCCCAGTGCATTTTTTCAATATGATGTGTCTAAAAACCATAGCCTCAGCTTGAACTTTTCGCGCCGAATCGACCGCCCCAGCTATGGAGATTTGAATCCATTTGTTTTCTTTTTGGACAATTATACGTTCAAAGTCGGTAACCCCATGTTAACTCCTCAGCTGACTAATTCGATCGAATTTAGCCACACTTATATGGGCGCTTTCAGTACCATTTTAGGCTATAGCCATACCACTAATGTGATCACAGAAATCCTAAAACAAGACACAGAGGCCAGAAAATCCTTTCAAACGACAGCTAACATGGCCGAACGGACAAATTATAGTCTTGGATTCTCCTTACCGATTCCAATCGCCAAATGGTGGAGCAGCAACACTGACATCTACTTTAATCGCGCTGAACTTGTCGGAAAAGTTGAAAATGTGAACCTGAGTCCAGCTAATAACCAATTCTATTTCAATTCCAATCACATCTTTACCCTTCCTAAAGAGTTCCGTTTCGAAATCGGTGGTAACTATTTCTCTGGAGGTTTAGAGAGTGCTTTTATTTTTGGAGCTGGTGGGTCGCTCAATCTCGGAATCCAAAAAACAGTTATGAAAAAACGTGGAGTAATTCGTTTGAACGCCCAAGATATTTTATATACTTCTAACCCAGATGTATTTATCAAATACGGTGATCTGGATATCGCTGTGCGTCCGCGTCAAGATTCACGCGTGGTGCGCTTGAATTTTACTTATCGTTTTGGGAATATGTCCATTAAGGGGGCGAGAGAGAGAGCTACTGGGTTAGAGGCAGAGAAGTCGAGGGTGAAGAGTAAGTAAGAATGCCCTGAGAATATGGCTACTAAAATTGACCTTCGATATAATTTTTTGTAGCCATATTCTCAGCACAATTCTTATCTCTACTCTATACTCTTTTATCTCTACTCTAGAAGAGGAAGTTGAATTGGATGATTAAAAATCATCCAATTCAACTTCCTCTTCGTTCACCCTCCTCCTCTCCCGAGCCTCCTTCATCTTTTTGCTCTCAAACTTGTAAGTAAAGCCCAGGAAAAAAATACGGGTTTCCTTTTTGCGCTCAATATCACTGATGAGACCGAATGGACGCGAGTCGTAAATCGTTTTTTGGGTATCAAAAATATCATTTACCCTCGCATTGACAGAGAGTTTACCAAAATCCTTTTTGACCCCCACATCTACCGTATAAAAGGGTTGAATAATTCCAAAAGGATTAATCATTTCAGATTGGTAAATACCAGAAATTTGGCCAGACCACCCTTTATTCCATTTGAATTGTTGATTCAAACGGGAATTCCAACTCCAACGGTTTAAGGATACATCTGTGTTGTTAATGGACCCCTCTAAATCGGTTTGGAAAACTGATGTGTTTAAAGTCAGTTTGTAATTTTTTGCGATGGACCACGTGCTGATATTTTCGAAACCCCAAGCTCGGGATTTAGAGATATTCTCATAACGAGTTAAGGTAGTGTCTCCTCCTAAAAATGTGCGTACTCTTCCCACTAAACCAGTGATTTCACGGTAAAATAGCGTATTCGAAATAGATAGAGATTTGAAATCCTTGTTGTGAGCTAACTCTACTAAAAGTGTCCTCTCTGGTTTTAAATTAGGATTTCCTGAATTCAAATTCAAAGGATCCGCGAATGAAATAAAGGGATTTAAGGACTTGTAACTGGGTCTAGTAATTCGAGTAGATAGTCCAAAAGAGACTGATTGCGTTGTTGAAAAGGGGTGCAAGACCGTTAAGGAAGGAAATAGGTTTACATAATTTTGATTTACATCACCTGCTATTTCGGTAGCTTCTATCCTCAAACCAGCATCTAATGACCATTTAGCACTTTTATAAGCTTGAGACAGGTAAGCAGCTTGAACATGCTCTTGGTAATTAAATCCATTTGATCTGGCTAAGTCACGATTATATACCCCTTCTTTTAGCTTTTCATATCTAAAGTCGTTCGAGAAAAACCGAGAATTGAAGCGAAAACCATATTCTAATTTCAGTTTTGACGATATCGCTTTAGTCCAATCGCCTTGTAGTAGAAGGGTTGAATTTTGGCTGGAGGCTGCAGACCGCTCAAAACGTTCCTCAATATTGGGATTAGGTGTATTGAAGTCCTCAAAGAAATAATACTGGTAAAATTGATTTGCGTCTGAACCCTGATTTCTAATCCACAAAAAATCAATTTTTCCATTGGCGCTGGGATTATAAAAAAGATTCAAGTCAAAGCCATAATCACTTCCTCTTTTTTCCGCTTCTCGTGCATACAAACGATCTGCTGTGTACACAAATTCACTTTTATTATAGCGAATTTCAGAGTTATGGTCCCTGGAAAGTCGACCCATAAAAGACATCCCGATGGAACGATCTTTACTCAACGAATAAACGGAATTTAATCGGAGAGATTGATTGTAATCTCGGTTGATTTCATCTGTGTTTTGGGTCACTTGAGAATAGCCAAATCTACTTGGATTTTCGCGGTAGAGGAACTGGTAATTATCTTTGGTGTTTTGGCGTAAATTAAGATCAATTAAATGGGTCCACTTTTTCACTCCTTTAGCGTAGGTGGCGGAAAGCGCATATTTATCGTTCGTTCCTACATTCGAATTAATCCGAAGTGTCTCTGATTTAGACCCTTTTTTCAGCACAATATTTAAAATTCCAGCACTTCCTTCGGCTGAATATTTTGCCCCTGGATTCGAAAGAATTTCGATGCGATCTATCTGATCTGCTGGATACAAACTCAACGCATTAGCCCGCGAAGAACTGACAATTCCTGCCGGCAAGCCATCGAAAAATAGGGTAAGATTTTGATTACCTCGATAGGTCACGTGTCCATCGCTCGTGACATAAATAGAGGGTATATTGCTCAAAATATCGAAAAGATTTCCTCCTAAATTCGTCAAGTTAGCCCCCACTTGATATACCTTCTTTGACGGATCACTTGTCATTTCTGAACGAATGACTTGGACTTTTACTTCCTTCAAAGTACGCGTGGAATCGACCTGCGCCGCAAGCGAAAAGGGTACTAAAAAAAAGAGGATTTTATGCATCTACATCGAGTGGAGCGGACTCATTTTCTTTGGAAAAATAATACACCCTTAATTGCGCAATTCCACGCTGATAATCTACTTTCACCACCTGAACCTTATGAATGGGATAGCCTGTGCGCTCCGACAAATCCTTCAATAATTCTGCCCGTTCAGCAGGTTTAATTAATCCGAGGTTATCATAGTTCAAGGTTTGGTAATTCTCATGCGTTAAAGACAAGGTGCGACCCAGCAAAAATGTCATCGCCACTAATACCGAATTAGCTACTAAAAGCATCTCCAGATTCACTAATGAGGCTAAAGAATTAATAATTCCGAGCGTCACCACTAGGAAAAAATAACCCATTTCACCGATCGGAACAGTAACTGTCCGGTAGCGAAACATGGAGAACAAGGCAAACAATCCAAAGGCAAAACCAAACTTCAAATCCGCCTCTGCTAATAGATAACAAAGCACGAAAAGGATTGTATTAAATAAGAAAAAAGTAAAAACGAAGTCGTTATTTCGGTATTTCGGGTAATAAATGAAACGCACCACAATGAAGGTGAAGATTAAATTAAGTGCGTACCGAAGTAGGAAATTTTCTAGCATAGAATTGAATTATTTCCAAATGTAACAATTTACCTTCATCTCCCCTATCTACCTATTCATCATTTTCATTGAATGGTTCATCGATAATTGATAATAATCATTTATTTAGCGCGTTTAAAACCCTAAATTGCAAACATTAATTCTTCTATAAATGGAAAACAAAATCAAACGACACGAATTTTTAAAATCTCTTGGCTTGAAAGGAGCCTCACTTTTAGCTGTTTACTGTGGAGCCGCTAGTTTAAGCTCCTGTGAAAACGAATCGGTAACACCTTCTTCTAGTAAGGTGGATTTCACCTTAGATCTCACCACAGCCACCAACAGTAAATTAAATACCCCGGGAAATTATGTGATCGCAAACGGAATCGTCATAGCACGAGTTTCTACCACTGACTTTGCTGCAGTTACGCAAGTTTGTTCTCATGAAGGAAGACCAAATGTGATATACAATGGCAGCGGTTTTTATTGCACGGTTCACGGAGCGACATTTTCCACATCTGGAGCTGGAACTAACGCGAATGGAAGTAGAGGTATTCAAGCCTATAAAACAGCCTTAACAGGGACCAGCCTTAGAATCTACTCCTAATGAAAAAAATCTTATTTCTACTTTTTGCGTGCACCCCACTTTTTGCCCAGGATGATTTATTAGCCATGCTCGAAAAAGAGGATGCGAAGAAAACAACCTTTACGCAGGCGACTTTTAAGGGGACGCGATTAATTAATGGCCAAACTGTCGAGACTCTCGCTAAGCAGCATTTGAATTTCTGGATTTCACACCGTTTTGGCTCTGTGAATTCGGGATTTATTGATAATTTTTTTGGTCTAGATGAGGCCAAAATTCGGTTAGGCGTCGAGTATTCCTTAACGGATCAACTCCTACTAGGTATGGGTCGTTCCACTATTGAAAAAACGTACGATTTCTACGCTAAATACAAGGTAATCGCACAATCAAATAAGATGCCAGTAACCGCTACTTTGTACGGAGGCATGACAACCAACACGATGCCGACGGGATACACGACTTCGAGTGGAAATGTGATGCGCTACGAGAATAACTTGCAACGTCAATCGTATTTTAGCCAACTTCTTGTCGCTCGCAAATTTTCGGATAAATTATCCTTGCAACTCATGCCCACCGTTTTACATAATAATAAGTCAGAATCGATTTATCTAGAGAATACGATGCTCTCGATGGGCTTCGGTGGACGTTATAAACTCACCAATCGCTTCAGTATCTCAGCTGAGTATTATAAGAATATCGTCGATAAAGAGGATTATGAAGAAAGTGCTGGTACAGCCTACCCTTACCAAGATTCATTTTCTCTAGGTGTCGATATCGAAACAGGAAGTAACGTGTTTCAGTTACACTTGACGAATTCGAGAGGCATGACGGAGAAACATTTTATAGGCCAAACAACAGGCACCGTGGGTGACGGCGATATCTTTTACGGTTTCAATGTAGCCAGAACCTTTAGTTTAGAACCCAAGAAAAAATGAAAAAAATCTTCCTTTTAGCCCTCCTTTTTATTGGATTCCAATCCAAAGCCCAATTATTCTCGACCACAACCGGCGAAGTTTCTTTCTTTTCCAAAACTCCAATGGAAGATATTGATGCTGTGAACAAATCAGTTAATAGTATCATCAATACGGCCACTAACGATGTAGCCGTTCAAATGCGCGTCACCAATTTTGTATTTCC
>JACCDL010522708.1_pt1 | contig 13353 bp, 8 predicted proteins | sample 7441931 | NCBI WGS metagenome assembly JACCDL01 (sample SAMN15323437, study PRJNA562643) | freshwater metagenome | isolation source: river surface water | place: USA:Blue River Watershed | collected 2017-08-16 | reverse complement strand
TCTCCGGTGAATGGCGTCAATCGGATGCGAGTGGCACGGTTCTTTTTCAAGCCTACGTAATTCAAAATTATTTGGACTTGTATTCAAATTTTGAATACGCAGCAGCTAGTCAATTTAATCAACGTGATAGTCGAGTTACATCAGGCTTTAATTTAGCTCGCACATGGAATATTGAAGGCCTAGGTAAAGAAGCAACCAATACGCTAGGGTTGCAAGCTCAAAACGACACTATCAATAACGCATTAAACAGTACAACAGCACGAGTGCGTAATGCTACTTGTCAGAGCGTGATAGACCAGTGCCGCAGTGATCGTATTACTCAAAGCAGTCTGGGTTTGTATGCAGAAAATCACGTGCATTGGAACGATTGGTTTCGTACGGTAGCTGGGGCGCGTGGGGATTACTTTAGATTTGCAAATCGCGGCTTGAGTAGTTCAACGGGCGATAACAATACCGACACCGTGAATGACTTTATCGCTAGCCCAAAGCTCAATATAGTGTTTGGCCCCTGGGCTAAGACAGAGTATTACTACAGCGTGGGTAATGGCTACCATTCGAATGATGCACGTGGGGTAACGATAGGATCGGGAACTCGATCGCAAGGTCTTGTTAAAACCTTTGGTCAGGAAGTAGGTATTCGAACCGAAATCATAGAAGGTTTACAAACCACGCTGGCACTGTTTCAACTTGATAATGCGTCAGAGATTGTGTACGTGGGCGATACAGGTTTGACAGAAGATTCTGGTCGCCGAACCCGCCGTACAGGCTTTGAATTTAATAACTACTTAAAAGCCACGAAATGGCTAACGATTGATGCTGATTTTGCTTATGCTAAAGCGCGATTCAGAGATGTAGGTGGAAATGGAAAATATATCGAAGGAGCGGTTGAGGGTGTAGCTTCTGTGGCAGCAATCATTGACAACCAAGGACCTTACAGTGGCTCGTTGCAGCTGCGCTATTTTGGGCCACGTCCGCTGACTGAAGATAATTCTATGCGTTCGGACTCGACGACAACTCTCAATGGCAAGCTGGGATATCGAGTCAACAACGATACAAAAATTGAGTTTATTGGTTTTAATTTACTCAATACCCAAAGCTCGGCGATTGATTATGCCGTTGACTCGTACACCGGTGTGGGTGGTACCTCGAATACCACTGGCCCATATCGCGTATTTCACCCGATTGAATCACGAGCATTTAGAGTAGTGTTAATTACTCGTTATTGATTCAACTCCGATTTATAGTCAAGGAACCAATCACGGCCATATCGCGCTACGCAATGTAGCGCGATAATCCTTCTTTAAATGCGCGCTTTTTTTGCAGGCGGTACATCATCTGGGTCACCCGTTGGTGGGCGTTTTCGGCCACTCAATGTGGACTCAACCTGGATAGCTTGATTTTTTACGCTCTCGACCCATCGCAATAAATTCTCTCGACTCTGCGCCGGCACAATCTTCTGTGCAAATTCATCGCTGATGCATTGCTCCATCTGGGGTGCGATCGCTACTGCTAGTAATTTATCGAGTTCGGCTGGAATTCGCCACTGCCGTGATTGTCTGGCCAAGTTAATAGTTTTAGACCATGCAGCGCTAATAGACTGGCATGTCGCGATATGCAGGCCAAGCTCTATTTGTAGTGAAGAAGCTAGCTCATCCACATGGACTGCGCGTAGATTACTCCGGTTTTCGAATTTTCGTAACCAGGCAACAGGGTTCATGCAAAAACTGCTTAAAGGATGTGTGGCATTGCCTAATTCATCAACAATTAAAGTAATACAGTGACTGTGTAAGTTTTCATCATTTGCGTTAGGTGAGGAAAAACTTTTATGGAATAGATTTTTAGCAAGATGAGTGAGAAATCGATTTGCGTCGTTAGCTGAATCGGGGGCCACATGCCAGTCGACAGACCATTGAGCAGCCTGACTCCAAATAACTGCAATCATCTCGCTAATTTTATTGGGAGTGCCTGTTTCTGTAATTAATTTATTTAGAATGAAGTTTTTTAAGCTGCGTTTTTGTGAGCATAACTCATGGCAGGCTAAAAAAAATTCTAACGTTAGTACATGCCTAAGTTCATTAAATTTTTGATTAGTGAATTGAATCGTTTCCTGCAGTAATTGACTTTTTTGTTCTCGTTTTTTTTCATACGTCTTTTTTAGCCACTGATTATCCGGTTCAGTGTAGTCAGTATTGTCTGCAAAAGAATCAGTATCGTCAGCTAATTTTTCAAGATTCTTACATAAGACAAATGCCACCAATAACTGTTTTTCCATCTTGGCTAATGCTGACGTATTCAAAGACATTCGCTGCAGTGTGTCGCGCGATGATTCAACAACTGACGGATAAAAACCCAGAGCGGCTAGTGGTATTGGATTTTCACAGTTTTCAAAAAAATCAATTAAGAAATTGTCCTTTGAATAGTCTGCTGAAAAGATATTGCTCAAGGGCGAGGTTGTCACGAGCAAGTCAAGTAACTCCCACGGTTTTATTTCGTTAATAAAAGCTTCATCCCAGAGAGTATTTTCTTCATCATTAAATTCTTCTATGAAAGCTCCACTGGCCAACAAAAGTGCGACGCTCGATACTTGTTTCGATTGTATAGCTAAGCCTAATGGCGAATTTGTCGTTCCGTCGTCATCATCAAAATTGTGGTGAGTCACGATCAATCTAAGGCATTCCAAGCTAGCCCCATTTTTCAGGGCAGTAGGAAGGATGGTGTGTTCCTGGTCGGTTGAGAATTTTGGTTGAGTCTGGTGTGCCAATAAAAGCTTAATTATTGGGGCATGTCCTTTTTTACACGCTAGTGCAAGCGGAAGGCATTCGCCATGAGTTGGATAGGCACCCGCTGCTAGTAAGAGTGACACAATTGCATGATTACCTGCTGCTGATGCAATCATGAGCGGTGTGATCATGGCACCGCTCAACTCATGGTTATCACCAAACACCGAGCGCAGCTCACTATCATCCATTTTTGAAGTGTATACATTCGGTTTGGCACCAAACTCTAGAAGTATGGTGACAATTTTTTTTGAGCCTCCGATGACAGCATGATGTAATGCGGTTTTTCCGTCGGCGTCACTCGCGAATACACTCATGTCTGCGAGATTAATAAGCGGGTCTATTAGTTCTTCACTTCCTGCCGCTGCCGCTATCATTAGGATATCAATCCCATTTTTTGGAACTACTGGTATATCTATTCCACGCGCCATCAAGATAGGTATAGCATGCATCTGCCTTTTGCGAACAGCAATAACCATCAAATGGTTTTCATACGATTCGTTGTAGTTTATTTTTGCACCATTACTGATTGCACGATCGACGAGCATAGCCATTTCATTTTCATTGGCATAAGCGACAGCATTTATCAAATCATGAGTCGCTTCTTTAAATTTTACTATTCGAAAATTAATCGACGAGGTGTCTGGCGGCAGTGTTTGAAAGGCAGTATAAATATTGGGGATCATAGGGGAGCAGAAAAAAAGTAAGGGCCAATGAAGGATGAGTAGCCCAAGCTGAGTAGCACTCAGCCACTTTCTGTTCCGTGAAGAGTTACTTTATTTTAGTCAGCGCCTAATTTCTCAAGTTCTTCGTTTAATTGCAGCCACTCTGATTCAATGCGTTCTAATTGCCGTTTACTATTAACTTGTGCGTCTAACAATGATTTCAATTCATCTTTGCGAGTGGCATCGTAAATAGTTGCATCTGCCATTGAATTTTCTATTCGTTCCAATTCTGTATTGATGTTACTCATTTCTTTTTCTAGCTTAGCTAGTTTTGCTGCTAAAGGTTTTTTAAGCGCGGCTAGTCGTTGACGTTCTTGTGCGCTCAGTTTTTTCTGATCATTGCGCTCGACTTTAGTAGGCACGATTGCGGTCGGTGCCGCTGCTGGGCTCGATGTCGATGTTGGAGCATTGCGAGCTGCATTTTGGGCAGCCAGTTTAGATTTCATCATCCAGTCGCGGTAGTCATCTAGATCACCATCAAAGGGTGTCATTTTTCCATCGGCCACAATGACAAATTCATCTGAAGTAGCACGCAATAGATGGCGATCATGTGAAACGAGCAACATGGTACCTTCGAATTGTGCCAGCGCTTCGGTGAGTGCTTCACGTGTTTCTAAATCCAAATGATTGGTTGGTTCATCGAGTAGCAATAAGTTAGGGCGCTGCCAAACAATTAAAGCCAAGGCAAGTCGTGATTTCTCACCACCAGAAAACGGAGCGATAGGACTTTTCACCATCTCGCCGGGAAAATTGAAGCGCCCTAAAAAATTACGTAGTTCTTGTTCGCGTACATCGGGCGCTATGCGTGCCAGATGCATCAGCGGCGAATCATCCGGGCGCAGCATTTCTAGTTGGTGCTGCGCAAAGTAACCAATGACGAGTCCTTTACCGAATCGCGCCACACCATGTAGAGGCTCGATATCGCCAGCGATTGTTTTAATGAAAGTTGATTTACCCGCGCCATTCACGCCTAACAATCCTATGCGTTGGCCTGGCGTCAACGAAAAATTAATCCCTGCGACTATGCATTTTTCTTCATCATTACTAGTGCGATAACCTGCATCCACATCTTCCAGCACAAGCAAGGGATTAGGTGCACGTTCAGGTTCGCGAAACTCAAAAGAAAACTCAGCGGCAGCACGTAATGGTGCGAGTTCTTCCATGCGAGCCAAGGCTTTGACGCGGCTTTGTGCCTGTTTGGCTTTCGAGGCTTTCGCTTTGAATCGTTCAATGAACGATGTTAAATGAGCGCGTTTGCGTTGCTGTTTATCTAATGCCGCTTCCATTAATTCGAGATGCGCTGCGCGTTGGCGCTCAAAGGCACTGTAATTGCCGCTGTAGCGTTTGAGTTTGCGATCATCGACATGCACCGTTACATTCGAGACGCCGTCTAAGAAATCTCGGTCATGCGAAATAATGAGTAATGTTCCTTGATAGCGTTTCAGCCATTCCTCCATCCAGAGAATGGCATCTAAATCAAGGTGATTGGTAGGTTCATCGAGCAGCAAAAGATCGGAAGGGCAAATGAGCGCCTGCGCTAGATTTAATCGCATGCGCCAGCCACCAGAAAAACTCGCTACCGGCATATCCATTTGCGCTAATGAAAACCCCAATCCATTGAGTAATTGCTCAGCGCGTGAGCGTATGGTGTAGGCATCCGCATCCGCTAATTTACTATGGAGTTCTCCAATATGATTGCCATCAGCGGCATCACCCTGTTGTTCGAGTAAGTCGAGCTCATGTTCAAGTGCGCGTAAACCGACATCGCCATCAATCGCATACTCGATGGCAGGCCTATCCAGTGCCGGTGTTTCTTGAGCAACGTGTGACACTCGCCAGCTACGCGGGAAATCAATACTCCCTAAATCGGGATGGAGTTCATCGCGCAGCATGGCAAACAAGGTAGATTTACCCGAACCATTGGCGCCGATGAGGCCGATTTTTTCACCGGGATTCAGCGTGAGATCGACCGCCTCAAATAGAGACTTGGTGCCACGCATGAGTGACAATTGCTGAAGACGAATCATGTGAAACTAAGCAGACTAAATGCCGCGGTGAGAGGGTGAATAAAGATCACAGCTGATCAGCTGTGAGTAAAAAGACGGAGGCATCGCCTGCGCTAGTGGATAACCAAGTCAGGCCCAGATCATGAAAGGCGGTTTCGGCATGGGCAAATTCGTTGCCGATTTCCACAATCAACATACCCTTGGCAGTGAGCCTATGCTTGGCTTCTTTGACGATACGACGGACTAAATCCATGCCATCTTTGCCACCAGCTAATGCCATCTGTGGTTCGTGGCGATACTCGGCGGGCAGTGAGGCCATCGCGGTGCTGTTTACATACGGTGGGTTGGAAACAATCAAATCATATTTTTTGGCCGGTACGTTGTCATACAGATCCGATTGAATCAGATGAACACGTTTTTCTAACTGATAATCTTCGACATTGCGTTTAGCAACCGCTAACGCATCGGTCGACAGATCGACCGCATCAACCTGAGCATTGGGAAATGCATCAGCTAGCATGATAGCCAAACAGCCCGAGCCTGTGCACAGCTCTAATACATGATGCACATTCCATGCGTCGCCTATCCATGGCTGAAAATGTTCCGGGATAAGTTCAGCAATGTAGGATCGTGGAACAATGACGCGCTCATCAACATAAAACCGATAGTCTGTCAGCCAAGCTTCATTGGTCAGATACGCCGCCGGCAATCGTTCTGACGTGCGGCGATCGATGATGGCTAAAACGGCGGCGATTTCTTCAGGAAGCAGTCTGGCGTCGAGAAAAGGGTCGAGTTTGTCGAGCGGTAGTTTGAGCGTATGCAAAATCAGATACGCAGCTTCATCATAGGCGCTGCTGCTGCCATGACCAAAAAATAGACCTTCGGTCATAAAGCGAGTAACGGCGTGGCGCAGCAAATCGCGCAGGGTGTGGTAGGGATGGGTCATTACGGCGCCCGCTTGAGCGGGAATAGAAAGCTAACAAACCGTAAGGATACCGGAATTGCCGTACCGCTATGGCAATTCCGGTTTTTTTCATTGTAAAGACTGTATCAGCCGCGATTATTTGCTGTTGTCATTAGCGCCGTCAATGCTTGTTTACCTGCTTCGGTTTTGGGTATTTCTAACCAGATCGAATTGATTTGACAATTCAGACCTTGTAATTTTTTGGCTATTCCTTGGGGGTCAATATCGGCCAGCTGAGCGATTAAACCGGGGCGGTCAGCTATAACTTGAAGGTCAAAGCCTGCGGCTATAAATTTTTCTACCCACGTTAGACTGCCGGCATCTAAAGCCCACATAAACATATCATGTCCGACATCCTTACCTTCCCTGAGTCCCTCGAGTATCCTAGGACTCCGAGTGGAACGTTCTGCGGCAAACTCAAATGCTATTTTATTTCGTTTGCGGCCTGATGATTTTAAGATCTCATCTAACGTTGACTCTTTTAGTTCGCAATCAAGCAGACTTAATACAAATTCCTTATGATCATTTGATATAAATACAGCTTCTTTAATCAGAATATTCTTTTCGTCGTCTGATATAAATGGCCAAATACTTTTTACAGTACGAGTGTAGTCATCCCAAATAATCTTTGATCCAGTGAGTGAAAGAGCATTTAATTGACTTTGTATGAAATTCTTTTTCAGATCTAATTTATTTGCCCCCAAATTTTCCGGTATGCCGTCTAAGTATTGATCGTAATCTTTGGCTGTCTTGCTAAGTAAAAACTTAATTACCAATGGGTTCAGTTTTTTGATGCTGGATGTCCCCTCATAACGTGCTTTTAAAATTCCATGTAATTTTTCAAAGTTAGATACACTGAATTGACATGCTGCTATATACAGAGGGGAAGATTGTATGTCGTTGTATAGTTCTATAGAACTATCAATAGTTTTCAGCCATTCGGTTAATTCCTCATTGCCATTATCGAGCTTGTCTTCTAATGATCCATCGATGATCGATCGATAGAAATAGCTACTTCCATATTTGTCTTTACAGCAGAATAAAGGTCCTCTCAGGACTTGAATCTCATCTGCCAAACACAATACATCCTCTGAAGATTGACCCGAAGCCCAGAGTTTTAAACAAAGAGGATCTTTGTTGTAATCATACGGAGTAAATTTTTTCCCTTGATTGACTGTGGCGAGTAGCAGATCACGAAAAATTTTTTTGTCAGTATGTTTTGCAGCGAAGGATAAGGGCGATTTCGGTTCACCCTCTGCAGAAAATTTGCACGCCTGTAATGGATCTGCACCTGCTTTTAAAAGTAAATGCATGCTCGCTTGATCTTGATTTTCTACAGCGACCCACAGTGGAGTGCGGCCGACTGCATCAGCTAAGTTCAGGTACGTAGGTACTACTTTCGCGGCCAGTGTGATGACGTGCTGCAGGACGTCTGGTCGAGCGGGTTTTGACAAACATAAAGTCAACAGATTTGCCCCGTAAAATATGCTGTGATCTTGGCTGGTTACGTAATCAATATGTAGTGCCATCTGCAGTATGGCGTAGTTACGTATGCTTTCATTCTTATTCAGTAGGTCAACGGTCCAAGTCGACGCATTTAAATCCGAGCCGCCATTTGTGGTTTTGTTTTGCGAAGCAGGTGGTAACCAAAGCAAGCCGAAATCTTCTGGGCAGATGAGTTCCAGCGCCAAATCCCAATCATCATTCACGATGGCAGCATGTACTTCGGGCAAGCCGCTTTTAACTAAATATTTGTGGTGATCTGAGCGCTTATTCCAGTCGAATCCAAATAATTTTGCATGCCATCCGGGCGGGCGAGTGCGCAGCTCTGGAGGTGGAGTTTGAGTTGAATCTGTTGAATTAACTGCCGTTGAAATTATGAGTGTTTTCGGTTGTTGGGCAGTGTTTACTGGTGGCACGCTCATGTGAGCTCCTTTCAATGGAAAGTGAAAGAAGCTCGGTAACAAAAAGAGGTAACGTAGTTCCAGACAAAAAACTGTAGCGCGAAAAAACTGCCGCGCTACTTTGACAATTACTGTCGTATGCCTAAATCACCCTGAAAAAATGTTGATTTGTTCAATGCTTTCTAAGATCAACTATTATTTTTTGCTTTATTCATTAGAGCTGTCAATGCTTGTTTACCTGCTTCGGTGCGAGCATGGTCTATCGTCAGCTGAGTGATTGTATAGTTAAGACCTTTTAATTTTTCAGATAAACCTTGAGGGTCGAGGTCAGCCAGCATGCTCATAAAACTGGAAGATTTAGCTATGACTTGTTGTCGATTAAGGCCAGCTGCTATTAATTGTTCTACCCACTTTAGGCTACCCGCTAACAAAGCCATTTGAAACATTTGGTAACCGGTGTTATTTTCAGCCCTCAGTGATTCAAGCACCTCACCCATCGCAAACGAACGATCAGCGGCGAATTCAAATGCCGCCGTATTTCGTTTGAAGCTTGCTTCAAACATCAACTCTTCTATATCATTTAAATTTAGTGGGCAATCGAGTAAACTAAATACAAGTTCCATATGAGAATCGTTGCTTAATACAGCATTTATAAATAAATGATTTTTTTCATTGTCAGTTATAAAAGGCCAAACACTTTTTACAGTGCGAGCATAATCATCAAAATTAAGCTTATCCTCATTTTTTAAGAGAGCTTTAAATTGGTTATCAATGAGAATTTTTTTACCTATTGATTTTGATGCTGGTAACGACCGCGGTATGTGATCTAAGTATTGATCAAAATCTTTCGAAGTTCGGCTAAGCACAAATTGCTCCTCTATCTCTTTGTAAATTTCGTGTATTTTCATGTTAAAGAATACCGCTTTATTACTCGATGAGAAAAAATCGACTAGTTTGTAGTAAGTATGTACAGCCGCATTCGACGCTGCTGCATACAGAGGAGATGATTTGATGTCATCAGAAAATATGGGCATATCAAGTTCTCTCAGCCATTCAATTAAATCCTCATTGCCTTTAGCAAGCATGGTATCTAATGATCCATCGATGACCGATCGATAGAAATAGCTACTTCCAGACTTGTCTTTACAGCAGAGTAAAGGGCCTATCAGGACTTGAACCTGATCTGCCAGCCATAACACATCCTCTGAAGAATGAACTGATGCCCAGGCCTTAAGAGAAAGAGGGTCTGCATCAAAAAATTCATAAGGCGCGATTCTTTTTAATCGATCGACTGTGGCAAGTAGCAGGTCACGGAAGATTTCTTTTTTGGCATATTTTGCAGCAAAGGATAAGGGCGATTTCGGTTCACCCTCTGCAGAAAATTTACAATCCTGCAGAGGATCAGCGCCTGCTTTGAGTAACAACTGTACGCTGGCTTGATCTTCGTTTGTGATGGCGACCCACAGCGGGGTGCGACCGACTGCATCAGGCAAGTTCAGGTAGTTAGGTGCTTCATTCGCAGCCAAGTTGATGACATGCTGCAGAACATCCGGGCGTGCTGGTTTTAACAAACACAAATTCAATAGACTCGCGCCATACAGGCAGTTCTCTCCGGTGTATGTTACGCCATGATAGTGATATGCCATCCCCAAGATACCGTCGTTTTGTATTTTTTCATTTTTACTCAGCAGGTTAACCGCCCAAGCCCCAGCATCTAACCGCGTACCGCCATTTTTGGGAGCGCTTTGAGATACGGGGGGTAACCAAAGAAGACCGAAATCATCTGGGCCGATAAGTTCTAACGCCAAATCCCAGTCGTCATTCACGATGGCGGCATGCACCACAGGCAAGCCGCTTTTGATTAAATATTTGTGGTGATCTGAGCGTTTACTCCAGTCGAATCCGAATAATTGTGCATGCCATCCGGGCGGGCGAGTGCGCAGTTCAGGAGGTGGAGTTTGAGTTGAACTTGTTGGATTAACTGCCGTTGTAATTATGAAGTTGTTCGGTGGTTGGGCAGTGGTTACTGGTGGCACGCTCATGTGAGCTCCTTTCAATAAAAAGTGAAAGAAGCTCGGTAACAAACGTTGCAGTGGGGTTCCTGCCTGTTTGTTAACTGATGGGCTAAATAATTTACAGTAGTAAGTTTTCTAAGGTGCGCCGGTAGATATTTTTTAATGGGTCAATTTCTTCCACTGCGACATGTTCATCAATTTTATGAATGCTGGCATTGGTGGGGCCGCATTCAACGACTTGTGGACAGATTTGCGCAATGAAGCGACCGTCAGAGGTTCCGCCCGTGGTTGAAAGCTCGGTATCGAGTCCAGTTTCACTTTTGATGGCGGCTGTAATAGCGTTGCTTAGCTTGCCCACAGGCGTGAGGAATGGCAATCCACCGACTGTCCATTTCAGATCGTATTCCAACCCATGCTGATCGAGTATGGCATGTACGCGTTTTTGCAAACCTTCAACAGTACTCGCGGTAGAAAAGCGAAAATTAAAATCAACAACACATTGGCCAGGTATGACATTCGATGCGCCGGTGCCTGCATGAATATTCGACATTTGCCATGACGTGGGAAGGTAGTATTCATTACCTGCATCCCATTGCGCCGCCGCTAATTCAGCCAGTGCAGGCATAGCGAGATGAATAGGATTTTTTGCCATGTGCGGATAAGCAATGTGACCTTGTATTCCATTGATGATCAACTTACCGGACATCGTGCCACGACGACCGTTTTTAATCATGTCACCGATGTGTTTGACCGAGGTGGGTTCGCCAACGATGCAGTAGTCGAGTTGTTCTCCGCGTGCTTTAAGCAAGTCGCACACAATGACGGTGCCATCAATCGCGGGGCCTTCTTCATCGCTGGTGATTAAAAAACCGATAGATCCTTGGTGATTCGGATGGCTGGCTACAAATTCTTCTACCGCGACGATCATCGCCGCGAGTGAAGTTTTCATATCTGCGGCACCACGACCATAGAGCTTGCCATCGCGATGCGTAGGCGTGAATGGATCCGATGACCATTGATCTAAGGGGCCGGTAGGTACGACATCGGTATGCCCTGCAAAGACGAGCAAGGGTTGTGCCGTACCACGGCGCGCCCACAAATTAGTGACGTCACCGGAGGCAATGGTTTCACACGTAAAGCCCAAGGGCGCAAGACGTTCTGCCATTTTCAACTGGCAACCGCCATCGGCGGGCGTCACGGAATGCAGTGAAATAAGTTCTTCGGTGAGTGCGAGTGTCTTGCTCATTAGCGTAGTTGTTCTTGGTAGATAGCCTCATCAAAACCGACCAGCACGGTTTTACCTTGGCACAGCACGGGGCGTTTGATCACGCTGGGATTTTCCAGCATTAATTGGGTTGCACTAGCGGCGTTGGTGATGGATGCTTTGGTGGCATCAGGCAAGCCACGCCAAGTGGTTCCTTTTTTATTGACAAGTATTTCCCACGAAACGACTTTCAACCATGTAGCAATGATCTCTTTGCTGAGGCCAGCTTTTTTAAAGTCGTGAAATTCGTAGGCGAGTTCCTGCGTAGCTAGCCATGTTCGTGCTTTTTGTACGCTGCCGCAGTTGGGAATACCGTAGACGGTAATAGGCATGATCTAGTGGTGATATTTGGGTGGCGGATACCCGACCACCCAGACGTTAACTTAGTCGCGAAGTAATTCGTTAATGCTGGTTTTTGCGCGGGTTTTTTCATCAACGCGTTTGACGATCACAGCGCAATACAAACTGTATTTGCCATCAGCGGATGGCAGATTGCCTGACACAACCACTGAGCCTTCAGGAATGCGGCCATAGGTAACTTCACCTGTCGCACGATCATAAATCTTGGTTGATTGGCCGATGTAAACGCCCATAGAGATAACGGAGTTAGCTTCAACGATGACGCCTTCAACGACTTCTGAGCGTGCACCAATAAAGCAGTTATCTTCAATGATGGTTGGGTTGGCTTGCATGGGCTCGAGTACGCCACCAATGCCTACACCACCGGAGAGGTGAACGTTTTTACCGATTTGTGCGCACGAACCAACAGTAGCCCAGGTATCCACCATGGTGCCTTCATCCACATATGCACCGATGTTCACATACGAAGGCATGAGCACCACATTTTTGCCGATGAAGCTGCCACGACGAGCCACTGCAGGAGGCACAACGCGAAATCCGCCTTTGGCAAAATCGTCTGCAGTGTAATTGGCAAACTTGGTCGGCACTTTGTCATAGAACTGCATGCCGCCGCCGCCCGGAATAGCCACGTTGTCTTCCAAACGGAAAGAAAGCAGCACTGCTTTTTTTACCCATTGATTAACCACCCACTGGCCGCTGTCTTTTTGCGCGACACGAAGTGATCCGGCATTCAATTGTTCGAGTACATCGGCAACGGCCTGACGTACATCGGCGGGAGCCGATTTAGGTGAAAAGTTAGTGCGTTCTTCCCATGCGTTGTCGATGAGGGTTTGTAGTTGTTGGCTCATGTTTTTATTTAATTAATCTAAGAAATTCAATTGGCAAGTTTGCGAGTAAATTCGACGATGCGCTGTGCTGCTTCGAGACACTCATCAACTTCAGCGACTAGGGCCATACGGATACGGTTGGCACCGGGGTTAATGCCGTGCGCTTCGCGTGCGACATAACTACCCGGTAAAACAGTCACATTATATTCGGCGTAAAGGCGCTTCGCGAATTCGGTATCGCTGATCGTAGCGAGTTTGTCGACCTTAGCCCACAGGTAAAAACCAGCATCGGGCAGCGCTACATCCATGACTTCAGCCAGCATAGGTGTGACCTGATTAAATTTTTGTATGTACTTAGCGCGATTTTCTTCGACATGCGACTCATCATTCCAGGCCGCGATGGAGGCGGATTGTATGGATGGACTCATGGCGCTACCGTGATAGGTGCGATACAGCAAAAACTTTTGCAAAATGCCAGCCTCACCTGCTACAAAGCCTGAGCGCATACCGG
>JACCDL010761367.1_pt1 | contig 13368 bp, 8 predicted proteins | sample 7441931 | NCBI WGS metagenome assembly JACCDL01 (sample SAMN15323437, study PRJNA562643) | freshwater metagenome | isolation source: river surface water | place: USA:Blue River Watershed | collected 2017-08-16 | reverse complement strand
CGCTTCACCTCAGGCCGAGTCACGCGGAGCACGAAACGTCCGTCGCCCAGGTTGAGCCACAGGCCGTAGTCGCGGCCCTCGCCGCGCGTGTTGGGCAGTTGATTGCGGAAGAGATCCTGCTGCGGGCCCTGCGGGATGAAGCTGTCGGATTCGTTCCACGTGAACGCCAGCCCCTGCACCGCCGCGGCCGCGCGCGCGAGGGCACCCTCGCCGCGTGCCGCCTGAGCGAGGATCGGCCAGCCGCGAAACGGCCGCACCACGGCGCCGGCCGTCCGCGTGCGGCCGGAGTTGGCGGCATAGTCACCGTCCGCCCACGGGTTCATCGACGAGTAGAGGTAGTCGAGGCCGTCGGGCGTGAGCAGCCGCGGCTCGAGGCCACGCTTGTCGTAGACCTTGTCCTGCCGCACGCCGAAGGTCGTCACGAGGCGGGCGCCGAACAGCGCGCTTTGGAGCACGCCGCCGCTCGTCTTGGTTTTCTGCAGCGAGTTGTTTCCGCCGCCGCTGTTGTCGGTCGTCGGGCGCTGGTCGAGCTGGGCGTTTTCGCGCTGGAAAACGCCGGTGGCGGCGTTGCCCCACACAAAGGCCGCCGGGCCGTAGGGAAACGTCGTCGGAGCGTGATCGACGTCGGTGCCCGTGGCGTCGCCGAGATAATAGCGGAAGTAGCCGCGGAGCCGCGCGGACGACGCCTGCGGGCCGCCCGCGACGTTGCCCGAGACCGCCGGATAGCTGCCCGGCGGGATCCAGGCGTGCGCGGAGGCGAGCACGTCGCGGTAACTGTAACGCCGCGTGAGCGCGGAGCGGAACTCGTCGTAGGCGCTGACCTGCTGCACACCGAACCAGCGCAGCGCGCTGCGCTCGGCGGTGAGATCGAGCCGGTAGGCGAGCTGGGCCCGCGCCGTCTCGCTGCGCCCCGGGATCCACTGCGTGAGCGGCTGGTCGAGGCCGATGTAGGGCCGGCCGAAGAACGGATTCGGCGTGCCGTCGAGCAGGCGGGAATTCACGTCGACGAGAATCTGGCTCGAGGGCCCGGTGCCGTAGAGGTTGCGCTGATAACGCAGGGAGTCCTCGCGCAGCCAGTCGGCCTGCACGAAGAGGGTGTGGCGCGCGGTGGCGAGGAGCTGCTGCTGCAGCTGCACGTAGGAGACCTGCGTGCGGTCCATGAGCCGGTTCATCGCGCCGAGGTTGATTGCGTCGTAATCGTAGTAACGGCCGTCGCGCAGCGTGGGGGTGGTGGAGAACAGCGGCTGGGCGGACGGGCGGCCGTTCACGACGCCGGCGCCGGCGTTGGGCGCCATGTAGCGCTGGCTGGTATTGTTCGCCAGCGGCGTGGTGCCGGAGTTGGCGGTCGGCGTGGTCCAGTAGGCGACCGCCCCGCGATCGATGAACACATACGAGCGGTCGCTGCCGGAGAAGGAGCGCTGGAAGACATCGGGGATGTTGTTGTCGCTCGTGATCGGGGTGCGCGTGGCGAGCGGTCCCGCGCCGTTCTGTCCGAAGGTCGCGCCGTCGACGGTGTAGGTCTGCGTCACGGGATCCCAGGCGGGCCGGCCGCGCTCGAGCCAGTAGGTGATGCCGTCGCGCGGCATGAGCGAATTGGGCCGGTTCCCGTTCATCCGGTAGTAGGCGTGCGAGGCGGAAATCTCGGTGGTGCGGAACGGCCGGAACTTGACCATGCCGTTGTAACGCAGCGTGTCCGTGCCCGAGGGCTTGCGGCGGAAGGCATCGTGCTGGAAGGCGGTGCTGACCCGGAACGCGAGCCGGTCGCGGGCAAGGACGCGGTTGGCATCGAGGTCGAAACGATAGCCGCCGAGGCTGTCGGCCCGCGTGCCGGCCTGCGTGCGGTTTTTCGCGAGCTGCGCGGCGGCGGGGATCATGTTCAACGTGCCGCCCGGGCTGCCGAGACCGAAGACATTGGCGTTGGGGCCGCGGCTGATCTCGATGCCGTCGATGCCGAGGGGATCGACCGGCGTGAGGCCGGACATGCCGATGTTGCCGTAGGAAATATTGGCCGAGCCGATGCCCCGCACGCGGTTCGCACCGCGCGGGTTGTTCATGACGTTGTCGGCCACGTGGCCGTTGTTGTTCACCGCAAAGTCCGTGTAGTCGCCGGTGCCCTCGGTGCTCGTGCCGTAGAGAAACACGTCGTTCAGATCGAGCATGGCGAAATCCGCCATCTGCTCCTTCGTCACCACGGTGATGGCGGCGGCGAGGTCCTCGATGCGGGAGTTGAGCCGCGTGCCGGACATCGTATTGGCCGAGAAATAGCCGCGCGTGTTCTCGACGACCTCGAAGGGCCTCAGCTCCACGGGCGGTGCGGGCGGCGGGTCGGCGGCGCCGGCGGGCGCGGATGGGGACGGAACCGTCTGGGCGGAAGCCAGCGAAGCTGCGCCAACCAGCGCAAGAAAACGGGTCATGGGCGGGGTGGGTTGAAAGCCTGAACCAGCCACGAGAGTGCGACCGGGCGACGCGCTCCCGGGGGAGGAGGCGTGGATCGCCGCGGGCGTCACGCTGCCCTGCCCCGCCCGGGCCGCAATCCTGCAATGCCGGCGCCGGCCGGCTCCCGGCAACGCTTCAGCGCCCGCCGGGCGCGAGACCGCGCTCGCTCGTCTGCGCGAAAGCGAGCATGCGTTTGAACTCCGCGCTCTCCGCCTGCGGATGCGCGGCGAGTTTCTCCAGCGCCTGGGTGCGGTTGAGTCCGTCGCGATAGAGGATCCGGTGGATCTGTTTCACGCGCTCGAGTTGCTCGGCGGAGAAGGCCTTCCGCTCGAGGCCGACCGAGTTGATGCTTCGGACCTTGGCCGGCGTGCCATCGGCGATGAAATACGGCGGCAGGTCGTGCACGAGTTTCGCGGTGGCCGAGAGCATCGAGAACGCCCCGAGCCGGCAGAACTGGTGCACGCCGCCATAGCCGCCGATCACGACATGATCCTCGACCACCACGTGCCCGGCGAGCACTGCGCCGTTGCTGGCGACGATGTGGCTCCCGAGCCGGCAGTCGTGGGCGACGTGGGAACTCGCGAGCAGCACGTTGTCGTCGCCGACGACGGTAAACTCGCCGTCGTTGGTCGCGGCGTGGATCGTGACGTATTCGCGGAAGACATTGCGCGCGCCGATGCGCACGCCGGGATTGCCGCCCCTGTATTTGAGATCCTGCGTTTTGCCGCCGATGCAGGCGTAGGGAAACACCTCGCAGCCGGCCCCGAGCACGGTGTTGCCCTCGACGGAGGCATGATGATGCAGCCGTGTGCCGGCGCCGAGCGTCACGCCCGCGCCGACAAACGCATAGGCCCCGATCGCCACTTCCGGGCCGAGCTGCGCGCCCGGCTCGATGATCGCCGTGGGATGAACGAGCGCGGCCATCGCGTCACTCTTCCGTCTCGTCGGCCAGGCCGAACATCAGTTCGGCGGAGGACACGACCTGCCCGCCGACCGTGCAGTTGCACTCGGCGGTCGCGAGTTTCTCGCCGCGGACCTTGGTGATCCGGGCGTTGATCACGATCTGGTCGCCGGGGCGGACGGGCTTCCGGAACTTCACCTTGTCGGCGCTCATGAAGAACGCGGTCTTCCCGCCGTTGCCGGTCCGGCGGAGCATCACGATGCCGGCGGCCTGCGCCATGGCCTCGAGCTGCAGCACGCCGGGCATCACGGGATTGCCGGGGAAGTGGCCGTTGAAGAACGGTTCGTTGATGGTGACGTTCTTGATCGCGACGAGTTCGTCGTTGCCGATGAACTCCACCACGCGGTCGATCATCACGAACGGATACCGATGCGGGATCGTGTCGAGAATCCGGCGGATATCGAGCGACGTCTCGGTCGGGAGCACGACGGTGGGCCGCGGCTTCTTCTTCGGCCCCTTCTTCTTTTCCTCGAGCCGGGCGTGCAGCGCCTTGGTCAGCTCGGCGTTGATCGCGTGGCCGGGGCGCGTCGCGACGATGTGGGCCTTGAGCGGCTGCCCGAGCAGCATCACGTCGCCCACGATATCGAGAATCTTGTGCCGCACGAACTCATCGGGGAACCGCAGTCCCTCCTTGGAAATGATCTTGTCGCCGCGGATCACGACGGCGCAGTCGAGCGAGCCGCCCTTGATCTTCCCCAGCTTCAGCAGCTCCTCGATATCCTCGTATATCGTGAACGTGCGCGCGGCCGCGACCTGCGTCATGTAGACGTCGGGATCGATCGTGAGCGTGAGGTGCTGCGTGTGGATGCCGCGGTCGTCGGCGGACGTGCAAGTGATTTTGAACTGGTCCGACGGCAGCGCGATGATCGACGAGTTGCCGCGCGTGACCGAGACCGGCGCATCCAGCTCGAAATACTCGCGGTCGGCCTCCTGCTCCACCGGCTCGCCCTGGAGAATCATGTTCACGTAGGGCTTGGCCGAGCCGTCCATGATCGGCGGCTCCGAGGCGTCCATTTCCACGACCACGTTGTCGATGCCGCAGCCGTGCAACGCACTCAGCACGTGCTCCACCGTATGGATCTTGGCGTGGCCCGACTGGATCGTGGTCGCGCGGACGAGATCGGTCACCTGGTCGACCCGCGGTTTGATCTCCGGCGCACCGTTCAGGTCGATGCGCTTGAACACGATGCCGTGGTCGGCGGGAGCAGGTTTGAGGGTCAGCGTAACGGACTCGCCCGTGTGGAGGGCGTTGCCCTTGATGGTCACGTCGCGGGCGAGGGTGCGTTGTTTCATTTACGTTAACGGTCAGTGTCGGAAACCGCCGCCGTCGAGGGCAAGCGCGGATGTGGTGCCACGGCCGGACGAAACATGCCGGCACCCGCGGCCTCGCTTCGGCGGCCGGAGCCCGGGCGCGACCTTGACACCCCTACGCCCGGTTGCCCAACTCTGACCCCTTTTCCAATCGTAACCCTCGTCAGTCCGCTTCGATCACGCCATGCCCGCAGCCAACGACATCCGCAAAGGCCAAGTCATCAAATTCAACGGCGAGCCTCACCTCGTCATGGAAACCCAGCACCGCACGCCCGGAAACCTCCGCGCGTTTGTGCAGATCAAGATGCGGAATCTCCGTTACGGCAAAGCCCTCGACCAGCGCTTCGCCTCCACCGACAGCATCGAAGTGCTGCCCACGGACCGGAAGACGCTCGAGTTCAGCTACGCCGACCGCGGGACCTATGCGTTCATGGATCAGGAGACGTTCGAACAGATCGAGCTGAACGAGCAGCAGCTCGGCGACGTCCGCAACTACCTCGCGCCGGGCGGCAAGGTCGACATCCTCTTCGTCGACGAGCGCCCGCTCTCCGTCGACCTGCCCTCCACCGTCTCGCTCAAGGTCGTTGAGTCCGCCGATGGCGTGAAGGGCGACACCGCGAGCAACGTCCAGAAGCCCGCCAAGCTCGAAACCGGCCTCGTCGTGCAGGTCCCGCTCTTCATCAAGGAAGGCGAACTGATCCGCGTGAGCACGATCGACGGCACGTATCTGGGCCGCGTCTGAGTTTCGCGCCCGGCGCCGGGCGCAACATGGACTTCCGAAAGGCGGGTCGAATCGACCCGCCTTTCCGCTTTTTCAGCGGGAGAGGATCCGCTGGTCGGTGTGCGCCGCGCAGCGCCAGACGCCCGGCTCGTCACCGCGCGCCATCTTCGCCTCGCACTTCGGACACGCGGGCGTGGTGAAGTCGCCGGCCGTGATCTGGTGCAGGATCTCCGCGCGCGCCGCATCGGGCAACGCGTTCAGTTTCTCGAGGAAGATGTCTCCCGGCAGCAGCGTGATGTGCTTCTCCTCGGCGAAATCGCGGGCGGCGACGTTGAACTTGCCCGAGGTTACCACGTAGCCGCGGCGGATATCCTCCGCCATCAGCACTGCCGTGAGTTCCTGGATGGGCTTGGCATCCACCAACCCCTGCGGCTGCGCGATGCATTGCACCAACGCGAACGGCCGCGGCTCGCCCTTCCACGAAATCTTGATGTGCACCGGCGTCGCCGGGCCGGCCTTGGTCCGCGTGGCAACGACGCCGGTCTTGGCGTAATACGCGGCGACGAGTTCCTCGAAATGCTTCCACTCCAGCTTGGAGATCAGGTCGGCCGTAAACACGGAGCCGCCGACCGTCGGCACCGGCGCACTGAACGGAGAATGCGAGACTGCCGTCGCCGCCAACTCGATCTGCCGCTGCCGGCGGCGCCAGACCAAATAACCCAAGCCGCCCACCACGATCACGAACGTGATCACATAGGTGCGGGTCGAGAAAAACGCCGTGGCCGGATCGACCTCCTGCTGGGTCGCGGCTTCAAGCCGTCGCCGCGCTTCGCGCATCTCCAGCGCCCGCTGGGCCGCCTTTTTCTTGCCGGCTCCGACTTTGTCCTTCGCCGCGACCTCCGGATCGTCCTCGGCCGGCACCGCCACCGCGTCGGCCACATTCGGAGAAACGGTCTCGCCCGAAGTCCGCGCGGGCATGTCGGCCAAGGCCCCGGCCGTGGGCGGCGTTGCGGCGGCGGGAACCGTCACCGGGGTCTCCCTCGGTGCGGGCGCCGGGGTCGCAGGCACCGGGCTCGGCGACTTCGAAGCTGTCGCGGCCGCTGCGACCGCGGTGTCCGCAACCCGCGGGGCACTCGCCGGGGATCCGGAGCTGCGCGTTCCACCCGAGCCGGGCGGAAGCACCCGCTTGATCTCCAGCTTGGGCTCCGGAGCGGGCGGCGGAAGGGGTGCGGCGTCCGCGGGACTCGGCGGCGGACTCGCCGGCACCGCGACGCCATCCAGCGGCGAGGTCGCCGGAGGGGCCGTGCGCAACACCGGTTCAAGATTCATCGTGCTCCGAATCGTGGCGGCATCGGTCGCCGGCGCGGGCGCCGCAGGGGCAACCGGGGCGGGTGCCACGTCGCTCGCCGGAGTTGGAGCAGGCGCTGGCGCCGGCGTCGGCGTCGGCGCGGGCCGGCGCACGGGCTCCGACGCGAGGCGTTCCACATCCACCACCACGCCGTTGCGCAGGGTCAGACGCTCCCGCCCGTAGAAAAGCACCTCGCGCCCTCCACCCACCAGCGTGCTGCGCGGCTCGCCATACCGGGAGAGCACCTGCTCGCGCGTCGCCCCCATAAGGGGATGCTGCTCGGCTGCGTGCGCGATCGACCCGACGCCCAGGACGATGGCCACGCACCAAGCCCGGAAGCCGACGGGAAACTTGGATCGCATGATCGGGCGGAGGTTGGCGGCAATGCCCCACTTACATCAATGCCGAACTTGGCAAATACCCGCCACGAACTGCCGCAGTGGATCACGTGCGAGCCGGCCTCCACCGCCGGCGCCCCGCTCGGCACACGCCGGCCCGAGAACAACTTCGGCAACATCTCCGCCCCCTTCACCCGCATCGGCGCGGCGACATCGCACGCCCGGCGCCGCGCAGAATCACAGGGATTTCACAGGCGCAAACGCAGTAAGATCACTCAAACCACCCGGGCCCAAAGCACCTTGAGATAGCGGCTCTCGAGACAGTTCGAATACACCGGATGATCCACCCCCGGCCCCGTGCGATCGAAGAGCTGCAGCCGCCGGTTCAGGCGGTGCACGCCCTTGATCACCACGCCCTCGAAATTCTCGAGCGAAACCAAGCCCGAGCAGGAGCACGTAACGAACAACCCACCCGGTTTCACGAGACTCGCCGCGATGGTATTCAGGTCCGCGTATTTGCGCAGGCCCTCCGCGGCGCCGGCCGGCTCGCGGGTCATCACGAACTTCGGCGGATCGCACATCACGAGGTCAAACACCTCGCCGTTCTTCTGCATCTGCCGGGCATACGCGAACGCATCGGCATGCACCCACTTGAGGCGATTGGGCGAAACCTGGTTGAGGTTGGCATTCCGCCGCCCCTGCGCCACCGCCTTCTCGTCGAGGTCGACCGCGGTCACCTCCGTCGCGCCACCGAGCGCGGCGTTGATCGAAAACCCGCCCGTGTAGCTGCAAAGGTCGAGCACGCGCAGCCCCTTCGCGAGCTGACCGAAACGACGGCGGTTGTCGCGTTGATCGCAGAAGAACCCCGTCTTGTGCCCCTCGGCGAAATCCACCTCGTAGCGCACCCCGTGCTCGCGGATGCGGACCTTTTCCGGTGCGCCCGCCGTCAGCTCCTTCATCTGCGAGGGCTTGATGCCCTCGAGACTGCCGAGGTCATGGTCGACGTGCACGCGCGCGTGCTTCGTGCCGAGCAGTTCGTGCAGCAGCGGCAGCCAGCGCGGCAGCCGCTGGAAGATGCCGAGCGAATACACGTCGCAGAACAGCGTGTCGCCGTAGCGATCGATCGTCAGGCCGCTCAACCCGTCGCCATCCGAGCCCACCACGCGATAGGCGTCCGTGACTTCATCGAGATGAAACAGCTCGCGCCGCAGCGCCACCGCCCGGCGCAACGCGGTCTCGAAGTAGTCTTCGCCCACGTCCTCCGCCGTGTGTGTGACCACCCGCAACGGCATCTTGGCCCGGGGATTGTAGAGGCCGGCGCCGATGCGGTTGCCGAATTTGTCGTAGACCGAGACGAAGTCGCCGGGGCGGGCATCGCGCGAGACATCCCCGAGCATCCGGGGAAAAATCGCCGGCTGAAACGTGACGAACTTCAGCTGCGCCCACGGTCGCGGCCACTGCGCCTTCTGTTCCGGCGTCGCGGGACGCGCCTTCTCGCGCATCAGCGCGTTCATCTCCGGCAGCGCAGCGGACTCGGACGCCAGCATCTCTTCGTCGTGATTCTCGGACATCGCTGCAGAACGAAGCGCCGCCACGGCACCGCGGCGACTTCTTTCCGCGCCGCGCCGAACGGACCCGCACCGGCAACACGCGCCCGATTGCCGGCACAAAAAAGCCGGCCCGGAAAACCGGGCCGGCCGAGATACTTTCCGGGCCGCCTTACGCGACGCGCTCGACGATGAGCGGCGGCGGCGTGGGCCGCTTGGGCGCGAGCCGGTAGGCATTCTTGAAATACTCCAGAGCCTGCTCGAGCTTCGCCTCGTCGTTGTAGTGGATCATCATCAGCGGCTCGCCCTGCTTCACCTGCGTGCCGACCTTCTTGATCTCCGACACGCCGACCGAGTGGTCGACCTTGTCGTGCGCGCCTTCCTTGCCGGCGCCGAGCAGATGCACGCCGCGGGCGATCATCGCCGCGTTGATCGTGTGCACGTAGCCCCGCTTCGGCGCAGGCAGCTTCCGGATATGACGCGCCGCCGGGAATTTTTCCGGATGATCGATGAACGACGTATCGCCGCCCTGCGCCTTCACGAGGTCCTTGAACTTCTCGAGCGCCGAACCGTCGGTCAGGTGCCGCTGCGCGGTCTGCTTCGCGGAGAGAGGCGAGCCGGCCACGCCGGCGAGGCGGACAATCTCCATGCCGAGCTTCAGCACCAGCTCCTTCATGTCCTCGGGACCCTCGCCCTTCAGCAGTTGGATCGCCTCCTTGACCTCGAGAGAGGTGCCGACGGTGTCGCCGAGCGGCTGGTTCATGTCGGTGACGAGCGCCACGCAGCGCCGCTTCATCGAACGGCCGACGCGCGTCATGGAACGGGCGAGCTGCTTGGCCTGCTCGAGATCCTTGATGAAGGAGCCATTGCCCCACTTCACGTCGATGACCAGGCCTTCGGAACCTTCCGCTAGTTTCTTGGAGAGCACGCTGCCGGTGATCAGCGGCAGGCTGGGAATGGTGCCGGTCTCCTTGCGGAGTTCGTAGAACTTGGCGTCGGCCGGAGCGAGATCCTCGGTCTGCGCCACGATCGCGCCGCCGATGCGGGCGAGTTGGGAGGAGAACGCCTCGTTGCTGATGTGGCCCTTGAAGCCGGGGATCGCCGCGAGTTTCTCGAGCGTGTTGATGATGTAGTCGTGCTCGACGCCGCACATCATCGGAACCACGACGCCGGAGGCCATCGCGAGCGGGACCAGCACAAGCGAGGTCTTGTCGCCCACGCCACCGGTCGAATACTTGTCGATCTTCGGCTTCGCGATGTGGGAGAGGTCGATCACCTCACCCGACAACATCATCTCCTCGGTGAGGTCCGCCGTTTCCTGCGCGGACATGCCGGAGAAATAGATCGCCATCGCCAGCGCCGCGAGTTGGTGCTGCGGCATTTCGCCGTCCAGGGTGCTGTCGATGATGTAGCGAATTTCCTCTTGCGTGAACTCACCGCCATCCCGCTTCTTCTCGATCAGGAAGTTGAAGGAAGGCTTGATGAAGCGACGCGTCGGGATGTTTCGTTTACTGGTCATGTTGTAGAGTGAGGAACGAGTTCGGACGGTGACGCCCGCCCGCGGAAAAGTTTGGGAGCGAATGCGTTTTAGAGGGAAAGTCGAGCCAAAACCCGGCCCGGCTCCTCCGGCCCCCGCTCCCGCCGCAGCTTGCGCAAGTAACCGCTTGGGCACCCAAGCCGCCCCGCCAGCCGCGGGCGGCATCACGCCGACCGCCGCGCCACGATCACGGCGTCTTCGCGCCGGATTGCACCCAATCCGCCAGGATCGCCCGCTCGAGCTCCGTCATCTTCGTGACGTTGCCGAGCGGCATGATCCGCGTGACGACGACCTGCTGATACATGCGTTGGGCATTCTGCACGATCGCATCGGTGCTGTGCAGCACCACGCCACCCGGAGGTTGCGCGATGCCCGGAAACGTCGGCGCCGGCGCATGACACGCGAGGCAGTGCTGGCCGATCACCGCCCGCACCTGATCAAACGTCGCCGGCCGCTCCAACTTCGGCAGCGCCTGGATCCGCGGCGCCGTCCACCACGCCACGACGGCCAGCAGCACCGCCCCGATCGCCGGATACTGCCACGCCAGCACCCCTTTGTGCCGGCGATTGAAAAAGTGCCGGATGCTCACCCCCGCCGCGGCGATCAGCGTCAGCACCAGCCAGCCCTGCGGATGCGCATACGTCGACGGGTAGTGATTGCTGATCATGATGAACAGCACCGGCAGCGTGAAGTAGTTGTTGTGCACGCTGCGCTGTTTGCCGCGCTTGCCGTAGATCGGATCCGGCAGCTGCCCCGCGCGCATCGCCTCCACCATCTTTTTCTGCCCCGGGATGATCACGAAAAACACGTTCGCCACCATGATCGTGCCGATCGCCGTGCCGACGTGGATGAACGCCGCCCGCCCGCTGAACGCCTGGTGCAATCCCCACGCCAGCAACGTCAGCAGCCCAAACACCACCAAACCCAGCAACCCGTCACGTTTTCCCAGCGGAGATCGGCACAGGGCATCGTAGACCACCCACGCACCCACCATGCTCGCGAGACCGATGCCCACCGCCTGCCAGACCGTCCACGAGCCGCGCGCCGGATCCAGCATCATCGACTGCGCACGCATCCAATAGACCACGACCAGCAGCGCCGTCCCCGAGAGCCACGTCGTATAGGCCTCCCATTTGAACCAGTGTAGCTTCTCCGGCAGCGAGGCCGGCGCCACGGCATACTTCTGCGGGTTGTAGAAGCCGCCGCCGTGCACCGCCCATAGCTCGCCGGACACGCCTTTCTTTTTCGCGTCCGAACCCTCCGCCGGCGGCTCGAGCGAGTTGTCGAGCCAGATGAAATAAAACGACGAGCCGATCCACGCGATTCCCGCGATGATGTGCAGCCAGCGCAGCAGCAGACTCAGAAACTCCATCCAGTGTGCGTCCATCGATAGGCGGGGAGGAAAGCTGATGCGATGCCAAGCCGGACCCCGACTTGCCGCAAGCCCGCAGCTCCCGCCCCCACCCGGCCCGCAGTCGCCGTCCGAACCAACTCCGCGCTTGCCCGCGCGACGCGCGCTGCGGTTTCCTCGCCGGATGCACGTCTCCTTCCAGCTCGCCGCCGACCTCGACACGGCCCTCAAGTCCGCCGCCCGGAAGGCCGGACTGGCCGAGGCCGATGCTTTCGCGCCGGAAGTGCGCACCGCCGATCCGCGGCACGGCGATTTCCAAGCCAACGGCGTCCTCGGCTACGCCAAGGCACGCAAACTCAACCCCCGCGCCGTCGCCGACCAGCTCATCGCCGCCCTCGATCCCGCCGTCCGGGAATATTGCGAGGTCACGATCGCCGGTCCGGGCTTCATCAATTTCACGCTCAGACCCGCCGCCCTGCTCGCTTGGCTGCGGGCCTTTGCCACCGCCGACCAACTCCGCGCCGGCGCCGCCGCCGCCAATTCGGCCGCCAGCGCCACCGCCGCCGGCCAGACGTGGGTGGTCGACTATTCGTCCCCCAACACCGCGAAGCAGATGCACGTCGGCCACCTGCGCTCCGCCGTTATCGGCGAGGCGATCTGCCGGCTGCTCGCCTTCACCGGCGCGCGCGTGATCCGCGACAACCACCTCGGCGACTGGGGCACGCAGTTCGGGAAACTCATCTACGGCTACAAGCGCTGGGCCGACCCGCAGGCGCTCGCGACCGACGCCATCGAGGAACTCGAACGCCTCTACAAACTCGGCAACAACGCCACCCCCGACGGCTCGCCCGAGCTGGAGGAAGCCCGCCGCGAACTCGTGAAACTCCAGAACGGCGACCCCGAAAACGTCGCCCTCTGGCGCAAATTCTCCGAAGTCTCCCTCGCCGCGTTCCAGCAGATCTACGACCGGCTCGGCATCCGCTTCGATCACAACCTCGGCGAATCCTTCTACAACGACCAGGTCGACCGCGTCTACGCCGAGCTCACCGGCACCGAGCCTCCGCTTGCCGTCGAGAGCGAGGGCGCGCTGGTCGTGTTCCATCCCGAACACCCGCGCTTCAAGACCCAGCCCTTCATCGTCCGCAAGGCCGACGGCGCCAGCAACTACGCCTCCACCGATCTCGCCACCGCGCTCTACCGGGCCGAACACTTCCGGGCCGACGGCATCGTCGTCGTGACCGACTTCCGCCAGGCGGATCACTTCGAACAGCTTTTCCTCACCGTGCGGAAATGGTTCGCGGCCAAATCCTACCGGCTGCCCGAGCTCCATCACGTCACCTTCGGCGCCGTCACCGGCGAGGACGGCAAGGCCCTCAAGACCCGCAGCGGCGACGTGATCAAGTTGAAGGCTCTCTTCGACGAAGCCGAGGAGCGCGCCTTCGCCATCGTCTCGGAGAAAAATCCCGAGCTGCCCGAAGCCGAGCGCCGCGAGATCGCCCGCACCGTCGGCATCGGCGCCGTGCAATACGCCGATCTCTCCCAGAATCGCAGCAGCAACTACGTCTTCTCGTGGGACAAGATGCTCGCGCTCGACGGCAACACCGCCCCCTACCTGCTCTACGCCGTCGCCCGCATCCACTCCATCTTCCGCAAGGCCGGCACCACGCCGGGCGCCGCCGCCGCCGAGTCCGCCGCCACCGCGCCCGAGACCGCCGCCGAGATCCTGCTCGCCCGCAAGCTCGCCAAGTTTCCCGACGCCATCCGCCTCGCCCGCGAGACCCTGCGCCCGCACTACCTCTGCCTCTACCTCTTCGAACT
>JACCDL010506127.1_pt1 | contig 13370 bp, 12 predicted proteins | sample 7441931 | NCBI WGS metagenome assembly JACCDL01 (sample SAMN15323437, study PRJNA562643) | freshwater metagenome | isolation source: river surface water | place: USA:Blue River Watershed | collected 2017-08-16 | reverse complement strand
GTTGAGTTATCTGCTGACAATAAAAAACAACTCTGGATTCCAGAAGGTTTTGCACATGGTTTTTTAGTGTTATCGGATGAGGCGGAGTTTTTATACAAGACCACAGATTATTGGCATACTGCCAGTGAACGGTGTTTGATGTGGAATGATCCGACCATTAATATTCAGTGGCCAGATATTGGTATGGCTCCGATTTTAAATGCCAAGGATAAAACTGGATCTAGTTGGCAAGATGCCGCTAAGTTTTGAGAAGACATCAATTGATGGTTGAATAAGTTAAGTTGAGTTACAGCATGTTATCCCACCCTAAATACAGATCAGACATAGACGGTTTGAGAGCCATTGCTGTCATTTCCGTTGTTGCATTTCACGCCTTTGGTGTCAAAGGCGGATTTAGTGGTGTAGATATATTTTTTGTGCTCTCAGGGTATCTCATCACATCGATTATTTTTGAAAATTTAGAAAAAGGAAGCTTTAGCTTCCTTGATTTTTATTCTCGTCGAATTAAAAGGATCTTCCCAGCCTTGTCTCTTGTTTTAACGAGCTGCCTTGTTTTGGGTTGGATTTTATTGTTTGCTGATGAGTATCAGCAGCTGGGCTGGCATGTATTTTCTGGAGCAGGATTTTTTTCCAACTTTACTCTCTTGAGGGAGAGTGGTTATTTTGATGTTGCAGCAGAGAAAAAGCCATTGCTCCATCTTTGGTCTTTAGGTATAGAGGAACAGTATTACATCTTATGGCCACTGATTACCTATTCCTTATATAAGTTGAGAGTCAATCTTGGCTGGATGATTACTGCTCTTGTAATAGTTCTTTTTTCAATGAATGTGGTTTTTGTTCAGATAGATCCGGTCGCTACCTTCTATTTGCCTCACACGCGTTTCTGGGAGTTGCTGATTGGATCCTTGGTTGCGTATTTGATGGTCTTTAAAAAAAATGAAATCAATCTTTCATCAAACGTTTTGAATGGTTTAAGTACTATTGGTCTAGTATTAATTATCTTTGGGATTATTTTATTAAATAATAAGATGACTTTCCCTGGCTGGTGGGCTTTATTGCCAACAGTTGGAACAGCTTTAATTATTTTTTCTGGCGAAAATAATTTTGTTGGCCAAAGGATACTTTCTAATCGAGTGTTGGTTTGGTTTGGTCTGATTAGCTACCCGCTATACCTTTGGCATTGGCCGCTCTTATCTTTTTTAAAGATTCTCGGTGATCAGCCTAAATTTACCAAGTTTCTTGCCATTGTTGGGTCAGTTTTTTTGGCTTGGCTAACTCAAAAATTTATTGAGAGACCAATTCGGTTTGGTAAAGATCACTCTTATAAAGTTATTCTGCTTGTTGTCACCATTGTGTGCATAGGTCTGATGGGGTTTGCTGTTAATCAGTTTTCTGGCTATCCAGGAAGAATTGACGATGGTGCTCAAGGTGCTCTAGTCACTAAATATCGTTCAGAAATACTCTGGCCAGAAGAGAATAATCACTCCAAGGAATGTGTTGATAAGTTTGGCGCAGATCAATACTGTTTAATCAGCCAAATTAATTTACCGCCAACTGCAGTTATTGTTGGCGACTCGCATGCAAATCATTTTTACTATGGTTTAAATGATTATGTTGAGTCGCGTGGCGGTAACTTACTATTGTTGGGAGCTGGTGGTTGTTTACCGTTCTATGGCATTGATCGGGGAAGGCACCCTCAAGCGGGTAATGTTAATTGTTACGCTAGAACTAGTAAGTTTTATGACTATGTTTTAAACCAAGCTTCCATTAAGACCGTTATTTTTTCATTTGTACATACTGAGCCATACAGAAATGACATTCAATTTATTGATCGATGGGGAAAAATAAATCATAGCGATAATTACCGTAATGCTGTTGAGGCATTTGTTCGTACAATCAAATTACTCCGTGAAAGAGGTAAACAAGTTATTGTTATATATGATTTACCGAATTTAACTGCTGACCCCAAAGATTGTTTTTCTAAGCGGCCATATGTGGCAGGTCAACGTCAGTGTCGGATGGACCAATTGCAAATGATTATGAACTTTGATCGTTATGATCAATTTTTAAAAGATGTTAAGTCTCAAGCTGAGTTTGACATCTTTCATACGCATCAGTACCTATCAGGAAATTTTCCTGTGAATTCGGATGGGGTTCTAACCTATAGAGATGCCACTCATTTATCTATGACTGGCTCAAAATTCTTTTCTAAGAAGTACAATTTCCTTGATTAAATTGGATTTTTAGGTGAATTATCCTTTTTAGTTCCTATAAAATAGGGAAATGTCGATAAAAATCAAACCCGTCATACTTTGCGGTGGCTCAGGTACTAGACTGTGGCCTTTGTCTAGGGAGTCCTTCCCTAAACAATTTGTCCCCTTAATTGATGGGCAAAGTCTTTTGGGTTTAACGATTGATAGAGTTAAATCAATAGCTTCACCCATTTGTGTCACTAATGATGAACATCGTTTTTTTGTTCAAGAGTTATTAAAGAAATCTTCAGATCATCTTGCTGCATCTATTCTTTTAGAGCCCGCTGGTCGAAATACAGCCGCTGCGATGGCAAGTGTGGCATTTATGCCTGGGGTTGCTGATTCAGATTTATTACTCTTTTTGCCTTCGGATCACTTTGTTCCAGATATTGGTGCATTCACTTCAACAATGCACTCTGGTATTGAGGCGGCACGTTTAGGCTATATCGTCACCTTTGGAGTGCAGCCAAGTTTTCCAAGCACAGCCTATGGCTATATTCAGCAAGGACCACAATTAGATGGTCCTGGTGGTGCGCCATCATTTGCCTATGATGTTGCTCGATTTATTGAAAAGCCTCCGTTAGATCAAGCGCAAGCGATGTTATTGTCTGGTGATTATCTTTGGAATGCGGGCATTTTTTTATGTCAAGCAGCGGTACTTAAAGGTGCACTCAATAAGCATGCTTCGGATATCCTGAAGTCCTCTGAATTGGCCATGAAGTCAGCTCAAGTGGATGGTGATTTCGTGCGTCCCAATAAGGAAGCTTTTTTAGCATGTCGATCTGAGTCGATTGACTATGCTGTGATGGAGCATTTTGACAAAGTGGCTGTGGTTCCATTTAAAGGCGCATGGAGTGATGTCGGTAGTTGGAATGCGGTGGCTACTTTATCTTCCGCTGATGCAGCAGGTAATCGAATTAATGGCCAAGGTGTAGCGGTTCAAGCTAACAATACCTATATCAATGCACCGCACCGACCCGTGGTGGCCCTGGGTACCTCAGACTTGGTGATTGTGGATACGCCCGATGCAGTATTAGTGGCGTCCTCTGACAAAGTAGAACAGGTCAAAGATGTGGTGGCTCAACTTAAAAAAGACGGCAAGACTCAAGCTGTCATTCATCGTCGAGTAGCTCGTCCTTGGGGTTGGTATGACTCCATTGATATGGGTGAGCGTTTTCAGGTGAAGCGTATTGCGGTCAAGCCGGGTGCGAGTTTGAGTTTGCAGATGCATCACCATCGTGCCGAGCATTGGATTGTGGTTAAGGGAACCGCGAAGGTGACCAATGGTGAAGAAGTATTTTTATTAATTGAAAATCAATCGACCTATATTCCAATTGGAGTGAAACATCGTTTGGAAAATCCAGGTGACTCTGATTTAGAGATGATTGAAGTGCAATCAGGTGGTTATTTGGGTGAGGACGACATTGTTCGTTTTGAAGATACGTATGGACGTAGTTAAAAAAATTAAATGATTGAGTTGGAAATGACGAAACAAACAAACAAACAAAAAGTGGCGTTAATCACTGGTGTGACTGGGCAAGATGGCTCCTATCTTGCAGAGTTTTTGCTAGAAAAAGGCTATATTGTTCACGGCATTAAGCGTCGTGCTTCTTTATTCAATACGGATCGAGTAGATCACCTCTATCAAGACCCGCATATTGATCATCGCAACTTTGTGTTGCACTATGGTGACTTGTCAGATTCATCCAATTTGACGCGCATCATTCAGCAAACGCAACCAGATGAGATTTATAACTTGGGGGCGCAAAGCCATGTGGCCGTTTCTTTTGAATCCCCTGAGTACACGGCAGATGTAGATGGTATGGGTACGCTTCGTATCTTGGAAGCCATTCGTATTTTGGGTTTAGAAAAGAAAACGCGTTTTTATCAAGCATCAACTTCTGAGCTCTATGGTTTGGTGCAAGAGATTCCTCAAAAAGAAACCACGCCGTTTTACCCTCGTTCGCCTTATGCTGTTGCCAAGCTCTATGCGTATTGGATCACGGTGAACTATCGTGAAGCCTATGGTATGTATGCTTGTAACGGTATTTTGTTTAACCATGAAAGTCCGCGTCGTGGTGAAACTTTTGTAACAAGAAAGATTACACGTGGCTTAGCTAATATTGCCCAAGGTTTGGAGCAATGTTTATATATGGGCAATATGGATGCTTTGCGTGACTGGGGCCATGCTAAAGATTATGTGCGCATGCAATGGATGATGTTGCAACAAGAGCAACCTGAAGATTTTGTGATTGCCACTGGTGTTCAATATTCTGTTCGAGAATTTATTGCTAAGAGCGCAGCTCAATTAGGCGTTACTTTGAAGTTTGAAGGTCAAGGCGTGAATGAGCAAGCCGTGGTTGTGAGCATTGTTGGTGCTAACGCTCCAGCCTTGAAGGTCGGTGATGTGATCGTTAAAGTGGATCCCCACTATTTCCGCCCCACGGAAGTAGAAACTTTGTTAGGAGATCCGGCTAAAGCTAAAGCAAAGCTAGGTTGGGTGCCAGAAATTACTTTGGATGAAATGGTTCAAGAAATGGTGGCGTATGACTTAGAGCAGGCTAAACAGCACGCTTTATTAAAAGATCATGGCTATGCTGTGCATGTGGGTAAAGAAAACTAAGTCAACTCATTACCATCTTTTTATATGAATAAAGACCTAAAAATATATGTCGCTGGTCATCGAGGGATGGTGGGCTCAGCTATTGTGCGTCAATTGCAGGCTGGAGGGTTTAGTAAGATTTTGACGCGCACTCACGCAGAGTTAGATCTTTGTAATCAGCAAGCAGTTGCCAATTTCTTCAAAGAGGAAAAGCCTGAGCAGGTGTATTTGGCAGCTGCCAAGGTGGGGGGGATTCATGCAAACAATACTTATCCAGCTGAGTTCATTTATCAAAATTTGATGATGGAAGCCAATGTGATTCATCAAGCTTTTGAGAGCGGGGTAAAAAAACTTCTCTTTTTGGGTTCAAGTTGTATTTACCCAAAAATGGCGCCACAACCGATGGCTGAAGATGCTCTTTTAACGGGTAAGTTAGAGGCTACTAATGAGCCTTATGCAATTGCGAAGATTGCAGGAATTAAATTGTGCGAGAGTTATAACCGTCAATATGGCCCATCGCATGGCCTTGATTACAGATCGGTCATGCCAACAAATCTTTATGGCCCAGGTGATAACTACCATCCTGAAAATAGTCATGTAATTCCTGCCTTGATCAGACGTTTTCATGAGGCTAAAGAGAAAAATTTACCTGAAGTGGTGATTTGGGGAAGTGGAACCCCAATGCGTGAGTTTTTATATGTTGATGATATGGCTGAGGCATCAGTTTTTGTCATGCAATTAGACAAAGCAACTTATGATCAACATACAGAACCCATGCAAAGTCATATCAATGTTGGTTTTGGTTCAGATGTCACAATTAAAGAATTAGCTGGCATTGTAGGCAAGACTGTGGGTTATCAAGGTCAAATTACCTTTGATCGGAGTAAGCCAGATGGTACCCCTAGAAAGCTCATGAATAGTGGTCGACTCAAAGATATGGGGTGGCAAGCTAAAGTAAGTCTAGCTGATGGTTTAGCTATTGCGTATCAAGATTTTTTACAAATATTTGATTGAATTGGGCTAGATTTTTATGAAAGCAGTCATACTTGCAGGTGGTCTAGGAACCAGAATCTCTGAGGAAAGCGTGTCTCGACCAAAGCCCATGATCGAGATAGGTGGCAAACCTATTTTGTGGCACATCATGAAAATTTACTCTCACTATGGCATTAATGAGTTCATAGTTTGTTGTGGCTATAAAGGGTATGTTATCAAGGAGTACTTTGCAAATTATTTTTTACATATGTCTGATGTGACATTCGATATGAAAAAAAATAGTATGGAGGTTCATCAACAATTTGCTGAGCCTTGGAAAGTAACCCTAGTTGATACAGGTGAGGACACCATGACTGGTGGGCGGTTGAAGCGAGTTGAGCAATATGTCAAAGATGAAGAGTCCTTCTGTTTTACCTATGGTGATGGTGTTTCTGATATCAATATCAAAAATTTAATCGCGTTTCATAAGCAGCAAGGTGTTGAAGCAACCTTAACTGCTGTTTATCCCCCAGGTCGTTTTGGGGCTTTAGATATAAGGGATCATAAAGTCACTACATTTAAGGAAAAGCCCAAGGGAGATGGCAGTATGATTAATGGCGGTTTTTTTGTTTTGTCACCATCTGTTTTTTCTTTATTAAAAGATGACTCTACCGTATGGGAGCAGGAGCCACTTGAGACATTGGCCATGAAAAATCAGATGGCTGCGTATAGTCATACTGGTTTTTGGCAGCCGATGGACACCTTGCGCGATAAAAATTATTTAGAGGGGCTTTGGTCTTCTGGACAGGCGCCTTGGAAAACTTGGCCGTGAAATTATCTTCTGTGAACCCTTCTTTTTGGGATGGAAAAAACGTATTCCTAACGGGGCATACTGGCTTTAAAGGTGGGTGGTTGTCTTTGTGGTTGGCCTCGATGGGGGCTAAAGTAACTGGTTACGCTTTAGAGCCAAATACCAATCCCAATTTATTTGAGGTACTAGCAATAGACCGCCTAATACATCAATCAGTTATTGGGGATATTCGAGATTTTGAGCGCCTCCAAAAAACAATGTTATTGGCACAGCCAGATGTGTTAATTCATATGGCAGCACAACCCTTGGTTAGATATTCCTACGCGCATCCAGTTGAGACTTATGCAACCAATGTCATGGGAACAGTTCATGTTCTGGAGGTGGCGCGTCAAGTCAGCAGTATTAAAGCCACGGTTATTGTGACAACTGATAAATGTTATGAGAATAAAGAGTGGGAGTGGGGGTATCGTGAAAATGAACCGATGGGTGGTTACGATCCTTATAGTAATAGCAAGGGTTGTGCAGAATTAGTCACATCCGCTTATCGTCAGTCATATTTTTCCCATCAAAATGCTGTTGCATCAGCACGCGCAGGTAATGTTATTGGTGGCGGGGATTGGTCTAGTGATAGGCTAATTCCTGATGCAATCAAGGCTTTCGAAGCTAATCAGACGCTTAAAATCCGCAATCCATCGGCTACCAGACCATGGCAACATGTTCTAGAGCCCTTATCTGGGTACCTAGTTTTAGCTCAAGCGCTCTATGAGAATGGAATGGTATATGCATCCCCATGGAACTTTGGCCCACTTGATAAAGATACTCGCTCTGTCGAGGAAGTGATTAACTTATTAATTGCTAAATGGGGTGTTTGTGATGGGTGGCAAAAAGAAGGATCTGAACAGCCTCACGAAGCAACATTATTAAAGCTAGATTGCTCCAAAGCTAGACAGCATTTAGCGTGGGTTCCTAGGTGGAGCTTGGAGACAGCAATTGAAAAAATTGTTCTTTGGCAGAAATCTTTTCAACAAAATAAAAATATGCAAGAAATTAGCCTTGCTCAAATTAAACAATATATGGACTCCTCAAGTTTGGGATAGGTATGAGTACACAAATAGTCGATCTAAAAAAATTACAACAGGAAAAAATACGTCAGCAAATAGCCGCATTGGTCGATGAATATGCTGAGCTAGAGTTTTCCTCTAAAGTATTTGTACCAGAGCAGACCATGGTGCCGCCATCGGGCAAGTTGATTGGCGCCGAAGAGTTAAAAAATATGGTTGATGCTTCATTAGATGGCTGGCTTACAACTGGACGTTTTAATGAGTTATTTGAAAAGAAATTGGCTGAGTTTATTGGTGTTAAATATGCCATTACTGTTAACTCAGGCTCATCAGCTAATTTAGTTGCTTTTTCTACATTGACCTCACCTAAATTGGGTGAGCGCGCCATTCGCCAAGGCGATGAAGTAATTGGCGTAGCTGCTGGCTTCCCAACAACAGTCAATCCAATTATTCAGTTTGGGGCTGTTCCTGTGTTTGTAGATGTTGATCCATTAACCCATAACATCGATGTAACAAAAATCGAGGCGGCAATTGGTCCAAAAACAAAAGCTATCATGTTAGCGCACTCGCTAGGCAACCCTTTTAACTTAGATGTTGTAACTAGCTTATGTAAAAAATATAAGCTTTGGCTTGTTGAGGATTGCTGCGATGCACTTGGCACTACTTACAAAGGCCAAATGGTCGGCACATTTGGCGATATTGCAACATTAAGCTTTTATCCTGCGCACCATATAACTATGGGTGAAGGTGGTGCGGTATTTACGAATAATTATGAGCTAAAACAGATTGCAGAAAGTTTTCGCGACTGGGGACGTGATTGTTATTGTCCTCCAGGAAAAGATAATACATGTGGCAAAAGATTTTGTTGGAAGTTAGGAAGTTTGCCAGAAGGTTATGATCATAAGTATACCTACAGTCATTTAGGTTACAACCTAAAAATTACAGATATGCAGGCAGCCTGCGCCTTGGCGCAGTTAGAAAAAGCCCCTGGATTTATTCAAAAGCGTAAAGAGAATTTCAAATTCCTAAAGGAGCGCCTAAAGTCATGTGAAGAATTTTTGCAAATGCCTGAAGCGACTGAAGGGTCTGATCCCTCTTGGTTCGGATTTCCAATTACAGTTAAAAAGAATTGCCCTGTTTCAAGGCTTGATTTAACAACATATCTTGATCAAAATAAAATTGGGACGCGCTTGCTATTCGCGGGGAACTTGATTCGTCAGCCATATATGATGAATGCTCAATATAGAGTAAGTGGGGATTTATCCAACACTGATAACGTCATGAACAATACATTTTGGATTGGCGTGCAACCCGCGCTAACAGAAGAAATGCTTGATTTTGTTGTAAATAAAATTGAAACTTACTTGGGCGTAAATTTTTAATGTACCTGTGTCCGGAAGAGGATTTAATAGCGATCTCTGATGCAATGGAATCAGATTTTGAAAAGCTTCGCGGTAAAAAGATTTTTCTTACAGGTGCTACGGGTTTTATTGGTAAAAATTTACTTGAATCAATTTTCTGGATCAATGAAAAAAATAATCTGAATATTGAAGTTTTTTCTATTTCAAGAGACCCTGACAAATTTTATTGTCAGTACCCGCACTTTAAGCTACATAATTGTTTCAAGCTTTATAAATGCGATATCCGTGATGACCTGAGTATTTTGCCAATTAAAAAAATAGATTATGTGGTTCATGCTGCCACCGATGTCATAAAGCAGGGTGATTCTGTTGAGACTCTCAAAACCTGCATTGATGGAACTTCAAACGTATTATCTTTTTCTGGCGAGGTGGGGTGTAAGAGTTTTTTATTGTTAAGCTCTGGCGCTGTATATGGAAAGTCAAAAGATTCTGCGGTTAAATTTAGTGAATCTGACATGGGCGGAGTTGATCTCGCCTCATCAAAATCAGCCTACGCTTTGGGTAAGCAACTATCAGAGTGGTTGAGTCAACAAGTTAACAGTCAAAATTTCAAGGTCAAAATTGCACGATGTTTTGCATTTGTCGGGCCATATTTGCCATTAAATCAACACTTTGCGATTGGCAATTTTATTGAGGCGTGCTTAAAAGGAAGAAATATAGAAATTAATGGTGATGGGACTCCTCTTCGTACATATCTCTATACCTCAGACCTCTGTATTTGGCTCTTAAAAATATTATTATCAGAGTGCTCAAGTAATGTATTTAATGTTGGTGGGGGTGAGGTTGTTTCTATTTCGCAATTAGCAAAGATTGTTAAAAAAGAGGTTAATCACGGAGTGGAAGTTAGTGTTCGCCAAGTTCCCGGGTTGAGTGCTGAAGCTTATGTTCCTGATCTTAACAAGATTCGATTAGAGTTACATTTGTCCCCGACTGTAAATTTGAATGATGCTATTCGCAAGACTGCAAATTGGAATTTGAAGTATGCAAATATCTAGTAAAGAATTGTCAAAAAATATTAGGATTAATGCCTTAAAAATGGTTGCTAAGGCAAAGGCATCACATATTGGTAGTGCGTTATCAATTGCTGATATTGTTAGTGTCTTGTATGCCGATGTCCTTAAGGTTTTCCCCGAGAATCCTGCGGCAGCTAATAGAGATAGGTTGATTCTCAGCAAAGGTCATGCATGCGTAGCTGTTTATGCGGCTTTGGCTGAAATGAAGTTTTTCCCTAAAAAAGATTTAGAAACTTATGGTGAGGATTACTCACCATTGATGAATCACATTAGTCATAAAGTTCCTGGCGTTGAATTTTCGACTGGTGCACTTGGTCATGGTCTGCCATTTGGTGTCGGTAAGGCGCTCTATGCAAAAAATAAAGATCTAGGTTGGCGTGTTTTTGTAATTTTGAGTGATGGTGAATTAGATGAGGGGAGTAACTGGGAAGCCCTGATGTTTGCTGCTCATCATCAATTAAATAATCTGACCCTTATTATTGATTACAACAAGCTTCAGAGCTTAACAAGTATCGAGAAGACTCTGGGTTTGGAGCCACTGGTCGACAAATTTAGGGCGTTTGGTGCTCATGTGGTTGAGTTGGACGGGCACGACCATTTCGCGTTATCACAGGAGCTCAAAACTCCTGGCATCAATCAGCCCAAAGTAATTATTGCCCATACCACTAAAGGTAAGGGGGTTAGCTTCATGGAAAATCAAGTCATGTGGCACTATCGAAGCCCTAACGAAGAACAGCTTGCAAAGGCAATCGGGGAAGTTGAGTTGGCTTATGCGTAATGCTTTTATTGCAGAGTTGATGAGTCTTGCTAGAACTAATCAAAACATTGTTTTGATGGTGGGGGACTTGGGGTTTTCGGTTGTGGAACCATTTCAAGAAGAGTTTCCAGATCGATTTTTTAATGCCGGTGTAGCTGAGCAGAACATGATGAGTATGGCGGCTGGACTGGCATCAGAAGGTTGTCATGTATTTGTTTACTCGATAGCCAACTTCCCAACATTTAGGTGCGCTGAACAAATTCGAAATGATGTTGCTTACCATCAGTTGCCAGTCACTATTGTTGCAGTAGGCGGCGGTCTTGCTTACGGTAATTTGGGATATTCACATCATGCGGTGCAAGATTACGCCTTGATGAGATCTATGCCTAATATGTTAATTGCTGCTCCAGGTGACCCATTAGAGGTTAGAGCGTGTCTTCGCTATTTAACAAAAAATCCTCAGCCCTCTTACTTGCGATTAGGAAAGGCAGGAGAGGTGTGTTTGCATAAAGAGGTGCCGCAAATTGAGCCTGGGAAATGGCTCCATGTAAAACAAAAAAAGTCCTCACAACATAATGCTATTCTGGCTACTGGAAATGGGCTGCAAATAGCGAGTGTATGGCAAGAAAATGGCGAATATACTGATTATGATTTATACAGCATGCCGCTATGGGGTATGAATCAAAAAAAGCTCCAGCGCGAGCAGGTCGAAAGACTGGCAAAGCTGATCACTGTAGAGGATCATTTATTAGATGCCGGTTTCGGTTCATGGATGCTGGAGTCACTAATCTCAACACCTCATCTTCTTGATAAGGTAAATATTAAGTCGCTAGATTCTATTGTTTGTGGCATGGTAGCCACTCAAAATAAGTTGCAATCAGTAGGTGGCTTATGATCAAAGTTATTCCTATAGAAGGTGGACTGGGTGCGCAAATATTTGGCACCATGTTATTTGATCACTTAAAAGAGTCAAATTCTTCTGAATCGGTATTTGCAGATTTGACTTATTTTGACAGAACGCCTTTTGTTGCAGGTGATAACCAGGGTGTTAGTGTTTTTAAGTGGGATTTGGATTATTACGGAATTTGCATAGAAGAATTTAGAAAAGAAATCCCTAAAAAACCAAATTTTTTACAAAGATATCTATTTAAAAAACCAAGTCTTTCTTATTTGTATGATGGCACACCAGAAAGAACTCAATTGCTTGGTGAAGTTTGGGATAAAAAGTGGGATTTTCGTTTTCCAATTTTATCTAGCGATGTAGATAAAGCGTTGAAAATTCTTGGAGAGGATCTGAATACCGTTGTGGTCCATTTGAGGCGAGGTGATTATTTAAATGTGGCGAGTCATATTGTTTCCGATGATTGCGTGATTGATTTACTGAAAAAAATCTCATATTTTCATATTAGCAAAGTAATTTTTTTATCAGATTCACCGGTTGATACAAGTTACTACGCTAGACATTTACAAAGCATAAAGAGGTTTGAAGCTTTTGTTTCTGATGATATTTTTTTAACTCATGCCTTATTAAGATTGGGGCGTATTGTTGTGACTTCTAATTCACAATTTAGTCTTTCAGCTGCACTATTAAACAAGGATGGGCTCGTTTTTATGCCGCGAAAGTGGTATTCAGGTTCGGCAGAGGTTATTGAGAGACAGATACATCAGTTATCAGATTGGCATCTGATGGGAGGTGGCCCAGATGCTTAATAACGCATGGTCATTTTGTATTGTGACATCAGGATCTGATGACCACTCTTTGCGGGAGGTTATAGACTCTATAGAGAGTGAGTTTAATGATTATCCTCATGAAATTATCATTATTGGGAATACAAAACTTATTTCTAATAATGAAAATCATAAAATTATTCCATTTAATGAGGAAAGGTTTAGCTTTAATTGGGGTAATTTTTTAAGAAATATACTGAAATTAAAGATTAAAAAATCTTTATATAGAACTGGATGGATTACTGGAAAAAAGAATTTATCTGTTGGGTTGGCAAGGTATGAAAATATTTGCGTAATGCATGACTATGTCAAATTGATGCCTGGCTGGCTATCGGGTTTTCAAAGTTTTAAAGATGATTGGTTGGTGTGCACAACAAAAGTATTTAATAAGGATGGCAGTAGGCATAGAGATTGGATGACATGGGATTACCCGGGCGTTGGAGCGACTTTGCTGCCATACAGCATTCATGTTCCCTATATGTATTTGTCTGGCGCATATTTTTGCGTTAAGAGAAAATTTTTCCTAGATAACCCGCTAAATGAAAAGTTGTTTTGGGGCGAAGCTGAGGACGTTGAATGGTCGTGTCGTGTTCGCAACCTAACTCATTTTAAAATTAACACAGATTCCTCTGTAACATATACAAAGCTAAAGCCATTACATGAGGCGCCTTACTGTGCAGATTGGGTAGCGAGAGCTGCATTATTAGCTAAATTATTAGGAAGTTATGAAGAAAATCATCGCTCATAGGGGGT
>JACCDL011235079.1_pt1 | contig 13377 bp, 10 predicted proteins | sample 7441931 | NCBI WGS metagenome assembly JACCDL01 (sample SAMN15323437, study PRJNA562643) | freshwater metagenome | isolation source: river surface water | place: USA:Blue River Watershed | collected 2017-08-16 | reverse complement strand
GTCAATGATTACGAAGCCAGCATTGTTGAGCAGCGTACAGGCAAGTCGATTGAGCAACTCGCGCAAGGTCTAAAGGCAGTGGTCGTGACGCGCGGTGCGAATGGAGCAACGCTATATACCGAAGGTCATCAGCACCATATCGATCCAGTGACCCCAAGTGGTGTTGTGGATCCAACGGGTTGTGGCGATGCGCACCGAGGTGGGTTGTTGTATGGACTGACGTTGGGCTGGTCCTGGCAGGATGCCTGTAAACTGGGCAACTTGATGGGTTCGATCAAGATCGCATCGCGTGGGCCGCAAAATCATGCGCCAAGTCGTGCTGAAATCGACGCACAATTTCATGCCCAGTATGGCTTGCGGTTGCCCGCATAAGTTCGTTTAACAGGAGTCACTGAAATGCGAATCTTTTCTTTTGTTGATGCCCGCTTGGGTCGTCTTGCGCTGGCAAGCGTGGCTCTGACTGCTATTGCGTTGGTGTCGGGTTGCGCCAAGCCCTCAGCCTCTGCAAATGTGTATACGTACAATCAAGCGCAGCGCGACCAAGTGATGCGTAATGGCACAGTTGTTAACGTGCGGCCAATTACCATCCAGAAAGAAGGCACCTCTGGTGCTGGGGTGGTGGCGGGCGGCGCGGTAGGTGGCGTGATGGGAAGCACGATAGGCGGTGGCACTGGCCGTACCTTGGCCATTCTGGGTGGTGCCGTGTTGGGTGCACTCGCCGGCGATGCGGCCGAAGAGTATGTCGGCAAGAAAGATGGTCTTGAGATCACCGTCAAGCTTGATAACGGCGAGACCCGCGTGATAGCGCAAGAGGCCGATGTGCCGATTATGCTAAATCAACGCGTGCAAGTGATTAGCGGGGCCGGTCCAACACGTGTTGTTCCTGCAGCCCAAAAATAATTAAGTCGACCTGAACAGCAGCGATTGATTAAATCGCTGCTGTTGTTGATGGATGTACTCGCACCGCGATCGGATTGCTCTGATCGAACATGACGGCGCGCTGCGGGAAAGGCAGTTCGATGCCTGCTTCTGCAAAAGCAGCAAGAATGCTGACGCGTAAGTCACTCAGGATCTGTGCAGGCTGTGTGCCAGCTTGTAATCGAATCCAAAATTGCAAATTAAAAACTAAACCGTTATCGCCAAAATCTTCCAGCGTAATAACTGGAGCTGGCATTTGTTTGACCTGTGGGTGGTCGGCGCTGACCATCGCAAGGATACGTTGAACTTCATGTACGCTCGATTTGTACGATACGGTGACGCGGACATCTCTACGCGCATCGCGTGTAGAGTAGGTCCAGTTCACTAGTTTTTGTTCAACTAAGACGCTGTTGGGGATCAAGGCATCATTGCCTTGCGCACCTTGTATTGTTGAAAACCTGATCCCGATCGAGGTAACCGTTCCGAGGATGCCGTCGATCTCAACAAGATCACCTATGCGAATTGGCTTTTCAATTAACAGCATGACGCCACTGATCAGGTTCTTCAGTAGATTTTGTGTACCGAAACCTACGCCAATTGCGAGCGCACCACCAAAAAAGGCGAATGCACTAAGAGGAATCTCAACGATATTGAAGGCTGTCAGGATGAGAGAGAAGCCTGCTGCCAGGGTCAACCAACGACCCAGCACAACCGACTTGCTCGCACCTAGATTCGCTTTATGGACAGCAAGCGCAAGTGTGCGCCGGATCAAACCCGAAATCAGCATAAAGCCAATAATCAGGATAGCCATAGCGCCGATCGTCTTGCCAACGGTGACACTACGTTTTGTTTTGATTTCGCGCCCGTCGACCAAGATGTTGTCGTCGACCGCAAAGATCTCAAACTGCCAAATATCGTTTGCAAACTCGATGGCAGACGCCTTGATGCCACTAAAGCGCTGTGCAAATGTTTGATTTAGTTGCGCGTGTGCAATCTCTGAGCCTGTGATTTCTAAGTACTGGCGCGCGCGCTCAAAGAGCGCGTAAAGCCCGCGCATGTTATCGATTTGCTCGGCCAGTGGTGTGAGCATTTCTGACAAAAATGCCTTGTCAGCGCTTGTAGGCGCTTGGCGCAGCTGCTCATTGAGCGCAAGCGTTGACTGGGACTTTTCGGCGATAAGCTGGTTTAGATAGTTCAACCCGAGATTAAGCTGACGTGCTAAGTCCTCGTGCTTGGACTTCAAGACGGCGAGCTGCTGACTGCTGTCGACGTTGGCGTATAAGTCGCGTCGAATCTCCCAAATTTGAATCATGAGCAAATCGAGTTCGATCTGCGCGCGCAAGCGTTCACGTTCGGTGCGCGCAGCTTCTGCTTTGCGATCTGCTAGCAAACGCGCGTTGCGCGCAGCGGTACGTGCTTCGGTGGTCGCCGTCGCATTTTGTTCTAGCGCGTCCGATTTTGCCTTTGCTGCTGCCGCTAGGTCGAGTGTTCGATTGATGCGCAAACTGGCTTGTTGCTCTTGTGTCCTGAGGCCATCAATACGTTTTTGGATATCTACTTTGATTTTTTGAAAATCTTGCTCGGTAAAAGTAAAGCGAGCGTTATAAAAATCTTTAGTGAGCTTGAGTGTCGACAGGCTGATTGCGCCTGTCGTTTGCTCAATATTGATTGTGTCTTTATCAATTGCAGTATTAGCTAAATCTAAATTAATGCGATCAAGGCGCCGTTGGATTCCGTCGCTGCTACGCGCTGCTTCGGGCCCCGTGCTCGACTGCCGCAGTTCAACTTCTACCTGACTGCGCGTTTTACGAAGATCAGCAAGTAAATCGTTGACGATATTGGTACGTTGTCTGAGGTGCTGTAATTGAAACTGCAGGCGGAGCATCGCTAATTGCAGATCATCCGCAACCGCTAGTGGCCAAGGAGCATTACCCGCAGGCGCTTGCCAGTTCTCCTTCTCTTTGCGTGCAGTCTCAAGATTTGTCGTGACGCGTCTTAGATTTTTGAGGTTATCAATAATTTGCGCGTAACCATCCTGCATGCTTCGCAAATAATTGAGTCGGTCTTGTGCGGCAGTGCGGGCAGCCGTCTCGACGTTCGAACTGTCATTGATTGCTGCTTGCGCCTTAATGATGTCGACTTGTAATGCAGCTAAGCGCTTCTGCACCTCTTGCATTTGCGCATCAATGTCTGTGAGTGTGCGCTCGCTTGGCTGTGCTGCGTTATCGCGCGGTGTTGTGGTTTGCCCTGACGCACCGCCCAGCAAACTGGAGGCTGGCATAGGGCTCTGGGCCCAGACAGATGTCTGAACTGAAATAGCGAGCGCAGCGATGCAAAGAGCCTGCCACGCAGAAAAGAAGGGCGTTTTCATAACAAGAGGCTGGGCAGCCGACCGAAGCGACAAGGGATATTTATAAAACGAATAGCGGGAACAACGAAAAGCTGATGCGACTAAGCACCATCATCGCCACTTGCGCGAGCACCAAGAGAACAAGCGGTGCCAAATCTAATGCGCCAAGCTTTGGGGTGATGCGGCGAATCGGGGCAAGCAAGGGGTCAGTTAATGTGGTGAGGACCGGCATGATCGTCGCCATGGGATTGACCCACGAAAGCACCGCCTGAATGAGCGTCATCCAAACGATTAAATTCAGTGCCCAACGACCTAACGTGACGATGCTTGCGCCAAGGAGTCCGGGTAAAAGCTTGGCCGGAAGCATACTTGCTGTCGAAACTAGCCACATCAAGAGTAAATAGGCTGCGGCGGCAAGCAAAGCCCCGAGTAGGCTCGCCCAGTCGAAAAGACCACCTGAGGTAGGAACGATTTTGCGTAAGGGTTGCACCAGCCAATTGGTGGCTTGGTAAATCGCCTGTGACATGGGATTGAAGGGGTGCAGCTTGGCAGCATGAATCCATGCGCGACCAAGCAGGACAGCTCCGACTAGATTAAAGACGATGTCGAGCAAAAAGCGAAGGATTTCACCCATCATGCGTTTACCGTTGCCCCGAATGAAAAATCATGAACGCTATTGTCGCACGCACTAGGGCGCAGTGAACATGTTCGTTACAAAGTCGGGTGCCATGTTTCGCGGGTCTGTAGCGCACATAAAAAAACCGTCCGGCGAACCGGACGGTCTGGTACCACAAAACCTTAGCTAAGCGCTCAGGGACGGCCGCCCGTAGGAAAGGGCCAAGACGCTGCTGGATTCAGGGCAGTTTTTGCACCTGGAGCTGCAGCGGTCGAGGGGGCAGCGGCTGCCGGCTTCTTAGCAGCAGGCTTTTTAACTATTTTTTTTTTGCAACAGGCTTCTTCGCAGCTTTTTTGGCAGCTGGCTTCTTAGCCGCCGCTTTCTTAGCTACTTTCTTAGCTGCTGGCTTCTTAGCAGCTGCCTTTTTTGCTACTTTCTTAGCGGCTGGCTTCTTAGCTGCAACTTTTTTCGCTGCTGGCTTCTTAGCTGCTGCCTTCTTAACAACTTTCTTCGCTACTTTCTTAGCTGCTGGCTTCTTAGCAACTACTTTCTTAGCGACTTTCTTAGCGGCAGGTTTCTTAGCTGCTGCTTTCTTCACTGCTTTTTTTGCTGCTTTTTTGGCTGTTGCCATGGTAATACTCCTTAGTTCAGGGTCCCAAACATTAAAACCCGTGCTCGACTAGCCCCACCATGAGACGTCGTTTCGCCCGAGTTATTCATCGGCACAAGCCTCTACTTAAACTGCAGTAGCACAGCGGTTTGCGCTAATGAATCCGGCACAGCCATTTGAACTGCCCCTCACTGGAGGCGCGAAGCAATTCAAATGGCACCAGCACGGCGGCTTTCACCGCCCACTGGCAAGTACTAAAGCGTAACAAGGCTCAAATCAGCGAATTATTCCCAGTTAAGGGCGCCGCCGGTTTGATACTCAATCACGCGTGTTTCAAAGAAATTGCGTTCCTTCTTTAAATCAATCATCTCTGCCATCCAGGGGAAAGGGTTTTCTTCCTGGGCAAACAGAGGCTCAATTCCAATCTGTTGGCATCTGCGGTTTGCAATAAAACGCAGATAAGACTTGAACATCGGTGCATTCAGACCCAACACGCCGCGCGGCATGGTGTCTTCAGCGTAAGCGTATTCTAAGTCGACCGCTTTGGCGAACAGACCGCGGATTTCTTCGCGGAAGGCTGGCGTCCAAAGTTGTGGATTTTCGAGCTTAATCGTGTTGATCAGATCAATACCGAAATTGCAGTGCATGGACTCATCGCGAAGGATGTACATGTACTGTTCAGCGGCGCCTGTCATCTTATTCTGGCGGCCAAGCGCCAGAATTTGCGTAAAGCCAACATAGAAGAACAAACCTTCCATTAGGCAAGCAAATACGATGAGCGACTTCAGCAGTGTCTGGTCGGCTTCGAGCGTGCCTGTCTTGAAGTTCGGGTCGGCGATTGCGTCAATGAAAGGGATCAAAAACTGATCCTTCGCACGAATCGACGGAACTTCGTTATAGGCGTTGAAGATTTCAGATTCGTCCAGATCCAGACTTTCAACAATATATTGATAAGCGTGGGTGTGAATTGCCTCTTCAAAGGCTTGGCGTAACAAAAACTGGCGGCATTCAGGCGCTGTGATGTGGCGATACGTGCCCAACACAATGTTGTTTGCTGCAAGTGAGTCGGCGGTGACAAAAAAGCCGAGGTTGCGTTTAATAATGCGTCGCTCGTCTTCGCTCAGTCCTGTGGGGTTCTTCCACAAGGCAATATCGCGCGACATGTTGATTTCTTGCGGCATCCAGTGGTTGGCGCAAGTCGCAATGTATTTTTCCCAGGCCCACTTGTACTTGAAAGGCACCAGTTGGTTGACGTCCGTCTGGCCGTTGATGATTCGCTTGTCCGCGACATTCACACGGGTGACGGGGTCAGCAGCCTGAGGTTTTTGTGTCAGGCCGGGCGTAGGTAAAGCAGAGTCTCCAAACACACCTGTGGCAGCGCGAGCAGGCATTGAAGCCGGCATTGGCACGCCACCAGCGGCGAGCGGCGCCGCGGTTTGTGGAGAGGGTTCGTCGTTCCAGGTCAGCATAATTTTCTTCCGGTAGCGGTTATTGGCAGGCTTCGCACTCTTCGAAACCTGGGTCACCAGGTTTCATGGTGCAAACCGCTCCGAGAATTTCGGGTTCCGGCAGGGCCGGGGCTGATGAAGCAAACGTACCGCTCGTGGATCCTGCACCCGACGCGTTAACCGCGTTGAGTTCGCCACCACGGCCGGTTGATTTCTCTGCGCTTGTCGCGCCCAGGGTGCGCAGATAGTAGGTGGTCTTTAAGCCACGCAACCATGCAAGCTTGTAGGTGTCATCGAGTTTCTTGCCCGAAGCGCCAGCCATATAGATGTTCAGTGACTGTGCTTGATCGATCCATTTCTGACGGCGCGCAGCACATTCGACGATCCACGAAGGCTCGACTTCAAAAGCTGTGGCGTATAGCGTTCGCAATTCGGCCGGAACACGATCGATGCGGGAAAGGCTACCGTCGAAGTACTTGAGGTCAGCGACCATGACTTCGTCCCAGATGCCTAGTTTCTTGAGGTCGCGAACGAGATGTTCGTTGACCACAGTGAACTCGCCGGAGAGGTTCGATTTAACGTACAAGTTTTGATATGTTGGTTCGATGCACGCAGACACACCAATAATATTCGATATTGTTGCAGTTGGGGCAATTGCAATGCAATTTGAGTTACGCATGCCTTGTTGTTTGATGCGTGCACGCAACGAATCCCAATCCATCGTGATTGATTCATCTACTTCAACATAGCCACCACGATTCTCACGCAACAGTGCAATCGAGTCATGCGGCAAGATGCCGCGCGACCACAACGAACCATCGAAGCTTGCGTAACGACCACGCTCTGCAGCGAGATCGCTCGATGTGCTGTAGGCGTAATAGCAAACTGCTTCCATTGAACGATCAGCAAACTCGATCGCTGCTTGTGATGCGTAAGGCACGCGCATGACGTGCAAGCAATCCTGGAAGCCCATGATGCCCATACCCACTGGACGATGACGCACGTTTGAGTTGCGTGCTTTGTCGACAGCGTAGTAGTTGATGTCGATTACGTTGTCCAACATCCGCATGGCGATCTTGATCGTGCGCTGGAGTTTGTCTTGGTCTAGAGACTGTGAACCATCGGCATTCTGCTTGAGGTGCGCCAACAAGTTGACGGAACCCAAGTTGCAGACCGCGATTTCAGAGTCGTTGGTGTTGAGTGTGATCTCGGTGCACAGGTTTGAGCTGTGTACGACGCCCACGTGCTGCTGTGGTGAACGGATATTGCAAGGATCTTTAAAGGTGATCCAGGGATGGCCGGTTTCAAACAGCATTGACAGCATCTTGCGCCACATATTGATCGCTGGCATCTTTTTGAACAGCGTCAAATCGCCGCGTGCCGCTTTCTCTTCGTAGCCGACATAGGCTTTTTCGAACTCGGCACCGACCTTTTCGTGCAGGTCTGGGCAATCAGAAGGCGAGAACAGTGTCCAGTCACCACCTTCGATGACACGCTTCATGAACAAGTCTGGAATCCAGTTCGCTGTGTTCATGTCGTGCGTACGGCGACGCTCATCACCCGTGTTTTTACGCAGCTCTAGGAATTCCTCGACATCCAAGTGCCAGGTTTCGAGGTAGCAGCAGACCGCACCTTTACGCTTGCCACCTTGGTTTACGGCGACAGCAGTATCGTTCACCACTTTGAGGAAAGGGACAACGCCTTGGCTTTCGCCGTTGGTGCCTTTGATATGGCTGCGCATTGCACGAACTGGTGTCCAGTCGTTACCCAAGCCGCCAGCGTATTTTGCGAGCAATGCGTTTTCTTTGATCGCTTCGTAGATGCCATCCAGATCGTCCGAAACCGTCGTCAGGTAGCAAGACGATAGCTGTGAGTGCAGTGTGCCTGCGTTGAACAGCGTCGGAGTCGAGCTCATGAAGTCAAACGATGACAGAATCTGATAGAACTCGATCGCGCGGGTTTCGCGGTCAATTTCGCCAATCGCTAGACCCATCGCGACGCGCATGAAGAATACCTGGGGTAGTTCAATGCGCTGGCCACGGATGTGCAGGAAGTAACGGTCATACAGTGTTTGCAACCCGAGGTAGTCAAATTGCAGATCGCGGCTTGCGTCAAGCGCCGCTGCGAGACGGGGCAGGTCGTAGCGTGACAGTTCGGAATTCAAGAGTCCAGCTTCAACACCACGTTTGATGAACTTTGGAAAGTAAGTTGCATAGCGGGTGTTCATATCCTCTTGTGAGGCTTCTTCGGACAGAACTTCCTTACGGATCGTGTGCAGCAACAGACGTGCCGTCACTTTGCTGTAAGCGGGGTCGTTCTCGACCATCGCACGTGCGGCCAGAATGGCGGATTTGTAAACCTCGTCGATTGGCACACCGTCATACAGGTTCTTGAGTGTTTCTTTCTGGATCGCTGCTGTGTCGACGAACTCACCTAGGCCTTGGCCAGCAGATTCAATCGTTGCTTGCAACTTCGCCATGTCTAGCGGTTTGCGCACGCCATTTTCGGTCACGTGCAGCGTGCTGGCTTCAACGGGAGCTTGCTCGACGTTTGATTTTGCACGCTCCTGGGCGCGACGTTCGCGATACAGCACATATGAGCGCGCGACATCGTGTTCGCCTGAGCGCATCAGTGCTAACTCAACGGCGTCCTGAATGTCTTCTATATGGAAGGTGCCGCCATTTGGGCGGCCACGCACCAGCGCCTGTACGACTTGGCGTGTCAGCGAGTCGACTAACTCGCGTACGCGTGCCGACGCAGCGCCTTGGCCGCCGTTGACGGCTAAGAAAGCCTTTGTCATGGCGATGCCGATTTTGCTAGGCTCGAAATTCACTACCGCGCCGTTGCGTCGGATGATGTGATATTGAGTCCAGGTGGCTTCGGTAATGGGGGCTGCGGAGGCTGCGAATTGCGGTGCGGACTCTTGTCTTAGCACTGCGCCTGTGGTTGTTTGCATAAAAAGCTCCTGCTAGGTGAACGTGGCACACGCCTCGTTCGAGAATGGGTTTACCACTACATGTAGTGTTGTTCTTCGATTTCGTTACCAATTCTAGTAGGTCTAATCAATCAGGGCAATAGTAAAAATTTAAATTTAATGGCTATCGTTAACCCTTGATCTGTAACGAGTAATATTTTTGTCATCTTGTGCAGTGGTCGCTTCGGCGCAGAGCTTTGTGGCGTGCGGGTTTCCCGTGTACGACCGATGTTCCGGACGCGAGTAAGTTATCTTTAAGGTGTGCGTGACAACAACAGGGCAAAGTAAAGTTTAATTTTTTTAACTGAAAACTCTTAGCTGAATGGCGCGTTTTGTTGCAATATGGCGAGTGTGAGAAGAATTCATTGGATGCGCGCGGGAGCCGGGATGGGTGATTTGAGTATGCGGAAAGTTTGGTCTGTGGTCATGTGTTCTGTAGCGGCGCTCGCACTAGCGGGTTGCGGCATTCCTAGACCTGAGGGCTCGGCAGTGATTCCGGCGCCTCAGACGCTGACTGAACCTGTATGTATAGTGCCACCGGCTGGCAGCCAACTTATCGGCGCCTGGTACATTTTGCGCAAACAGGCTGGAGTAGTCGGCGAGATACAAACCCTCCTGACCTTGAATCCCGATGGAAAAATGACGCAGCAGACGCGTGTCAAGCAGGGGCGCAACATACGTTCAGAATTGCGCGAAGCAGGGTGCTGGGATGCACCGGCGGGTAAGCTCGTTTTGCGTACCCATCGATCGAATGGTGAACTAGTGGACTATCGCGATCCGATCTATGTCTCTACCTATATTGTCGACCGCAACGACGCTAAGCGCGCCGTGTTTCGTGAAGACAAGGCTGAGAGCCGCCCGATGACCGCTCAAAAGGTGCACGCAAGCTTTAAGCTGCAGTAGATATCCGCTCGAGCACAGTTTGCTTGCCTAGTATTTCTAGTACTGCATCAATTGCCGGCGTTTGTGTGGTCCCAGCTACCGCGACACGCAAAGGAATTGCGACCTGCGGCATTTTTAATCCATGGGTCGCAAGCAGAGATTTGATCAGTGCTGCGATCTCTACGCGGTTCCAGGCGATTGATTCAGCTTGTTTAGCGAAATCGCTGAGAACTTGTTGTGCAGATGCTGTTAGATGCTGTGCACGTAATTCATCAGTTGCCGGTGTGAACGCTCCGCAAAACAACATGGCTGCGTCAGCAAGTTGCTCGAGTGTCTCAGCTCTGTCCTTTAAGAGCTTGACCACGGCTACCAAATCAGTACGCTGGGTGTCACCGCCGCGCGCTGTCACGCGAGGTGTCACGAGCTCTGCAAGCTTCTCATCGTCGCATTGTTTGATGTAGTGAGCGTTGACCCAATTTAGCTTTTTCGGATCCCACTGTGCTGCGGATTTCGACAAGTGCTGGGGGTCAAACCATTCGACTAGTTGAGCACGTGAAAACAGTTCGTCATCACCGTGACTCCAGCCCAAACGTGCAAGGTAGTTAATCATTCCCTCGGGCAGGTAGCCGTCACGGTCATATTCCATGACACTCACTGCGCCATGGCGTTTGGATAGTTTTTCACCATCTGGGCCAAGAATCATTGGCACGTGGCCATACTCAGGGATGGGTGCGCCTAATGCTCGCAAAATCGTGATTTGTCGTGGCGTGTTGTTGACGTGATCATCGCCGCGCAGTACATGGGTGATACGCATATCCCAGTCATCAACGACCACACAGAAGTTATAGGTGGGAGTTCCGTCTGGACGAGCAATCACCAGATCGTCAAGTTCGGTATTGTCGAAGCTAATAGGACCCTTGACCATATCCACCCAGGCCGTAGCACCGTCTTGCGGACTTTTGAAACGCACGACCGGTTTGCGATCTGCTGGAATCGGTGGGAGTTTTTTTCCGGGCTCGGGGCGCCAGGTGCCGTCGTAACGTGGCTTTTGTCCTGCTGCACGTGCACGCTCGCGCATGGCCTCAACTTCATCTGGTGAGCTGTAGCAGTGATAGGCGGTTCCCGCTGCTAACATTTGCGCCACAACTTCACGATAGCGGTCCATATGCTGCATTTGAAAGAATGGGCCTTCGTCGGGAGTCAGGCCAAGCCACGTCATGCCATCCAGAATTGCCTGCACGGCCTCGGGTGTTGAGCGCTCGAGATCAGTGTCCTCGACGCGCAAAATAAACGTGCCGCCATAGTGGCGCGCAAACGCCCAGGAAAACAGTGCGGTACGTGCGCCGCCCAAATGCAGAAAACCTGTAGGTGAGGGCGCGAAGCGCGTGCGAACAGGCGTTGAAGCTGCGGTCATCAGAAAAACCTTTTAATGATTTAAAGCAAGACGCTTTGCAAAAAACTGGAAATGTCGTTGATCTCTTGTGCGCATACCGAGTGTGGCATCGGATAGGTGTGCCATTGCACTGAATACCCCAGGTCGACCAGCTTGGCGCGTGACGCTTCAGCACGCTCGAGCGTCACAACGGGATCGTGTGTGCCGTGTGCCAAAAAAATAGGTGTCGTGGCGTTAGCTGAGTGGCGTTCTCGCGCAGCCATGTCGATAAGCGGGAGGTAACCCGACAAGCCCATTAGACCCGCGAGTTTTTCTTTCAGGCGAATGCCGGTGTGCAAGGTCATTGCGCAACCCTGGGAGAACCCGGCCAGAACGATGCGTGACGTCGGCACGCCGCGGGCGTTTTCACGCGTGATGAGTGCTTGAATAGCTTGCTCAGATGTGCGAATGCCAGCCTCGTCCTCGCGCTTAACTAAATTAGGTGTGAGGATGTCATACCAAGAGCGCATCGCCATGCCGCCGTTGATCGTGACGGGCTGGATGGTTGCGTGCGGGAAAATAAAGCGTACTGCCAGCGATGCCGGTAACCGCAGCTCGGGCACGATTGGCGCAAAGTCGTGGCCATCCGCACCGAGTCCGTGCAGCCAAAGGACGCTATGGGTGGGTTGTGGTCCTGTTTCGTGCTCGACACAGTCGAGTAGAGTGGGCGTTGTCATTTTGCGGTATCCGAATCTTGTGTGTCCGAGTCTTGTAAAGACTTAAGCGCCTGGAAGAGCGCACGGTAATGTTTACGTTGTGGCTCCTGGCCTGGGCGCAATGCCTGATTGGCGGTGACTTCTTTGCGCCCTTCGCGGATCAGACTGCGCAAGTGTTGCACGTCCGCTTGAGGATATTTTTCGAGAAGAGTCGTCAGCGCCCCATCGTCTTTTAACAACCGATCGCGCAACGTTTCGAGGCGATGCATGGCCTGCGTCTGCTCACGGGAGCCGTTTTTCCAAGTATCGAGCTGCGTGCGGATCTCGTCGGCCTGTGCATCGCGCATGAGTTTGCCGACGTAATGTACTTGTCGACGCAAACCCTCGCGGCTTGTTGTTCGTTGCGCCAGACGGATTGCCTCGTACAGGCGTTCTGAGAGAGGCAGCTGTTTCAGTCGCTCCGGCGACAGGTCGACGAGTTCTTTGCCGAGGTCCAACAGTGCCAACATGTCGCGCTTAACTTGCGACTTGCTGGGACCGTCGTAAACGTTGTCCGGAAGTTCGTCAGGAGATTGAGGGATTTCGTGTGTCATAGGGGCTATCATAAAGCTTCACGCTAATGGACCAATATGGCTACATCACATTCTTTCTTGCCAATCGCTAAAAATCGGCCGATTTTTGAAGATTTGGTGACTCGTACACTCGACTATGCACGCAGCCTAGGGGCGAGCGATGCCGCGGCCGAGGCTTCTGAAGCGCAAGGTTTAGCGGTTTCGGTACGCCGTGGCAAAGTCGAAACCGTTGAGCAAACACGCGATCGTTCGCTGGATATCACCGTATTTGCAGGACAACGCCGTGGTTCGGCCTCAACATCAGACTTTTCCGACGCAGCGTTGCGTCAGACGGTCGAAGCTGCCTGGCATATCGCGCGCTACACCGCTGAAGACCCCGCTGCGGGCTTGCCGGATGCTGATTTGCTCGCAATCGGCGCAGGGAACACATTGCAGTTACACCATCCGTGGGCAGTCACCGTTGAGCAAGCCACCGAGATGGCGCTCGAGGCCGAGCATGCGGCTCTGGCGACCGACAAGCGCATTACAAATACAGAGGGGGCGTCGATCGACACCCATGAGGGTCACTTTATTCTGGGTAATACCCGTGGATTTCTTGACGGCTATGCGTTTTCGCGCCATGGCTTGTCAGTCGCGCCGATTGCTGGGCGCGGTCAGTCCATGCAACATGACTACTGGTCGACCAGTGATCGTTCCGCAAAAAAATTAGCCAACCCCGCTGCGGTAGGTCGTTACGCCGCTGAGCGCGCCTTATCCAGGCTGTCTGCGCGACGGATTCCCACTGGACATTTCCCTGTGTTGTTTGAAGCGCCGCTGGCGCTTGGGTTGTTAGGTGCGTTGACCCAAGCGGTCAACGGCGGAGCGCTTTACCGAAAAACCAGTTTCTTGCTGGATGCACTCGGTAAAGAGATATTCCCCT
>JACCDL010564579.1_pt1 | contig 13379 bp, 9 predicted proteins | sample 7441931 | NCBI WGS metagenome assembly JACCDL01 (sample SAMN15323437, study PRJNA562643) | freshwater metagenome | isolation source: river surface water | place: USA:Blue River Watershed | collected 2017-08-16 | reverse complement strand
TCGTTACTGGTGCAGGCGAAAAAATCTTCTGCGCAGGTATGGACCTCAAGGCGTTTGCTGCAGGCGAAGACCTCGCAAAGATCGGTAAAGGTTTCGCAGCCCTTCGTTCGTGCAAGAAGCCCCTTATCGCTGCCGTTAACGGTCATGCGCTTGCGGGTGGTTTCGAAGTCGTCATGATGTGCGATCTCATCGTTTCTGTCGACACTGCACGCTTCGGTATTCCTGAAGTAAAGCGCGGTTTGTTTGCCGCAGGTGGCGGTGTTCGTCTTCCAGCACGTATTCCGTTGGCTATCGCACTTGAGATGGGTCTTACTGGAGACCCTATTGATGCAAAGCGTGCAGAATCCCTGGGTCTGATCAATCAAGTAGTGAGCGCTGGCGAATTGAAAGATGCAGCACTCGCATTGGCAGCACGTGTCACCGCAAATGGTCCACTTGCTGTGCAGGCAACCAAGCAGCTCATGCTCGATGAAATCGGTGGCGGCAATCCTGCGCTTCTCGGTGAATTGCAGAAGACAGTTTTCAGCAGCGAAGACGCCAAAGAAGGTGCAACAGCATTTGCTCAGAAGCGTGCGCCTGAATGGAAGGGTCGCTAGACCTAGTTCTTCATGGAAAATTCTTCGAAGCCCTCGGGGCAATTTTCCGAACTGATTGCAATTCCCGGATTCCGTAAATTGCTTGCTGCACGTGTGGTGAGCAATTTCGGAAATGGTATGACTCCGATTGCGTTGGCCTTTGGAGTGTTGTCACTTCCTGGCGGAAATGCCGGCTCACTCAGTTTGGTTGCAACCTCGCAGATGCTGCCACTCATCGCATTCATGTTGGTGGGGGGAGTCGTTGCTGACAGATTCGGTCGAGCCCGACTTGTTGGCCTCACCGATATTTTGGGCAGTTTCTTCTCAGGCGCAAGCGCAATTGCTTTCCTTACCGGTCATGCGTCCGTTCCACTGCTGTGCTTCAACGCATTTATGTTCGGCATATTGAACGCGTTGTGGTACCCAGCATTTAGTGGATTGGCGCCGCAGATTGTTCCAGCACGGTTATTGCAATCAGCCAATGCAATTGTGGGCATGGGCGCAAATCTTGCCATCACGTTTGGTGCTGCAGTTGCCGGCGTGTTGGTAGCAACGTCGGGTTCTGGCGTGGCCCTCCTGATTGATGCACTCTCCTTCATGTTCGCTGGAATCATCGTTTTCACAATGCGACATCTTGATTCAGGATCAGAGTCTTCCGAGAACCAATCGTCAATGGTTACGCAATTGAAAGAAGGATGGGTGGAAGTTCGCGCACGCAATTGGTTCATGATCGTTGTCGCAAGTTCAGCTTTTTTTCACCTCAGCTTTGAAGGTTTCTTTGGTGTTCTTGCACCAGTTCAAGCAAAAGAAGCCCTTGATGGAGCACGCTCTATGGGATTCATGATGACGGGATGGGGCTTTGGTGGACTAGCAGGAACGTTTATTGCTTTTCGTCTGCGTCCAAAACGCCAATTACTTCTTGCAGTCGGAGTGTCGCCCACTTTGACATTGTGGATGTTCGGAATGGCAGTGCCCTTACCTATTTGGGTTTTGGTGTTCTTTGCGTTCCTTGCTGGCGTGTCTATCGACTTGATGTATGCGAACTGGATGACAACATTGCAAACTCAAGTTCCCGAAGAGGCGTTGTCTCGCGTGGGTGCCTATGACGCGTTCGGATCCATGGTGTTTGCACCCATTGGTCTATTTATCACTGGCCCAATCACGAGACTTGTAGGCCCGCGTACCGCGATACTCGTGGCAGGGTCGTTGGCACTGTTAGCAGCACTCACTCCGTTGCTATCACGCGAGGTACGACACCTCGAACGTCAAGACGCGTAATTACGCACGCACGAGGCGGCCCGGACGAGCTCCGGTGTCCGCTCCGTCGCGGCGAGTTATTACGCCCTTCACGATGGTGGCGACATAACCGTCGGCACTTTGTAGCAGTCGACGGCCGCCTGCTGGCAAGTCGTCGGCCTCATGAGGTGGGTTAATGCGCAGATTTTCAAAATCGATGATGTTGATATCTGCACGCATACCGGCCGCGATGAGCCCACGGTCGTTTAGTCCTAATACGTCGGCGGTTTCTGTGGTTTGCAAACGCACTGCTTCTTCAACACTGATCTTCTTGCCGCGTGCACGATCTCGTGCCCAGTGTGTGAGCAAGTAGGTAGGAATCGACGCATCGCAAATCATGCGCACGTGCGCACCGCCATCAGCCAAACCGTTAATGGCTACGGGGTTGGTGAGCATCTCGTAAATAACATCGTGATTTTCGCCGACATAGTTGAGGGTGGGGAACATGAGGAATGCACATCCGTTGTTCTCGTTCAGCAAGTCATAGAACATTTCGTGTGTTGAAACACCTGCTGCATCAGCGAGCGCCTTGACCGACATGTCAGGTGTTGGTTCATAATCGGTTCCATCACCCATGGCGTAGACAAGCTGTGGAATCTGACCGAGACGAATTCCGAGGCCATCGAACTGAACACTCATGTCGACTGGCAGATCTTCTTCGGAAAGAATTTGTGCACGAACGTCTGGGCGCGCAAGCTCGGCGCGCAGTTCTGTCATGTTCAACTCTTCTGCGAGTTTGATAAATGTTGGGCGCTTTGAGAATGGGTGATAGCCAGCCCAGCCCACCATCATGCCGAACGGGCGTGCGGCAACTTGCGGGCGCAAAAAGCCACCTTGCTTCACGATCTCTGCTGAATAATCGAGCGCTTCTTTCCACGTGTTGGGCATGGTGGCGTATTGCAACAACAAATAGGTGATCTTGAGGTTTGTGGTGAGTGCCATGTCGCCCATCCACTTCACTTCTTCCATCAAGCTCATTGTGGGTTGGCTGCTATCGCCACTCGGCAATACCTCGGGTGCGATTTCAAAAATGCCACCACCTGCAGATTCGAGTGCGCGGGCCATTGCAAAAAGTTCTTCTTGACTGGCGAATGTTCCGGGAACTGGTTCACCGTCTTTCGCTTTGTGCCCCATTGTGCGGCTCGTTGAGAAACCAACGGCACCTGCTCGACGAGCTTCAGCAACGATGCGTGCCATCTCTGCAATGTCTTCGGCAGTTGCATCTTCGTTCCGCGCGCCACGATCTCCCATGACATAGCCACGCACAGATCCGTGAGGAACATATGCAGCAACGTCGACTGCATATCGACGAGAGTCGATGGCATCGAGGTATTCGGGGAAAGTTTCCCATTCCCAATTAATGCCTTCATGCAGAGCGGTGCCAGGAATGTCTTCGACGCCTTCCATGAGTTGCACGAGCCACTCTTCACGTCCGGGGCGAACGGGGGCGAAGCCCACTCCGCAGTTGCCGACAACCACCGTGGTGACGCCATGGCCACTTGACGGCTCGAGCAACGTATCCCAGCTGACCTGGCCGTCGTAATGCGTGTGAATGTCGATGAAGCCTGGGGTAACCAACTTGCCGTGAGCGTGGATCTCTTCTGCGGCTTCGCCAACGATGCGGTCGGATATTTCGACAATGACACCGTCGGTAATTGCTACGTCGGCAGTGAAGCGGGCTGCTCCGGTGCCGTCAACGATGGTGCCCCCGCGAATGATGATGTCGAACATGTCAAACCCCCTGAAAACGCAGAATAGTTCACTTGTGAGCCGAGCCCCACAGGTGGAAGTTACGTGGCGGGACTAAGCCATTTGGCGGTGGTGAACCTATTATCGGTAGAGAACAGACGGGGGCTTGCTCATGACAATGACAGCAGAAAACACCACAGCCAAGAACCAGGGCATCGAGCATTTTGATGTGTTGATTGTGGGCGCCGGAATCTCCGGAATTGGTTCCGCGTATCACATGCAAGATCAGTGCCCCGAGCGCACATTTGTCATTCTTGAAAACTACGAATCATTTGGCGGCACGTGGCATATGCATCGCTATCCCGGTGTTCGTTCCGACAGCGACCTCTACACATTTGGCTATCGCTTTAAGCCATGGGTTGGTGCCCCCATTGCATCGTCGGCAGAAATCAAGAAGTACATGGGCGAGGTAATTCAGGACGCAGGTCTCGATAAGCACATTCGCTATCGCCACCGCATTACAGGCGCATCTTGGTCAAGTTTGGAAAATCGTTGGACTGTCGACGTCACTCGTCTTGACACCAACGAGCAGTTCCAAATGACAACGAATTTCTTATGGATGTGCCAGGGCTATTACAAGCACTCGCAGGGCTACACACCCGAGTGGCCAAACATGGACTCATATAAGGGTCAAATTGTTCACCCACAAACATGGCCAGAAGATCTTGATTATGCGAACAAAAAAGTTCTCGTGATTGGTTCTGGTGCAACTGCAGCGACGCTTGTGCCCGCAATGGCAAAAGATGCTGCACATGTCACCGTGTTGCAGCGATCACCGACATATTTCGTTCCCGGTCGAAATGTGAACGATCTTGCCGACACTCTTCGCCAGTTAGAAATCAAAGAAGAGTGGGTGCACGAAATCATTCGTCGCAAAACACTGTTTGATCAGCAGCAAGTCACGATTGGTTCAATGGAACATCCTGAAGCCGTGAAGGAATTGCTCTTGGCCGGAGTGAAAGACCTCTTGCCAGAGGGCTACGACATGAAGCACTTCACGCCGAAGTACCGCCCATGGCAGCAACGCATTGCATTTGTGCCCGATGGAGATTTGTTTGCGGGTATTCGTGAAGGCAAAGCATCAATGGTCACCGATGAAATTGAAACGTTCACTGCCACCGGCGTTCGCACAAAAGGTGGCGTTGACATTGAAGCCGACATCATCGTTACTGCAACTGGTTTCAATCTCAGCGTGTTGGGTGATATTCCATTCCAGGTTGATGGCAAGCCAGTTGACTGGTCACAAACTGTCACCTATCGCGGAATGATGTTCACTGGCGTTCCCAACCTCACATGGGTGTTTGGTTACTTCCGTGCAAGTTGGACATTGCGTGTTGACCTCATGGGTGACTTTGTTGCCCGCTTGTTCAGGTTGATGGACTCAAAGGGCGCCAAGCGTGTCACTCCGAAGCTTCGCGAAGTGGAAGATAAGGACATGGAAATCGGCGCATGGATTGACCCAAATAACTTCAACCCCAACTATCTCGTGCGCAGCCAGCACCTCATGCCAAAGTCAGGCAACAAGCCTGAATGGATGCACGACCAGGACTATTGGAAAGAGAAAGATCTTCTTCCCGCAGCAAACCTGGAAGACGGCTGCTTAATTTTCGAGTAGTTCTTTCATTGTCACTTTCGACGCAGTCATTTGTGCTGCGCCAATGGCAGCCACAATGCAACCGATACCGGCGATGAAGAACGCCGACTGATACGAGCCTGTGCTGTCACGCAAGAAGCCAGCACCCCACGCGGCAACTGCACCGCCAACTTGGTGTCCGAAGAACACCCATCCGTATACCAACGGACCTCGTTGTGGACCGAAGCGTCGAATGCACAACAACACGGTGGGTGGCACTGTGGCAACCCAGTCAAGCCCGTAGAACACCATGAATCCGACGAGTCCGCCTCCACCGCGCGTGAGTGCTGGATCGAGGAACATGAGGCTCACGCCACGTAATGCGTAATAGGCAATGAGCAATTTGGCTGGGTCGTATTTGTCGGTAAGCCAACCACTGAACACTGTGCCCAACACATCAAAACCACCAATGAGCGCGAGGTATCCAGCGGCGGTGGCGGCAACAATTGCATGGTCTCCGGCGGCTGAAATGAAGTGAGTTTGCACGAGTCCGGTGGTTGAAAGTCCGCACACAAAAAACGAGCCCCATAACAACCAGAAGATGTTGTCGTTCACTGCGTCGCGAAGTGCGCTGAACGCAGCACTTACTGGATTTGTGAGTGGAACTGGCGTAACAAAGTCATCATCGGCACCGTAGGGAAGTAATCCCATGTCGGCGGGCGAGTTTCGCAAGAAGACAATGACGACGGGAATAACTGCAAGTGCTGAACAACCAATAGTTACGCCTACGGTGCGCCACCCATGGTGATCAGCGAGTCTTGTGAGCAATGGCAAGAAAACCAATTGACCACTGGCTGTTGCCGCGGTGAGAGCACCGGTAACCAGACCTCGGCGTTTCACAAACCATCGTGAGGCGACAGTGGAAGCGAACACGGTCGCCATGGAGCCTGAACCCGTTCCGACCACTACGCCCCACAACAGGTAGAACTGCCACACATGAGTCATTTGCGTGGTGAGCAATGCGCCTGTGCTGATAATCGCAAGTGCGCCAACTGTGACGCGACGAAGTCCGAATCGAAGTTGCAGTGCCGCAGCAAACGGACCCATCAGTCCAAATAGCAACACATTGATGCTGACTGCAGTTCCAACGGTTCCGCGACTCCAGCCAAACTCTTCGTTTAGAGGATCGATCAGGACACTGGGAGTTGAACGAAATCCGGCCGCACCAAGAAGAACAACAAATGCAGCGACAAAGACAACCCATGCGTAATGGGCGCGTGCCCTCGTGACTGATTCAGTTGTGGGCATTGAACTACTTAGGGAATGCGGGGCATGCGTTTATCTTCTTGTAGTAACACCAATTACACGAGTTGCCCACGTTTGCATGGAAGTCTCCACTGGCACAAGCAGCATCAAGATTTTCCTTGGTCTCAACAATGGTGCCTTTTGCAATTGAAAGCTTCACTGGTGTTGCAGCGAGTTCATGTTTTGCAGACTGAGTGAGATAGAGCAACTCAACTTGTGAAGTGGGAACACCGCTCTCTGCTTCAAGCATGAGCGCATAGGCCAAGAGCTGGAAGAATTTGTCGTCTTCCGATTTGTAGTTGGGATTTGGAATCTTGCCGGTCTTGTAATCGGAAATAATTGCAGAGCCATCGTCGGTGAATTGCAAACGATCGATGAATCCGAGCATGCGGACACCTTCAACTTCGGTGTCCACCTTGAGTTCCATTTCATCAAGATCAGTCTCGGTGGGGTCTTCTAACTTCCACAGATTTGTCATGTTGTTGAAAGCTGCAACTTTGAACGCTTTGATATCGCCTTGCGGTTCTTCTAGTGAGAGAACTTTTGATTCCCATTCGTTAGCTGCCCACAATTCGCCCGCAAGTTGCTTCAGCGATTCGAGTGTGCGGTCTTCGGGCGCGAGTCCGTAGAGATTTTCAAGAACTTCGTGCGTGAAGCTGCCAAGATGCATTGCCCATGATGGTGGTTCTTTGATGTTGTCGAACCGACCAAGCTTGAACTTCATCTGACATTCACGGAATGTGTTGATGGATGAGGCGGACAAGTATTCAGGAGGCGTAAACACGCCTCTTATCTTTCCATCTCCCTGTGACAGGCATTGACCAATCAGCCGCCCACATGGGCGAATTGCTAGCTATTAAACAGTTCTGCGTAGAGCGGAAGTGCTTGTGGTGGGCCGCTCACCAAGATGGTGGTGATACACGATTCGCGCCATTTGGCCAGTTCATCGCGAATCTTGTCAACGGGTCCGACCAACGCCACGTCTTCCACCATGGACAGTGGAATTGCCGCCGCCGCTTCATCTTTCTTGCCCTGCAAATACAGATCTTGCACTTTGAGTGCAACATCTTCGTATCCCATGCGAGCAAAGACCTCGAAGTGGAAGTTCGCACCACGTGCTCCCATGCCACCTGCGTATAACGCCAAGAAAGGGCGCACCATGTTGGCGCACTTTTCGACATCGTCACCCGGAACGATGGTGACTGGACAAGCGACTTCAAAGCGGTCTGCCTTGTTAGCTTCGCCGCTCTTTGCGAAACCTTCGTTCAAACAGTTGCGATAGAACGCGTCTTCTTTTGGTGAGAAGAACAGAGGCAACCAGCCATCACAAATTTCACCAGCAAGCGCCACATTCTTCGGGCCTTCTGCACCTAAGAAGATGGGGATCTCTTTACGCAGTGGATGCACTGTGCTCTTCAGTGGCTTGCCAAGACCAGCACCACCTTGGAAGGGCATGTCGTAGAACTCGCCATGAAAGTCGACTGGTTGTTCGCGGCGAATGATCTGGCGAACAATCTCTACATATTCACGAGTACGTGCGAGAGGCCGTGGATATGGCTGGCCATACCAACCTTCAACAACCTGTGGGCCCGATGCGCCGAGGCCGAGAATGAATCGGCCACCACTGAGGTGATCCATAGTCATGGCGGCCATTGCAGTGGCGGCTGGTGTGCGCGCACTCATCTGCACAATCGATGTTCCTAAGCGAACGTTTTGTGTTTGCGAACCCCACCATGCAAGTGGTGTGAGCGAATCGCTGCCGTATGCCTCGGCAGTCCAGATGCTGTCGAAGCCGAGACGGTCAGCTTCTTTGATGCCCTCTAGAGCGCCTGAAGGTGGGCCGCTGCCCCAGTAGCCAGTGTTGTATCCGAGTGAGAGTCGATTCGCCATGCGTCAAGACTATGCACAGTGGCGAGGGGCTCTTGACCAACTCGACGACGGGCGATCGCCAATGTGACGACAGGAGTGGCCAAGTAGAACGCACGGATCACAATGGGTGCAGACGGGGACGCGAGAGCGACACCAAGAGCAATAGCCAACACATATGGAAATGAGCGGCGGGCCAAGTTGTACAGCATGATCAATGAGTTCATGCAATGAATCATCGTTGACCAACCTTGATATTCGGTGAACGACAACTAAACGAGGCGCAACCTTTACGGAAAGAGTTATCGCACCTCGAGTGGGTGTTTAACGAGTGAGTGCTCCGAATGCACCCTTGGCTTGAAGCTTGAGGTGGAAGTCAGGGTTATAGGCATCCCATGGATTCTCACGAATCATCTCATCGAGAATCTTGGCGTCTTCACCCACGAGGATTCGCCATTCACCGTTCTTCACTCCATTCAGAATGACCGTGGCGGCTTCCGCTGCAGTCATCGGTGCATTATCGCGGAAGGCTTCTTGACCCATTTGCATGAGTGCGCGAATTTCATCGTCGCTCACCCCGCTGAGGTCGACACCATTCTTTGCAAAACGCTCGCGGGCTTGAGCCAACCGATCTGCACTGAGTTCTGATGGGGATGTGCCGGTGAGCTTGCCAGAGTTGATGGCGATTGATGTGCCGATGTGACCAGGCATCACAACTGATGCACGCAGCGTTGGTGCATTGTTGGCGAAGTCGGTGATGAGCGCTTCGGTGAAGCCTCGCACTGCAAACTTTGCCGCACTGTATGCCGTGTGCGAAACGCTTGGCCCTAACGATGCCCACAAACCATTGACAGAACTTGTGTTCACAACTTGGCCGAATGGTGCAGCGAGGAGAAGATCGAGGAATGCGCGGCAGCCGTGATACACGCCATAGAAACAGATGTTGAAGGTGCGTTCCCATTCGTCGCGAGGGCCGTTGACAAATCCGCCGCCACCGCCGATACCCGCGTTGTTGAAAAGAATGTTGACATGCGGACGCCACGCTGCAACCGCGTCGCGGAATGCGTACATGTCTGCTTCAGTCGACACGTCGGCAATGTGACGCAGAATCTCGCCCTTGTTGCCATTTTCACGACTGATGCGAATTGTCTCGTCGAGATTTTCTGGCATCACATCGCATGTTGCGACATCACATCCTTGAGCTGTGAGCTGTAGGACCAACTCACGACCCATGCCGGTGCCGCCACCTGTTACAACAGCGACGAGACCACTAAAACCATTTTCAAAACGCTCTGACATTGCCCTAGTCAAGCACGGACACCTTGCCCCGCACTGCCTCGAAGGCATCGCCGGCTTTTAATAAAAGGTCTTCGCGCCACGTATGTGCCGCAATCTGCACGCCGGTTGGCACTCCATTGCGCACACCCATCGGCAGGGCGAGTGCGGGTAGTCCCAGAGCACACATGGCCAGCATGTATCGACCATCATCTGCCACATGCTGCATGGCAACGTCAGATTCAATGTCCTCATTTGCACGCATGAACGGCTTTGTCCATGACGGCATCATGATTAGTGAGTACTGGTCAAAGAATGCGTTCCATGAGCGCAGCACGGACTCGCGGTGGTTGAGTGCATCGAGCAAAGTTTTTGTTGAGTCTTCCGGAAATACTGGTGACCAACTCGTGAATGCTCGTGTCAGTCCTTCATCGTTAATGAGGGGTAGTGCGGGCACGATGGAATGTGCAACATCAGCAATCGCAAGTCGCAACCACAAAGAGAATATGGAATCAAGCTGCGGAGGATTCACTTCATCAACTTCGTAGCCCGCTGTGCGAAATGTTTGCGCAGCTTCACGCAATACCTCTACAACCTGCGGATCAAAACCGAGTTCATCGCTGACGATGACAGCAATGCGACGAGGAGATTCGAGCCCATCAAAAGTCGTATGCGCGGGTATCCATAGTGGGTCAGACCAATTAGGCCGAAGCATCGATTCGTAGGCGAGTCGAATATCGGTCATCGTGCGAGCAAGGGGGCCGTTTGTTGACATGATTGCACCCATAAAGGTGCGCAGATTCGCATTCGTTCCACCCGTGGGCAAGCGACCGACTGTTGGTCGTAATCCGTATACGCCATTGCAGAACGCAGGGAAACGAATTGAACCGCCAACGTCATTACCTTGAGCGATCGCACACATGCCACTAGCAACTGCGACTCCCGCGCCGCCACTTGAACCGCCAGGAGTGATGAGAGGGTTGTGTGGGTTAATCGTTTCTCCGTGTAGTTCGTTTCCCGTATGAAAGCGCATTGATATTGCTGGTGCATTTGTTCGGCCGATAAACATTGCAGCGTTCTCCTCAAGACCACGTATGCACGCATGAGAGATGCTGGACGCGTTGTCCTTGAATGCACGAACACCATTGTCCATAAGGAAAGGAAAATGGTCGGTGTTGATCTTGCTTGTAGCAATGATTCCAGCCAGTGGGCCGCGCACGACTCCGTCATCAATAAGCGTTGCCTGTTGCATTGCGTAGTCGTCACTTCGATGGACGATTGCATTGAGTTTCACGTTGATTGCGTCAATACGTTGAGAATGTGATGCAACTACTTCGCGAGCACTTAATTTCTTTTCGCGAACAAGCCTTGATATTTCAGACCCGTCCATTTGCCACGGCTGTGTCGTCATATTTCCCCCCGCACTTGTTTAGTACGGGGAAATATTTTCCTTAGGGTTCAACGATGTTGAAGTTCGGAGTGAAGATGTCAAGATTGCCGAAAATGTCCTGCAATTTCAGTGGGTCACCCTCAAACGACACGTTTCCTTCTTGAATTTGTTCCATGAAAGTTGATTCTTGAGTAACAATTGAAATCAACGTGGTGCGCTTGATTGACACGGTCACCGCAGCTTGTGGGTCGTGATAACCCTGTGTGTGCACCAAGGTGCGGTTTGAAATTGCAAGGTTCCATTTTTCATCGATATCGGTGAATGCCCAGTTCACAGATGTTGACAAGCCACCGACATCTTCTTGCTTCAAGCGAACTGCGATGGTGTCGAACAACTGCTCAATGGTCATGGCGCGCAGCAAGCCACGACCGCGTACGCCACCACCTGAAAGTGCTGGAGCACCGTGGCGCAATTCGCGTGCACCATTGAGATAGGAGTTTCGGAATGTAGATGACTCTGACTGATAGCCCATCTGTTCGAAACTGTCGGCCTGCAAATCGCGTGCCGCTTGATTGGAGGGGTCCGCAAAGATGAGGTGGTTGAGCAATTCGCTTGCCCAGCGATAGTCGCCGGCATCGAATGCGTTTTGTGCGTTGGCAAGAAGCGCATCGGCTCCGCCTGCAAGTTCGACATATCGCTGACCAGCAGCAACTGGTGGGTGCTTATGCAAGTTTGCCGGGTTTGCGTCATACCAACTGAGGTAGCGCTGATACACGGCCTTCGAGTTGTGAATGAGATCGCCGTAGTAACCACGGGTGTGCTCGTTGACCAAGAACTCTTCGGGCATCTTGAGAGCTTCGGCAATTTCAGTAGCGATAAATCCGTGGTTTGCGAGACGCATAGTTTGGTCGTGCATCCACTTATAAAGATCGCGTTGGTTAGTGAGGAAGCCCTTCACGTCTTCGTTGCCCCAACGTGGCCAGTTGTGCGATGTGAACATCACTTCAGTTTCGGCACCAAACATCGCCATGGCTTGGTTGATGTACTTCGACCAGTTCAATGCGTTACGCACGAGTGCGCCGCGAATAGGAATGAGGTTGTGCATTGTGTGGTTGCAGTTCTCGGCCATGCACAATGCTTTGAAGTCAGGGAAGTAGAAGTTCATTTCCGCTGGAGCTTCGGTTTCAGGTGTGAGTTGGAATACAACGCGTACACCGTCGACAACCATTTCTTCGCCGGTGCGAGTGATGTCATGAGTGGGAGCGATTAATCCCGGAGCGCCCATCGGAATCGAATTGCCGAGACCACAGTCAACATGTCCGTCGACTCCTGCATGAACAAGTGGGCCAAATTGATACAGCGCACGTCGTCCCATTGCCGGACCGGCAATAACGTTCTCACCAACTACCTCTGTGAGGAAATGTTCGGGTGCAATAATGATGCACTCGCCAGCATCAACTTGTGCTTGCGTCGTTACTCCGAGAACACCACCGAAGTGGTCGGTGTGCGAGTGGGTGTAAATCACAGCGGTCACCGGACGATGTCCGAGATGCTTGGTGATCAGTTCGTAACCAGCTCGTGCTGTGTGCTCTGTGGTGAGAGGGTCGATAACAACCCAACCCTTGTCGCCTTGAATGAACGTGATGTTTGAGATGTCGTAGCCGCGTACCTGCCAAACGCCTTCCATCACTTCGAACAATCCGTGATGGTGGTTCAACTGTGCGTGGCGCCACAAACTGGGGTTCACCGTGTCGGGGGCGGCGTTGCCCACGGCCAGGAACTCATAGTCGTTCACATTGATGACTGTGCGACCAGCATCGTCTTGGATGAGACCCGAGTCGTGCGCTGCAATGAAGCCGCGCTTTACTCGCTCGAAGTCTCCGGCGTCTTGCGGAACGCTGACGGCAGCATTGTGATTCTTGGTGTGAATCGATGCTGGCTTAGGGGAATGTGATGTCGACATGGTGCCTCCACGTGTCAATTGCAGTGATTTGACACTAGTCAGGGATGCCTTATGAGTAATAGGCCGTTCCGCCATCGTGAGAAATGGGGTGCAAGAACTAAGGTGAAGCCACGGGGGATGAGCGGGCCTCATCACCATTACTAAGGGGAGCAACATGGCAAAGCCAGGAATGCATTCAGGTGTGGAAACAGACGAGGGTCTCAACCTCGCAATGTCTGCAAAGGCACAGCCTTTGTACAACGCAGTGAAGAAGTTCATTGCTGAAGAAGTCGAACCAGCAACCGAAGAGTTCTATGCATTGGGTGAGGGTCGCGCCGACCGTTGGTCATACGCGCCTGGTCAACTGGAAATCCTCGAAGGTCTCAAGGCCAAGGCTCGCGAACGTGG
>JACCDL010258932.1_pt1 | contig 13388 bp, 16 predicted proteins | sample 7441931 | NCBI WGS metagenome assembly JACCDL01 (sample SAMN15323437, study PRJNA562643) | freshwater metagenome | isolation source: river surface water | place: USA:Blue River Watershed | collected 2017-08-16 | reverse complement strand
CTGTCTACATCGCCAGCTGGCAATCAGATCACTTTGAACATGCAATGCTTGCCCTAAATGCTGGAAAACATGTGTTGGTGGAAAAACCAATCACCTACTCCCCTGACCAGGCCAGACAAATCTTTGAACTTGCCAAAGCTAAAAATCTTCTTGCAATGGAGGCGATGTGGACAAGGTATCTACCCCAGTCCACAATCATTCGACAGCTATTAGCTGATGGCGAGCTTGGTCAACCAAGACTTCTTTCTGCAAACTTTTGTGTCGACAACAGCCACAGCGCCAGACTCTGGACCAAGGGTGGCGGCGGAATCATCTATGACATGGGCATCTATCCAATTGCAATTGCTCAGCAATTCATGGGAAACCCAATCAACTTGATTGCTACAGGCAAGGTTGATGAAAACGATTTGGATATGGAGACCTTCTCAACTCTTGAGTATGCCAATGGTGGTCGAGCTCAACTGATCTCCTCAGGTATTTCAACGATTCCGACGACTGCAAGTTGCGCTTTTGAAAAGGGTGTTGTGGTGATTGACGAGCCCTTCTTTGTGCCATCTGGCATCAAGCTTCGAGACAAGAACCTTTACTTCAAAGAGCAGTCTTGGCGAGATGAGTCTTCAATTCAAGGACACGAAGGTCTTTGCTACCAGGTCAACTACTTCGCGAAATATGTTTCAGAGGGCAGAGTGGAATCACCTGTTCACACCGCAGCCGACACGGTCGCAAACATTGAAGTTGCCGAAGAAATATCCAGACAGATTGGCGCTAAGCCTTTTTAGTCCCCAGCTCCAACAATCATTGGGTCGTGGAAGCTGCCGCCAAAGGCCTTCTTGCTTGCGCCACAACGATCTAGGTATGGCGTAATTCCACCGAGGTGGAAGGGCCAGCCAGCTCCCATGATCATGCAAAGGTCAATGTCCTGCGCCGTCCCAACAACCTTCTCATCCAGCATTAGCTTGATTTCTTTTGCCAGGCCAACCTGAACACCCTCAAAGATTTGCTCAGCTGTTCTGGGTTTAGTTCCGCCAGCAACAATTGCAATTGCTTGCTTGTCATAGCCCTTGATCTTTCCTTTGCCGTCTCTTTCAAGGAGCTTGCCGTGTTCAGCTAGCTTGTGAAGATTTGCACTGGCATAGAAGCGCTCTGAGTTAAAGGCGTGCATTGAATCAAGCACATGCGCTCCAACCTTTAGGCCCACTAGTTCAAGCAGATCAAATGGGTTCATTGGGAGGCCCAGAGGTGCGATTGCGTTGGCTACTTCTTCAAAGCTTGCGCCTTCGTCAACTGCTCGCATTGCTTCGCCAAGTAAGTAGCCAAGCAATCTGTTCACAACAAAGCCAGCTGAGTCGGAAGTAATTACCGCAGTCTTCTTTAGGTTCTTTGCTACATCCATTGCTGTTGCGACAGCTTCATCGCTGCTCTTCTTGGCGCGAACAACTTCAACCAGTGGCATTACTGCAACTGGGTTGAAGAAGTGGAAACCAACTAGTCGCTCTGGATGCTTCAGGCTTGTTGCCATTGCATCTACTGAGAGAGACGAGGTGTTAGTTGCAAGGATGCACTCTGGCGAGACGATTCCTTCAAGCTTTGAGAAAACTTCCTGTTTGATTTTTAGCTCTTCGAAAACAGCTTCGATTACCCAGTCGCAGTCAGCAAAAGCTGCGTAGTCGAGAGATCCCGATAAATTTCCAACGAATCTGTTTCTGTCATCGGTTGAGAGCCTGCCCTTGTCAACGAGTTTCTGCAGCTCATCTTTGATGTATTGAATTCCCTTGTCGATTCGTTCTTGCGAAACATCGGTAATTACAACCGGCACCTGCAGTCTTCTTAGGAATAGAAGTGCAAACTGCGAGGCCATTAGGCCTGCGCCAATAACTCCGACTTTGGTTACCTTCTTGGCAAGCGCCTTGTCGGGTGCACCGGTTGGCTTCTTAGCGTGCTTTTGAACCAGGTTGAACGCATAAATGGATGCACGGAACTGATCAGATGCAATCAACTCTTCAATTGCATCATCCTCACGTTTAAATGCCTCTTCCTTAGATCCGCTCTTAGCGGCTGCAATTAGATCGAGTGCTTTGTAGGGAGAAAGTGGAACTTTGCCCAGTTTCTCTTCGACCATCGATCGGGCAATCGAGACAGCAGGTCCCCAGATAGTTGCCTTTTCAATGGCGTTTGGCTCGTGCTTGCGCTTGACCTTCATGCCATTGATTACCTGGTCTGCCCAGGCAAGGGAGTCCTCAAGGTATCTAGCGGACTCAAACATTGCATCCGTGATGCCGAGTTCAAACGCATCTTCTGGACTTAGAACTCTGTTTTGCTTCAGCGGGTTTTCAATAATTACCTTTAGAGCGTTCTTTATCCCAATCAGATTAGGAAGAAGGTATGCACCTCCCCAACCTGGAATAAGTCCAATGAAGACCTCGGGCAAAGCAACGGCGGGTGCAGTCCTGTTGATGGTTCGGTAGTCGGCATTAAGTGCAATTTCTAATCCGCCACCAAGTGCAAGACCGTTGATGAAGACAAAACTTGGAACACCCAATTCGGATAGTTTTCCAAGTGAGTCGTGTCCCAACTCACCAATGAGTCTTCCGATTTTTCGCTCGCGAATATCTTGGACGTGGGTTAGATCAGCACCAGCTGCTAGGAAGTAAGGCTTGCCGGTAACTGCAACTGCATGGATTTCTTTTTTGGCAGCTCGCTCTTTCAGTTGATCTAGTTTTTCAGCAAACTCAATCAGGGTCTTAGGTCCGAGTGTGTTTGGCCGAGTGTGATCTTTGCCGTTATCAAGAGTGATGAGGGCTAGAACTTTTCCTGAGGGTAGTGTCACATCATTTACATATGAGTGCGTTACTACTTCATCGCTTTCAAGTAGTGCTGCGTACTTTTCCATTACTTGCCCCTGTAGGAAGTGTTTTCCCAAATAACAGTTCCACCCATGCCAAGACCAACACACATGGTCGTCATTCCATAGCGGACGTCCTTGTTTTCTTCAAACTGTCTTGCCAGCTGAATCATTAGTCGCACACCGCTCGCTGCTAATGGATGGCCCATTGCAATCGCGCCACCGTATTTGTTGACTCTCGGATCATCATCGGCAATTCCAAAGTGATCAAGGAAGCTCAGCACCTGAATCGCAAACGCTTCGTTGATTTCAAAAAGACCAATGTCACTGATTGAAAGCCCTGCTTTAGCAAGAGCTTTTTCAGTGGAGGGAATTGGACCGATTCCCATAATCTCTGGTTCAACACCAGCGAAGGCAAAAGAAACCATTTTCATTTTTGGTTTCAATCCATACTTCTTTACTGCTGCCTCACCGGCAATCAAAGACATGGTCGCACCATCTGTTAGGGGTGATGCATTTCCTGCAGTCACTTTTCCGTGTGGGCGGAAAGGTGTCTTCAAATCTTTCATTCCCTCTAGCGTTGAGTCAGGACGAAGGTGCTCATCCTTGCTCACCAGCTTGAAGCCCTCTGGACTAGCTGCGCTAACAGGGATGAGGTCGGCCTGAATTTTGCCCTCTTCATAGGCCTTGGCAGCCTTCTTCTGACTGGCCAGTCCGAGCATGTCTGAGCGCTCTTTGGTGAGGTGAGGGAAGCGGTCGTGAATCTTCTCAGCCGTGTTTCCCATATTCAAAGCAGCTGGGTCAACCAGTTTTTCAGCCAAGAAGCGTGGGTTCGGATCCATGCCATCACCCATTGGGTGGTGACCCATGTGTTCAACGCCACCTGCCAGGGCGATGTCGTAAGCACCAATTCCAATTGCGCTAGAAACCGTTGTGACAGCGGTCATTGCCCCGGCACACCATCTGTCAATTGCATAGCCAGGAACTGTTGTAGGCAGTCCAGCAAGAATGCTCACTGATCTTCCGAGTTGCAAACCCTGATCGCCCTTTTGATTAGCTGCAGCAATTGCAACATCATCGATTGCTTCTCTTGGTAGTTCTGGGTGACGCTCAAGCAGACCAATCACAGTCTTGACCGAAAGATCATCTGCTCTGGTGTTCCAGAACACGCCCTTCTCGCCAGCTTTTCCAAATGGAGTTCTGACTCCATCGATGAAATAAACGTCTTGGGACTTCATTAGTTCCTCACTAGGGTTTGGCGATTCATTTGGCGCTCTTTTTCATCCTGAGCAAGGGTTGTTCTCACGAGTTCTGGTGGTAATAGGAAAGCATCGACCAAGCTTTCGGCGTGCGGGCGAAGTCTGGGAAGCAATCTGCTGTCGATGTACTCGGTGATCGCTTCAGCGCGAGCTCCGGAAAGTCTTCCGTTGATTAGATACCAAGAGAGATTCTCTTCCAGCAGTGTGAAGCCATAAAGATCTCTTAGCCACGTGAGAATCTTCAGGGAGTCAGCATCTTTGATGGTCTTGAGTGCTGATGTGAATGCTTCCCACATAATCAGCTCACCATGTGCCCTGGCTGCTGTAATCAAGTCATTCTGATAGCGGTTGAAAAGCTCTGCTTGCTTCTCTTTATCGCCTCCGGCTGCTTTTAGCTTGTTGGCAATTGAAGCGATCATGGTGTGAACGCGATCTGCTAGCAGTTGGTGCTGGTGCTCCTCGTCCTTTACGAATCCAACTGCTCTGGCAGTTGAACCAAAGTCCGTGATGGATTGAGCAAGTCCGCGAAGCCCTCCGCGATTGATTGCTGTTTCGCCAACTTGACCTGCAACGTATTGAGCCAAGGTTCCAAAGTCAGGTGACTTGAAGGCTTTTGCGTAGTCAGTCAGTAGTCGCTTCGCAACTAGCTGCAGCATCACGTTGTTGTCGCCTTCGAAGGTGACATAGACATCAAGATCTGCTCGAAGTCCGGTGAGTCGGTGCTGGGCCATAAAGCCCTGTCCGCCGCAGGCCTCGCGGCACTGTTGGATGGTGTCGAGGGCATACCAAGTGCTAAGTGCCTTGCTGGCAGCTGAGACAGTTTCTAGATCCGAGCGAGTTTCTTCGGTGTCGTTTTCACCTGTGAATACTGCGTGGAACTGATTGAGCAGTTCCTGGTGAGTGAAGACTTGAGCGTAGGTTCTCGCGATAAGTGGCAGCAGTCTTCGCTGATGTCTTTGGTAATCCATGATGGTTACTTCGTTGCCATCGGTTCCAGGGAACTGCTTTCTGGCAAGTGAGTAGCGGACTGCTATATCAAGTGCAAGTTTTTGTGCGTTGGTAACAGCACCAGTCAGCGAAACTCTTCCCTGCACCAAAGCACCAAGTTGAGTAAAGAATCTTCTTCCAGGTGATTCGATAGAAGATGTGTAGGTACCATCTTCAGCAACATCTGCATATCGATTCAAGATGTTTGCTCTTGGAATTCTTACCTGGTTGAAGAAAAGTCTTCCATTGTCGATTCCATTTAGTCCGCCCTTCAGACCATCATCTTCTGCGCCAACGCCTGGAAGCAGTTTTCCGTTTTTGCGAATTGGAACAAAAAATGCGTGAACACCGTGGTGCTCACCGTTGGTGTAAAGCTGTGCAAAGACAACTGCTGCTTCACCATGCAAAGCCGCGTTTCCTAAATAATCCTTGTAGCTGTGGCGATCTGGAGTGTTAATAACGAATTCTTTTGTTTCTGCATCGTATGTGGCGGTAGTTCCAATCGATGCAACATCTGATCCGTGACCGGTTTCGGTCATCGCAAATGCGCCTGGTGTATCTAGGTTTGTTGCACCTGGCAAAAATGTTTTGTGGTGGTAATCAGTTCCTAAATAGAGAATTGCGGAACCAAATAGTCCCCACTGCACGCCGAACTTAATTTGAAGAGAGGCGTCTCCAAAAACAAGTTCTTCAAAACTAGAAAGTGATCCACCTGGATTTCTTTGTCCGCCATGCTCGGGCAAGAATCCATACTGAGTGGCATTTTCTCGAACCAAAGTCTTTAGTGCTTTGAGCACCCACTCGCGATGTTCTGCCATCGGAGCGCCTTCAGGCTTAAAGAGCTCGTTCTCAATGATTACTTTTCTGGTGTGGCGACGGATATCGGCCCATCGGCCCAGGATGCGTTCGCCTACTTCGGCTACATCCAGTCTTAGATCGTTTTCACTCATGGTTCACCTCAACCACAAGTCAAAACCACTAAATAGGCGGCCAACAGGGGGTGTTAGCAATTTCGTGACTGGCAACAACTGGAAAATGCCTAAAACAGGGGTTTTTGTAGGAAGGCTACAAGTTTAGAGGTGGTTGTTACCAGTAAATCAACAACTAATTGCCCTCGAATTGAGCTGGTTGCTTGGAAATGAAGACCTGCATGCCTCGCTCAACGTCTTTGGTGCCCATCAGCTTGCCAAGCCTCATAAACAACTGCTGCTTTTCGTTTTCAGCATCAGCATTCCTGGCTGATGCCAGTGTTGCTTGCACAGCAAGTGGTGCCTGTAGAGCGATCTTCTCTGCAAACTGCATTGCTCTCGCAAGCTCTTGACCCGGTTCAACAATTTCGTTGATTATCCCCATTTCAAGTGCTTCGGTTGCACCAAATGAATCTCCAGTTAGTAAATACTGCATCGCTTTTGCGTGACCGGCAACTTTGGGTAGTCGAATCGTTCCACCACCAAACGGAAGAATTGCTCTGGCAACTTCGAGCTGTGCAAACTTTGAATCACTTGCAGCAATCACAATGTCGGAGGCGAGAGCAAGTTCAACACCGAGCGTGAAACAAGTACCTCGAGTTGCCATCACAACCGGTTTAGAAACTTGTTTAGTTTGAATTCCCCATGGATCAATTCCGCCTTCGGGGACCAGTTGCAGTTTTCCTGTTTGCATCTTGGGCCCAACATCAAATAGATCAAGACCTGCGGTGAAGTGATCGCCGTGCGCAAAAACTAATCCCACGCGAAGGTCTTTGTCATTTTCAAGTTGGCCATATGCGAGCGCAAGTTGATGCAGCATTTCCTCATCAGCTGCATTCATTTTGTCTGGACGATTGAGTCCGATTTTTAAAACGTGTCCGACTTTTTCAGTCGTTACCTTCGACACAGTTAAACGCTTTCTGCTAACTGTGCAACGCGTTGTGGAGAAATTCTTAGAAGCACTCCGATGTCTCGCATGCTCAGTCCTTCATTTCGAAGTCGAGCAACAACATCGCGAATTTCCTTGGAGGCTTCATCTTGCATGCGAAGAGCGGTGCGCATTTTTTCTTGGGCACCATCTAGGTCGCACATAATCCCAGGGATGGTGGTTTCTACCTTCAAGATGACATCGCATCTCTCAACGCCTTCGCGCTCTGAGATCAGATCTTTGATCTGCTCGGCTGCCAGGTCTAGGCGCTTGCTGGAAATCATTAGGTCATCTAGGGCTGGGACTTTGACCCACCACTGACCGGCTTTGCGTTCACACTCTGCTTTTATTTCCACCGCTAGAGCCTAACAAGCTAATTTCAGGTATAGTAGACAATACTTGTCTAGCCCCACTTTACTAAATGGAGAATCATGGATCTACTCGTTATTGTTTTTGGCTTTGCTATCTCAGCCTTCACCGCTTTCAGCTTCTATAAGGCTGGCAGCTTCAAGCTCAAATCGTCCAAGGAGACCATGCTGGCCGCTGGCTTTGGCTGGCTTGAGAAGCTGCCTGTTTCGGTTGCCAAGACCATTGGCCTACTTGAAATCCTGGGTGCTGCCGGGCTGATTCTGGCTCCAATTGGCTATCTAATTGGGTTTGAGTGGGCTATTTGGTTTGCTGTGGCAGCTGGTCTTGGGCTGGCCTTGACCATGGTTGGCGCGATCATCGTCCACGCCCAGCGCGGAGAAGCCAAGTTCACCCTGAAAATGAACCTGCAGCTACTGCTGGTTTCTCTACTCAGCGCAGGAGTCTGGCTCGCCCTGACTTTGGTTTAGCCTGCTTGACATTCTGTATTAGTGAAATAAAATACTAGCAATTTATTTCTTCTAAGGAGAATCGTTGAACGTCCCGTTATGGCTGTGGCTAGGAGTCATTGGTCTGATTTTGGTGATGCTGGCAATCGATTTGTTTGCCCATCGCCAAGCAAAAGTAATTGAGGTTAGAGAAGCTGCTGCTTGGTCAGCGGTCTGGGTAACGCTCGGTATTGCTTTTGGTTTTTTGGTTTGGTGGATGTTCGGACCCGATCGGGCCCAAGAATACTTCTCTGGTTTCGTAATTGAGAAGTCGCTTGCTGTCGACAACGTGTTTGTTTGGGCAATGATTTTTGCGGCCTTTTCGATTCCACGTGAGTATCAGCACCGCATTCTGTTCCTGGGTGTAGTTGGTGCTTTGGTATTTAGAGGAATCTTTATTGCTCTGGGAGCTGCGCTGATTTATCAGTTCAGCTGGATTCTGTATCTGTTTGCTGCATTCCTTTTGTATACCGGCGTAAAGATGCTGCAGCAAAGAAACGAGCACTACGACCCGACTAAGTCGAAGTTTTATTTATGGTTCAACAGCAAGATCAGAACCACTGAAAAACTTTATGGTCAAAGGATGTTCGTGAGAATCGGTGGTGTGCTGTTTGCAACCCCGCTGCTGGTTGTGCTGGTGCTGGTTGAGTTCACCGACATCATCTTTGCGGTTGACTCGATCCCGGCAATCTTTGCTGTGACGGACGAGCCGTTCTTGGTCTTCACCGCTAACGCTTTTGCAGTGCTCGGGCTAAGAGCTATGTACTTCTTGCTGTCGGACCTGATCCACCGCTTCGTCTACCTAAAAGTGGGACTGGCAGTAATTCTGATTTGGGTTGGTATCAAGATGGCGCTTCACGACATCTACAAGGTTCCAACCACAATTTCACTAGCCGTAATTATTCTGGTTATCGCTACAGCCGTGATTGCCTCCCTGGTCAAAAGCCGCGGTGAGGGTCGCCACGAAGTCGAGGTCGAAAACAAACGATTCTTCGAAAGTGCGAGCGCCGAAGAAATAGCAAAACTGGAGCCTGTATTTAGGAGAAACAAGAGAAATGAGTAAGCACTGGACATTTCTTTCACACCACGCTCACGTATTACTGGCGTTGACAGAGAATCCAAACCTCACCATTGAGGACCTGGCAAAGGTGGCGGGTCTGACAACACGTTCCATCGTCAACGTCCTAAAGGATCTAGAAGACGGTGGGTATTTGACCAAGAGTAAAGAGGGCAGGAACAATCGCTATGAGATTAACCTCTCAGCGAAGCTGCGTCACTCAACCTCCGGTGGTCACACAGTTGGTGAGCTGATCAAAGCCCTCGGCAGCATCGCGAGGTAGAAGTGGACGGCCTGCAGCTAGCGCTGACCAACTTGACCTCACCGCCAGTGTTGGCATTTGCGCTTGGTCTGCTGGCCACCGCCCTTCGCTCAGATCTAAAGCTGCCAGATGCCGTCTATCAGGCGCTCTCCATCTATCTACTGCTTGGTATTGGTATCAAGGGTGGGGTAGCGCTGAGTGAATCCAGCTTTGAGCAAATCATTGGGCCACTACTAGGAACGCTGGCTTTGGGAATTGTGATTCCAGTGGCGGCTTTCTATTTGCTTCGCTTCACCAAATTAGATGTTGCAAACAGAGGCGCTCTGGCTGCCCACTACGGATCAACATCGCTGGTCACCTTCACGGCTGGAATTGTTTTCCTGGAGTCACTGAGCCTGCAAGTCGAAGGCTACGTCAATACCCTGCTGGCCGTATTAGAAATCCCGGGCATCATCATTGGTTTGGCTTTAGCCGCCAAGGGAATAACCAGAAACATTAGCTGGGGAGAATCGCTGAGAGAAATCTTGACCGGCAAATCAATCTTCTTGTTGGTTGGTGGTGTGGTGCTTGGTTTTCTAACCGGCTCTGCGGGTTACGCAAGAATCGATGACTTTTTTACTGGCTTGTTCACCGGAGTGCTCACGCTATTCCTGTTAGAGCTTGGAATGGTTGCTGGAAGAAGGATTAAGGATCTAAAGCAAGTTGGTGTGAGTCTGTTTATCTTTGGAACAATCTTCCCAATAATTGCCGGATCACTTGGAGTATTGGTTGGTCAGCTAACCGGAATGAGTCTGGCCGGGTCCGCAGCACTGGGAATCTTGGCGGGTAGTGCTTCGTATATTGCGGCTCCCGCCGCTGTTCGTTTAGCGCTACCTGAAGCATCGCCGGGCATTTATTTGTCTGCTTCGCTGGGAATTACCTTCCCCTTTAATCTGACAATTGGAATACCTGTCATGCTTGCTGTTAGTCAATTTCTTGAAGGAGTGGGTCTGTGATTCTAAAGAAGAGAAAGCTGATGACCATGGTCATTGAAGCCTCGCTCGCCCACAGACTCGAGGAAGACATCGTTGAGTGTGGCGCCAAGGGCTTCACCTCTTCAATTGCTCATGGAGCAGGGCCAAGGAACCAGAGGGTCTCCGACATCGAGGGTGGCAATGTTCGGATTGAAACAGTTGTCAGCGAAGAGGTCCTGGAGAAAATCCTAGAAAAACTAAAGACGGACTACTTCCCACTCTACGCAGTTAGCTGCTGGGTAGGTGATGTTGAAGTGGTGAGAGACGACCGCTACTGATTTCTTTTTGGCAGCGTCAAAATAATCGATCCGGCCAACACGGAAATCAGGGGAGCAGCTCCTATTACCCAGGAACCGTTGATTCCGAAAATGGCCGCAACCCCGGTAATGCTGTTGGAGAGGATTCCAACCCAGAGCTTTAGCTTTCCCCTTCTAACCAACACAACCAAGACCAGATTTACTAAAGCAATCGCAATCAAGCCAAACAGAATTGTGGCTACTACAGCGGCTAGCGATTCCACATCAAACCTTCCTTTTCAATAAGAGTAGATTGAAATTAGGAGGTGTCAAATGTTCATCACGACACTTGGGCTGCCAATTACGATTGGCTGGCTGATCTCATTGTTTGTTGGCATTTTTGCCATAAACAAAAAGCCTTCACTTCGTAAACCGGTAATCGCAGTTTTAGTGGCAATCCCCGTTATTGCTATCTTGCTCGGCTTTCTGATCCCCTAACGCTTTCGCCAGAGGCTATACCCCTGGGCCAGGACTGAAATAAAAAATAGGAAGAAGTAGGCTTCCCATACGTCAGATCCAAGCGAATAAATTGCCAAACCCAAGAAGAGAACATTCGCTAAAAGCCAGATTTTTTGTGGCCGTGATAATTTATTTTTCATGTCTCGCTCAAGGTTTAGAAAGCAGAAAAAGTATGGCGCACGAAGTCGCCGCTAAGAAGCAAATTGACAGGATTATTGCTTCTCAAAAGAACTGGAAGGGGCTGCTTCTTCTTGAATTACGCCAGATCATCCTCTCCGCCTCCTCAGAAATCGTCGAGGATGTGAAGTGGAAAATGCCATCAAAGCCGCTCGGCTCACCAACCTGGGAGGTAAATGGGATTCTTTGCGTGGCCGATTATCTAAAGAGTGCCGTTCGCTTGACCTTCCCCAAAGGCGCATCCTTGAGTGATCCCAAAGGAATGTTCAATTCTCGTCTTGATAGCAAGACGGCCCGAGCAATTGATTTTTTCGAAGATGAAAAGGTGCCAGCCGCTGTACTCAAAGCAATTGTGAAACAAGCGATAAAGCAGAACCGGGATTAAAGTTTGTTCTTTGCCCTGAAGTAGGCAACCAGGGCATTGGCATGGCCGTGACCGAGCTCATATTCACTCTTGAGAATGGCAACCATTTCCATATGGGCTTTGGACTTGTGTTTGTTGAGAATCTTGAACCAGTGCTCAACCGGCTTTCCATATTTCGCCTCAATCGAGGGGAAGTAGCTCTGGGGCCCTTTTACTTTTTCGCTCACTTTGTACTCCTAATGCTGGCCTTTATGAGTTCTTGAAACGTGTTCGGTAATCAAGGAATCCAGGTCTTTGTCTCCAGGAGCTGGTTTCGCTACGCGTGCTTCTCTTTGTTCTTCGATCACTTGTGATGCATTAGCTTGTGAGGGTTGGAAAAGTTCGTTTATTGTGTGAAGCCCCGCTCCAGCGATACCGCGCCCAAGCTTTTTGCCCGTTAGTTTTTCATGTCTCCTAGACGGTATCGAGATGAGCCAGCTGAAAAGAACAACGCCGACCAGGAAAGACAATAACTCCACCAGATAAGTCTATGGAAATACAAAACCCCTCCCGAAGGAGGGGTTTTGTTTGTGGAGACTAGGGGGGTCGAACCCCTGACCCCCTGCTTGCAAAGCAGGTGCTCTACCAACTGAGCTAAGTCCCCAAAGTGTGCTCCTACTGATGAAGAGCTCACCGTGGGCCTAGGAGGACTTGAACCTCCGACCTCTTCATTATCAGTGAAGCGCTCTAACCACCTGAGCTATAGGCCCGTAGAGCAAACAAAACCTTACTAGAGATTGTCCGCTCAAACAAACCCCCACCTAGTTGTTGGTGAAGGTGAGAGAAATACCCCCTGAAAGCTTGGCTATTACGTTGAACAGGGCCGCGTAAACCGCCGCTAGGGAGGTTGTCAGCACCATGTTCAAAAGCGAGATGGTCAGGGCTGTTCCCATAACAGAACCGAAGGAGAAGCTGGACGCTATGTCACCCTCTGCTCCTAGGAGTGATCCGAAGATTCCACCCAGCTGGCCAAGTAGTCCCGAGAAGGTTAGAAGCACCCAAAGCAAAAGTGCGCCAACCAGAATTCCAATCGCGGCAGCTAGTGCGACAAAGAAGCCGGCCTTGGTAGCAGACAAAACATCAATGCCTCTTAGCTTGAGCTTGATCTGCTTGCGTGGCTCAGATGATGATGCCGCGCTCTTGTTAAACATGCTTGCCAATCTAGGCTCCTTCACTCGTCTCTAGGTTTCGCTCCGAGTTTTTGGCCAAAGAGAGAACTGCGTCCCCTTCTTCGAACCTAGCAAACACTACACCTAAGGTGTCGCGGCCCTTGGCCGGGACCTCGTTGGCAGCTGTTCGCATGACCTTTCCGGAAGCTAATACAACTAGTACTTCGTCGTTTTCGTCAACAATTTCTGATCCGACCAGGTCGCCACGCTTCTCATCCAGCTTGGCCACCTTGATTCCAAGGCCTCCACGACCCTGCACTCGGTATTGGTCCACTGAGGTTCGCTTGGCATAGCCCCCCTCAGTCACTACAAACACAAATCCTGCTTTGCCGATAACTCTGGCGGAAAGCAGTTCATCGCCCTTGCGGAACTTCATGCCTGTCACACCAGAGGTGTCTCTGCCCATTGGTCGAAGCGATTCATTGTCAGCAGAGAAGCAAATTGACATTCCCTTCTTGCTAACCATGAGCAGGCGATCTTTTTTGCCAACCAGCATCGCATTGACGACCTCGTCGCCCTTGCGAAGCTTGATTGCGATGATGCCGCCAGTGCGGGAGGTGTCGTAAAGCTCAAGATCGGTTTTCTTAACAAGACCATCCTTGGTTGCAATTACTAGGTATGGCGCTTGCTTGTAGTCCTTCAAATCAATTACTTCAACCACTCGCTCATCTGGTTGGAGAGCAAGCAGGTTGGCAACGTGCTGTCCCTTGGCCT
>JACCDL010514761.1_pt1 | contig 13390 bp, 10 predicted proteins | sample 7441931 | NCBI WGS metagenome assembly JACCDL01 (sample SAMN15323437, study PRJNA562643) | freshwater metagenome | isolation source: river surface water | place: USA:Blue River Watershed | collected 2017-08-16 | reverse complement strand
TCTGAGGTGAGATTTGGACAGGTGGCGTAGAAAAAGGTTGGAAAAGGTGAACCATCACTTAATCGAGGAGGAGTCTCCACCACAGCAGGATTGCCACATGGACATCGATAAGCAATGCCATGCACATCTCGGGGTGTGCGACCTAACTGAACCTCAATAGCTGTGAGATCAGATTGATTGGGTTTCTCGCTCACGGAGTCGGTGCGCCGATTCCTACTGAGGTAATTGAGGAGATAACGCGGGAATACCAGGGAATTCCAAGCGGAAAGTCCTGATTGATTGGCGCAGCTGTTCCAGTTGAATCATCGATCTGAGAGTTAACGCCAAGAATGATGTACTGGCGCTCACCTGGAAGTACGAAGTGAAGGCGATCTCTGGCTTGGGATTTCACATACTCAGGATCACGCCAACGTTGTAGCTCTGCTCTAGCTTCTTCAAGTTTCTTCCGGTTGGACTCAACATCTGCTTGCAACGCGCTGATCTGGGCGCGCTGAGCAAAATAGTGTTGGGTCGGTGGAGCAAGGGTAACGGCAACAACAAATAGAACGATAAAAAGAATCAGTAAACGAGTAGAGATTCCACGTTTTTCCGCGAAACCTTCCAGAGATCCACGAAGCGAAATTCTTGGCCGCTTCATATCAACTCCTCGATCGTTCCTGAATGGCCGGAACGCGCTATCTAACGGACGCTAAATCGAGGAAAAGCCTCACGACCCGCGTACTTTGCCTGCGAACCTAGCTCTTCTTCGATTCTTAACAACTGATTGTACTTAGCAACGCGCTCGCTTCGTGCAGGAGCGCCCGTCTTTATCTGACCGCACAATGCAGCAACCGCAAGATCAGCAATAGTCGTATCTTCGGTCTCGCCTGATCTATGGCTCATCATGGAGCGATAACCAGCTTTATGCGCCATTGCTACTGCATCAAGGGTCTCAGTGAGAGTTCCAATCTGGTTGACCTTCACCAAGAGCGCATTAGCAGTCTTCTCTTCAATGCCGCGCGCCAATCGAGTGGGGTTAGTGACAAAGAGATCATCTCCGACAAGTTGTACTCGCTCACCTAATTCAGCAGTGATTGATCTCCAGCCATCCCAATCATCCTCTGAGAGGGGATCTTCAATCGAAACCAACGGATATGAATCAACAAGTCCCTTGTAATACGCAATCATTTCAGCAGCTGTGAGAGAAGAGCCTTCGAAAGCATAGACGCCATCCTTATAGAACTCTGTGGCTGCAACATCCATGGCTAGCGCAATCTCAGTTCCAACTTTGAAACCCGCTTTATCAACTGCTTCGAGGATCAAGTCCAGAGCTGCACGATTACTATCAAGATTCGGCGCAAAGCCGCCTTCATCACCAATGCTGGTTGCAAGGCCTCTCTTCTTCAAGACTGATTTAAGGTTGTGATAAATCTCAGCTCCCCAACGCAATGCCTCTTTGAAAGAAGCTGCACCAATCGGGGCAATCATGAACTCTTGGATATCGACATTAGTATCGGCGTGAGCGCCACCATTGAGGATATTCATCATGGGAATCGGAAGCAGGTTTGCAGATGGTCCACCGATAAAAGAGTAGAACGGCAAGTTCTTAGATTGCGCAGCAGCTTTTGCAGATGCCAGAGAGACGCCCAGAATGGCATTTGCTCCAAGTGAGGATTTATTGACAGTAGCATCAAGTTCGATCATCTTCGTATCAAGACCACGTTGATCAAGAGCATCATGCCCCATGACCGCAGGAGCAATCTTGTTCTTTACATTGTCGACTGCGTTAGCGACACCCTTACCTAAATAGCGCGAACCACCATCACGGAGTTCAGCTGCTTCAAATGCTCCTGTTGATGCTCCGCTTGGAACTGCAGCGCGAGCAAAAGAGCCATCGGCAAGAGTTACATCTACTTCAACTGTGGGATTGCCTCGAGAATCTAGAATTTCACGGGCGCTGATTTTTTGAATGGTAGTCACGGGCCGAGAGTCTAGCGTGATTCCCCCGTCGATTCCTGCTCGCTTATCGCCGCTCGATATTTCAGTGCGGCCTTTCGTAGCGCTATTTCAGGGTCAATCTCATGCTGTACAGCCCACGTAATCAATGACATTAACTCATCACCGAATTTTGTTTCATCACTAGACATCTCACGATTTGGAAGCGGTGGCATAGTGAGGTGATTCTTCTGAGCCCGATAAATGAGTTTGGTTGCTAGCGGAAGCGCCGGCTGACCCGTAGGAACGCCATCGTGTGCAGATGTGCGACCTTTTTCTTCACGTTTGATGCGCTCCCAATTCTCAAGAACATCAGCGCTGGAATCTACTTCTGTGCCAGCAAAAACATGAGGGTGACGTGAAATTAATTTATCTGCAACAGCTTTTGCCACATCATCTATATTGAATGCAAAGCTCTCATGTTCTTCTGCTATCCGAGCATGAAAGAAAACTTGCAACAAGATATCGCCGAGTTCTTCCAACATATCTTTACGATTGCCAGACTCGATAGTCTCAATGAATTCATAGGATTCCTCGAGTAGGTACTTGAGAAGCGACTCATGGGTTTGCTCTGCATCCCATGGGCATCCGCCTGGCGAACGAAGTTGATTCATCACCTCTGCGAGGCGCGTGAGATTTTCGTACGCCATAAACGGATTACTTATCGGTTACAGCATCGCCTGCAGGATCAGTAGCGATGACAGAAAGTGTTGCCGCATCCCACGTGCCATAACGAGGATTGACAGTGATACCGAGTGCTGTGGCTTTTTCTGTTACCAAGGTCTGAATTCTCTCGTTGATGGCTGCATCATCTGCACCGGTGGCAGCTTCTCTTTCACTGATTTTGCGGAGAATCAAGTCGCGGCGAAGTACGTCATCTAGCGATGTTGATGGGATGGATGCGCTGACCAATACATTGGGAAGATTCGCTTCCCCGCCAATATTCGTATAAATCTCGATCTTGTAGGCATCAATTTCGGCTTTGGTAACTTCTACTTTCTGATCTTGTGCAACTCCAGCAATGATGAGATTTGAGATCATGTACGAGAGTTGAGAACGGGTAAGCGCTTCGCCATCTTCAAGTTGCATCTGCGTGGTGTCGACGCCTTCGCGCTCAGAGAGGATGAGATCCACTTGTGATTGTAGATCCGCTAATGCGATTTCGCTATCGCCTACTGAGGCTGCTGAATCAACTTGAGAACACCCAGTTAGAGCAAGCGCTGCAATCGACAAGACGATGGCTAGGAACTTCTTCACAGATTCTCACTTTCGTAAGGGGCGCTCAAGGAGAGTTTCGGCTAACTCAACCGCCCAATCAAGGAGTGAAGTATCTCCTATCTGGTCGGCTGCTGACTCCCACGCAGCGCTCTGAGGCCGCGCAATCATGACCACCTTGGTAACTGACTTCACAATGGATCCGGGATAGAGGCGGTTGATCTTCATCTCCAGTGATTCGCTTGGCGCTAGCGGCGCGATCTTCACGTATTTGCCTTGAACCGCAAAGTCAGTAATTCCTCTCGACTTTACATAGGAACGTAATTTCGCGATACGAAGCAGGCTCTCAGCTTCAAATGGCAGAGTGCCAAATCGATCCATTAACTCTTCTCTGATGGCTTGAATATCTTCATCACTCTTTGAATCAGCCAGCCTGCGATAGATATCTAATCGCAATCTATCTGAAGGTACATATTCAGGCGAAAGATGCGCAGTGATTGGCAACTCAACTTTGCACTCAAAGTTCTCTTCTACTCCATCAATAACGCCACGTTTGTATTCATTGACTGCCTCTCCCACCATACGCATATAGAGATCAAAGCCAACATCAGCGATATGCCCAGATTGTTCGCCACCCAAGAGATTTCCTGCACCGCGAATTTCGAGATCCTTGAGTGCGACCTGCATTCCGGCGCCCAGCTCGGTGTTCTTAGCAATTGTCGTAAGTCGATCAAGTGCGAGTTCCGTAAGTGGTTTATCTGCGGGATAAAGGAAGTATGCATATGCCCGCTCACGACTTCTTCCCACGCGACCTCGAAGTTGATGCAATTGTGAGAGCCCGAAAACATCTGATCTCTCAACTATCAGCGTGTTGGCATTTGCGACATCAATTCCATTTTCAACAATAGTAGTTGAAACCAAGATATCGAATTCTCGATTCCAGAACGCGACCACAACTTGCTCAAGCGCAGCTTCATTCATCTGGCCATGCGCAATAGCAATTCTTGCCTCTGGAACCAGACGTCGAAGACGCGCAGCTGCTTCATCAATAGAGTCGACTCGATTGTGGATATAAAAAACTTGACCATCACGAAGCAACTCACGGTGAATAGCTGCGGCAACTTGCTTGTCGTCATAAGCGCCAACATAAGTCAGAACAGGATGGCGTTCTTCGGGCGGTGTTGTGATCGTAGACATCTCGCGAATACCGGTTATGGCCATCTCAAGGGTGCGCGGGATCGGAGTCGCAGACATCGCCAGTACATCCACGCTAGCCCTGAGTTTCTTTAGTTTCTCTTTATGTTCAACGCCAAATCTCTGCTCTTCGTCCACGATAATCAGCCCTAAATCACGGAAAGAAACATCATCTGAAAGCAAGCGATGGGTCCCGATGACTACATCAATTGCGCCAGAGGCCAATTCCTTGAGGGCATCGTTGATTTCTTTTGTCGAATTGAAGCGCGAGAGTCCCGCTACTCTGACTGGAAAACCTGTGTAGCGCGCAGTAAAAGTTGCAAAGTGTTGCTGTGCCAAAAGTGTCGTTGGAACCAAGACTGCCACTTGTTTGCCATCTTGTACCGCTTTAAATGCGGCCCGAATCGCAATCTCCGTTTTTCCATAGCCGACATCGCCACAGACAATGCGATCCATCGGATAAGGCTTCTCCATATCGGCTTTAACTTCATTAATGGTTACGAGTTGGTCAGGTGTTTCGACATACGCAAATGAATCTTCCAGTTCGCGTTGCCATGTCGTATCAGGGGCGAATGCAAAGCCAGGAGAGCTTGTGCGTGCGGCATAGAGACGAATTAATTCTCCTGCTATCTCTTTGACAGCTTTCTTCGCCCGACTCTTTGCCTTGATCCATTCGCCACCACCAATACGATGTACCGCAGGTGTTTCTCCTCCGACATACCGTGTGATTTGCTCGAGCGCATCTGTTGGGACATAGATTCGATCGGCTGGGTGTCCTCGTTTTGATGCTGCATATTCGATAACAAGGTATTCGCGAGATGCACCGCCGACATTGCGTTGAACTAATTCAACGTAGCGACCAACACCATGTTGCTCATGCACTACATAGTCACCGCTCTTGAGCTCTAACGGATCAATCGTCTTCTTGCGCCGAGACGGCATCCGAGTAGTTGAGATTCTCGAATCTTGCGCACCTGTAATCTCACCTTCGGTGATGAGAATTGTTCTATTCGTACTATCGATAAATCCTCGCTTGAGATTGGATGCGATGAGATAGACCGATCCACGCACGGGTGGAGTGTTCATATCTTCTTTTAAAATCGCGGGAATATCGGCCTCAGCCAAGAGATCGCGATAACGCTCTAGAAGTCCGTGTCCTTCGAGTGAAATCACTGCCAAGTAGCCGTCTTGCAAAGACTTCCTTAGGTCAGTAATTACTTTTTCAATCTTGTTTCTATAGGGCTCAATCTCCTTGAATTGAGTGACTTCTGGATCATCCTCATAGCCAAAAGAGTTCAGACTTCGCCATGCGATGTTTCGCGATTCTGCAGAGTCTTGCAGCGCCTCTACACTTGAGAATGCTCCGATTTGTAACTCATCGCGCAGTGGAACTAAACCTTTCGCACCATCTCTCTCAGTTGTGAGCGCAATATTTGACCATGCCGCTTCGAGAAACTCTTGATTGGTGCTGATGAGATCACGAACCCGAGATTTAATTCGTTCATTTTCTAGGATAATAACTTCGGCACCTTTAGGTAAGTAATCAATCAGCGTCTTCATCTCGGGATCAAGGACTGCTGCAATGGATTCAATGCCATCGACATAGATGCCCTCTTCAATCTTGGAACACATCTCTCGGAGCTCTGGGTATTTATCCTTTACCTGGGTAGCTCGAGTGCGAACATCATCGGTTATCAAGACCTCACGACACGGAATCAATGTAAGTGCCCCTAGTACGGGAGCAAAGGTTCGCTGATCGCTAATTTCAAAATACTTTAACTCCTCAATCTCATCTCCAAAGAATTCGATGCGAATCGGATGCTCAGCTAGAGGCGGGAAAACATCGACGATTCCGCCGCGAACAGCAAAATCACCACGTCGCTCTACGAGATCTACTCGACTATATGCTCGCAAGGTCAATTCATTGAGCAATTTCTCAAACTCAAAAGTTCTCCCCTTTTCTATGGTGAGAAGTGGCATCGCAATCGCCGAAGTAACAATCGGTTGAACTAAGGCGCGCGCTGTAGTGACGATGACACGCGCGCTCTGAGAATTAATGAGCGTATGAATTCGCCGCGCCACTGTGTCGCTATTAGGACTGAGTTTCTCGTGAGGCAGCGTCTCCCAGGCGGGAAACTCCATTACCCCATCAATAATTTCCGCCAGTTCATGTGCTAATTCAGATGCTCGTCTACTTGAGTGCGCGACAACAAGGAGTTGATGCTGGCTGGCTTGATGTGCAAGCAAGAATGGGATTGATGCTTCGGCGGTGATGATCGAATCAGAATCGCTGCGCTCCATGATTTCTCGCGTTGTTTCAGATAGCGAGACAAGCCCGCGTAGTCGAGTAGCCATGGAACACCTGCCTTTCATTTCAATCTGGGGCTCAACGCCCATTAGCCCCAACTTCGAAATGAAGGGGGCTTGAAAAATGCAAGCGGATTCTAGCGTGTCATGATTAGCCCGTGACCGCGCAAATTCCGCAGCAAGACAATGCTTCGCTACGCAGCGATGTCCGTCATCTTGGTGAATTGCTGGGTCAATCATTGTCACGCCAAGACGGCGAGGCTCTTCTTAATCTCGTCGAATTAGTCCGTAAGTCGGTACGTGAAGGCTCTGGCGAAGATCTCTTGAACTCAATTTCAACGGCTGATTCTGTGAAGCTAGTACGTGCTTTCAATGTCTATTTCAATCTTGCCAATGTTGCAGAACAAGTTCATCGCTCTCGCGTTTTGGCACACGAGCGGAATACTGGTGGTTCGTGGCTGACTCGAGCAGTTGATCACATCATCGAAGCGCGTAAGTCTGGCAATGATTTCTCTGATACCGAATTGCGTAAGTGGTTAGAGAATTTCGAAGTTCGCCCGGTGTTTACTGCTCACCCAACCGAGGCTGCACGTCGTTCTGTTCTAAGTAAGTTATCTACCATCTCAGAGTTGTTAGATCAGCCAGAAACTGAGAGTCGCCAAAGACGTCTTGCTGAGGCCGTAGATTTACTCTGGCAGACTGATGAGCTACGGCTCGGACGCCCTGAACCGCTCGATGAGGCTATCAATGCGCTTTATTACCTCGATGATCTTTTCCGCCTCACTATTCCCGAAGTTCTAGACGATTTCTCTCGCGAACTCGCCAGGCTGGGAATCAAACTTCCTCCTACCGCGACGCCGCTGACATTTGGTTCATGGATTGGCGGGGATCGTGATGGCAACCCAAACATCACTCCCGAGATAACTAAGCAAGCAATCGCTCTTCAGATGGGTCATGCCATCCGCGTCACCCTCGAGGCGATGGATGAATTACGACAGGCGCTTTCCATCTCTACCAAATTGGCTGGTACCTCCGAACCACTCTTAAAGTCAGTTGAGCGAGATCTAGAGCGTTTACCTGAAATCGAACCACGCTTCAAACGTATCAATGTTGAAGAGCCCTATCGATTGAAAGCAACTGCGATTCGTCACCGCCTTCTCCTCACACGTGATCGCCATGCAGCTAATTCTTCTCATGAACCAGGTCGCGATTATGAAAATACCAGCGAACTCCTTGAAGATTTGATGTTGATGTACAACTCTCTCCTTGCAAATCGAGGAGAGTTGATTGCCCACGGGCTTCTTGAGCGCACTATTCGCACAATCTCGGCATTTGGATTAACGCATGCCACGATGGATGTTCGAGAGCATTCCGGTGCACACCAGCGCGTCATTGAAGCTCTTTTCCCGGATAGCAATTACAGCGCCCTTACCTCCGAAGAAAAATGCGCGCTTTTGACCAAAGAACTTACAAAAGCCGCACGTGATACTTCAGGGCTCGACGAACTCAATGCAAAGACGTTACGCACCTTTGTTGCAATCAAAGAATTGCAGAAAGACTTCGATCCTTCAGTGGTTGAGACTTATATCGTTTCGATGACAAAGGGCCCAGAAGATGTTTTGGCGGCTGCTTACCTTGCAAAAGAAGCTGGCTTGATTAGTCTCTCTGGTAATCAATTCGCAGCAGTTGATTTAGCGCCACTCTTAGAGACAGTCGCTGAGTTGCGAGCAGCTGGTGAAATTCTCGAACGCCTCTTATCTAATCCGACATATAGAAAACTTGTCGAACTACGTGGAAACATTCAAGAGGTAATGTTGGGATACTCCGATTCAAATAAAGATGCAGGAATTGCAACCAGCCAATGGGAGATTCATCAAGCCCAACGCAAACTCCGTGATGTTGCACGTCAACATGGAATCAAATTACGCCTATTCCATGGACGTGGTGGTTCTGTCGGACGCGGTGGTGGACCCACCTATGATGCGATTATCGCTCTCCCTTGGGGAACGCTGGATGGACAGATCAAGATGACCGAACAAGGTGAAGTCATCTCTGATAAATACGCTCTTCCTTCACTTGCTCGAGAGAATGTCGAACTAACACTGGCAGCAGCTCTGGAAGCGACCGTACTTAATCGCGCTGCTCGCCAATCTCCAGAAGATCTACTCAAGTGGAATGCCTCAATGAGCGCGATAAGCGCAGCTTCCTTCACCTGTTATCGCTCTTTAGTCGAACATCCTGATCTTCCAGCGTATTTCTATCAAGCAACTCCGGTAGAACAACTCGGAAATCTCTTCCTCGGTTCACGTCCATCACGCCGGCCCGATGCGAGCGCAGATCTCTCCTCGCTACGCGCAATCCCCTGGGTATTTGGCTGGACGCAATCGCGCCAAATCGTGCCGGGATGGTTCGGTGTTGGAAGTGGATTAAAAGCTGCGCGTGAAGCAGGTCATGGTGAGACTATGACGGCGATGTTGCGTGATTGGCATTTCTTCCGCACCTTTATCAGTAATGTCGAGATGACAATTGCGAAGACAGATCTCGTCATGGCGCGCAAGTACGTGAGCGCTCTCGTGGATCCTTCGCTCCATCACTTCTTGGACACTATCCAGGCTGAGTTTGACCTCACCGTTAAAGAAATACTTTTAATTACTGGAAAGACTGAGATCTTGGGTGATCAAGAGATTTTGGCACGCACTCTGCAGATTAGAGATGCGTACCTAGCACCGCTACATCTTCTTCAGATTTCACTTCTCAAAAAGGTCAGAGAAGATAATTCAGATCCGTTGATTACTCGAGCGCTACTTCTAACGATTAATGGAGTTGCGGCAGGTTTGCGCAATACCGGTTGATCACTTATTAAAGTTCTGCTGCGTTTTCTCTAGGCCGTATCGAACTAGTGATTCAATCGCTTGTTCGCCAGTAATCAGAAACTCTTCCATTGTTTTGCGTTCGGTGCTAGAGAATGGTTTGAGGACGAAATCTGCTGGATTCTGTTCTCCTGGCGGGCGACCAATTCCAAGGCGTAAACGGAAATAATCTGCCGTACCAAGAGCTGAGGTAATGCTCTTCAAGCCGTTATGACCGTTATCTCCGCCACCAAATTTCACGCGGATCGCTTGAAACGGAATATCCAATTCATCATGGGCAACGATGATGTGATCGCCTGCGATTTTGTAGAAATCAGCCAGCGCCTTCGTGGGCCCACCAGATTCGTTCATGTAGCAATGCAGCTGTGCGACGACTAGCGATGGAACATCAGTACCGACGCCCATGCGAAATTCGGCGACATGTGCGCGGGCTTTATGCGATGAGAATCGTGCGCCATTAGAAGAAGCAAGATGAGTCGTCAGCATCGCACCGATGTTGTGACGGGTTTTCTCGTATTCAGCTCCAGGATTGCCTAAGCCAACAATCAACCAGCGATTGCTTGGAGAGGAACTCTTATCCTTGTTTGAACGACCAAACATGGATGAAGGCTAATGCCTGAGAAGTCTTACTTGCCTTCTTCTGCAGCAGCGCCTTCAGCAGGAGCAGCAGCGGCAGCGGCTTCACCCTCAGCAGGTGCAGCAGCAGTAGCAACCTCATCAGAAGTTGCACGGACAGAGAGGTGGATAACGACCATCTTCGGATCGCTCTTGAGTACAACGCCTGCAGGGAGGGTGACATCAGAAGCGGTCTTGGAGTCTCCAGCAGCGAGACCTTCGATATCAAGATCAAGTGATGAAGGAATTGCAGTTACATCTGCTTCAACTTCGATGGTGTTATGTACGTGTTCCAAAATTCCTTCAGGATCGTGCTTACCGTGGGCGTGAACTGGAACGTTGACGACAACGCGCTCACCACGACGGACAATAATCAAATCGATATGCTCAAGTGTTCCCTTGAGTGGATTACGGACAATGGATTTCGGAAGAACAAGTTCTTGCTTCTCACCAAGATCGATATTGAGAAGAACGTTAGAGGTCTTGATTGCAATTCCAACTTCACGAGCTGGAAGAGAGATATGTGTTGGCTTCTCTCCGTGACCGTAGATGACCGCGGGAACGCTTCCATCGCGGCGGATTCTGCGTGATGCGCCTTTTCCGAATTCACTTCGGAGCGCGCCTGTGATTGATACTTCAGCCATTGTCTTGCCTTTCGTCGATAACGGGGTCGACCCCTCGCCTTAAGTGGAGGGAAGGTTACCCAAGGCCCTCACTTATCGCAAAATCGCCTCTATTGCTCAATCTGAGTTCTTAGATCTGCGCCTGATTCGACGTGCAATATCCCACACGACAATAAGGATGAATGCGATAGCGACGTAATGCCAGAAACCAATCGGTGAGCGCGCGTGATCTGGAAGATCCGGATCAATTGCACCAGCGCTACGTGGAAGTTCAATCGTCGCTACTACGCCTGCATGATCAGATGGGAAACAAATCTTTGTGCCGCAATTCCATACTCCGGAACCATCTGGCCAGACATTGCCAATGATTTTAGAACTTACCGTTGCATAGACATTTTTTGTAAAGATGTAATCCAGTCGATCAGTGAATCCATATTGATTGCCAAATTCTTCTGCTGCTTTGATGCGCTTCTTATCTGGTCCATCCAGAAGAGCGCTTGCACCCCAGGTGAAGTAGCGCGGATTCTTTGCATCAGGTGAAGCGTTTTCAAATCCTGCTTCAATCATGGTGCTGTAGGCATTGCACTTTGCTCCACCTGATGTTGGGCAAGTCTCACTGACGACTGGTTGTTCTCCAGGATTGGGTTCGTTGACTGGTCGTGGATCACGATAGTCAGCATTGAAATCACCCATGATGATCACAGGCATCTTGGCATCCTTGAGATCAGCCACGAGCTGCTGTGCTTGAAGTGCAGAATTAGGGATTTTATTTTCATCCCAGATTGATTCAAGGTGAGTGGAGATCAGCCTCACCACCGAATCCTGTACTTTGAAATCAGCCCAGGTGTACCCGCGATAAATCGTCATGATGGTTGGGACGATTGAATATGTCGCATCAAACTCTGAGTTACCTACTTGGATGATTCGATCTTTCACATCGTCACGGACCAATAGGGCGTCACCGATTGTGAAACCACAGGCCGCGCTATCCTGGCCGAAGATGGGATTAAAGATCTCAGGATCAGTAACTTTGGTGAGATATGGAATTGCTGCGATGGAGTAGCCAGGATTGAAAGCATCTACCCCATTGGCGCTAGCAATGGAATAAGCGACGCCGACCTGCTTTGTGGCTGCAATGAACTCATCTAGGAAATTGAAGACTTCTACTTTGTCACTGAAGAGATCTCTTTTGCAGTACCAGATTGTTGCTTCCTGAATTCCGATTACTTCCGGGCGATCCTGCGCTGCTTCACGCGCTAATTTGGGCGCGCGGGCTGAAAAATCAGTCTTCTTCACTTGATCCCACATGAACTGCGCGGCCTTAGGGAAATTAGGAATCAGCTCGAGAGCTACACCGACATCAGAGCCAAGATAGAGATTACGAGACATCACAGTGATGCGATAAGGCTCTTCACTCTTGGCGGTGGCCAATAGCGAAGTTGAGATGGGTGAAACGAGCAGCGCCGTGAGAAGCGCAATCAGGCGGCGCATTGAATTTTTAGGAGTGGCCGTCGAAAAGACTTGTGACTGATCCATCTTCGAAGACCTCGCGAATTGCTCGGCCCAAGAGTGGCGCAATCGACAGCACAGTCAGATTAGGGAAACGACTCTCTTCTGGAATTGGCAGAGTGTTTGCTACAACAACTTCGCTGACGCGTGAGTTGCGCAGACGTTCTGCAGCAGGCCCAGAGAAAACAGGATGCGTAGCGGCAATGATGACTTCGCGTGCGCCAGCGTCGTAAAGCGCATCGACCGCTTTTGTGATGGTTCCAGCGGTATCGATCATGTCATCGATGACAACGCAGGTCTGGCCATCAACTTCTCCGACCACGCGTCCTGTGACTGCTTCATTAGGAATGCGTGGGTCACGAGTCTTATGGATGAAAGCAATCTGTGTGCCACCGAGAAGATCACTCCAGCGCTCTGCAACACGTACTCGGCCGGAATCTGGCGAGACAATTGTTAAACGAGAACGATCCACTTTAGAGCCAACGTAATTAGCCAATAGTGGCAATGCGAAGAGATGATCGACTGGGCCATCGAAGAATCCTTGAATCTGTGAGGTATGGAGATCAACCGTCATCAAGCGATCCGCGCCAGCGGTCTTGAAGAGATCTGCCATGAGTCGCGCAGAGATTGGTTCGCGACCGCGGTGTTTCTTATCTTGACGGGCATATCCATAAAAAGGAGCAATAACTGTGATGCGCTTAGCTGATGCTCTCTTGAGTGCATCAACCATGATGAGTTGTTCCATGATCTGCTTATTGACTGGTGCGGTGTGGCTCTGAATAACGAATGCATCGCAACCACGAACGCTCTCTTCGAAACGGATGAAGATTTCACCATTGGCAAAGTCATATGCTGACGTTGGGGTGATGGGAACGCCTAATTCGGCTGCGACTTCCTCTGCAAGTTCGGGATATCCACGCCCGGTGAAAATTCGGAGGCGCTTTTCGGAACTGAGACGGAGTTCGTTACTCATTTCGACCCTTCCTTCTTGGCAGCAGCGTTTGCGGATTTTGAACCCTGACGTTTCTTCAATACCCAGCCGAGGATATTAGTTTGCTTTGCACGTCCAATACCAAGTGCTCC
>JACCDL010147409.1_pt1 | contig 13395 bp, 10 predicted proteins | sample 7441931 | NCBI WGS metagenome assembly JACCDL01 (sample SAMN15323437, study PRJNA562643) | freshwater metagenome | isolation source: river surface water | place: USA:Blue River Watershed | collected 2017-08-16 | reverse complement strand
CCGGGTTTATTTTTAGTGGACCCATTACCACTTGGTTTAAGAATTGGTTATACAAAGTTTAAGAACTGGAATCCGGATTTCAAAATATCCGTGTAGTCATATAATCTCTAATTATCAACAAGTTAGCGATTTAAAGGAATAAATATGGACAAATACTGGTTATATGAGTGCGTAAGCCTAGTATTTTAAGAATGTCTGTTTACAGTAAAATTGTTAACAAATTAATTATTAATAATTTACGATAGTAAAAACTGGTGTGTTTTTGGATACATTGTAGTGGGGGTGATAACTATTTTAAACTGGAGCAACTGCCCTGTTTTTTGAAGAATTTTACATGTTAAAAAAATACAAATTAGCGAAATAGGCATCCGAGAAATCACGCTGTTTAGATACTTAGAAAACCTGGTATTTTCTACAATTTCCTAAAAGCTCCGGGTCTAAGCTTTTTCTTTTTCAAAAAAACCCTATTAAAATACGTAAGAGATTCAAATCCGGATTCGAGTGCTATTGCACGAATTGGCTTATCGGTTTCCATTAATAACTGGCAGGCATGAGCAATCCGAATATCATTGGTATAATCTGAAAACGTTTTACCACTTGCTCTTTTAAAAAATTTACAAAACGCACTCTGCGATAAATGTATGCTATCAGCCGCCTTTTTTAAAGACAAGCCTTGTTTAAATTCACGCTCAACATACTGGAAAACCTGATTAATACGCTGTTGATTATCATTCCCTTTCATTGCCCTGTATTTGGCAGATGCAAGTGATGTGGCCTGCATGGTGGATAGCAAATCGAAAACTTGCAACAGTAAGCTAAACTTATGTACTTCGCTCGCCCCAATCATTTCTTGCATCAGCGTAACACATTGATTTGTTTTTACGTGGTTCAGTTGCAAACCTTTGTAAGAATTGATGAATAGTTTTTCAAGTGCCGTCAATTCCCAGAACTGTAAGATTTGCTCTACAAAAGCAGGGCTGAATTGAATAACAATCGCACGGCAATTCTCCTTTCGTCGTTTGTCACTAATCCAAGTATGGGGTAAATTTGGCCCTAGCAATACTAAATCACCTTCCCTGAAATTTTCGTAACTGTCACCCACCAATTTCTTTCCTCTTCCCTGCAAAATACAAGTCAACTCATATTCTGGATGATAATGCCAATAAAAATCAAAGTCAGGAACATTCAATTCATAACACAAAAAAGAATGGTTACCCTTCATAGCCGACACATGCTCAAGCCTTGGTTTCATACTATATCATCTAAAATTTAAAATATTTGATTTTATGATGTCAATATAGTGCCTTTTTTTGATTTTTATGTGTTAAGGTTCCTTATAAACCTGTGTTAGTTTTAAGAAAAGATTTTTTATGAAACTAGCATCCGAGATTAAATCGTTTTTAGAGGAGCCTTATGAGCTCAGCAGTGACCAGATTCAATTTTATCAAGAGAATAGGTATATCAAGTTGAAACAGGTAATTAATGATCAAACCCTACGATTTTACAATGAGGTAATTTCAGAGCAAGTGGACAAAATGAATACGGTAGAAATTCCTCTAGAAGACAGAAATACTTACGGGAAGGCATTCCTGCAATTATTCAACCTTTGGCGAGAAAATGAACTAATTAAAGAACTGATATTTAGTAAACGATTAGCAAAAATCGCCGCCGATTTGATGCAAACAGAAGGTGTACGCCTTTACCACGATCAGGCACTGTTTAAAGAAGGTGGCGGTGGTATTACACCTTGGCATGCCGATCAATATTATTGGCCATTGGAGACTGATAAAACCATTACTGCATGGATTCCTTTACAAGAAACGCCATTAGCGCTTGGCCCCTTAGAGTTTAGCGCAGGCAGTCATCAAATTATAGAAGGTCGAGAGTTAGAAATTGGCGATGAGAGCGAAGCATTGATACAACAAAAGCTCCGTGTAACCGATTTTAAGCATGTAATTGAACCCTTTGATGCTGGCGAGATCAGTTTTCACTCGGGCTGGGTTTTCCACCGAGCTGGGGCTAATTCTACCAATCAAATGCGCAAAGTGATGACCATCATTTATATGGATAGAGACATGCGACTGAAGCAGCCCGAAAATAACAATCAACTAAACGATTGGAATACCTGGTGTCCTGGAGCAACTGTTGGAGAAATTATCAATACCAGCATCAATCCTATTTTGCATACAATCTAACTACTCAATGTAAGAGAACTCCATGGTTTCCAAAGGCAACATGCAAAATAATTCATCAGAAATAAACCTGCTGTTTACTTGTACGCATTGGGGACAGGAGCAATTGGCTATTGAGGATTTCTTGGATACGGTTATTGAAAATAATTTCAACGGCATTGAAATTAACCTGCCAGATACTGGGGATTTTCTTGATCGTTTCATCTTGAAGATTGAGACAATCAAATTAAATCATCCCGGTTTTGTATGCATACCCCAGCAGCTGAACAATCCCGAGAATGAAAACATAGATGAGTACATTAAACGTGTCGAAAACCGGTTAATGCACCTGATCTCTTTGGGGCCAACATTTATCAATTCACATACTGGCAAAGACCACTTTTCCTTTGATGACAACTGCCGTATAATCGAAGCCTGTATGAACATCAGTAGTAAAACAGGTGTACGCATTTTACATGAAACCCACCGGGGCAGATTTTCCTTTCATGCTGCATCCCTAATTCCTTACCTCAAAAAATTCCCTGAATTGGAATTAGTTGGAGATTTTTCTCATTTCTGTACAGTATCCGAAAGTCTTTTACAAGATCAAGAAGAGATTATTCGAGAAATTATCCCACACGTCTCCCATATTCATGCAAGAGTTGGACATGAACAATCGCCCCAGGTAAATAACCCATTTGCTCCTGAATGGGAAAACCATCTGAAGCAGTTTGTGAAGTGGTGGCAAGAAATCATCCAACAAAAAAAAGAAGATGGCTGGGGATGCATAACCATCACACCCGAATTTGGCCCAGCACCTTACATGCCCCTAGCACCATTTACGCAAGAACCACTTGGTAAGCAAAGCGAAATAAATATCAACCTGATGCATCATCTAAAAAGCACTCTTCAAACGTAAAAAAACTTCATGCTTACCATTCAAAAAAAATTAACGAACAGCTTTTATGCGTTGCTAAGTTTACCTGCAACAGCGGTTGGCTTCTGCTTATCTACTCAAGTAGCCGCCTTGAGTTGGATCCTGAGTACAAAGTTTAATTTACACATTGAAGACGTGGCCTTGGTTTGGCTCGCTGGCCCAATATCTGGCTTAATTGCCCAACCCATTGTAGGTATCATGAGCGATAATAATTGGTTTATGGGAGGTAGACGAAAGCCTTTCATAGTGATTGGAGGAATATTGGGGGCAGCCATGCTTTTTGCCCTACCAGAAATCGGGTTCATCAGTAGCTCAACAGGATTGTCTATTTTCTCAGTAGCACTGATAGTATCACTCATGTTAGATTTGAGTATCAATGTTACCTTTAATCCAGCAAGAGCCCTAATCGCTGATGTAACAAGCCCCGGCATTGAACGTACAAAAGCCTATTCATGGATGCAGGTAGTTAGCGGAACTTTTGGAATCTTAGCCTACTTCATATCCGTTAGCTTTGGCAACCTGGCATTGATTTATTTAGCGGCAATCGTAGTTTTATTTTTTTCCATTTTTCCGGTAATTCTTATTGAAGAACCACGTCAATTAAAAACGGAAGCAATAAGTACTAAACACGCGAAATCGAATGCTTCACTAATCAATACCATTAAACTATTGTTCCCATTGTATGGCTTCATCGTGTTTGGTTTGTTTGTGGTAATCAATAAAATTGTATTGAGTGGGGCCTGGAATACTATCCAAACAACAGTAATGTATGTGTGCATTGCAGCCACCTTGATCTTAGGAGCAATAACGATTTGGAAAGGGAAAAAAGAACCTTCAGATCATAACGATTTTCAAAAAATATTGCTTGCTCATTCATTTTCATGGCTGGGAATACAGAGCATGTTTGTATTGAGTTATTTTTATGTAACAGAAAAAATGCTGCCAACCATAGACACCACAAATGTCATTGCTGATACTTTTTCAAAATTTTTTTCTGATACAACTCAAACAAATGAACAAACCGCAGGTAACATTTTATCTCTCGGTTTTTTACTGCTCAACCTGGTAGGTGCATTACTGCCTGTATTGGTACTCGAACCACTAAGCAAACACTATGGCAAAGTAAAAACTTACACCATTGCGATTGCCTGTATGGCTATAGGCTATGCCATGTTATACTTAGTAGGTACAACAGAAATTATATTCTACCTGGGCATGTTTACATGTGGCATTGGCTGGTCGGCCGTAATATCGATTGTATTTGCCATTATGACTGAAAAAGTTAAGGCAGATAAGATGGGTATGTACATGAGCCTATTTAATTTCAGCGTGGTTTTACCTGCTATGATGACCCCGGGTATTTCTAAGGTATTGAGTGATGCTGGTGATTCCTCATTGCTGTTTTTAATACTGGCTCTTTGTTTGAGTATTTCGCTTATATGCTGGTTGTTTGTGAGCGAATCTCCCATAAAGCCGGCAAATGATCGAACTGGCAGTTAATTAATAAAAGATGCACCCTTTAGCAAAAAGAAATTGGTGGAAAGAGGTTGTGGTATACCAAGTGTACCCGCGTAGCTTTAAAGATACAGATGGGGATGGTATAGGCGATCTAAAAGGAATACTAGAAAAAGTAGACTATATCAAAAGTTTGGGCATAGATGTAGTTTGGTTAAACCCAATTTATGAATCTCCAAATGACGACATGGGCTATGACATCTCTGATTACAGAGCAATCATGCAGCAGTTTGGAACAATGGAAGATTTTGATCTGCTATTGGAAAGATTACACCAGAATGGGATAAAATTAATAATGGATCTGGTAGTAAACCATACCAGTGATGAGCATTTCTGGTTTAAAGAAAGTAGAAAATCAAGAACCAATCCATACAGAAATTTTTACCATTGGTGGGATGCAGAAAAGGGTACACCTCCGTATAGATGGAGCATTTTTGACAAGGAGAGTAATGCATGGAAATACGATGAGACTACCGATAGTTATTACTTTCACATTTTCAGCGAAAAACAGCCCGACTTGAATTGGGAAAATAAGGAAGTACGAAAGGCGGTGTACGAAATGATGAAGTTTTGGCTTGATAAAGGAATAGATGGCTTCAGACTAGATGTAATCACCTGTATTTCTAAAGATACTCGATTCCCGGTTTTAGAAGAAAACATGCCAGTAGGTGCTTGGTTCCCATACTACTCTAAAGGACCACATTTACATGAGTATTTAGAAGAAATGAACAGAGAAGTGTTTGCTAAGTACGATTGTATGAATGTGGGTGAAGCTTCAGGTATCAGTATTGAAGATGCACTTTTGTTTGTAGATGAAGAGCGTAATGAGTTACAAACATTTTACCATTTTGACCATACCGGTTTTGGTATCAGTAAAGAAAATTTCATGTATGCCGATGATAACAACCGAGATTTGGTGGAATGGAAAAAAATATTTGACAAGTGGGATAAAGTATTTGTAGAGAAAGGATGGGGCACCATTTACCTCGGAAATCATGACATGAGTCGTATGGTAAGTCGTTTTGGGAACGACAGCGATGCTTACAGAGAGCGCTCAGCAAAAATGCTTCAAACCTTTCTATTGAGCATGAGGGCCACACCCTATATCTATAATGGCGATGAGATAGGTATGATAAACACGAATCATACCCAAATTGAAAATTACCGCGATGTTTATACCATCAACTACTACCAGCAGCTAAAACAAAAGGGCGAAGACTATCAGGGCTTTTTGAACTCGCACGCCAAAATCAGCAGAGATAATGGCAGAACACCCATGCAGTGGGACAATACAACGCATGCGGGCTTTACAACAGGCAAACCCTGGTTAGCAGTACATAAAAACCACAACGTACTTAATGTTCAAGAACAGGAAAGTCGTCCCGACTCAGTGTTAAATTATTTTAGAAAAATGATTCAATTACGTAAGCAGTGCGATACACTGATATACGGAGCATTTGAGCTGATAGATATGAATAATAGCCAGATCATTGCATACACCAGACAATTAGACAAAGAAAAGCTATTGGTGGTGCTTAATTTTTCAGATAGTCTGGCTGAATTAAACACCACTATTGACCTAAGAAACAGTACCATACTAATCAGTAATTACGAACAAACAGCTAAAGACCGTGTCTACAGACCCTATGAAGCGGTCATTTACCAATTAGAAACTTCAAATAATTAAATGATGAGAATATTATTCCTTAAGCTCTTACTGATTACCAGTAGCATCTGCTTCGCACAGAAAAAAAATAACATAGTAAAGGGCGAAGTACTATATCACGTATTTCTACGCAGCTATTACGACAGTAATGGCGATATGCAAGGCGACCTGAATGGATTAAAGCAAAAACTGCCCTATCTGCAAGATCTCGGCGTTACCTCTGTACTGTTATTGCCCTTATACGATGCCGATTGCTACCACAATTATTTCGCAAACAATTTTGAAAAAATTGACCCCGAATTTGGGACCATGCAAGAATACATTTCGCTGGTAGAGGAAGTCCATAAACGTGGTATGAAAATTTACATGGATATGGAAACTCAATACGTTGCAGAAAAACATTTGTGGTGGAAAGATGCAGTTGGCAATCTGCAATCACCCTACAGTGATTTTATCTTATTTGACGATCTAGAACATAAGATTCCGGCAACCATGCTGTTTGATTTAAGGCAGTTAAACAGCTACGATGGCACTTCTATCAAAATAACTACGGTAAACCTGAAGAACAAAAATGTACTCGAGTACAACAAAAAACTGTTTTCATTTTTTGTTGACCCCAATAAAGATGGAAAATTTGATGACGGGGTAGACGGCTTTAGACTTGATCACGCCATGGACCATCTGGATGGTAAGCCGCAACTCACAAATTTATTTGCTCATTTTTGGGAGCCATTACTCACGCACCTAAAAACCATAAATCCCGCACTTAAAAATGTAGCCGAGCAATCTGACTGGAACGACTATGGCTTTAACTATTTTGAGAAAACTGGTGTAGATAGGATGTTTGGCTTCGGCTTACAAAAGGCCATTTTATCTTTCAACAAACAACTATTAATCAGCAAAGCAGATACTATTTTGGCAAAATGCCCAAGTGGTAAAGAGCAAATTATTTTTCTTGAAAACCACGATTTAGATCGGTTTGCCTCAGTCGAAACGTCAATTGAAAAGCAAAAATTAGCTGCCGCCTTACTTTGCCTTATTGGAGGTGTTCCGTCTATTTATTATGGTCAGGAAATAGGCATGAAAGGAAAAAATGGGAATTGGGGAAACACTGATGCAAATGATATTCCACGTCGCGAAGCATTTGAATGGTACGCTGCTAATCAAGGAAAAGGAATGGCCACTTGGTACCACGCAAATTCCATCAGAAAATTCGATGAAAACCTAAAATCAAATGATGGAATTTCTGTAGAAGAACAACTAAATAACAAGCTTTCACTTTTAAACTATTATAAAAAGCTAATTCGGCTTAAACAAAGTAACCCTGCACTAGCCACTGGAAAATATGCAAACGCCCCAAATGATAACGAAAACGTGTTTAGTTTTTACAGACTAGTTGAAAACAAGAAAGTGCTGGTTGCAGTAAACCTTTCGAGCAACATAGAAAAAGCAAAATTTGAAGATGAGCACAAAAGATACAAGCTCTTGATGGGCACAAGCACGATCAAAGACCAAAAAATTGAGCTCGAACCCTATCAAATAGCTGTTTTGGAAGTAAAAAAATAAAAGCTATGAGAAAAATACTTTTATGGATTTTGTGTTTAATTACAGTATCGGGGAGCCTTAATGCACAAAAAAAAGGGCACACTAAATATGTAAATCTTTTTATCGGAACCGATGGTACAGGACACGCCTTTCCGGGGCCCTGTAGGCCATTTGGCATGGTACAACCAGGGCCAGATAACCAAGACACCGGCTGGGAGTATACCAGTGGCTACCAATACCGCGATACCAGTTTACTAGGCTTTTCACAAACCCGTGCAAACGGAACCGGTATACCAGAATTTGGTGACATCTTACTTTTACCCATGCCAATAGATCGAGATCCTGTGAGGCGAATAGGCTACGATAAAAGTTCTGAAAAAGCTACTACTGGCTATTATTCCGTTAAGCTAAATTCCAATATTGCAGTCGAGTTAACTGCCTCCGAAAGGGTAGCTTTTCACCGTTATCGTTACCCAACAAATGGAGCCAGATTACTGATAGATTTTCAGCATGGATTACGTTTCCTGACCGATAGTTTAGTATTAGCCAGCGATATCCAGTTTGAAAACGACTCCACGATCAGCGGATCAGTAAAAACAAAAAATTGGGTAGAGAAAACCTACTACTTTGTAATTAGGTTCAATCAGGCCTTTAAGCAGGTAAAAGAACTACCAAAAAATCCAAGAGAAAACGCACCCCGTTATTTGCTCGACTTTCAACTAAACCATCGAACCTTGACTACCAAAATTGCACTTTCAACAGTAAGTATTGAAGGTGCACACGCTAATTTGCAAGCCGAAATCCCTCATTGGGACTTCCAAAAAGTAGTGAAAGCGTCAAAGCAAGCATGGGAAACCTATCTGAGCAGAATACACATTCAGGCATCTAAAAAACAAAAGGAAATTTTCTATACCTCCATGTATCGGCTATTTATACAACCAAGCAATATAGCAGATGTAGATGGGCAATACCGCGGAGCTGATGACCAAGTAAAAACAGCAAAAAATAAAACCTATTACTCAACACTATCCTTGTGGGATACCTACCGGGCAGCACATCCGCTATATACACTCCTAGCTCCAGAACGGGTAAACGGTTTCATCAACACCTTTATCGACCATGCCGATGCTGCCGGATTTCTACCAATCTGGACTGCCTGGGGAAAAGATAATTATTGTATGATTGGCAATCATGCCATCCCTGTAATAGCCGATGCTTACCAAAAAGGCTTCCGCGGATATGATGCTGAAAAAGCATTACAATGGATGGTAAAATCAAGCACAGAAAATCATATAAACAGCAACTGGACTTTGCTCAATAAATTCGGCTACTACCCCATGGATAGTTTAGATAATGAATCCGTTTCCAGAACGCTGGAGCATGGCATAGACGATGCAGCCATTGCGCAAATGGCCAAAGCAATGGGGAAACCAGAGCTGGCCAAAAACTACGAGCATAGAAGTAAGAACTACAAAAATCTGTTCGATTCTTCCACAAATTTGTTCAGGGGAAAAGATAGTAAAGGAAACTGGAGGACCCCTTTTGATCCACTAACTGCAACATCCCCCTTGAACAACCCTGGTGATTATACAGAAGCCAACGCCTGGCAATATTTTTGGACACCTGCACAATACGATCTTGAGGGCACAATTAGCTTACTTGGTGGAAAAAATGTATTAGAAGCAAAATTGGATAGTTTTTTTAGCATCAAATCAGTCAATGCAAACAAATACTTGGGGCAAGAAGCCATGATAGGGCAATATGCACATGGAAATGAACCCAGCCACCACATTGCATACCTGTATGCGTACACTTTGCATCCAGAAAAAGGGCGAAAAATCATCAAAGATATTAGTGCGCAATTTTATAGCAATACTCCAAACGGAATGATTGGTAACGACGATTGTGGCCAGATGAGTGCATGGTATATCTTTTCAACCTTAGGCGTTTATCCCGTCAATCCAAACAATGGCCAGTACACAGTAGGTATACCTCAAGTAAGAAACGCTAAAATTTATACTGGCCAAGGAGATAAGTATATTCAGATTAAGAATTTATATCGCGGTGGGCAGGATAGCTATCTTAAAATAGACGGGAGAACAATAAAAGAAACATACATCACACACGATCAACTCATCAACGCAAAAAAAGTGGTGTTTAACTAGATATTAGCAGAATTAAAAGCCTAAGCAAGCATTACACCCGAAAAATTTAATACGCATAGCACCTAGACCTAAAAACAATACAGGCCTTACTATTTAAGTAGATTATACAATTCCTTCAAGTTAACATCCGGATTAATGTAATAATCCATCATTCGTTTATCTTCTGTATTGTACGACCGTAGAATAAGCTCTTTAGAACCGAACGAATGATATAATTTTTGATTAATGGTTTGAATAATTCGGTTTCTGATTTGTCTTTGATTGTCATACGATTTATGCTCAATTTGCAATAAATTATTTAATGCGGCGCTAGACAACTTTTCACCCAAAGTCTGCTGAATTAAGGTTTGCAACACCAGTTTTTCTTGTTCATAAAGCTGAAATTGCTGCTTATTAGTCCTCAATAATTTGTAAGCAAAAAAGCTAGCAAGCAATACAAATCCCAGCAGAAGAATCACTGCATATGTAGAATGAATAAACCCAGATTCATACACCTCGCCTATATGTTTTGATTTTTTTACTACAGAATCTACCGATAAACTGTCAAAAAAACTTTTATCACTTCTTCCGGCGCTTACTAAATTCCTAGAGAATAGGTACCCATTAGAAAAATACACTTCGCAATTTTGTGTAAAAAATTGACTATCTGTCACATAATATTCGAGCAATTTATTTTCAAAGGGCTCTAAAAGTCTGATATCGCCAGAACCCCTACCATCTTGTGGAAACAAAATCAAATACCTCCCTGTCCAAACGCTTCTAAGTTTATTTTTGGCATAGTCGAGTAAATCAGTACTTACTTTGCCCTTAATGTCCCATTTCTTTTCTTTAAAAGAATAGCTAGAAAAATAACTATCCTCTTTGGCAAGTATACGCTCGGTTTGCAAAGGCACCGAAAAAAACAGATCATTTTCAGGTGAGTACCCGCTGAAGTGAAAAGTTGTTGGATAAGGATTTTTATTGGCTGAAGCATAACTATCCCACTCCAATGTTTTGGGGTTAAAAAAAGTAATGGTACTATGCTGTTGCCAAAAGCCCTCTCCGCCGATAGAAAATAGGGTATCATTTCTGCTAAACTGAGTTGCATTAAAATTATAACCCCTGAAAAAAGTCTTATCTAATCGATGAAATTGCAGCTCGGCAGGATAAAATTGATAGAGCTGACCGGTGCCCGGTATGGTAATCAATATACGGGTATCATTCTGGTAAAATGTATTGATATCAAAATCTCCCGGAAGCTCCTTTTTAACAATCTCCCAGTCCTTAATCTTGCCTAGTTCACTCTTCTGCTTTTGAGGAGATTCTTTCTGAAATAAACCCGAATCATGATCAATAGAATACATAAAATGATCGGGACCTATCCAACGAAAACCTTTATGTACTTGACAAATACCGTTTAGAGATATAAAAAACAATAACAGGCCAATCAGTTTTGATTTCATTATCAATAATGTTTCTTATCAAATATAACTTTTGGCTAATTAATCAGATTTCAGTTTTAGTTACAATACGTGACAAAACGCAATTCACATATCTTAAAATGATTTTACAAGATATTAACTTAATTTTTGTGTTGAACCAAAAAACACATTATGGCAAAAAAAATCATCTTGCTCGTATTTCTACTTGCCAGTTTAGCTTGCAAGAAATCAGAAACGAATGCTTTCGCCGGAAACTGGTCTGGACAATTCTCGGGTACCGATAACGGTACTTGGAACATTAACATATCCAATAATGGTACGGTAAGCGGAACCGGATATTCCAATGTGCTGAGATCTAATTTTAAGATTGAAGGAAGAGTGAATGATGCTGGTAACTTATTAGCAGCATTTGGCACCACCTCTTTAGATGGCAGATTTGATGGCAGTTTAAGAGGGAGCTCCGCAACAGGGAACTGGTCTAATGGAAGTTATTCTGGAACCTGGTCAGGGGGTAAACCTTAACTCCAGTAAAGACAACCCTTATCGCCCTTAATCACAAAAAAATCCTCTCAGGAAATGCTGAGAGGATTTTTTGTGATTATTACCCGTGATTAATTTTTATTTAGCTTCAAAATCAAACTTACCATTCCCAATTAAAGAATTGTTCGAAGCATAAACACTAAAGCTTCCAACTATCTGACCCGGATACGTACTTTTTTCAAATACAAGCGTGGTTCTACTTGAATTGAGGCTTTCATTATCCAATTTTCCGTAAAAATCCACTGTTCTTCCTAAACTCGAACTAGTGGTATAACTAACACCATTAACAATAGTTGTAGGTATAACTATATCCAAGCCTAAATCGTTATTATTATCCACGTAAACAAAAAACATCCACTTTGAGCCACTGGAGTTATATGTTTGATATTGGAGAGAGAAAGTTCCATTTTTAGTAGGAATAGCAGTGTCTACATAGTTCATAGTATAGGTTTTCCCATTGACTTTGGTAAACGAAAATGTTCCAGTTTTCGAATTGTCCGACTTCTTACTACAACCAATAAATAACATAATTGCAAGTGAAGTAATTGTGAAAATTTGTAATAAACGCATATCAATTAGTTTTGGTAATTAAAGAAAATGATTTTACTCCTGATTGAAAGTATACTAAAGCGTGAATTAAGTATGAACCGGATTTGTCACGCAAATTTCTAAATCTGGATAGATCCCATTTCAGCATACCATTTAACACACTCCACAAACTAAAAACCGGCTCAGGTGCTACTAAGAGGGTTTTTATATTGAAGGTCAATTAATTAGCGGCCTCTTTTATTTTGTCAAATAATAATACCATTGCATAGGTATCTTGCTTGCAATAAGCCAATAAATGAGCCCGGGTTTCTAGTTCATTACCATCAAAACGGCCTGTTATCATATCAAGAAAAACAGAACTAGCTTGTTCACCGTTTCCAATCACCAAATTTTGATAACTAAGCTCAGGAAAAAGTGCCGGTAAAACATATTTAATAGAAGCAGAACCTTTCATAGCAGGAGTATAATACCAACCCGCCTTAAATACATCCAACAAGTCTACAAAGCGTGGGATTAATGAATTTAAGAATTGCGCATCTGCAGGAAAAGCTTCGGCAAGCGATTTGATTACTCCTTTCTCAAACATAGCATTATAAGCCATAATTGAACCTTCAGGACCAATATCATTTCGAAGACATTCAATTAAAGCCTTTCGAGGATCCCGATCAGTTGATTCTTCAAAATCTTTGGGATCTGCCAGGAATTCCGAATGAATAAGAGACCCATCAGGTTTAAGCAGGGTATGCAATGAATACTGGAAGGGGACTTGCTGATAAGGAGAAGTAAAATCTAAAATAGGTACTGCTGAATTGATGGTCTCGAAATCGAAAAAATAAATAGGATAAGTAACCGATTGCACAAATTGATGAATAGCCATTTCATCAAT